>Ga0182021_10003682_pt1 | contig 18036 bp, 15 predicted proteins | sample 612E3MmetaG_FD_120493 | JGI IMG/M metagenome (GOLD analysis project Ga0182021, IMG submission 120493) | Permafrost microbial communities from Stordalen Mire, Sweden - 612E3M metaG (Illumina Assembly) | ecosystem: Environmental > Terrestrial > Soil > Wetlands > Permafrost | place: Sweden... | reverse complement strand
CGACCTGAACGGGATCTGCGATCGCGTGGACGGCGCCTACTGCCGCCCCGGCATGAAGGGCTGCATCCTCTACGGCAAGGTGACCTTCCATGACGGGGTCATCCCGACGCCGGTCTGGCCGCCCGGTCATGAGCGGAGCCGCGATTCCGGACCGCCGGGCCCTGAGACAATCCCCCAAAAGCCTTGAGCCACAGCGTTGCCTACTGGAATCTCAGGTCGGACTGGGCCAGGGCGTAGGCGAAAGTGGCCAGCACAGCGGCATTGAACGCAAGATCGTCCTTATCCACCTTGTCGAATGTGTCGGCCTGGGAGTGGTGGATGTCGAAGTAGTGGGTGGCGGCGTGCTCCATGCCGATGCCCGGAACGCCCGCGCGCACCATGGGGCCCACATCGGCACCGGAACCACCCAGACGGAAGGTGACGGCAAAGGGTTCCATAGCGGTCCCCAGGATCGTCTTCAGGGAAGCCAGCGCGGAGGCCTTGGCTTCGGCGCTGGCCTTGCCCAGATCCAGATCGAAGCTCTTCACCCGCTCGCTGCCGGAATCGGTTTCCAGGGCGGCAACGATGTCCCTGAACTCGGCGCGGTGGGCATCCCGGTAAGCCAACCCGCCCCGCAGGCCGTTTTCTTCGTTGGTCCACAGGACGACCCGGAGGGTGCGCCGGGGCTTGAGCCCAAGGCTCTGGATGAGCCGTGCGGCCTCCATGCAGATGACCGTGCCGGCGCCGTCGTCCTGGGCGCCCTGGCCCACATCCCAGCTGTCCAGGTGGCCGCTGAGGATGATGACCTCCAGGGGCTTTTCAGTACCGCGGATCTCGCCCACCACATTGGCGGAAGGCGCATCGGGTAGGGTCTCTGCGCCCATCTCCAGCTTCATCCGGATCCGCTCGCCGCGCTGCTGCATGCGCCGCATCAGGGTGGAGGCCTCGATGGTGACAGCCGCGGTGGGGATCTTCGGAAGGACGGGAACATAGTCCATGACGCCGGTGTGCGGTGTGTCCAGGCTGACGGGGCCCACGGAGCGCATCAGGGCCGCCACAGCGCCGTATTTCGCAGCCTTCGAGGCGCCGTCATGCCGGTAGACCACCGTGCGGCCATAGCCCTGGTAGGGCACGTCGAAGAGGACTATTTTCCCCTTCGCCGCATCGCCCAGCATGTCCAGTTCGTCGAAGGAACCCACCACCACGACATCGGCCGTGAGCCCGCCTTCCGGTGTGCCTACGCTGCCGCCGAGACCCAGGAGGTTGATCCGGTGAGGGGTCGGCAGGAGCAACTCAGCAGATTCCCGCCCTCGCACCCAGCGGGGCACCATCACCGGCTCAGCATGAACGTTCGTGAGGCCAGCGGCCTTCATCCGGCCCTGGGCCCAGGCGATGGCCTGGTCCAACTGGGGAGAACCCGCCAGCCGGTGTCCAATTCGATCACAGAGCCAGGCGAGGTCCGAGTAGGCGCCCTGGGTGCGGAAGGCTTCGGCCTTCATGCGCTCGGAGGCCTGGCGAAGGGCCTCAGGCGGGGCCTGCGCGAAGAGGCTGGCGGTGGCGAGGAGGGTAGGGAGGCAGCGGCCAGGATTCATGCCTCATCTTACTTGGTAACCATGCGCGAGCAGGGCTTTTTCACAGGGCCTTGAACTGGCGTCCGATCATCGGCGACCCAGCCTGATGCGCACCCTCATGCGACCGCTGGAGTCCGTTTCCAGCACTTCCCAAGAAAGGGGCCCGCTTCGACCCTTGGGATTCTCACCCGGCCCCAGGTTGAAGGCTGCGTCGTCGAGTTCCCACAGGTGGAGCGGAAGCCGCGGCTTGGGGGGTTCGGTCGTGCCGGGATGGGCGTCCACCACCCGTACTGGGCCCTTGGGGTTCCCGTGCGTCAGCAGCCTGGGGTCGATGAGCGCCACCAGCAAACCTTCATACCCCGGCCCGAACCGGCCGCCGATGCGGCCCCGCTCGAAACCCCAGGGGCGACGCACCTCCAGGCTGAAGAAGCGGCCCCGCTTCCGGGGATCCGGCAGGGTGACCCATTGGGGGTCGGCGCCCGGCGCCCGGGAGGCCGGGGCGATCCAGCCCTCCCAGGCCCGGCCCTTCACGGAACAGCGGGAGATGGTGTTCCGGAAATGGCCGCGGTACCAGAGCTCCGAGCGCACCCAGGCCATGGGGTGGGATGGACTGTAGCCCATATCCTCCACCCATGGGCCCTGGTCCGGGTGAGAGCGGTCCCAGCCACGGTACTGACCCCCGTCCATGAGATCCCAGATGCCCGCCGTGAGCGCCGAGCCGTCTTCCAGGTAGAGATCATCCACCCGGTGTTCGCCCATGGCATGAAAGGCTTCGTGGACGATGTTCCCCAGGGGGACTTCTTCGGTCAGGAAGAGCAGCGGCCAGCGCTGGTTCGGGGTCCAGGGCAGGGGCATGAGCAGGCTCACGGCCTTGAGGTCGGCTTCGTTGGCGGTGACGGACTGCGGATGACCGGGTGTGATGATCCAGAGGTGGTCAGGCTTCCCATCCGGCTTCGAAGCCCCGGTGCGGTTGTCCACGCGGTCGCAATCGCCGAGGGGTTCGCCGCGGAGCCGTTCCAGCACCCAGGCGGCCATGGCCGTCACCTGCCCGTCGCGCCTGGGCTTCGGGTGGTCGGCGCTGCGCAGTTTCAGCAGGCGGCCTTCCGCCAGCGAGAGGCCCCCTTTGCTCACTTCGTACAGGTAGTTGGCGGCGCTGGCCACGCCAGGACGCCGGGAGAAGAGCAGCTCCCGCAGGGTGCCATCCGTCACCTGGGACGGTTCATCGGTGAAGTCGAGGCGCACCAGGAAGACGGATTCCCTCCGGAAGCCGGGGTCGGGATGCAGCACGATCTCCTGCGACCACTCAGCTGCGGGCACGAGGTCCCGACGCCAGCCATCCTTCTCGAGGGCAAGGACGGTGTCACCGGCTTCCAGGTTGAGCCGAAATCGTCCCTCGGCATCCGTGATGGCGATGGGCGGGTCGACGGTCGGGGATACATGGGGGAGCCGATCCGGATAGACCCGGACACCCGGAAGGCCCTGGTGACCATCGGAAACACGCCCTTCCATCGGGGCTGCGGCAAGGGTGATCGCCAGCAGCCCTAGGGTGAACGCGCGGATCATGCCTGAACGAGCTTCTGCAGTTGGGCCAGGTGGCTGAGCAGGGCCACGCGACGGCGGGTCTCCTGGGCGACCAGGGGTTTTTCCAGGGCATCGGCCACGGGCTGCTGCAGCCGGGACCAGGTTTCCAACTCTCCGGGGTTGTAGAGCAGCAGGATGGGCAGGTCCCGCAGTTCCTCGGACTGATGAATGGCCACCGCCAGGTTCTGGGCGCTGCCTTGCAGCAGTTCGGTATCCAGCACCAGCACATCGGGCCGGTGGGCCATGATCTGGACCCGAGCCTGGTCCTCGCCCTGGGCCTCGAGGAAGGTTGCCTGGCTCTTGCCGTAATGGTTCTGGACCTGGGACCGGACCAGGGAACTGGCGGAGACGACCAGCACTTTGGGACGAGCCGGGGCAGGAGTGCCGACCTTCAGCTCGAGGGCATGGATCTTCAGGTGGGTTTGCACCCGCACATGTAGAAGGAGTGTATTGGCGGGCTTGCGAAGGAAATCGTCAGCCCCTGCCGCGTAGCTGCGGTCCTTGGCATCTCGGCTCAGGGCCGTGAGTACGATGACTGGAACACTCGCGGTGGTCGGATTGGCTTTAATCAACTCGCAGGCCTGGAACCCGTCCATGGACGGCATGACGGCGTCCATGATGACTAGGTCGGGAACCGAGTGCCTCATGAGAGCCAAGGCTTCCTGTCCATTCGAGGCCGCGATGAGCCGGTGGCCCAGCGGCTCCAGTTGCGCCTCGAGATGACGCCGCTGAAGGGCATTGTCCTCCACCATCAGGATGGTCATGGGGGACATGAATTGGGACAAGCGGGCTCCTTGCATTCGTGACTTGAGAGTAAAGCGCCTCTCGTCCATGATCAACCTTCGGATGAACCTTGGTCTTGTAATACCGCGCAGACTTTGAACCTAACCAACGATACAATGGCGGGTTCGAGGTTCCTCCGTGTCTGATCCCGCCCTGATCCGCAATTTTTCCATCGTCGCGCATATCGACCACGGCAAGTCCACCCTGGCAGATCGCCTGCTGGAGCTGACTAAAACCGTGGCAGGACGGGACATGCAGGCGCAGATCCTGGACGACATGGACCTCGAACGCGAGCGAGGGATCACCATCAAGGCCCATGCGGTGACACTGAAATACCAGGCCTTGGACGGGAAGACCTACACCCTGAACCTCATCGATACACCCGGCCACGTGGACTTCACCTATGAAGTCAGTCGCAGCCTTGCGGCCTGCGAGGGCGCCATCCTCGTGGTGGACTCCACCCAGGGCGTCGAGGCGCAGACCCTGGCCAACACCTACCTGGCCCTGGAGAACGGGCTAGAGGTCTTCCCGGTCCTCAACAAGACCGACCTGCCGAGTTCGGATCCGGTGCGGGTGCTCGAGCAGATCGACACGGTCATCGGCCTGGTGGACACGGCCCATGCGGTCAATGTGAGTGCCAAGACCGGCGAGAACTGCGACCAAGTGCTCGAACAGATCGTGAAGTGCATCCCGCCGCCCCAGGGAGATCCTGCGGCCCCGCTCCAGGCGCTGGTCTTCGATTGCTACTACGATGCCTACCGCGGGGTGGTGAACCTGATCCGCGTGATGAACGGCACCGTGAGAGCTGGCGACCAGATCCGCTTCATGTCCACGGGTAGCGAACACCGCGTGGATGAGATCGGCATCTTCGATCCGAAGATGGACAAGCAGGAGTCCTTGTCCGTGGGCGAGGTGGGCTACCTGGTGGCCAACATCCGGCAGCTGGTGGATGTGAAGGTCGGCGACACGGTGACGCACGCGGTGACCCTCACGACCAAACCCGCCACCGAGATGCTGAAGGGCTTCAAGGAGATCCAGCCGGTGGTCTTCGCGGGGATCTTCCCCACGTCCAGCGACGATTACGAAAACCTCCGCAACGCCATGGACAAACTCCGACTCAACGACAGCAGCTTCACCTACGAGCCCGAAACCTCCACGGCCCTTGGGTTTGGTTTCCGCTGCGGCTTCCTCGGCCTGCTTCATATGGAAATCGTGCAGGAGCGGCTGGAGCGCGAGTTCGACCTGGACCTCATCACCACGGCCCCCAGCGTGCGGTACCACGTCCACCTGACCGACGGATCCGAAGTCCCTGTGGACAATCCTTCGAAGCTGCCGCCCCTTCAGAAGATTGCGAAGATCGAGGAGCCCATCATCGAGGCGACCATCCTGACCCGCACCGATTTCGTGGGCGGCCTGATCAAGCTTTGCGAGGAGCGCCGCGGGATCCAGCAAAAGCTCGAATACGTGAGCCAGGATCGCGTGATGCTCATCTACGAGCTGCCCTTGAACGAAGTGGTGCTGGACTTCTACGACAAGCTGAAATCCCTTTCGAAGGGTTACGCCAGCTTCGACTACCACATGAAGCACTACATGGAATCGGACCTGGTGAAGATGGACATCCTGGTGAACGCCGAAGCGGTGGATGCCCTCTCCCTCCTGGTGCACCGCAGCAAGAGCCAGGCCCTGGGTCTCGCCCTCTGCCAGAAGATGAAGGAAGTTATCCACCAGCAGATGTTCGACGTAGCCATCCAGGCCGCCATCGGCAGCAAGATCATCGCCCGCACCAACGTGAAGGCGCGCCGCAAGGACGTGCTGGCCAAGTGCTACGGCGGCGACGTCTCCCGCAAGAAAAAACTCCTCAACAAACAGAAAGAGGGCAAGAAGCGGATGAAGTCCATCGGCAACGTGGAGATCCCACAGGAGGCCTTCCTGGCGATCCTGAAGGTCGACAATTAGGGATTTAAACGGCCCGATGGACAGTCTTCAGAGATGAGGCCGAAGCAGGGAGGCTCCGTCTCCGCGAGGCGCCAGCCGAGTGGGAGCACGCACTGCGTGCATCAGACGGAGGGAGGCCCACCGTGCGCGCAGCGCATGACCCTGCAGGGCCGAGGGCCCTGCGTCCGGTGGAGGGCCGAGTGAGGTCCATCGGCAACGTGGAGATCCCGTAGGCCGAGCCTCAGCCGGGTGGCGAGAGGGCAGGGCTGAACGCCCTGCTCCGAGCCGGGACACGGCGAGGCGAGGTTTCCTGGCCATCCTAAAAGTCGACAACTAGGGTCCTACCCCACCTTGTCGTCGTCCTTGATCTCGCGGGCTTCGATCAGGTTAGCTAGGAAGTACTGAAGCTCGTCCTGGCCGATGATGTTGCGCCGTTGGAGAAGGCGGATGAGCCCCAGGACCAGGGTGCGTGTCTGGTAGGTCTCCAGTCGCCGGATGGTTTTCGCGCTAGCCCGGCTGTGGACGAGGTCAGGGTTGGTCGAGGATGCGGGGGAGCCTTGGGCCGGAGCGGGATCGAAAAGCCCGAAGGGGTCGATGCTCATGGGTGGCGTTGGCGCAGAGGGCCTGTCGAAGAAGGGATCCGGCGGGTAGGCCGCAGACCCCTCTGGAACGGGACCAGGGATGGATACCGGCAGGGGATCCAGTGAAAACGAGACCGAAAGGGCATCCTCCTGGCCCGATTCCTTCCCCAGCTCCACCGTCAAGACGCCAGGGGGTGAATCAATTTGGCGGTAGAGATCTGAGATGGCCTTCTTCAGCGCGCTATGCGAGGCCACTACAGGTTCAATGTTAAGACCTGAAGCGAAGCGGGCACTGTCGATGGCGTTGAGATCCGAGGGATCGGACATGGCCAGCACGAGGAGTTTCGGTTCTTTAGTGGTGATGGGAAGTACGGTGAACTGATCGGCGAGGCGATGGGGCACGAGCTTGAGAACCTGCGGTGCCACACTGATATTGCGCACGTCCAACTGGGGCACACCGGTCTGGACACTGAGGAAATCCATGAGGACTTCTTCGGAGATGTAGCCCAGGGCCACCAGGTTGCTACCGAGTCGTCCCCGGGCGATCTTCTGGTGAGTGATGGCACTCTGGAGCTGGGCAGGAGTAATGAGTCCGCCCTCAATGAGCAGTTCACCCAGCCGCTTAATTGGTTGCTGCATGTGGGGTCCTAGGGGTCTTCCGTGGCTGCACAGAGGGTCAACTCCAAGGTAACTTTATTCAAGGGTTTTGTGCAGATGGGAGAAGCATGACTTCCGATGACCTGTGGCGGGCAGCGCTGCACGACTTCAATAACCTTCTGGCCAGTCTCCAGGGGGTGCTGGATCTGAGCGATCCACGGCTGCCTCTGGATGCCCGCAACCGGATGCGTCTGGAATTCACGCTCGAGGATGGGAAAACCCTCATCGCCATGGCGCGTGCCCTTGCCTTGGACCGCCATCCGGATATGGACCTGGCTTCCTGGGGCGAGTGGAAGGACGGGCTCGAGGCAAGGCTGGAACCCATGTCCGCGATGTTCCGGTGTCCCATAGAGCTGGTGGATTTGGGGGCGGAGGGAACCCCCTGGCCGGTCCCCCAGCTGCAGGACTGGGCTGCGGCATTTACCCGGCAGATCCTTCCATGGGCTACGCCCGGGCCCGTTCGGCTGGAGGCCACGGCATCGCCAGAGGCCTGGACCCTGACCTGGGTCGGTGATGCGCCGCTCCCCATGGCGCTCCAGCCGGATCCGCCCCCCGATGTGTCCAAGAATCTTCCCTCCTTCTGGTTGCGGATGGTCAGCGAGCATCTGGGTCTGTCGATCCAGGAGTCGCCGGAAGGAATCGTGGTCCGGATGGCTAGGAATTTGTCGCTACAATGATCGATTCGAGCGATGCATGAAATTCCACATCCAGATCTGGGGCCGCCAGAACGGGGCCCCCTCCGCGATCCGGCGCAGCCGGGGAGCGGGAGCACCGTGCGGGGCACGGTGCAATCGGGGGGTTGTAGTTAGGGCCCCCTCCGCGATCCGGCGCAGCCGGGGAGCGGGAGCACCGTGCGGGGCACGGTGCGATCGGGGGGTAGTCCCCTTCATCCAGCAGCCCCAGGACCGAGGCCGCCGATGAAGTTCCACGTCCAGACCTGGGGCTGCCAGATGAACGACCACGATGGCGAAAAGCTGTCGGGGCTGCTGTCAGCGGAGGGGTTTGAAGCCGTGGATTCGGTGGACGAGGCGGACCTGGTCCTGCTGAACACCTGCTCCATCCGCGAGAAGGCGGTCCACAAGGTCTATTCGGAGCTGGGCCGACTGAGGGAGGAAAAACAGCGGCGTCCCCTGATGGTGGGCGTGACTGGGTGTCTGGCCCAGCAGGAGAAGGCGGCCCTCTTCAAGCGGGCGCCGCACGTCGACTTCGTGCTGGGCACCATGGCCCTGAAGCAGCTGCCCCGATTGGTGGCGGAGGTCCAGGCCGGCAAGGCCCGGGTCATGGATACGACTGAATACCCGGACAACCACCTGTTCCCGCCGACCGTCACCCGGCGCCGCGACACTGCCAAGGCCCTGGTTACCATCACCGAGGGCTGCAATCACGCCTGCACCTACTGCATCGTCCCCACCACCCGCGGGACGGAGCGCCACCGCCCCTGCGAGGACGTGCTGGCCGAGGTGCGAAGCCTTGTCGCAGGCGGTTATCGCGAGGTGGAGCTGCTGGGCCAGAACGTGAACAGCTATGCCGGAGGCTGTACCTTCGGGGACCTGCTGGAACGGGTTTCCGAGGTGGAAGGTCTCGAATGGCTCCGCTTCACCACCAGCCATCCCATGAACTTTACGAAGGAGCTGGCGCGGGTGCTGGTGACGAATCCCAAGGTGGTGCCCTTCCTCCACCTGCCCCTGCAGAGCGGCAGTGACAAGGTGCTGAAGCGGATGCTTCGCGAGTACACCGTCGCCGAGTACCTGGAGCGCCTGGGTTACCTGGGCGAAGGCCGGTCCCGCATGACCCTCAGTACGGATTTCATCGTGGGTTTTCCCGGAGAAACGGACGAGGATTTCGAGGACACGTTGCGCGTGCTTGATGAGGTGGCCTTCGATGGCTCCTTCAGTTTCATCTACTCGCCCCGCCCCGGTACGCCAGCCCTGCGCCTCAAGGACGATCTGCCCATGGCCACGAAATCCGAGCGCCTCAGGCGCCTCCAGCGGCGGCAGGCCGTGCTGACGCAGGCCAGCAACGAACGCTTCCTGGGCCGGGAGATTCCAGTGCGGATCGAGACCCACGGTCCCACGGAGCACGGATGGTGGCTGGCCCACAGCAGCGAGTGGAAGACGATCCACCTGGCGGTCGGACCGGGCCGGGAACTGCCTTTCGGCGAGCTCGTGCAGGCGAGGATCACCCAGGCGAGCCCACATTTCCTGGGGGCGGAGCTGGTCTAGGTTTCCTGACCACGATCCATGGCTAGAGTCAGACCCCACCGCCGTGTCCCGCCCGGAGCCAGCAGGAAACCACCGGGTTTGTCGATGATGTCGCCGTCCCAGTCGGCGGGACTCGCGTAGCCTTCCCAGGGCTCGACGCAGAGGAAGGAAGGGCCAGGATCCGGCTTGGTCCAGACGCCCAGGTGCGGAAAGTCCTCCCAACGCAGCGTGAGGGCGGGGCCGCTCTCGGCCTCGAATCGAAGGCTCCGGCTGCTCGTCTGGAGGAAGACCAGGGCATCCTTGGCGAACAGGTCCTCGCGCAGTGCCAATTCTCGGCCTTGGATGGGCGTCGGATAGGGCTGGGGATCGAGGAGGCCAAGGGCGTTGAGCCGCCGCAGTGGGCCCGGTTCGTCTGCCTCGAAGATCAGGCGGTGATCGGTCTTGGGAATTCCGGGGGCCAGGGGCCAGCGGAAGGCAGGATGCAGTCCGAAGCTCGCAGGCATGGGCCCAGGGCCGGGATTCTGCAGCATCACCTCCATGCGCAGCCCGGACGGTTCCAATCCGAATGAGATCCTCAGGCGGAAAGGGAACGGGTAGGCCGATAGCGTCTCGGCGTCCTCCCTCAGCTCCAGGGCGCAACTCGTCTCGGTGCGATGGACCCAGGCGAAGTCCCGATCCCGGGCGAAGCCATGCTTGGGCATGGGGAAGGTGGTTCCCTGGTGGTGAAGGACATCGCCTTTCAGTCCCCCCACGATGGGAAAGAGGAGAGGGGCGTGGCGGGGCCAAAGTGGTCCGGAGTTCCAGAGCAGTTCCATGCTCCCGATACGGAGGGACTGGAGTTCGGCGCCCCTTGCGGCGATGTCGGCCGCGCAGCTCCCCGATTCCAACCGATGGATGTCCATGCCTCCATGATGCCCGGCCCCGTGGTAGATTGGCCCTCTCCGTCCTTCACGCACGTAGCCTTCCCACCGGGAGCCAGCCCATGCACTTCACGGCGGAAGCCATCGCCACCATCCTCCATGCGCCCCTCGCGAACGTGGAGGCGCACTGGCCCATGGTCGTCGAGGCGCTGGGGGCCCTGAAGATTCTTGATCCCACCGTGGAGGCCGCCGCCATCGCCAGCATCGGCGCGGAGAGCTATGTCTTCGCCCCAGAGAAGGAACCTGGCAGCGAGGCCTACTTCCGCCGGATGTATGAGTTCGACCGCAGTCTGGGCAACGTGGAGCCGGGCGACGGGGCAAAATACTGCGGCCGGGGCTTCGTGCCCCTGCTGGGCCGTTCCGAGTACGCCCGGTTCGGGAAGCTGGTCGGCGCGGATCTGGTGGAGCAGCCTGACCTGGCCCTGGATCCCGCCGTGGCCGCCCGGATCCTCGCCTATGCCTTCATGCTGAAGGGTGTGCCCAAGGCTGCCACTGAATACGACTGGGTAAAGGTCCGGCGACTGGCCCACGGCGACTTGTCCGGGTGGAAGCGGTTCAACGGGATCCTGATCCCGCTGCTGAAGTTGCTTCCCTAGCCGACCACCGGGTGATGGAGCGCCGTCCAGTGGACGGCGCGAAATCGGGCCCAGGCGAGGAGGCTATGCCACAAGCAATCCCCGTGCGTTGCTTCGTCGGGTGTTGTTATGGACCCCAAAATCAAGATCTGCGGGTTTTGTCCGAATCGACTGGTGTATCCGGCCTGTGACGGCTTGCTTGTGCGCCTGGTTGGACGTTGGCCATCGGAGAAGCCCCATGCGCGTCAACATGCCGGTCACCCAGAAGGAACACCATCTGCAGGAAGGTGCCTTCATCGTCACCACCACGGACCTGCGGGGCGTGATCACCTTCGTGAATGAGGAATTCATCCGCCTCAGTGGGTTCACGGAAGCGGAACTCATTGGCCAGCCCCACAATCTGGTCCGGCATCCGGACATGCCACCGGCAGCCTTCGAGGATCTGTGGCGCACGGTCCAGGCTGGCAAGGGCTGGCAGGGCATGGTGAAGAACCGCTGCAAGAACGGGGACTTCTATTGGGTGGATGCCAGCGTGACGCCCATCGAAGAGAAGGGGCAGACCGTGGGGTATGTCTCCATCCGCAGCAAGCCCACCCAGACCCAGATTGCGGAAGCCGAGCGCATGTATGCCAGGGCCCGGGCCGGACAACCCATGGAGGACCCGGAACCGAAAATATGGATGCCCTTCCCGGAGATGGGGCTTCACAGCCGGGTCTGGTCGACGGCGGCTGTCGTCCTGGGCATCTTCTGTCTGGCCGCCGGGATCAATTTCATGACCTTCATGAACACCCGCGCGGAGGTGACCGCCGTCCGGACCACCATCGTCTCCCAGGCGAACAGCCTTCGGGAGGGCGAGATCAAGGACATGGATATGCGGCTCAGCAGCATCTCCTCTGCGGCGACCACGGGCATGTGGGTGCTTGGAGGGGGAGCGGTGCTCGGTGTGCTGATGGGCCTGCTCGCCTTCGGGAAGCTGGTCCAGATCCTCGATCACCAGCTGGGTGGCGAACCCAAGCACGCCCTGTTCATGGCAAAGGCCCTTGCCGATGGGAATCTGCGCACGGACATTCCCACCCGGCCCGGAGACCGGACCAGCCTCATGGTCACCGTGCGCCGCATGCAGGCCCACCTCAAGAACACCATCAACCGCATCCGGTTCGACGCGGAGCGGGTACGCGTGAACAGCGAAGTGATCGCATCAGCCACCCACGAGATCGCCAGCACCAGTCATGAGATCGCCCGGAACGCGGACGACCAGCGCAGTTCCACGGACCGCATGGCCTCGGCCATCACCGAACTCTCCGCTTCGGTGCGGGAAGTCGCAGGCAACGTCCAGTCTAGCCATCGCCGTTCCACCGAGGCCGCACAGCGGGCCCAGTCCGCGGATGCGTCGGGCCAGGCCGCCATCCGGGCCATGGACCGTGTCGAGGAGGCCACCGGCCAGATGGTCGAGGCCGTCCAGGTGATCCAGGACATCGCCCGGCAGACCAACCTCCTGTCCCTGAATGCCGCCATCGAGGCGGCCACGGCAGGCAAGCTCGGCAAGGGCTTCGCCGTGGTGGCCGAGGAGGTGCGCAAACTGGCCGAGCGCAGCGACGCCTCCGCCCGGGAGATCGCTTCGCTCATCGAGGGCAGCAACCGCGCGGTGGCCCAGGGCAAGGCCACGGTCCAGGAAGTGGTCCAGTCGCTGGTAGCCATCCGGGACCACGTCTCCGAAGTCGCCGCCATGTCCACCCAGATCGAGGCCGCATCGGGCGAACAGGCCAAGGCCAGCGAAGAGGTCGCCAAGCAGGTGGAACTGGGCGCCCAGCAGGCTGTGCAGAATGCCAGCGCGGCCATCCAGCTCTCCGGTACCGTGGACAGCAACGCCGCCACGACCCAGGATCTGGTCCGCACTGCGGAAGGACTGACCGCTCTCATGGTGCGGTTCAAGACATAGCCTGCCGCCGTTTACTTTGTATGGATTGTTGGGGTGGTGAGCCTTCTCAAATAATCATCGGACCCATTGATCCTCCAAGGGCTGTCTCGCCCGGGATTGGAGCTCCTGGCTGAGGCGCTGAACGCGCCCCCTGAACAAGCCATCGGCCCTGCCCGGGGGTCATGGCCAGGAAGTCTATTCCGTACGCCCTCTTTGGAATGCTGCAGTAGTGGATACCACACCCTGAGACTCCGAGCCCAGCGGGAGGGGTAGTGTCAATCGCCCCCACGGAGGTTCGGGACAGAAGTTCGGAGCAATAGGCAAACCTGAACACCGGCTGATCCCTAGACTTCCTTTTGTCGCCACGTGGGTCACGGCTTCCGTGGGTGAAAGGGAATCATGGGCAGAGGTGAGATCGATCCTCGCCCAATCATGGAGGGAAAAATGACAACGAACGTACTTGCCTACGCCGCACAGTCCGCCAAGGACGATCTGGCCCCCTATCGCATTGATCGACGCGACCCGCGTCCGGATGATGTGGTGATCGAGATCCTGTACTGCGGCGTCTGCCACTCGGACCTACACACAGCCCGGAACGACTGGGGCTGGACTACTTATCCGATCGTCCCTGGCCACGAGATCATCGGCCGCGTCCTGGAGGTGGGCGACCGCGTGACCCGCTTCAAGGCGGAGGAGGCTGTCGGCGTCGGCTGCATGGTCGACTCCTGCCGGCACTGCGCACCCTGCGAAAAAGGAACAGAACAGTATTGCAAGGAGGGTTCCACCACCACCTACGGCGGGGTCGACCGTCACGACCACCGGCCCACGCAGGGTGGGTATTCCGAGAAGGTCGTCGTGTCGGAGCGGTTCGTGCTGAAGGTCCCCGAAGGGATGGACCTCAAGGGAGCGGCGCCGTTGCTGTGTGCCGGCATCACCACCTGGTCGCCCCTGCGGCACTGGAAGGTCGGCAAGGGCAGCCATGTCGCTGTCGTGGGCCTCGGTGGCCTGGGCCACATGGGCCTGAAGCTCGCCAAAGCGCTGGGAGCTGAGGTGACCCTGTTCACGCGGTCCAAGGGAAAGGAGGCGGATGCCCGGCGCCTGGGGGCGGACCACATCGTGCTTTCCACGGAACCTGCGCAGATGGCGGCCGTCAAGGACCGGTTCGACCTGATTGTCGATACGGTTCCCTACGTCCACGACCTGAACCCCTACATCCCGAGCCTGGCGACGGATGGGACGCTGGTGCTGGTGGGTTACCTGGGCGAGCTCGAACCCCTGTTGAACAGCACACCCATGGTCCTTGGGCGGAAATCAGTCGCAGGATCCTTGATCGGCGGCATCGCCGAGACCCAGGAGATGCTCGATTTCTGCGGCCAGCACGGCATCACCTCAGACATCGAGATGATCAAAATCCCGGGCATCAATGAGGCCTACGAGCGCATGTTGAAAAGCGACGTGAAATACCGCTTCGTCATCGACATGGCCTCGCTGCGCAGCTAAGGGGGTATTCCTTGATCAAGGTCCTGATTCTCGGTGCCCACGGCCAAATCGCTCGTGTGGCCACGGACCTGTTCCTCAAGGAGACCGACGTCCAACTGACGCTCTACCTGCGGAATGCCAAACGGCTGAAGGCCCTTGGTCACGCAGACCGGGTGCAGGTGGTGGAAGGCGATGTGCTCGACATGAAGGTCCTCTCGGCGGCCATGGCCGGACAGGACGTCGTCTATGCGAACTTGGCGGGCTCCTTGGAGCAGCAGGCCCGATGCATCGTCCAGGCCATGAAAGAAGTCGGGAGCAAGCGCTTGATCTTCATCAGTTCAATGGGCATCTACGACGAAATCCCGGGTGAGCGCCACGGCAGCATCCTGGAGCCCTACCATCATGCAGCCCGCGTGATCGAAGCATCCGATCTGGACTTCACGATCCTGCGGCCAGCCTGGCTGGACAACCGCAATGAGATCGCCTACGGGACCACCCAGAAGGGGGAGCCGTTCAAGAACGCATCAGCCGTCATATCACGCAAGAGTGTCGCCGACCTCGTAGTCAGGCTGGCGACGACGCCAGGCCTCGAAGTCCGTCGCAGCCTGGGCGTTCACAAGGCTGTCTGAGACATCCAATCAATAGCACTCAACCCTGAAAGAAGGAGATCGTCATGCAGAAACGAAAACTTGGAAATAGCGGCCTCGAAGTCTCCGCCATCGGTCTTGGCTGCATGGGCATGAGCTTCGGCCTGGGCCCCGCGGCCGACAAGCAGGAATCCATCGCACTGATCCGGTCGGCGGTCGAACAGGGGGTTACCTTCTTCGACACCGCCGAGGTCTACGGGCCCTTCAGCAACGAGGAGCTGGTGGGCGAGGCCCTGGCACCCTTCCGTGGAAAGGTGGCCATCGCCACCAAGTTCGGCTTCAAGGTTGGTCCTCCCAGCAGCGATGCGAGCCCCGGTAGCCTGGATAGCCGGCCGGAGCACATCAAGGCGGTGGCGGAAGCCTCCCTGAAACGCCTCCGGGTCGAGACCATCGACCTCTTCTACCAGCACCGGGTGGACCCGGACGTGCCCATCGAGGATGTGGCGGGCGCAGTGAAGGACCTGATCCGTGAAGGCAAGGTCAAGCACTTCGGCCTGTCCGAGGCGGGCACCAAGACCATCCGGCGCGCCCATGCCGTGCAGCCGGTGACCGCCCTCCAGAGCGAGTACTCCCTCTTCTGGCGGGAGCCAGAGGCGGAGATCATGCCCACGCTAGAGGAACTGGGGATCGGCTTCGTGCCCTTCAGCCCCCTGGGCAAGGGCTTCCTCACCGGCAAGATTGACGAGAACACCACCTTCGACGCTTCCGACTTCAGGAATGTCGTGCCCCGCTTTACGCCCGAAGCCCGGAAGGCGAACCTGGCCCTGGTCGATCTGCTCCGGGGCATCGCCGAGCGGAAGGGTGTGACGCCAGCCCAGATCGCGCTCGCGTGGCTGCTGGCCCAGAAGCCCTGGATCGTTCCCATCCCCGGCACCCGGAAGCTGGAGCGCCTGCAGGAGAACCTCGGCGCCGCGGCCGTCGAACTCACGGCCGACAACCTGCGGGAGATCAACGCCGCTTCCGCGAAGATCCACCTGCAAGGGGCGCGGTACCCAGAACACCTGCAGCGCCTGGTTGGCCGTTGACCTGAAACCAAGAAAAGAGGCGATGATGGGCATTTCAGAGACAGCCACCAGAAACCACGAGACATGGTTCCCGCATCACGAGTCCACGCTGAAAGTCACCGATCCGGAATTCATCGAACTGTTCGATAATTTCGCCTTCGATGAAGTGATGTCCCATGGAAGCCTGGACCACAGATCCCGCCTGATGGTCATCCTGGCGGCCCTGATTGCGAGCCAGGCTCACGGGGAGTACAAGATCATGCTTCGCGCAGCCCTGAACGTGGGCGTCACGCCGATCGAGGTGAAGGAGATCGTGTACCAGGCGGTGCCCTATTGCGGCCTCGCTGTGGTCTTCGACTTCCTTCAAGCCACCAACGAGATCCTGGAGAGCGCCGGAGTGATGCTGCCGCTGGAGGGGCAGTCCACCACAACGCCTGCAACCCGGGTCGAGAAAGGACTGGCGCTGCAGAAGGCGATCTTCGGCGAGACGATCAACAGGATGTATGAGGAGGCGCCGGCGGATCAGGTGCACATCCAAAGATTCCTTTCCGGCAACTGTTTTGGTGACTACTGCACGAGGACGGGGCTGGACCTGCGCACGCGGGAATTGCTCACGTTCTCGATGCTGCTCTCGCTGCGAGGCTGTGAATCCCAGCTGAAGGGACATATTCATGGCAACGTCAAAGTCGGAAACGACAAGGGCACCCTGTTGAGCGTCATGACGCAGTTGCTGCCCTATCTTGGCTACCCGAGGACGCTCAATGCCCTCCGGTGCCTGAACGAAACCCTGCCCGAATCCAAATAGGCGTGGGGGCCCATCCTGGAAGGACCCGAGGCATGTGGCCACCACAATCCTTCGCTAGGTTGAACTCCAGGCCCCTCGGGAGAGGGGGCCGCCCAGGACGCGCAGATATTCAACAATCCGGCTTACCGAACCGGCGTGGGAGGCGACAATTGATGATGGCTAAGGCTGACACTCTACCCCTCCCCCACGGCCCAGACCTGGAGTCCCTGGGAGCCGACCTAGCTAAGCTCACCGACCTGCTCAAGGCCCACGCCCCCTACGATGGCAGCTTCGAGCTGCGCCTGCCTGGCGTGCATGTCACGCAGACCTCTAAAGTCCACAAGGAACTGGTGCACGGCGTGCTGCGCTCGTCTCTGTGCCTGGTCGCCCAAGGGGCGAAGCGGGTGATGCTCGGGCAGGAGATCTACGAGTACGACGCGTCCCGGATGCTTGTTTACTCCGTCGATGTCCCGGTGGCTGCCCAGGTCACCCAGGCCACTCTGGACGAGCCCTTTCTCGGTATCAGGCTGGACCTGGACCCATCCAGGATCGCCGACCTGACCTCCAAGGTTTTCCCCCACGGCCTCCCGCACCATAGGGAGGGCGGTGCGATCTGCGTCGATCAGGCTGATGCCCACGTCATCAACGCCGTGGTGAGGCTGATGGGATTGGCCTCCCAGCCCGGGGATGCCGAGCTCCTAGCGCCCCTCGTCATCGACGAAATCCTGATCCGATTGCTGCGGAGCCCGCTGGGTGTTCGAGTGGCTCTGATCGGCCAGGAGGAAAGCAAGATCCACCAGGTATCCAAGGCGGTCACCTGGGTCCGGGCGAATTTCGACAAGCCTCTGGACGTCGAGAGGCTGGCCACCCTGGTTCACATGAGTCCGTCCTCATTCCACCAGCATTTCAAGGCCGTCACCTCGTTGAGCCCTCTGCAATATCAAAAGGCCTTGCGCCTCCAGGAGGCGCGGCGCCTCATGCTGCTGACCATGCTGGACGCCGGGACCGCCAGCCGCAGGGTGGGCTACCAGAGTGCTTCTCAATTCGCCCGGGAGTATGGAAGGTATTTCGGCCATGCCCCGACCAAGGATATAGCGAGGTTGCGCCAGCAGGCAGGATCACCAAGTCCTGTTCCTGCAGAGTGATCGGAGCGGGCAGGAACCAACCTCGCATGACAAGGGCGCGGGGTCCGCTTGTATGCCGAGATTGGCTGAACCCTATCGTGTCGTTTGCGACACTTTTTGCCTCACGGCACGGAAGGTACGCCATGACTGGTTTGCTTGGTGCGCCCGGCCGGATTCGAACCGGCACGCCGTTACCGGCAGCGGATTTTAAGTCCGCGGCGTCTGCCATTCCGCCACGGGCGCATGGGTCCAGCCTACATGGGTGCCCGGTCCCCGTGGTAGCTTCGACCTATGATT
>Ga0182021_10003681_pt1 | contig 18036 bp, 13 predicted proteins | sample 612E3MmetaG_FD_120493 | JGI IMG/M metagenome (GOLD analysis project Ga0182021, IMG submission 120493) | Permafrost microbial communities from Stordalen Mire, Sweden - 612E3M metaG (Illumina Assembly) | ecosystem: Environmental > Terrestrial > Soil > Wetlands > Permafrost | place: Sweden... | reverse complement strand
CTCGAACCAGTCGGGCAGGGTCACCGTGGCCTCGCCGGAGGCATCGAGCGTCACGACCCCGTCGTAGACGTTCTTCATGTCGGGCGACTCGACGAAGCTGTGGTAGAGGAACTTGTTCGCCGGGTCGAGGGGATGGTCGATCTTGAACGAGCCGCCGCCCTTGGACAGGGTGCCGAGGACAGCGAGGTCGCCATACACCCTGGCGGCGCCGAAACAGTAGAGGCCGTATGACGAAGTGCTGGAACAGTAGACGCCGTCCCCGGAGATGCTCGCGCCGTAGAGGCCATTCCCCGAGTCGCTGAAACCGTAGACGCCGTAGCCGCCGGGCGTCTTGGCTGCCGCCACGACACCGCTTGCTCCGTAGAACTCCCCAGCGGCGGGATATGTCGCCAGCGCGACGACATCGGCGTCGGTGGCGCCACTTGCCAGGGCACGGATGGCAGACCCAGCCGACCAGTCGGTGCCCGCGTTGGTGTTCGTGGCCTTGATAGCAAAGGCGCTGGTACTCGCCGTACTGGCCACGAGGCCATGGTTCTGCTCACCCGCGGCTCGCATGGCGGCACCGCCGCCGTAGCTCGCCGCATTGTTGCCGCCGTAGACGGCGTACTTGGTGTTGCTGGCAGTTACGCCGCTCACGCCGGGACCGTTGGCGCTGGTGAAGAAGCCGGCGATGCCGTTGAGAGCGGTGGCGGAGCCTCGCAGGGCGGTACCGGAGCCCGTCTGGGTAACCAGGAGTGCGGTCCCGCTGGAGGCGGTCGTGAGGGAGGTATTGGAGGCGCCGGCACCGTTGGCGGCACCCAGGACGAGTGAGCCACCCGAGACCGCTTGTGCCTGAGCCGGTCTACCCAACGAACCCAGGACCAGACCGGCTAGGCCGGTCAGACCGGCTCCCAGAATCGAGCGTCGCGAGCGGGCCGGCTCGGGCGGGTCGGCTTGCGTGGCGGTGTCGGATTGAACAGTCGGTTCGGTCAGCGCTTCGGCGGCCATCGGAGGACCCTCCAGGTGGCGCCAGCTCCGCAAGACGTATGCGGCCGCACCGCCGGGGGGATCATCGTCCCGGGACCAGGCCCATGCAATCGAGTGGGAGGATCGTCGCGCGGGCTGAACCGGCGGGTGGCTATCTGCGCTGGGGCTCATGGCAACGCCCTTGAGCGCGGACGCTTCGGGGCGCACACTCTGACCGACGGAAGGGCGACGGCCCGGAGGTCTCGACTTACCGGCGACCGTCGTCGGTTGACAGGGTGAGACTCGACGGAGGAGGTTCACGTTGTCTCAGCGGTCACACTCGCCGATTGTTGCCGTGATCCTGAGTTTGATACCGGGCCTCGGCCATGCATACGTTCAGAGGCCCAGGCGCGGTCTTTTCATTGCGCTGCCCTGGCTCGCCCTCATCGCGGCGGCGTTCCTGGCTGTCGTCCTGGACCGCCACGACCTCGAGTTTGCTGTGGCCGGCTCGTCCGCGTTCCTGACGGTCATCACCGCCGTGATCATCGTCCTGTTGCTCTACCACCTCGCGGTCATCGTCGACGCTTTCATGCTGGCGGGCGGGACTCTGCGGAGCGTGACGAGACTCTCGGGCCGCGCCCGATTGGCCGGTCCGGCGATGATCGCCGTCCTGCTGGTGACGACCTTCTTCTACGGCGTAGCGGCATCCGATACGTACGCCGGATCGCAGGCCCTTTCGAACATCTTCGGAGAAGCGCCGGTCTTCATCTCGGACAACGGCACGCCTCCGCCCGACTACTCGCAGCCGCCTGACGACGAGGCATTTGACACGCTGCCGCCGGACCTCATGGATACTCCCGCGCCGAGTGCCGCTGAGTCACCGAGTGGCTCCGCCGCACCGAGCGCTTCTGCCACGCCGGGTAGCTCTGCGTCCCCAAGTAGTTCGTCCACGCCAGGTAGCTCACCCACGCCGATGCCTACGCCCACGCCCAAGGCCAAACCGCCTGTCGTCTACTCGCTGGGAAACCTGCCCAACTTCACCGGGTCCGCCAAGGACTGGGCCGTCGACGGCCAGCTCAACGTCCTGCTGATCGGTATCGACGCCGGCCCGGGCGGCAGCCGCTATTACGGCCTCAGGCCCGACTCGATGATTCTGCTGCAGGTTGACATCGCCACGGGGCGGGCCGCCATGTACGGCATTCCGCGCAACCTCATCAACGTGCCGCTGCCGCCCGAGTCGGCGAAACACTATGCCTGCCACTGCTTTGGCCCGGGACCCGGCCAGACCGCGACTGACTTCCTGATCGACTATCTATGGAACGAGGCGGCCAACGTACATCCGGCCTGGTACGCGCAGTACGGCACGGGCAGCGGCAGCACGGCCAAGTTCCTTCGGGGGCTGGGGGCCCTCGAGGGTGCCGTCAGCGAGATCGCCAACCTCCAGGTCGACGGTGCCGTCGTCATCAACCTGCCGGGTTTCGTCCAGTTGATCGACGCCCTGGCACCGAATGGGCTGCACATCGACGTCCAGTACGAAGTCAAGCAGGACTCGCGATTCGGCTACGAGAAACCGGATGGCAGCGGCGACCTGTACCACATCGACATCAAGGCAGGACCGCAGGTCATGAACGGCGCGGTCGCGCTCGAGTTCGCCCGCCTTCGCCACGTCATCGGCCACGACTCCGACTACTACCGGATGAGGCGCCAGCAGCAGGTCCTGCGGGCAGTCCGGGCTCAGGTCGACCCGTGCAGTCTGCTGCCTCAGGTCCAGCCGATCCTGACCGCCCTCGGTAGATCGGTCTGGACCAACCTGCCCGAGTCCGACGCGCCGACGATCGCCGGTCTGGCCGCGAAGGTCGGCACGAGCAACACCGCCGACTTCAGCTTCGACCCGGCCACGACCGGCGCCTCGTACGACGTGCTGGATCAGACTTCGCTGAACAAGATCCACTCCATCGTGGCCCACGGCCTGGACGGGCTGCCGGCCGGGACCGGCGGCGGGGGCGGCCTCAGCTGCTGAGCGCAGGTTCCGGGACGCTCGACGGAGCATCCCTTGCGGGGCGGAATCCACGCTTCCGATGCTAGACTGGCCTGAGTTGGGGTCATCCGTCCCGGCCCCGGGCTCGCAGGCTTGTGGGCCGATTTGCGGGTCGCCGGCGGAGGAAACCACCACTTGACGATCTGTTTGCAGGCGACGTTGAGGGCAGTGGGGGTCGGCTTGGGCCCTCTTCCGCCGCGGCATCGGTCGGCTCGACGGATCGCGCCGCTAAGCCTGGCAGGCCTCGTGATGCTGGTTGCGATCGGGGGTTGCTTCGGGGCCCCCGAGCCTCAAGCGTCGTCCGCGCCGACCCACACGGCGGCTGCCAGCAATGCCCCAAAGGGCAAATCCAGTTTCAACGCCACGGGCTCGATGGCCAATCGCAACGACCAAACGGCCACGCTCCTGAACAACGGCCTCGTGCTCATTGCAGGCGGATGCTGTCAGGGCTCGGGAGCGATCGCCTCCGCCCAGCTCTACAACCCAAAGACGGGCGCCTTCAGCGCAACCGGGAACATGACCACCGGTCGCTACTACGACACGGCCACCCTGCTCAATGACGGCCGCGTTCTCATCGCGGGTGGCTTCAACGAGTACGGAGTTCTCGCTTCCGCCGAGCTTTACGACCCGAAGACCGGCACGTTCAGCCCAACCGGGGGAATGGGCACCAAGCGCTATTACCACGCGGCAACCCTTCTCCAGGACGGCCGCGTCCTGATCGCCGGCGGCTGCTGCGACATCACGGATGGCCTCGCCACAGCCGAGCTGTACGACCCAACGACCGGCTCCTTCAGCCCCACCGGATCGATGATCGTCGGTCGATACCGCCAATCCGCCACTCAGCTGGCCGACGGCCGCGTCTTGATCGTCGGCGGCTCGCCGGGTCTTGCCACAGCTGAGCTCTATGACCCCAAGAAGGGGAAGTTCGCAGCCACCGGCTCGATGATCGCCGGTCGCATCAACCACACCGCCACCCTGCTCGATGACGGCCGCGTCCTGATCGCCGGCGGCCGTGCGGTTGGCTTGTCGGCCCTCGACTCGGCGGAAGTCTATGACCCCAAGACGGGCAAGTTCGGCGCCACCGGTCTCATGACAACACCTCGCTCCGGCCACAGCGCCACCCTGCTCCTCGACGGCCGCGTCCTGATCACCGGAGGCTCGCCGGCCCTTGACTCCGCCGAGCTGTATGACCCCAGGAAGGGCCAGTTCACGGCGACGCCGCACCCGATGACCATGGGCCGCTCCGGACAGACCGCCACGCAGCTGCCCGACGGCCGCGTCCTGATCGCCGGCGGTACAGGCGAGACGGGATCGAGTTCCTCGGCTGAGCTCTACCAGCCCTAGGAGCTCAGCTCGTCGAGGGGAACTCAGCAGGCTGTCGGAGAGCCACGGTCGAGAGACGAGCCGCTGCAGGTCCGGGCGCGGGCCGGTGCAGCAAGTTCGGTTTCCCTTTGTCTCAGAGACTCCGGCTGGCTAGACTGGGCGCAAGCGCGGCAGCGCCCAGTCAGCTTCCGCCGCTCGCCGTCGGTCCGCTTGCCAGCCCCGGGTGACTGGCACAGGTCGATGGCCAATCGAGCACCCAGCTAGAACAGACCGCATCGACGAAAGAGGGAGTAGCAAGATGTCTCTGCCGCCGCAGGCTCCGTTCGGCTTCTGCGCTACGTGTGGCAATCCTCACACCACGCCGGGTGAGGTCTTCTGTCCGAAGTGCGGCGCGCGGCAGCCGGCGGCACCGGCTCAGCCTCAGGCGCCCGTCTATCCTCCGGCCGCCCCGCCGGCCCCTCCCTACGTTCAACCCGCATGGAACACCATGCCTCCACCGCCTGCGGCTGCACGTAGCGGCATCAGTCCCCTGATGCTCCTCCTCGCGGGTGTGGTGATTCTGGTCCTGGTTGGCGGCGCCATTTACGTTTTCGGTTCCAACAAGAACTCAGGTCCCGGCAGTTCATCGGTTCCTGTCACCAGCGCGCACACATCCGCGAGCCCGGGCGTAGACCAGTCTCAAGCGGCCCCCACGCCCACTCCGGTTCCCACGACGGTAGCGGTCGGTGGGATCACATTCGATCCGGCGACCATGGATTGCTCTACGCCGGTTGACCTCACCACCACGATTGCTCTGCCCTCGTCGGTTCATTCGGGCGACACGCTCACCGTCAAGTTCGACGGCGCGAGCGCAGGGACGTGGACCGCCGAGGACGGCGGCTCGACGACGCTGCAGCCCGACGGGACCTGGCTCGATGTCAGCACCGCTTCCGCGGCCGATATGCAGACGGATTGCGCGGACGGTGGAATCAGCAGCAGCAGCGGCCTGGCGGTGCTGACTCCCGGTGTCCACACGTACGAGGTCCTCGACGCCAGCGGCAAGATCCTGGCTCAGGGCTCCTACACCGTCACCGGGACGCTTCCGGCCGGGACTACCACGCCGGCGTTGACTCCGACTCCGGCGCCGACTCCGACTCCGGGCGAGACGCCAGGGGCGATCAAGTTCGCTCCATCGACTCTCAATTGCTCGGCTCCCGTCGCCTGGACAACCACGATCAACCTTCCGGCGTGGGTTCCGTCCGGCACGGCACTCACCGAGAAGCTCGACGGTTCGACGTACGCCACTGGTTCCGTCGACGACCAATGGACGCATAACGCCGATGGATCCTGGACCTCCACCAGCACGGACTCGCTATCCGACGTCTCTACGGTCTGCGCCGCTGGGGGCGTCTACGATGGCACGGACATCCTGACGGCGGGCAAGCACCTGGTGCAGCTCTTCGACGACAACGGCGTGCTTCTGTCCCAGGGGTCCTACACCGTCAGCAGCTAGGCAAGGCCGCCCCAGGAAACAGGCCATCGCTCGGGGGGGCGCTCGACGGCCTGCCTGGGTGTGCCTCTGGAATTGGACGGTCCGGGCTCGATCCGGCTCGCTACAGGTGCCTCTAGCGAAGCCCCCACTCGGTCTGCATGTCCAGGACGCCATGGCTCGCCTCATCCTGAAGGATCCGCGCCTGGTCATCGGGGAGGCCGTCGTGGAAGGTAATTCCGTCGGGGCTCTGCCCGAAGATGGCGGCGTAGAAGACACACGCGGCAAGGTAGGTGCCGGCAGTCGTGGGGTGGCTGCCGTCGTCCTGCCACAGGTTTATGTCGGGGTGATCCTGCCGGACGTGGTACCACGTGTACCCGACCGGCGCCACAGGCACATGCAGCTCTCCGGAGAGGGCGACGTAGGTGCCGTCGATCCGCTGCTGCGTGCTTTCGTAGCCGGGGAGGCCCGCTGAAGGCTCGCCGGCCTTGTGGGCCCACGTCATGAACAGCATGGATGTCGCCCCAACCGCTTTCGCCTTCACGACGAGCGTCTGGGCAGACGGGTATATGTACCAGTCCGCCCGCGAATAGGCCGGCGTGTCGCTCTGCTCCTGGAGGACCACGTACGACCAGCCCTGCGACGCGATCTTGCTCGCATCGTCGGGTGAGGCCGCATGCTGGGCCAGCGTTTCTGCGCCGTTGGCGACCATGTCCGTCTGGACTGGACGTCCACTCGACTGCGAGAGTTTGGCGAAGGTCGACGGCAGGTCGTTGACGTACGTGTAGCTGTTGCCCAGGAACAGCACACGCGTGCAGGATCCGGCTCCGGCTCCGGTGCTGCACGTGGGCCCGGCAACTCCACCGCCGCAACCGGCCGCGAGCGTCACGGCGAGGCAGGCCAACAGGCTCGCTGCGGGCCTGCGCACGACTCGTCCCCAGGAGTCCGCCTCGACTTCCATGACAGAAGTATCGGCAGTGTCGGGAGTTCTGATACCCCAGCTTTGCGGATGCGGATCGCGCGAGGAGTTTCTGGCGCTACGGCGTCCAAGCCTCCGCGCTGAGCGTAGTCCCGGTCGCGGAGGAGTAGCACTCCGGGATCGGACCGGCGCCTAACGGCTTGGACACTACCCGTCCCAGCCCGAAGGGCATCACCACGGCAACTGCGACATTCTGCCTGGGAGCCGACTTGCACCAGTTGTCCCAGGTGAGGATGTCGTTGATGGTGCCGTTGGGGGCCAGGGTGTAGACCGGGTCGCCGGTCGAGATCTCCGCACCGCCGTTGCCGGCATCGGCGATCACTTTGCCCTTGCCGTCGACGATCTGGGTCCGTGGGGTACCGCGCATGTTGCAGCTGCCCGAAGAGACGTTCGTGGCGGTGATGTGGGGGTAGGAAGGGTTGCCCGTGCTGCCTTCCCAGAGCGTGATCTCGAGCTTGAGTTGAGCGCCCGTGCAAAGCCCGATGGCCAGGGGCGGGAGCGGCGTCGGCGTCGGGTGCGCCGTCGGCTTCGGGGTCGGCTTCGGGGTCGGCGTCGCGGTCGGGGTCGGGGTCGGCGTGGGCGTCGGGGTGGGCGTCTGGGCCATGGTGGCCGCCGCCGACGCGGCGGGCGTCGACGTGGACATCATTGCCGGCGTTGGTGTGGGCATGGGCGTGGGCGCGGGAGTCGCGGTCGCGCCGGCAACGCCCGTCAACGAGGCGGTCGGACTCGGGGTCGCGGCCGACGAAGCGCAGCCGGCAACGACCACTGCCAGGGCAACCGTGACGGCGATGCGGCACCACTTCTGGAAGCCAATTTGAACAGGACCGCTGGCGGCCCCGATGGTCAGGCTGGGCATGCTTGCTCCTCAGCGCCGGTCCGCTCCGCCGTTCCGGTGGAACACGCCGGACTGGACGCCGAGGCATCATGTCAGGGGTCGGCGGCCCCGGGCAGGGGCGCGCCTGAAAAGGCTGGTGCGTGAGACGGGCGGCTCGCAGGCTGGGCCAATGCCCGCTCCGGGAGCGAGCGAGAGCCGGCGGTGCGGCCCTAGGGAGTGGTCAGAGCCCGCGTCCACACCGCCCCGGTTATGGCTCCACCCGGTCTGCCGAAACCCACGACAACCTCGCGCGAGGGCGAGGAGGCGGCGTCGTACGGAGCGAAGCCGTCGAACCCGGCCGCGGATGCTTCGCACTTCCATTTCGTGCCGTCACTCGACGAGTAGATGCCGCCCAGGCAACTCGGTGCGCCGGATGGACCGACGGCTAGATATCCGGTCGGCACGGCCGCGACGGAGAACATCTGACCGTAGACGAGTTTGTCGCCCGGTGCGCTCTTCCATATCACTCCGTCCACGGACCACCAGCCCAGGGCCGAACCGACGTCGCCCTGTGTGAACACCTGCCCGACCGTAACCAGCCGGTTGCTACGGCCGGCGACCGCGGCCATGCCTTCGCCAATTGACTGATCTGTCCCGGCAGGGGCATGGAACGCGGCCGTATCCGGGAGCCTGGTCCAGGTGCTTCCGTTGACCGATGTCCAAACGGCCGCGTACTTCCCGACCTGGCCCACAGCGATGTACTTCCCGTTCCACTGGATGACGCCCTTCATTTCGCCGGCCGCCAGCGACGGCTTGGCCGGAGCCTGCGTCCAGGTGGAGCCGTCGGGCGAAGTCCATACCACCGCCCGGACCGGAGCACAGCCCGTCATGCAAGCCGGGGATTCATGTCCCACGGCCATCCAACCGCCGCTCACCGCGGCGACGCCGTAGGCCGACATCCTGTTCCCCGACCCGGGGTCCATCGATGGAGCATCCGGCGCCTTGGCCCAGGACAGTCCCGTGGACGAGCTCCAGCTGACCATCCGTCCCGACGCGTCTCCGACCGCCACCAGGCCGTCCGGCCCGACGGCGATCCTGCGAATGATCGCGTCGCTCCACGTAGCCGACTGAAGGTGCCAGGCCAGGCCGTCGGTCGAGTCGAGGAAGGCGGCGCCCCCGGACATGGTTGTGGCACCGGCGACGAACCTGGACCCGGTCCAGACCACCGCGGTGAGCTGCACCTTCTTGAGAGACGAGGAGTCGGCGTCGGCCGCCCAGGGCCCGGCGATGGGCGTGGGAGCAGCTGTCGGCGTGGGGGTTGGCGTGGCGACCGTCTTGGGTGTCGCCGTCGGCGTGGGTGTGCCGGTCGGCTTCGGAGTCGGGGTGGCAACCGGTTTGGACGTCGCGGTCGGTGCCGGTGTAGCCGTCGCGGTCGGTGTCACGGTCGCGGTCGGCGATGCCGAGCTGCTGGCGCACCCAGCTATCAGAACAGCCAGCCCTACGGCGACGAATCCAAACCCCAGGCTCGCCACGGATCGACGTCCGCGCGTCAGGTCACTCCCCATGTCTCCTCCCAGACCCTGGACTCGAGCCGCCCCAACGGAGGTCCCGCCGGAGTCGGCACCGATATCGGACTGAATTGTCCTCGAACTGGAGCAACTCCAACAAGCGGCGCCGACACGCGGCTTCCCAGACGAGGGGTCTCCATCGGGTGGCGCGGGCAGAGCCAGCCTGTCCCCGAGGGCCCGTCGCCGAAGGAGGGCTCTCGCGCTGCCGACCGTTGCGCGGGGTGCAGCATCGGACACTCGACGGAGGAGGTTTCTGCGGATCCGTGTAGACCGGGGCTATCAACGATTGTCGCCACCCGGCGACGCGGGCCGACAGGAGAACCCATGAACACCGTTGGGATCAGTTCAGGCGTCCGCCGGCGCGCCGTTGCGTTGGCCATCGTGGCGGGCCTCCTCGTTGCCGCATGCTCGAGCGCGACGACCGGCGGCCCAACTTCGTCGGTCGCCGGCGCCACCGCGACTTCCACCGCAACGCCAACGGCCACGCCCACAGCCACTCCCTCTGCGACGCCGACCATCGGACCGGCGACGCAGCGTCTGGCGCTCGCGGGCCCTGCAGGCGTGACGGGCGGGCTCACCGAAGCCGCAATCCGCTGCAGCCAGCCGTCGCTCACCGGGCTGGAGATCTCCGTGCTGGCCCAGCCCACAGACCCGAACCTCTCGGTGATGATCACGATCCTGGCGGGCACGGTCAACGTGAGGTTCGACTCCGGAGCGGGTGCCACCTACGTGGAGCGTGACTTCACGGGGACAGGCGTCACCAACTTCGACCCGGCGAAGGGCGCCCAGATCGACACGCCACTCGCCGAGGTCCCAACCACGGGCGCCCACGGCACTCTTGGAATCCTGACCTCGCTCACCGGCAGCGTCGACTGCGGGAACCAGATGCCCGGGACTTCGACGCTCACCCTGACCGGAGCGACTGCCAGGGGCAACTTCACCAAGGGCCTCGGCCCCGTCAGCGTCGAGTGCACGAATGGCCAGTACGGGCCTGGCGTATCGACAATCGCCCTGACCCAGGTTGCCTCGACACCAGAGGAGCTGATCATCTACGTCACGCCCGGCAGCTTCACCGTTTCGGCGTCCGGCAACAGCTTCTTTGACGGCTTCTTCAGGAGTACCGCAACGGCCACGGCGACGCTGACGGCGACCGGGGCCCACGTGGACGGCGACGCCGTGGAGCAGAACGTCAAGGCCGGCGCGAAGGCGCACACGATCCACGTCAGCGGAGACGCGGTCTGCGGAACGACGGTAGCCGGCTGACCAATAGCGAACGACGCCGCTCGATGTAGCCGCCCGGTCCCCTCCCCTGGGGATGGACCGGCTGCCCAAAGGGGACGACAATTCGACCGTCAGGCGGACGGGCCGCGTGTACCATCACGACCCGTTGCCAGTGCTGAGAGCAAGGTCGCCGAGGAAGAATTGATGGCCGTCCAGGCTGGCAGCGCGCCACTTTCGCGGGCTCCTTCGGTTCCGTTCCGAAGCCGCGTTTGGGGCTTCGGCTCCATCTACGCCAAGACGATGCGCGACTCGCGCCTCGCCCTGATCGTCCTGAGTGGCCTGCTGGGCGGGCTGCTGCTGTACGCGGCGATCGCGCTCAACGCCGCCTACTCGACGCTCGCGTCGCGGTCCGAACTGACGGGCCTCGTCAACGACATCCCGCAGGCTCTGCGGGGCATCACGGGCAACCCGGTCAATGTCGGCACGATTGGCGGCTACTTCTCCTGGAAGTACGGACCTCTCTACGAGATAAGCGTGGGGATCTGGTCGATCCTGGCGCTGTCGAGCACGCTCGCCGCTGAAGCTCGTCGCGGCAGCCTGGACATGGTCGCGGCTTCGCCCTTCGGCAAGCGCCGCATCGCCGTAGAGAAACTCGCAGCGCACGTGACCGGCATGACCATTGTGATGGCGGTCGTGGCCCTGACAGCATGGGCGTCCACCAATGCGTTCGACCACCTGCCGGGCGACGCGCTGCCCGTCTCGGCATGCGTCGGCTTCGCTTTGTGGGTCGGCCTGCTCGGGCTGGTCTCGGGCTCGGTGGCATGGGCGCTCGCCCCGTTCGTCGGCCGGGCCAGTTCGGCGGGCGTAGCCGGCGCGGTGCTGATGGGCGGCTACGTCGTGTCCGGCTATGCGCCATCGGTGCCGGCACTGGCAATCCCCGCGGACCTGAGCTGGTTCTACTGGACGGCCGGCCACGTGCCCCTTGCCGGCCAGTACGACTGGCTCTCGCTCGTGCCGGTCGCGATCGTCACGGTCGTACTGTTCGCGGTCGGGGTCGAGGCATTCGGAAGGCGCGACCTCGGCTCCAGCAGCGCCATCCCGGTGCCGGCGATGCCCGGCGCCCTGCTCGGGACAAGCGGACCCGTGCGCCGGTCCTTCGGGGAGCGTCTGCCGCTGGCGCTGGCCTGGGGAATCGGTCTGGCCATCTACGGCGGGCTGATCGCCGCGTCGAGCCGTTCGTTTTCCACCGAGATGAACAAGACTCCGGACATGGTGAAGCTTCTGCACCAGGTCTTCCCGACCTACGACGTGGCATCGGCAGGAGGCTTCCTGCAGCTCATGGTCGGGTTAGGGTTCATCGCGGTGGGGCTGGCGGCGGCGACGCTGGTTTCCGGTTGGGCCTCGGACGAGACGGACGGCCGCCTCGAGCTCCTCCTGGCAACTCCGATGGTCCGGGCTCGCTGGGCGATCGCCGGCGGCATCGGCGTCTTCGGAGCCATCGCCGTCCTGACCGCGGTGACGATGGCCGGCATAGCGCTTGGGGTCGCCTCCGCGGGCGGCGACATCGTGACTCCCGCCGTTGGGACGCTGAGCCTGGCACTCTACGCGGGCGCCGCGGCGGGCGTCGGTTTCGCCGTCGGCGGGCTCGTGCGCAGTTCGATCGCCGGCGAGGCAACCGCGCTTGTGGTAATCCTCTCGTCGCTGATCGACCTGTTTGCTCCGCCGCTCCACCTGCCGGACTGGTTCCACGGACTCGCCCTCAACGCCCACATGGGCCAACCGATGGTCGGCCACTGGGATGTCCCGGGCGTCGTTGCCTGCCTGGCGATCGCCGTCGGCGGCCTGTTCCTCGGAGCCTGGGGAATGCGCCGGCGCGACGTCGGTCGCTGACGTACAGGTGGCGTTTGACCCCGCGGCGGGAGTGACGAGAATCGACATAGACAGGTCCACGTTGGTATCGCTCAGGTCTTCGGGAGGCACCGCATGACGGCTGTCATTCGCACCGAGAAGCTCACCAAGTCGTACGGATCCCACCGCGGGATCATCGACGTGGACCTGGAGGTCCAGAAGGGCGAGGTCTTCGGCTTTCTCGGTCCCAACGGCGCCGGCAAGACGACCACCATCCGAACCCTGCTCGATCTGATCCGGCCGACCAGCGGCAAGGCCTACGTCTTCGAGATCGAGTCGTCGGCCGACCCGGCGGCGATCCACCGACGGATCGGCTACCTGCCCGGCGAGTTTGCCCTCTACGACAGACTGACCGGCGGGCAGACGCTCGAATACTTCGGCAATCTGCGCGGCGGCGTCGACAAGGCCTACCAGGCCCAGCTGATCGAGCGCTTCGACCTGGACCCCAGCCGCCGCTTCCGCGAGTACTCCAAGGGCAACAAGCAGAAGGTCGGCCTGGTCGCCGCGCTGCAGAACAAGCCCGAACTGCTCCTGCTCGACGAGCCGACCTCCGGACTTGACCCCCTTGTTCAGCAAACCTTCTTCGCACTGATGCGGGAGTCGGTCAAGGAGGGCGGAACGGTCTTCCTTTCGAGCCACATCCTGAGCGAAGTGGAGCGCAGCTGCGACCGCGTGGCCATCATTCGCGAAGGCCGCATCGCGCGAGTCGACAGCGTCGATGGGCTGCGGGACCTGGCCCACCATCAGGTCGAGTTGCGCTTCGCCGGGACTCCGCCGGCTGACGAATTCAAGAAGCTGGCAGGCGTCAGCGACATCGTGGTCGAGGATCACCTGTTGCGGTTGCGGGTTCTCGGGCCCATTACGCCCGTTGTCCAGGCTGCGGCCCGCCTGGGGGTGACGGACTTCCTCAGCCGCGAACCCAGTCTCGAAGAGACGTTCCTGGCCCAGTACGGCCGTGAGTCCGCCGAGGCAGGCGCGGCCGCCGGGGCCGCGGGAGCAAAGTGATGGCCGCCCAGGCACCTGCCCAGGCACCCGCCGCCGGCAGCCCACTCCTGGGCCACGTGACGCGCGTCTCCCTGTGGAGCCGCCTGTATGGCTTGGGCAGCGTCTATGCCAAGACGATCCGCGACTCGCGGCTGGCGTTCCTCATCGTGGCCGGGCTCCTCGGCGGAATCATGTTGGCGGGCTGCAAGGCATTCGCCGCCGCCTACTCCACTCCCGCGTCGCGCCTGGACCTGCAGAACGTCATCGACAACATCCCGCCCGTTCTGAAGGGCCTGTACAGCAACCCGGTCAACGTCCAGACGCTGGGCGGCTCGCTATCGTGGAAGTACGGCCCGATGTTCGGGCTGATCGCCGGTCTGTGGTCCATCGTGGCCCTGTCCGGAACCCTGGCGTCGGAAGCGCGGCGAGGCAGCCTGGACATGGTCGCGGCCGCGCCGTTCGGCAAACGGCGCATAGCAATCGAGAAACTGGCCGCTCACCTGACCGGCATGGTCGCGGCGATGGCGTTTCTGGCCTTCGTCACCTATGCGGGCTCGAACGCGTTCGGCACGCTCCCCGGCGACGCGCTACCGGTGTCGGCGGCCGTCGGCTTCGCGGCCTGGGTCGGGGTGATCGCGCTGGTTTCCGGTTCCGTGGCCTGGGCCATCGCACCGTTCGCGGGTCGGGCCAGCGCGGCCGGAGTGGCCGGCGCGGTGATGCTCGGCGGTTTCGTGGTGAGCGGTTACTCCACATCCGTGCCGGCGCTCGCACCACTCGCCAACCTGACGTGGTTCCACTGGACGGCTGGGGACCTGCCGCTCGCCGGCCAGTACGACTGGATATCGCTGGTGCCGGTGGCGATCATCGCCGTCGTGCTCTTTGCGGTGGGCATCGAAGCGTTCGACCGACGCGATCTCGGCACCACGAGCGCCATCCCAGTGCCCGCGATGCCCGGAGTGCTGCTCGGAGTCCGGGGCCCGGCTCGTCGCGCCTTCGGCGAACGCCTGCCTCTGGCTTTGGCCTGGGGGATCGGTCTGGCCATCTACGCGGCCCTGATCGCAGCCTCGAGCCGCTCCTTCGCCGACGAGCTGAACAAATCGCCTGATACGGCCAGGCTCTTCACAACGCTATTCAAGGGCTACGACATCTCGACAGGCGGCGGCTTCCTGCAGCTGATGTTCGTGTACCTCGGCTTCATCGTGGCCGGACTCGGCGCCGCAACGCTGGTGGCCGGATGGGCCTCTGACGAGAACGACCGTCGCCTCGAGATGCTGCTGGCCAGCCCGCTCGGCCGCGCCTGGTGGGCCATCTCGGGCGGCATCGGCGTGATGGCCGGCATCGCCGTGATGACGGCCGTAGCCATGCTTGGCATCGCCTTGGGAGTGGCCATGGCGGGCAGCGACGTGCTGACCCCGGTGGCAGGCGCGCTGGTGATCGGGTTGTATGCGGCCGCGGTCGCCGGGGTGGGTTTCGCCGTCGGCGGTTTCTTCCGCAACACGATCGCGGGCGAAACGGTGGCGGTAATCGTGATCGCCACGTTCCTGATCGAGTTCCTAGCCCCGCTCCTCAATCTGCCCGAATGGGTCCACGGGCTCGCCCTGACATCGCACCTGGGCCAACCGATGGTCGGCAACTGGGACTGGTACGGCATCGTCGCGTGCCTGGTACTGGCGGTTGGCGGCACGGTCCTGGGTGGCATTGGCATGCGGCGTCGCGACATCGCCTGACCGTCCGGCGGTCGACCGAACCGGGCGGGCGTCGGACCGGCACCGGCGCGCGTCGAACCGCGCGCGGACTGCGCGTCGAACCGCGCGCGGACTGCGCGTCGGGCCGCTCGATCACGACTCCTCCGGCTCGCACACACGATTCCTACACAACCGATCGCCACAGTTGCGATCAGGTTGGCGACCGCTCCCAGCCGACCGGCTGATAACGGGAGCGCATCGCAAGGAGATCGAGATGCGATACGGAGGCGGCTTCCGAGTTCTGGCCGCATTGCTGCTGCTCGGGTTCATCGGGCTCATCACCGCCGGCGCCTACGGGGCCGGCTACGCGGCGGGCTCGGCCTCGGGCACGACGGTCCCGGCGTGGGCCTACGGCGGGGCGTTCGGCGCCGGACACGTGATCGGCTTCCTGGTCACGATCCTCGTCCTGATCATCGTCGTCCGGCTGATCCTCGCCGTCATGTTTGGCCATCATCACCGTGGATGGGCACATCACGGCTACTGGCGTGGTGGGTACGACGATCGCTTCGGGCCCGGCGCCGGCCCAGGCGACTGGTCGGGCCGCGGTCCGGGTGGCTGGCACCGCAGCGAGTGGCGCGAGGTCGGGCAGGCCGCGTTCGACGACTTCCACAGCCGGGCTCACGGCACTCCGCCGCCGGCTGCGGGCGGCAGCTCCACGAACCAGACCGCGCAGTAGCGAACCGGCGCCGCCGGACGGGCCGGCAAAGCCGGGTAGCCGGCAAACAACGAGGGCGAAGGCATCGTGCCTTCGCCCTCGGCGCCGTACGATGAGGTCGCCGTGAAAACCGTGCTGGTCGTGGACGACGAACCCAAGATCGTCGAGCTTGCTCGCGACTACCTCGAGCATGCCGGCTTCGGCGTGATCACCGCCACCGACGGCCCGTCCGCGCTGGCCGCCGTCCGCGTCCGAAAGCCGGACGTGCTCGTCCTGGACCTAGGGCTGCCGGGCATGGATGGGCTCGACGTGGCTCGAACGATCCGGCGCGACTCCGGCCTGCCCATCATCATGCTGACCGCCCGCGACGATGAGCTGGATCGGGTCCTCGGCCTGGAGATCGGCGCGGACGACTACGTCACCAAGCCCTTCAGCCCGCGCGAGCTCGTCGCCCGCATCCGGGCCATCCTGCGGCGGGTCGACCGCCAGGAGCAGCCCGGCGATCGGATCGAGGTCGGGGCCGTCTCCATCGACATCGCGCGGATGCGGGTGACGGTGGCCGGCCGAACAGTCGAACTGACGCCGACCGAGTTCCAGCTGCTGGTGACTCTGGCCCGCCAGCCCGGGCGCATCTTCACCCGGTCGCAGCTGCTCGACTCAATCCACGGCCTGGCCTTCGAGTCGTACGAACGGGCCATCGACGCCCACGTCAAGAACCTGCGCCGCAAGCTCGAGGACGATCCAGGCCGGCCCCGCTACGTTCTGACGGTCTACGGCGTGGGCTACCGATTCGCCGAGGAACCGGAGTGAGCGGCGTCCCAGACCGGGAAGAGGGGCCGGTCCCGCCGGCCGAAGGACGGCCGCCGAACGAGGGGCCGGGGCCGCCGGCCGAAGGACGGCCGCCGGACGAGTGGCCGGGGCCGCCGGCCCAGGGGCAACGGCCTCCGGACGCAGAGACGCCCGGCGACGACCGACTCCGCCGCCATGGCCGGCGCAGCCGCGACGATTTCGACCGCAGCCGCTTCGACCGATACCGAGGGCCTCACGATCACTGGCGTTACCACCACCCTCGACCGCGACCCAAGTGGTGGCCGCAGGACGAGCCCTGGCCACCGGTCGGGGAGTTCCCCTGGCGGAAGGTACGGCGCCAGTTCTTCATTCGGTTCGCCATCGGCGTGACGCTGATATCCGTCCTGCTGGGTGCGGGGCCGATAGTCGTGATCGCCCAGGTCTTGTCGCTGACCGGCGTTACCGGCGTTGCCTACCCGGCCGCTGCACTGATCTTCGGCATCCTGATCCTGCTCGCCGTGTCGGGAACGGCTCGAAGCGCGAGGCGTTTCGCCGTGCCGTTCGGCGACCTCATCGAAGCCACCGGCAAGGTCGAGGCCGGCGACTACACCGCTCGGGTCTACGTGCCGCGTCACGGCATGCGAGAGCTGCGCTGGTTGACAGATGCGTTCAACTCGATGGCGGCTCGCCTGGAGACCGACGAGCGGCAGCGCCGAACACTGCTGGCCGACGTCAGCCACGAGCTGCGCACGCCATTGGCCGTGTTGCGCGGCGAATTGGAGGCCATGATCGACGGCGTCCATCCCATCGACGAAGCCCACCTGACCGCGGCCGTTGACCAGATCGCGATGCTGACCAAGCTCGTCGAGGACCTCCGAACCCTCGCCCTGGCCGAGGGCGGAACGCTCGCCCTCCACAAGGAACCGACCGACCTGGCGATCCTGGCCGGGGAAACCGCGTCTTCCTTCGAGGTCCTCGCCGGGACGACCGGAGTGCGACTGGCCGTCCAGATGCCAGACGACCTGCCCCTCGTCGACGTGGATCCGCTCCGCATCCAGCAGGTCATTGGCAACCTGGTTGCCAACGCGCTTCGATACGCGCCGCGAGGGAGCGTGGTTTCGATCATCGGGGAGGCTGGCCCGCACAAGATCACGGTGTCGGTCACCGACAGCGGCCCGGGCATCGCGCCGGAGATACTGCCCCACATCTTCGAACGCTTCGCCAAGGCTGAGGACTCACGCGGATCGGGCCTGGGGCTGGCCATCGCCCGCCAGCTCGTAGAGGCCCACGGGGGTTCGATTCGAGCAGGGCGCCCGAGCGCCGGCGGAACGACCATCGCCTTCGATCTGCCCGCTCAAGCCGGGGCATGAAAGAGAGGCGACCGAACCCGGCCGCCTCTCCTGAATTGCGTCAATTGGCCGATCGACCGCCCACCGGCCGTGGCCACTCGTCAGCCGGGGAGCTGCGCGAGCGTAAGGCTGTAGGTGGCTGCGGTGCCATCCTGATGCTGAACCTTGATCTTGATCGTGTCACCGGGGTGGTATTTCGCGATCAGGTCGATGAGGGTCTGGCCGTCCGGCGTCAGAGTCCCGTTCACCG
>Ga0182021_10003680_pt1 | contig 18038 bp, 13 predicted proteins | sample 612E3MmetaG_FD_120493 | JGI IMG/M metagenome (GOLD analysis project Ga0182021, IMG submission 120493) | Permafrost microbial communities from Stordalen Mire, Sweden - 612E3M metaG (Illumina Assembly) | ecosystem: Environmental > Terrestrial > Soil > Wetlands > Permafrost | place: Sweden... | reverse complement strand
GCGAACTGTCCTACTTCGACACCAACTGGAAGCCCAAAAAGTGGGACGAGAAGTTTCGTTTTCTCTTTATCCGAAAAAGGGTCAAACAGCAGTCCAAGGAACTTGTTCAGCTTGACCTCTTTGTTCCTCAGCAATACGGATTCGAGTTCAAGGTGATCGTGACTAACAAGCAGACCACGATGAAGAAGGTCCTCTACTTTCATAATGGCAGAGGGTCTCAGGAAAACACGACTGGCAAGTTGAAGTCGCAGTGCAATATGGATTACGTCGCTGTCAGACGCCTGCACGGAAATCATCTTTACCTGATGTCGGCAGTATTGACTCATAACATCTTGAAGGAACTCCATATGCTTGTTCATGCGCGTCAACGAGGAACGACGGAGAAGCGAGCTGCACTGTGGGAGTTCACCGAGCCCAACACCCTTAGAAGATCGCTGTTGCAAAGGGCCGGGCGTATTACGCGCTCCGCTGGCACACTCACACTCACATTGAGTGCCAATCCTGTAGTAAAAAATGGAATCCTTCATTATCTTGAATGACTCAAACAAGCTGCTTGAACCGATAAGTTATGCAACGTTAAGGTTAAATCAGCCACGATGTGCTTGAGTCTACGATTTTAGTCCTCTAATTGTTTTAGTTTCTTCGCATCACTGATCCCATACTTGCGACAAAGCTCTACAATAGACATCCCCGCTTCGGCTTCCTAGCAGGAAGATATGAGCTAAGTCAGAAGGGATTCAATGGATGCTTTTTTAGTTTAACAGCATGCTTTTCAATCAACACCCAGGATATAGCAGCTGCTACTATTGTTAGAGCCAAGGAAAGTAACACAAATTTTATATCTGAAACGTATCCGTAGTAGAGAAAGATATTAATAACAGGAATGTGATAGATATACAAACCGTATGATACATCATTTTTCCTCAGTAGATTATCACTCAACTTTGGAAATGAATATGCGAATGAAAATATTACTAATGTCAATAAACAAAACAGTTGTGGACAAATGTTATTCCAACCAGTCCACCCGGAGTAATTTTTAGTACAATAAGCTATGGATAAATATATAAACAAGATAAGCGGAAATTTATCTTGCAATATGCTATATATCCGGTTAAAGTTCTTTTGAAAGAACATCCCAACTAAAAACATGTAAATCCACGGAGAAAAAGACAACCCCCACAATTTGTATAGAAACAGATGTTCAAACTCATCTTCAAGTTTAATGTGGACTATGTTAATTGCCATAAAGAAAAGTATTAATATTACCAGAATGGAATTCTGCCGATTGTTGCTTTTTGATGTGAAACCAAAAATGTTATAAATAATGGGCACTAAAATATAGAATTGAAGTTCAACAGTGATTGTCCATAAGCTTCCGTTTAGGACTCCTGTACCAAATCCTCGCATAAAATCAGGATTATAGAACTGAACAACACTTATTTGACCAACAATCCAAGTCATTATTCTAAAGCCGTTTAGGTTTATATTGGCAAAGTAACCAGTCAAGAAAACGCTTAGAATCGAAACAAATGTACATGCAATTAAAGCAGGATATATTCTTAAAACTCTATTTTGGGCATATTCTCTAATTACAGAACTATTCTCGTATGACCTACTTATCAAAAAGCCACTGACAAAGAAAAAAATTGGTACTCCGGGAAATATCCTGAATATAGCAACTAGAAATCCGCCATATTCAACCCTTAAATGCGCGAATGCATGATGGGAAGCAACCAGCAACGCAGCTATCAACCTAACTAGGTCGAAATTGTTGATTTTAAAAATGTCTTTTTTTAATGGATTGGTCATGGGTGAGGTATTGACAATTAGTGCGTAAAAAGCCAGCAGGCGACTTTCCTTTCAACGGAAATTACGGACGGCGTCTGAACCGCGACTCCGTCAGCAAACTCCCTGCCTTAGTATACCTAGTATCTCTACTCTGCGCTCCGTTGAAACGCTATCTTCAGTGCTTGTCAGTGGTCTTGAAGAATTAAAATATCTCCTCGCTCGCTACTTCGGCAGAAACTCCGTGATTTGCGGATAAAAGTCATTGATGAATTTTATCCCCGAAGCAAGCGCTGGCCCCTCATCACCCTCAAAGGTCATCGAGATCCTTATAAAGGCGGCATCTGTCCTCCGGTAAAAAGCCGAATTCATAATCTCGTGCGCTTTTCTCGAATATTCGCTGGTGATGGGCTTGCCCTTGACCATATACCAGTAAAGCAAAAGCTGCTTTATGCCCCCGTTCTGGTATACCGCCTTATTCACGTTCAGTCTCTTACCGTCGACATTCATCTCTATCTGTATCTCGGGCTCCTCGATCCACCCGCTCCCCAGCATGCAATTCTTGGGCGAGTGAATTCCTCCGCTGTCACGGCCTCCGCCGTGGTAGCCGATGTACATATTTACCGGTACACCGGTATCGCTTATGTATTTCCTATCGACATAATCAGTCGGCTTCAGGACCTCCAGCGCTTCCGCGCTTATCATAGACTGCTCGACCATATGCCATTGCTGATAGTAAACAGGAAACTCAGTGAAGGGCTTGTTCATAGGCACCTTCAAATCGGAGTGTAGATAAATAAACGACGAAGTAAGCACCAGCAAGATCGAAACGATCACAAACCTTCCCCTCTGCTTCATCTGCCGACTCTCCTCAACACCGCGGCAACACAAGCTAGCAAAACCATGGCCAGACCGAAGATCACAAAACCCGCGAATTCGTGGAAAAAGCCCTCGGCCGCCTTAGCTCCCCAATACTGGGCCAGTATTCCGGTTGCAATGACCCTCAAGGCGTTTGTGAAGATTGCTATTGGCACTGCAGAGAGCACCAAAGCCCATCGCTTCCATATTGCATTCTGGGAGATAAATGCGGAGCCGACCCCCAGGGCCAGAAGGGACATGATCGATCTCATGCCGCTGCATGCATCGGCAACCTCTAGAACCGTGTTAGGGAACATTATTATATTGCCTTCTCTCATTACGACGATGCCGATCGACTGGAGAAACAAGACCGAATATTTTGCCACGAATAGTTTGAGCGGAAATGCAAAAGAATTGTAGACGATAGCGGGTAGAGGGACCATGAAAAAAAGAAATCCAATCGGCAGTGCGGTTTTCTGCAAAACACCGCTCCCGAAAAAGTAGAGGACCATCCCTGCAAGCAACACAATCAGGGACAATCTCATGGCAAAGTATTCGGTCCCCACGTATCCGGCCATAAGCATTAATAGGCCCATGACTATAACGACAAGACCCGCGTTCTTCGGAGCGATCATGGTTTTTTTCAGGTCTTCTAGTACCTGATAGAGGAAATAACCGGAAATGACTGGAACCAGGAAACCGTGGGAATAGTTTGGGTCTTCATACCACTGCTTGACCATAAGCGAGACGACAGGAGCGTAAAGGACAGCCGTTAGGAGCAGGATACAGGAAAATAATGTCTTATAAGTTCCTAAGTAGTCTGAGACTGTCGTGTTTGCATTCACATCCATTAGCACCCACCTCGTTGGATGATAGCGTTATTCTACCAGAATTTCCACTGGCCGGTATTTAGTACATATGTTCCCAAGGCCAGGTTTGTCACTGCATGGCTCAGGATGCACTGAGCTATGCTCCTTGTACGATAAAGCACCACGTTGTATGCCGCCCCGGCCATAATCCCGGCCAGGATAAGACTGTGTTCCAAGCCGAATAGGACCGACATAATCAAGAAAGAAGCCCAGGTAAATTGTCCGATCGGCACCGCGTTGAATCTAGGATCGATAAAGTACCTGATCAGAAAAGACCTCCAGAAAAGCTCCTCCATTACAGGCACCGCAAGAACAGCACCTATCAGCCTAGAGCCCGTCAAAAAATACCTCAGTGAGTTTTCTTCGACAATGGAGGGATTGAACCCCTGCGGCTTTCCGAATTCAGCAAAAGGCCAATCCATATGTATCCATAACACAAACACTACGAGACCGATGATGATTGAGAAGATAGTCTGAGAAATCCGTCCGAGGTCGACAATGCTCACCTCGGAATAGTTCTTCCATAGAACGACGAGAGATAAGGCAACACTCACAGCTTTTGCGGGATAGAGGTAAAGGAAGAATTGGTCCCCCAGCAGGACCCAGCCATGGCCGACTGCAAAGTGCAAAACTTCCTCCAAGCCGATGAAGAGCATGAAAAGAGCGAAGGGAAAGATTCTTTGGAAGGCAGCTTTGTTCATTTATTTTATAGCTGGCAGGAATTGGCGTTCAGTACTCAGTCAATGCAAAAAGTAAAAAGGTAAGAAAGTGAAACATCCAGGCAATATGCAAAGTCGTCTCTCTATTGTGCATGATCACTCTTTACAACCTCCAGACACTGATACCGACCTCCTTCAGGGCTTTCACATCATATAAGGACTTTACATCGATAAGCACCGGCTTCTCCGGCATAAGGGCACCCAACTCGCCCACCGACATGCTACGATAGTAACGATGCGCGACCGCTACGACCACAGCGGCAGCAGGACTTAGTTGCTCAAAAGGAATCAACTCAACGTTGTATTCGTGCTTTGCTTGAGCCGGGTCGGCAAGCGGGTCATGAACCTGTACTTTTACCCCATAGTCCTGCAGTTCGCGGATAATATCAATCACCTTCGAATTGCGCAGGTCAGGACAATCTTCCTTAAAGGTGAGGCCCAGCACCGTCACCGTTGCATTGAGAATATTGTGGCCCACACGTATCATCTCTTTCACGGCACGACGTGCTATGAATCTGCCCATGCTGTCGTTGATTCGTCGTCCAGAAAGAATCACCTGGGGAATGTAGCCGATTTTCTCAGCCTTGTGAGTCAGGTAGTACGGATCGACCCCGATGCAGTGTCCGCCAACCAGGCCTGGTTTGAATTTTAAGAAGTTCCACTTAGTACCGGCTGCTTCGAGTACATCAGTCGTGTCTATATGCATCCAGTCGAAGATGATAGCCAGCTCGTTCATAAGTGCAATGTTTAGGTCACGCTGTGTGTTCTCGATTACCTTGGCTGCTTCAGCGACCTTTATGCTCGGAGCGCGATGTACCCCAGCTGTCACCACTGATTCATAGACCTGAGCGACGATATCGAGCGTCTCCTCATCCTGGCCGGAAACCACTTTCTTTATCTTCGTAAAAGAGTGTTCCTTATCCCCGGGATTTATCCTCTCTGGACTGTATCCCACTTTGAAGTCGCGTCCGCAAACGAGTCCCGAAACTCGCTCAAGTACCGGCACGCACTCTTCTTCCGTTACGCCTGGGTAAACAGTCGATTCATAGACAACGATGTCGCCCACTTTTAATGCCTTCCCGACAGTCTCGGAGGCACGCAACATAGGTGTAAGGTCGGGCTGATTCGCATCGTCTATTGGCGTTGGCACTGCCACGATATGAAAATCGGCCTGACGCAGGTCTTCGATCCGGTCAGTGAAAAGTATATTAACTAACCGCAATTCCTCATCTGTTACTTCACCGGTACGATCAATGCCCTTACGCAATTCACTTATGCGAGCTGAGTTTATATCAAACCCGATGGTTTTATCACTGCTGCCGAAAGCAACAGCAACCGGCAGCCCAACGTATCCCAGACCTATCACGGAAATTGTGCGTTTCATAGGATCTTATTGATACTCCTTTCTTTAGGATTTGCATGTTTCTGAGTTTTTAAAATTAAAATACTTGTTGTATGCTTCTAGCCTCAATATATAGGTAAAAAGCGATACCGATATACATTATATTATAATATTTCCGTGGAGCGGCCAATATTTGCCAAGATGGATATAGCGAATCTTATAATAGAGCGATTTCAGGCATTCCGTTACAAAGATGGGAATACGTTTAATCGTCGAGTAATTGGTCGGCGCGGGGGGCCGACATGATCTCTGTTGCCTCGTTTAGTAATACAAAAGTAAATATCGCCAGCGCCCTATGCGTATGATAATCGTCCGTTACTATAATCATGTGACGTATCGCGGTATGCATGATTCTGTATCTAACCGCGACCGCTTCGTAAACCGTTCCGTTTCTCTGAGGTGGCAATGTTCGATGGCAGATGCCGGAAGTCCCATTCCGACAAGCCGCTCGACCGCCCACTCAACATTGTACAGATTGTGTTGATATTTCTTAGACCATGCACTAAATACACTATCATCCGTAACCATAATTTTGTCCGCATAGCCTAGCCGGAACAGTTCTGCTGCTACAGGACCTCAGTGGGTGTTGTTGCCAGCGAGAAGGATGATGGCGTCGGCTTTGTGAAGTGGTGTCGAGACAATGAGGAATTGCCATAGGGGATCACAGCCAAATACTAGAGTGGTAAGGGAAAAAACAATAATTACCGAAACTTTAATACGACTGCATCTCATAGCTTCGTTCAGTTAATGGAACTGAGAAAAAGAGAACTCGATATCTGTTCACACATTCTCTTCAGACTTGATCCCTCAGCACACGCTATCTTCCTTAAAAGAGACATCTTACACATTATGGAGTAAGCACGTTTATCCAACATGATCTTATTATCATGCTATTTCACTTTTTTTATTGACACAGAATGCATGGCATATAATGTACCCATAGGTCGTAACAGTCCAAGACTTCAACTGCTACAGGATAGCAAAACACTGAAGCAAGGAATAAGAAGGTTCGGTGTTTTGAAGGTTGCTTCTTTTACCCATCACGCATCACTTATTACTGGCTTTACTAAGGGCTTTGAAGCATTGGTCAAGGCCACAGGCGATGTCGCCGAAGCGATTACACGAGGAGCTTTGGCCGTCGTCCAGGATGCTCAAATACTGAAAGTGCCTATTTCAGCATCGGCGGAGAAGGTAATATTCCCCCTTTTGAAGGAGAAGGTGCTATGCCCGCGTTTATCTGAAATAATGTGCCGCCGGGCGCTGAGAAGTAAAGCACTCCTTGGGCAGATGAGAGTATCCCGGTAATTATTTTGTTGCCGTCCAGATAAACATCGTAAGTTCCGGGGCTCATATCCACGAGCAAATGATTACCTGTTGTCACGGCAGGATAGGAGGCGGTGTAGCTTACAGTGTTCTGCTGCGTACCGTCTTTGGAAAACATGACTACATTGGGGGTTGAGTTAGTTATAAGTACCCCTTGCATAGCCGTGGTGACTATGCCGGTAGTTGTTGCCATGCTTGACGTGCTGCTGTCTGCCACAAGCACCGTTAGCGGATTGAAGTCGGTGGAAGTTACTGAATCAACTATCTCAACCCTTGGGGTTGTTGTGCCTCCAGAATCAGAAATGTCCTGGGCAAAAGTCACGATTGACGTAACAGGATAAACTGATTTGATAAACAGGTTTGAACTGCCAACCGTGCTAGATGTTGTCTTGCCGTCAACAGCAATAGGCTGCCCATTCTTATTTAGATGCCAGTACAGTTTCTTTATGTAACTCGTGTCCAAAGCTTTAATTCTGTCATAGATGACAAAAGTCTTGTCTCCGACTTTCACGAAATTTCGATAAAAATAACGCAATGATCTTGTTGTCGGATTTCTACTGTCAGCTCTAACATCATAAGCGTTTGTGTGGTCTACCTTTACATAGGTATAATTGGCACTTGTTTCATAGGCCAATACAGCATTGGTATCAGGGAATGTAGACATTTGGCCGCCTGCATACTGTCCCGTGAGGCCACCTTCATACAGATAAGCACCGCCATCTGTAAAATATAAAGTATTTGTCCATTGACTCGCACTATTAAAATTGGAAGGGCTACCCGTAATACCATCCTGTCCTTTCCATTGTCCTGAGTTTACCAGAAGATAATCACTTCCTCTTTGAATAGCTATGTGACCTGCTGAATTACTTTCGTGCCCAGTCCATCTGATATTACCCGCCATGTATGACGACCAAACAGCATTGCCAGTCCAATCCGAGCGAACGAATATATGCTCGTCACCAGCGGAATGGTAAACGAGAGGTTCCGTAAGTCTGTAATCAGTTTGCGTCCGAGGTTTTTTAAATAGAAAGCTTGTGAAGAGATCTGCCGCTTGGATAGTATTAGTGGCATCTGAATAAGGCGTAGATGCGATATTGTTATAAAAATATGCCATCCAGTCACCTGCGGTTCCAGGGGTAAATCCTGATAAAACTATCGGCAGATTTGACGGCATAACACCAGTATAACTTCCAGGCATATCCCCTTCATCTGTTGATTGCCACTGATTAGGTTTCAAATTGTATAAAAGGTTTTCTGCTATTTTAGCTCCATAGGTAGAATATATATCCTCACCTGTAGCTGTTTGCACAGCAATGCCAAATTGAAGCAGTCTAATAAAGTGGTTAGGGCCATAGTTGAAAGACTCAAGACTCGCACCACCAGCAAAACCACCGGAAGTAAATGCCGCAGGAACAGAATTATCCCACTTTGCTCTGATGTCTGCCAACATGGCAGGTGCCGTTAGGTTGTCACCGTAAGTTGCTAATGCACATGTCCCAAACCCTAATAAATGACCACCGAAATAGTTATCATAAGCTGGTCCTGAAACATTGTACCAACCGGTGCCGGATACGTAACTAGCATAATATGCGTTAATAGTTGTAACCATGGTTGCCTTTGTGGTGCTGTCCAAATAGTCATAAAGCCAGTCATACATCAAGGCCATCGCAAAGGCGACACTGCGCGAAGGGTACCCTGAATCAACCGTTATTGGTACGATGCCAGCAGCGTCTATGATATCTATTAATGATTTGAGTTTAGCGGCATATGCAGTATTTCCGGTAACCTTATAGACAAGTCCTAATACCTGTGCCGCCTCTGCCCACTGGCTACCCTCATATGCGTATGGAATAGAATTATTTGGCCATGCATTTCGATCATAAGCAGGGATAGAATAGGTCAAAAGCAAATCCGCGCGAGCCTTTAAGGCAAGCCAGTCCTGATCGTTAGTATTGACTTTCGTCTGTAAGACCGTCATTAACGCCGGTGTTAGAAAAATGCGGGGGTGCGAGCTAATCGGCTGGTTAGTGGATGTCTCTGCCGTAAAGCTTGTGACTAACAGGACGACTAAAATTAGCAGTGAAGTTCTTATCGTTTTCATGCCTGACCTCCTACTTCTCTGTTCAATTATGTTCTGGTTATTAAATAGGTCTGTCCATAAACTATCAATTTTCTTCCGTCATCAGGTGAATGGTGTATGCAATTACATTCCAATACACTTTGGCATCAAAACGCGCCTTGGTTTTCCACTCGCACCGTAACCTTTCGTATCCTCTTTTAAAGTTAGAAAATACCACTTCCATCCCGCTGTGCCGTTATTTAACCTCGTCTCCGTGTTCGCACTTCTCACGATGTTCTTCATCATTACTTATCTTGGTGACTACCCCTATGCTCTCCGGGCATTGTCCTGCGAAGGATAACAACCGTCTGTAACAGTATCAAATGGCACTATCCTGTAGGTCCGATGAATACGAAATATTACATCTGTCTACATTGATGAATTTGTAAGATTGTTCTATAGTATCCGACTCTGTGGTTTCATAAGCTTGGTTCTTATTTCATACTTCATCCTACCTTCGCATTCGGCCAGAGATATAGGTTCGCAAAAAAGACTCCTTAAAATCTAATCGAGGTCTCCACCCTAGCTCTTTCATCGCCTTATCACAGCTGTAATAGAGAATCTTCGAATTTGAAGCGAAGCGATAGTAGAATGTGCCAATATTTCTTGATCGCATATAGAGAAGAAGATCAACTGCCCTAAAGAGCGTTTTCCATATGAATATGGGAACATAAACAGGAACAACCTTGGTATTGCTAATCCGATTATGCTCTTTAATTATCTCTTTTACTGTAGGCTGCTCTTGATCGACAATGTGGAACAGTGAACCGTTTGACAGTTTAGCAGAAGACGCCTCCACTACCGCGTCGGCAAGATTTTCGACATAGTTCAATCCGAGCTGTCGTTTTCCTCGGCCGAATACCAGTAGAATCTTGTCGATAAGTATGCCGCAATTCTGCAGATTGTTGTTAGACTCCTGTCCATATACCAACCCTGGTCTCAATATTATTGTTGTGATATATCTATTCCTCTCTGCAAACTCTTTTACCAATTGTTCAGCCTCAACTTTGGCACGGGTGTAGAATCCCCTGTCAACAGGCCGCGCTTCGATCTGCGAAGACTCATCGACTCTAGCCCCATTCGATAACCTGTTGTAGTCAAGTACCCCCAAAGAACTGATATAAACAAATCGCTCGACCGTGCTATTCTCCATGGCTGCTAGGAGATTGTTGGTTCCCTGCACGGTTGACTCGTAGAATTCAGCCCAATCACCACTCATGGCTGCAGCACAATGGATTACTGTTTTGATTCCAGATAGTGCCATAATTACGGAGGCCGAGTCTTTCACATCACCATAAGATATATCAGCTACATTTGGAAGAAGGCTGACATTACTGGTCTGTCTGCAGAATACCCGAACTGACTTACCAAGATTTAGCAGAGCATCAACTATGCGACGCCCGATGAATCCTGTTCCCCCAAATACCAGAAAATCGGCAGGATGAGCAAGCCTTACAACATTATTTTGAACTGGAGTTGTGTGTTCGTTTATAGTTTTGTCCGGAGCATCGAGCGCCGCAGTCATAATTTCTTCAACAAGTTCCATGACTCTGTCAGCATTTATCAAAGGTACGTCCTCACTCTTACCTGCAGTGACCATATTGTAAAATAGCATAATTATTTGGTCTAGGCCATCATAAGGATGAGACTTGCCAGTCACTAACTTCAGGACATTAACGGAAAAATGCTTGGCAATCTGGCAAGATTCAGATAAAGTTACCATGACCCTACTGAGAATGCCTGGCAAGCGACGTTCAGGCAGGCAAACCGCGTACATATTGCGGAGGTCGATATCGATGCTTCCTTTTTCGCAATAAATAGACAATTTATTTTTCAATGGACGTTGATTCACCGAAAGATAAATATTGGCTGTTAAAATGTCAGATTGCAATATCACCGACAACTCCTCGATAACTCCACCAGGAAGAACTCGAGCATGAACATGCTTAGTTTGCAAGCCTTCATCAAAACTCAAGAAAACAGAGAGCGGATGGGGGAGCAGGTCTGTCAACACCCCACCACGTACTCTGGCAAACCAAGCTGGAGCCCCCTTGGCCCAGCGGTATCCATATAGTGATTTTATTAGGCTAGGGTCATCATACAAATATTCCATCCTGATTATTTTACCAAACTCCCCAGACATAATCTTAGATCTGGCAGCCATGACCAGCGGATTGTATACTCTTGTATGGTCGACAGATACCAGAAGGCCCAGTTCTTCAGCTAGTGATGCTATTTCCTGATATTCAAGCAGGGTCTGACATAGCGGTTTTTCAACTAGAACATTGCATCCTGCCTTAAGTGCCTTTAATATGATTTCATAGTGCGTATGCGGGGGCGTAAGAATATGCACAATACGGGGATTCTCGACTGCAAAAAGTTCATCAATAGTCGTATACTGCTTTGCAATACCATATTTTTGAGCAAACAGGGTAACCCTCACCCGGGAAGCATCGCAAACTGAATCAAGCCTATAGCCAGCTTTCTGCAAGAAGCGCATATGGACATGAGCTATATTGCCGCACCCGATAAAAGCCACCCGGACTTGGTTATTAATTTCTGTCATGAATTTTGTCTCCTATTGTATCCCACCAAATTTTGAATTTACTGCAGATAAAATTTCCTGTACGCGCCGGTCCCACGATTCCGCTCGCATCCGGGTAACTCTGCGCTCCGCCAACTCTAAGGAGTCGTTCTCGAGATACCAAGCTATCTTGCGAGCAAAGTCGGCGTATCCATCTGCAATAGCGACAACGTCATGGTACTTTTCCACCTCCGGGTAACGCACAGAAACAACCGGCTTTCCCGTAGCAAGATATTCTCTAAGCTTAATGGGATTGCAGCTATGGACCTGTTCGTTCAGGCGATAGGGGAGAATAGCTACGTCGAATCGACAGGCATAACCAGGTAATTCAGAAAAATGTTTTGTGCCTAAAAAATGGACATTATGCATGTCATTACATGGATTATCTTTGACTGCAACGTGGCCAATCAGAACGAAATGCCAAGTTGGCTGCTGCTGAGCAAGAAATGCAATCAAATCAAGATCAACCCAATTTTCAATCAACCCCCAAAACCCTATAATTGGCTTGTCGATGGAAGCAATATCATCGGGTGCCTGTAAAGGGGATGTAACAACTTGGTGAAAATGATGAAAATCAACCCCATGAGGACTGAGCAATAACTCACGGGCCAACTTTATTTTATTATGGAAAATAGGTTCTGACGCAACAAAGACCAAATCGGCTTTGCGAGTCATCTCATCATCCATAAAACTGACAAATTGCCGATCCACATCAGGCATTGAAGCGTAATTATCTACGCAATAGTAGACAACTCCCCTTGCAGGCAACTTTCCTGGAATCATAGACAGATGAGGGGCAACAAACCACAAAAGCGGCTGTGAAATATTTAGCTGTTTCATTACCCTCTTCAGTGAAAAAAGAATCAGCTTTTCGTTTAACCGCCTGATTAGTGCAAAACGATGCAGTGGGACCTGAAACAGTGTATAGACCCAGAACTGTTCCCCTCGACGGATGGGTCTGGATAGACATTTCCCAATTTTTGAAAAAATTCTTTTAATATCCCGTTTGTTACCTTTCGGCATTCTCAGACCAGGGCATTCAACATATAGTAACTTATGACTTATCGCCAAGCGCTGCGCGATATGATGACTGCTGGTTCTGTTTTCTCCAAGCCAGTCATTCCCGAAATAAACTATGCTGTAATCATTCATAAATATCCGACTAACTCTCCGTAGATAAATAATGGTTATTTGATATTATCATGTGTTTTGCGAAGCAATTAGGCTGAATGAAAATCCCTGGGATTGCCACCATGGTATCATTTTATCAAGAATATGTATGCACAACGGATCATCGTCGTGAAATAACAAGACTTGATTCCCTTTTGCAAGTTTCTTGAGACGGATCTCAATCTGTTTCGCAGACAGGTGGCGTGAGTCGTAGGAATCAATCGACCACATTACGAGAGTGTAGTCGTTGCGGATCAGCCAGAACAAATCCGAAACGTATAACATGCCTGCTGGAGGCCTGAAAAGCCTTGCCTGCGGTTGAAAGCGACTTATAACAACCTGGTTGGAGCAAATCTCGTCATGCCTCTCATCACTAGTTATCTTATGAAAATATTTATGAGAATACGTATGATTGCCCAGTAGATGCCCCTGCTTAACAATTTCAGAAGTGACTTCTGGGTATTTTTCGACTTTGTCGCCATTGACAAAAAAAGTTGCAGGAATATTGTATTTTTGTAATAAGCCCAGCAAACATACAGTCTGCACTGGGTGAGGGCCGTCATCAAACGTCAGATATATTGTTTTTTTGTCACTGAGCGTATCCCGGAAAATATTGCGGTGCCTGATAAATCCCAAACATAGTAGTTTTCTTATAATTGCGGGTAAAAATAGCATATCGCTATGAACCTCCTGTTTTCTGAAATATTTGAAAAATGCGAGCGGCATTTTCATGCCAAGTATTGATAAAATTACTTTCTACATAGAGATATTTTTCCGATCGCATATCACTCAAAGCTTGTGTTAGTTGAGAGACCGAGCGCGGATCAATCAAGCGTATATTACCTTGTCTCGCATCCAATTCTGGGATACCTCCCACACTGGTAGCAATGACCTTTGTCCCGCAGGAAAAAGCTTCAAGTACCACATTCGGTACCCCCTCCATGTAGCTTGGCAGGCAAAGCAGTGAAGCGGCATTCATCCATTGTGCAACAGTTTCAAGAGGTTGGTCCCCAAGAAAATGCACCTTTTTAGAAAGGTGTAGTGAAGATACGAGCTGGTTTGCTGTGCGTCTATATGCTCCTGAACCAATAATAATAAGTCGTGATTTCTCACTGATAGCCGCAGATGCTGCTCTGAAAGAAGCGATCAGCTCATAAAGGCCCTTTTCCTTTTTGAGGTTCCCTACATAGAGGACAACAAACTCATTAGTATCGAGTTTCAGTTGCTGGCGTGCATATTCCCTGTCCATAGGATAAAAAATGGTACGGTCCACTCCGTTGTAGAGGACTTCTAGTTTGAATTCAGATACCCCTAATGCTATCAGTCGGTCTTTCAGTGCTTTGCTCACGCAGATTACTTTTTCTGCTTGATTGGCAACATGCAGAGACTTGCGAGTAATAGCCGACCCGACTGTCAGTCTGTTCACGTCCGTGCCATGCACCTTGACAAATAAGGGCAGGTTGTATAGTTTTGCTAATTTTGCAGCGGCCCATGAATCAGGGTAGAGCCACGATGAGAAGATGATGTCGAATTTCTTCTTATTGAGCAATCTTGTTGATACATGTTTGATGGAATAATAAAAAAAATCACCGTACCGCTCTCGAAAGATACAAGGGCTATAGTAATAAATAGGATAATGGATAGTCATGCCGCTTTCTTCTCGAGATGGTTGCTTCAGATTGTGTTTCAAGAGCGATATCCAGGGGATGGGGGATATCACTTCAACCTCGCAATACTCACGCAATGCTGTAATCTGCTGGCGGTTGTAAGAGGCCATCGTGGGGCTTAACGGGTTCGGATAAAGGCTGGATATGAAAAGAAGTCGCTTACCCAAAGTCACCTCTTTCTCATGACAGAACAATAAAGTTCTTTGTACTTTCTGGCCACTCCCTTGATACTGAACTGAGCAATGACTCTCTCGCGTCCATTTTCACCCATTCGCCTACGAAGGCTTTCATCTTTAATCAGGAGCAAAAGCTTCTCGGCCATCTCTTCAGGATTTTGGGGCGGAACCAAGTAGCCGGTTTCGCCATCGATCACCACTTCTGGATTTCCCCCTACACTAGTTGCCACTACTGGCAGCCCAGTTGCCATGGCTTCGAGTAATGTTAGCGATATTCCTTCGGTGGTAGAACTGAGCACGAACATATCTAGTTGTCGAAGCAACTCAGGTACATCATGGCGCATACCCGAGAACGAAACGTATGTGTTAAGTCTATGAGTTCTAATTGTCTTTTCGAGCGTATCTCTGAGCGGTCCGTCGCCGATGATGTCGAGATGGAAGCCGGTTGTGTGGGTGGCAAGCTGCTTACATGCCTTCAATAGTGTTTGATGATCTTTTTCCGCAGATAGACGCGCCACTATGCCTATTCGCACCACACCGCGCGCTTTTTCAGGCCCGTTGCCCGCCGGAAAAAACGAATTTATATCTATCCCGTTCAGGATTACTGATACCTTTGTTGAAGGAATCTTCTCCACCTTGAGACAGACATCCGCCGCATTCTGTGAAACGGCAACAATCTTATCGGTCAGGAACGAAGAGAATCTGTTTAACCAGACCTTCTTCTTGTCGGTTGGGTAATTCCTTCCATGTTTGGTATGAATTACAGGCAGCCCAGTGAGGCATCCGACTATAGCTCCATAAAACTGTGGGCCTGGATTATGGGTGTGGATTATGTCTATAGCAAGCCTCTTAGTCAGAACAATAAGTTGCGGAATAATCTTCAGGCAGAGGCCCGTTCCCTTATTAAGCTCATCAATATCAAGGCGATCATATTGCAGGCCTAGCTCTCCTTTTCTCTCCAGACAGACTATGAACGGCTTGATATCAGGTGGATACTTATCAATTAGATCCAGCACAAACTTTTCCAACCCACCAACTTGCAAACTTAGTACAATGTGCAACACCCTAATTATGGCGTTCACCAGTTACTTTGGAAATGGTCACCCGATATTTGCCAGTAGCAGTCAGCGGTATGTCGGAAACAACTTCGTAGTCGATAACCATGGCTGGGCCAACTTGTTTCCGAATTTCCCTGCCGATAAGTTCTTTCGTTGTTTTACTCAATTCTGTTGAGGGAACTAGTTTTATGACCAGATGATCAAGCTTCTCCTGTATGATCTGAAAACGGCCAATATCGATGAAATCCTTCATCAGATGGGGGAAGAATTCGCCCGGCACTATTTTCCCTTCTGGTGTCCTGATCACATCGAGTGACCGTCCGACAACATCATCAATCAACGGGAGTCCTCTGCCACATGAACAGGTTCTTGATGTTGCGATTCCAAGGTCACCAATATCATACCGTATAAACGGCATGCCGTAATTGTGCAGATCAGTTACAACAATCTTCCCCGTTTCACCATCTTTGGCAGGGGTGCCATCATCTTTTATGATCTCAACTATAAGATTTTCGGCGCTGACATGAAGCCCTTTGTGATTCTCACATTCAGCGGCAATCAGCATGAATTCTCGAGAGCCATAAGTGTTAAACACCTTAGCCCCGAATACCCTTTCAATAACCTCTCGTTGATAGGGGAGCACCTTCTCGGCCGCACAGATAATAGCTGGCGGTGCAAACTTGATCTTGGAATTGTCACCAATAAAAAGAGCAAAATTGTACAAGGGATTTGTATAGCCAATTATTGCTACGGGTTTGAAACGGTTGAGCTTGACCAGGCATTGAGTCATCGTCTCTTCATCAAACTCAAAGCAGTTGAAATAGAGTTGGCGGTCAATTAAATTATGCAATTGTTCCTTCATCCGCTTAATGCGCCCCACTTTGCCAAGCTGAATACCCCAGATATACGCCTGCCTCGCGCCAGGCAAGGCATCAGCCCACGCGTAGCCACGCTTTGACATGGCTACGCGCCATTCGTAACTTTCCTTTGTGTATGCGAAATGCAGCGGTTGGCCAGTGGAACCCCCAGTAGACTTTTTCCATATGGTGTCACGATGTTGTGTTGAAATGAGGTCATTAAAGTTTTTTCTGATGATATCTTTAGTTAGAATCGGCAACTTTGATAGGTCATTGATACTATCAAAATTACTTATATTGAGGCCGCGCTCGGATAGAACATTTTGATAATATGCGCAGTAATGACTAGCATGTTTTAGCAGTTCAAGAAGGGACATTGACTGATTGCGTAAAATATTACCTGGAGTACTCCATTGAGATTGAAAAGAAGCAAAATAATATTTGGCCGTCTCTCTTTTTTTTATGAAGGATTCAAAAAAAGGCCAATAAAATCTTTCATATATTTTTTGATAGTATTTCATTAAACTGCCCCCCCAATAAACAGATCAAATTGCATGACGGCTAACTATTAACTAGTTCTATTGGCTGTTGACATCCTAATTAGTCTCCATCCGGAAACCCCTATTTTTGAATTAGTCCGAATCTATTTCTAAGCGTTATTTTCAGCGTATCTTCTGTACGGTGTGACTCATACTGCTTTGTTTCATAGAATAGACAGCAAAGCAGGCCTTGTCCTGCACATTTATCATACGAAGAGCATGCCTTTCCCATAAGAACCTCACTGAGCCCACAAACATGCGCTTACGCACACGCTATTTTGTGTCGAGCTAATACCAGGAGGTAATAAGAAACGATTGCACTCCACACGTACTGTTTGAATCCTTCCCAGCCGCTCCAGCTACAACGCCTCAGGCCAAAAGCCCTCTTCAGTGCCGATATGTTTGCCTCTATTCCCGCCCTGAAATTTTTCAGCTTTTTGTAGACCCATGAACTCTTCACCATATCCAATACTGAAAGACCGCGTTTTTTGGAAAACGCCACATCCTTAATCTCTTTGCCTTTTGCCCACTGGAATTTTCCTTCGACGCGAATCCGCCATCCGCTGTTACCTGACGTGGCACACGCCCGTAGATATTTTCTATCCGCTCTACCAGTTGCTTGTAATGATCAGAATCCGACGGGTTGCCCCTTTCAATGATGCAGTCAAGTATCAGGTTTGAGGTCCAGCCTGTCAAAAATATCTTGTGGCCATACTCGGGTTCCCTCCGACCTTTTACTATGATGTCTGTATGACTCTCAAAAAACGATACCATCTTTTCCCTCGTCGGCACCGTTTCGCCCTGTATCACCCGGCGAGTGGCCTGATCTATGACTCGTTTCATCAGTGTCAACGCCTGTTTAAGTTTCTCCGCAAGCTCATGTGCATATTGGGTTTCCTTCTCATCCCT
>Ga0182021_10003679_pt1 | contig 18043 bp, 17 predicted proteins | sample 612E3MmetaG_FD_120493 | JGI IMG/M metagenome (GOLD analysis project Ga0182021, IMG submission 120493) | Permafrost microbial communities from Stordalen Mire, Sweden - 612E3M metaG (Illumina Assembly) | ecosystem: Environmental > Terrestrial > Soil > Wetlands > Permafrost | place: Sweden... | reverse complement strand
TGCGGCAGAGCGCCATTCTCGCGGCCAGGACAGCCGGCGCGGCCGAGTTCTCCACCGCGATCACCGCCTATTTCCGCCGCTTTCCCAGGTCGGCCTACCTGCCTGGCTTCGAGGGGCAGGCGGTGTTCTATATCGTCCGCTTCGGGGACAAGGATGGGTCGCGCATTTTGCAAGATCTGCTTTACGCGCTGCCCGAAGGATGGGGCCGGTGCTTGTCTTGCTTTCTTACCACCATCGCTGAGCAAGCCCTTCTGACAGGCAAAATCGAACTGGCCGGAAACGCTTCGGCTGCCGCCATGCCGCTTGCCGCCAGCGATAGCCGGGAGCGGCAGCGCCTCCTGATTTATTCAGGCGCCGCTATGTTTCTCGGCGGAAAGTTTCAAGATGGATTGGCGTCGTTGAACTCCGTTCAGCCGGCGAAGCTCAGCGAAAACGACCGGAGCCTGCTCGATGCTACGCTTGCCGTTACAGACAAGGTTCGGAAAACCCCGGTGCTGTTAAGTCAAGCTGAGCGCAGCGCCGCCCTCCGCCCGGTGAAGGGAAATCGCGCTTTCCCTGTCAGTGGCCCAGAAGAAGCCGCGAGGCGCGCACTCGCGGCTGCCGAAACAACTTTGAACAGTGCACAGTGATGGTACCGACCCAACAACTCTCGTCTTCCTCAAGTGCAGCGCAGCTTGCGCCGTCCGCGGGTAAAATTTCGCAGAAACAGGCGGGGGACGATGAAGCTTTCGCCAGCCTGTTGGGAATGAATAATGGAAACGCAACGGAGGCAGGCCCGGACAGCTCGACAGCCTCCGCCGGCGTTGCACAGCCACCAGCGTGGTCTCCCAGCAATGGGCAGCAGACAAAGCCGTCCGCGGATGACGGCACTGGCCAGCCTTCCGGCACATCCGGCACGGGGGAGGCTACAGCGCCGGCGGTGGAAGCGCAGCCTCCTGTAGCTAGGCGCGCCTCGCTCCCAGCAAGCGATCTTGCCTTCCTCTCGCGCTCCTTTTACGCGATCGGCACCCCCCCCGGCGCCGCTCCGGTCCGGGTAGCGGCAGGGACAAGCGCCAAAACGGGGACAAGCGCCGATACCAAGAATGCCAAGGAAGCCAGTGGTGACCCCTCCCAGGCAGCCACCCCGGCTGCCACCCAAATAGACGTTGGCGCAAACGGCAGCCTCGCCGTTCTCGCAGCGCAAATCCAAAACGCGCCGGCGCCTCAGACTGCGGTGGAGCAGGGACAGGGCGCGGAACAGGCATTAATCGCGGGCGCGGCCGGTGGCGGCTCTGGCGCGGGGCGCGCAGGCTCCAGGGGCAGTGCAAATACCCAAGCTTTGCCGCAGGCCTCCGGATTCGTGTCGGGAGGGGACATCAAAGGCATGCCAGACACTGGCAGCAGCGGACAGGGGCAGGCCATGCCGGCGGACGGCACGCCACCCGCGGCCGCCACACTCTCCAACGCCGCAAGCGGCTTCCAGTCCGCGGGGGGCGCGCCCTCGAAGCCGGCGGCCGATGCTGCCGCGCAGGGCGTGACCGTCACGGACGTCCGCACGTATCTCGCTCCGGAGAGGCAGACTGCCAAACTTCAAGTGCAGGAAGGCGCGTCCGGCGCAGGCTCCTCTCTGCCCACCGATCTTCATGCCGTGCCAGCGGCAGCATCCAGCACGGGCCAAGCTGGCCAGCCGGCAACGGTAACCGGGAGCACGGGTTATCATCGCGACCCTTCCGGCGGAGACACGCCGGCATCGCCGCAAACGGTCAAGCCGGCGGTGCAGTCCTCTGAAACAGACACCGCAACTGGCACCGCGCCCACGGCGTCTCTTTCCAGTCAAACGGCGTCTCCCGCCGGCCAAGCCGCGCCGCCTCCAGCGCAGCAAATATTCAACGCCATCCAATCCGCGATGTCAGAAGCGGCCAGCGCCCAGCCGGCGGCCCAGACGGGCAATCCATCCATTCCGTCCGGCTACCAGCCTCTGAAAACCATTACCATCGCGTTGCAACCAGACGGCCTTGGCACGGTTGCCATACAGCTTTCCCTGAGGAGCAGCCATCTCGGTGTGCGCGTCGAGGCAAGTGAGGCTGGCACCGCTCAGCTCCTCCGGCAGCATGACGGCGACCTGACCGCGCTCTTGCAATCGGCTGGCTACGCCGTGAGCAGCATCGCCGTTCACGCAGCCCCGCAACAGGCGCCGGCGGAAGGCGCGGCACAGCAGGCTGGGACTGGCGGTCAGGGCGGATTCAACCCCTCGAACCCAGAGGGCCGCGGGACTGGCGGAGGCAGCTCGGGCACTCAGGGCGAAGGCCAGCGCCAGCCCGGCAGCCGTAACGAACAGAGGGAGGGGGGATATGGGCGCCCTGATACGGCTAATAGCGATAAGTCTCTCTATGTTTAGTGCCATGCCGCCGGCACATGCTCAAGAGGTAAACCTTTGTGAGAAGGAGATGACGCAGGCTGCTGGAAAGTATAATGTTCCGCTTGGTATCCTTTATGCTGTCGGATTGACCGAGACCGGCATCAACGGAAATCTTCACGCTTACGCGCTTAACCTCGAAGGTAATACCGTTTACTCGCTCAACAAGGAACAAGCGATCGAGCGCTTCCATACGGCCAGGGCCGCTGGGCTTAAATTGATCGATGTGGGCTGCATGCAGCTCAACCACCACTTTCACGGCGATCGCTTTTCCTCAGTCTCCGATATGCTCGATCCTCACCGCAACGTCGACTACGCGGCCAAGTTTCTTGCCGAATTGAGAGAACGCGAGGGAAGCTGGACGCTGGCCGTTGCCCGCTACAACGCCGGAAAGAACAACGATCCGGCCCAGAAGCGCTACGTTTGCAGGGTGCTGGACCGGCTCGTGAAGAGCGGCTTCGGCGCCTGGACGGCTAAATCCTCTGCATTTTGCAGAGATGAGTTGCGAAGGGGCAATAGCGCGTCGCCGGGTGCCGCAAAACCCGGCGAAAACAGTCTCGCACAAGTTCGCTGAGACAACCTTCACGCAGCGTTGCGACTGCAATCACTTCCCGCGTTTAGAGCTAAGGGCATTCAAGGAGCTCAAAAGCCAATGGCCTCGAACCTAAAGATCCTCGTTGTCGACGATTACAATACCATGGTGCGCATCGTCCGGAAGCTTCTCAAACAAATCGGCTACGAGGACGTCGATGAAGCTTCAAATGGCGAGATGGCCTTGGGTATGATTCAGAAGACCCAATACGGGCTCATCATCTCCGATTGGAACATGGAACCCATGACGGGATTCGAACTGCTCCAGCGGGTGAGGGCGGCGGAGGCGACGGCAAAAACGCCGTTTATACTCGTGACCGCCGAATCCAGGCCGGACAACATCATCGCCGCTCAGAAATGCGGAGCGAACGAGTACCTGGTAAAGCCGTTCACGGCCCCAGTGCTTAAAGAAAAGATCGAGAAGGCACTTGCCGCGGCTGCCGCATAGAAACCGCCTGCCGTTCCCGCGCAGCGGCGCGGGCTGGAGAGCATGTGAAAAAGTCTAACGGCGTACCGCTCGCAGTGCCAGCGGAGAAATGAAATGCAATCAGCCTTATACGTCGGAATATCGGCGCAGGTAGCGCTTCAGGATCGCGTTGACGTGATTGCGCAGAACGTGGCGAATGGGGACACGGCTGGCTATCGCGGCACGGAGGCCAAATTTGACACCGTGCTTTCGAATCTGAGCGCGGACCCAGTCTCATTCGCCACCTCAAATGGCCAGATCGTCAGCCAAATGCCCGGCGCACTTTCCAAGACCGGCAACCCGCTGGATGTGGCTGTGAAGGGAAGTGGATGGCTTTCCGTAGTAACCGCGCAGGGCCCCATATACACCCGCGACGGCCGGATGAAGATCAATCAGGGTGGCACTCTTGTTACCTTGAATGGCGCGCCGCTGCTGGATGCGGGGGGCGCGCAGATACAGCTCGATGTTAGCGGTGGCGCGCCGGATATCGGCGCGGATGGAGGGGTCAAGCAGGGCGGAAAATTAATCGGAGCCCTCGGGCTTTACTCCCTGCCTCCGGACGCCAAGCTTTCCCGTGTGGAAGGCGGCGTCGCATCCAGCGTTCCAGGAACGCCCGTTGCGGATTACAGTAAGAACGGGGTCGTCCAGGGCTTTGTGGAGCAATCCAACGTCAATCCGATCATGGAGATTACCCATCTGGTATATGCGCAGCGCGCCTTCGAAGGCGTCAGCGCCGCCATACAATCCGTCGAGACAAGCTTCAAGAATGCGATCCAGACGATCGGATCGTCGACCTGATGCTTGTTTTTTGCTTGAAGGCGGTTGCGAATGAATGCCCTTGAACGCTTGGCGGTGGATTTCGAAGCCGCGGCCGGCGGCAGTTTGCTTTCGGTATGGGGCAGCGTAACCGAATTGACAGCCAGCCACGTCCGGGTTGCCGGCTTGTCACGGTTCGCAAAGCTGGGCGATTGGGTGGCGATCGAAACCGAGACAGGCGAGCAGACCGGCGAGACCATCCGGGTCGACTTCGAGACCATCTCGGTGCGCACGTTCGAGGATAGGGTCCGGGCCGCCATCGGTGCCAGGGCGAGGATTGCGCCCACTTTGGAGCTTCGGCCGGATGTGTCCTGGAAAGGGCGCGTGATCGATGCGCTGGCCCAGCCGGCGGATGGCGGACCTCCACTGGCAAAGGGCCCCTGTTGCATGCCGCTCGACCGGCCGCCCCCGCCTGCCTTCTATCGCGAGCGGCTGAACACACCTGTAATGACCGGGACGCGGGCAATCGATGTGTTCACTCCCCTCTGCGCCGGGCAGCGTATCGGCATCTTTGCCGGCTCGGGCGTTGGCAAATCGACGCTACTGTCGATGCTGGCGAAGGGAAACAAGTTCGACACGGCTGTTTTCGCGGCGATCGGAGAACGCGGGCGCGAGGTGAAAGAGTTCGTGGAGGACGCGCTCGCCGGCGGTATGGGCAAAGCGATTGTCGTCGTATCGACCAGCGATGAAAGCCCGATGATGCGCCGGCTTGCCGCGAAAACCGCGCTGTCGACCGCCGAGTATTTCCGGGATCAGGGCGAGCGGGTCTTGCTCATATTCGATTCGATCACCCGCTATGCCCAGGCAGCTCGCGAAATTTCGCTCGCGGCGGGCGAACCGCCGGTTTCCAGGGGCTTTCCGCCAAGCGTTTTCACCGAGCTTCCGAAGCTTCTGGAGCGCGCCGGCTGCGATGCCAAGGGAGGATCGATCACTGGCGTGTTTTCGGTCCTCGTGGAGGGCGACGACCATAACGATCCCATCGCCGACACGATCAGGGGTATTCTCGACGGGCACGTCGTGCTTGACCGGGCAATCGCGGATCAGGGCCGTTTCCCGGCCATCGATATCCTGGGTTCCGTTTCAAGACTTGCAATGCGGGTCTGGACACCCGCGCAGCGCGTTGCCGTGCGGGAACTCAAGAGCCTGATCGCCAAATACGAGGAAACCCGCGATATCCGGCTGATCGGCGGCTACAAGCCGGGCAACGATCCGCAACTCGACAAGGCCATGCTCATCGTGCCGCCTCTTTACCAATACCTTAACCAGGGGCCGGATGATGTCCGGCAGGACGAGACCATCGACGGCATGCTCCGGGTGATGCTGGGAGGCTACCAGCAGCGGGCGGAGGCCGCGCCTTTGACGTAGCAAGGGCCGGCGGCCTGATGCGAAGGGTCGCAGAGCCGGCCGTTGGGGGGGGGTAAGAATTGCTCATCAACTGTCTTCCAGCGCGGGCCAAACCGAACGGAGAACCTTGCCCGATGCCTCGCGCCACGGCAAATCAGGCAGCTTGCCTGAGCCTGCTCCAGGAATTCGCTTGGCGGGCGGCAAACGAGTGCGAACTTCAGGCCGGCTCCAATAGCCTGTGGGTATCTGTCGCATGAGAGACAGGCCCGCCCGGCCCCGCTGCCGCACCGCTTTCCCACCTTCGCGATGAAACGCTGCAAATGCAGTTACTTGCGGTAGCGCACAGCCGCTTTCGACGTGGGCATTCCTTATCGGCTCCGGCAAAGGCAAGGATTTTGCGCTTAACCGTAATTTTTCGCTTGTAATAGCGGGCAAAGGGGGGCAATAGCCCGCCCTGTTCATATCTGGACATCTACTGGTTGGGGAGGACGCCATATGGCATTCCATGACGGCCTCTTCCAATTGGGGATGGACTTGGATCGAGGTTCAAGCACCGCCCAAACGGAAGAAAAGCATGCCCTCGCCGTTACGCGCACCGACGGCGATTTGAAGAAGGACTGCTTTTGCGAGCGCAACGGTATCGAGTTTGCCGGAACGCAGCTTCTTACCTGTGTGTTGTATCGCGCGCAACCCAGCGGCATCGATCACATCGAGCAAGCTTCCAGGCGGCTTTTAGAGGTGCCGGAGGCCACGCTCCTGCACCTCCCTTCGCATCGTTTCAGGCCCAAAGGCGGGGTATCTGGGGTGGCGGCGCCGCTGGAATTGCACATTTCGATCCGTAGCTGGCCAGAACGCGGCCGTGTCGCCACCGGCACTTTCATGTGCGGCCCCTCCAAGCCCCATCTGACGATCGATGCGATCTGGCAGGCGTCTGAACAGGAAGAGAAAATCGGCAGGAAAGAGCGGCGGGGGCAGCAAGCGGCCTGGCAAATGAGGCTCGCGGCGTAAGCCGTGCGCTTTCTGCGCATTTGCGCAATGCAAGCGCCCGCTCAACTTCAAAAATTGGCAGCGGGAGAAATAAGCAGCTTGTGGACGGCCGTCGTTGCCGCAGCCGTGTTTGTTCCCTAACGGTTCACAAACTCGCGGGCAGCCTGTTATCGCACAGTCAAGAATCGCAGCTACCATCGAGCTGTTCTATTGAGCACTTTCGCAACACACAGAAGGATATGCTTCCATGGCCGAAGGAACGGTACTTATAATAGGCGCGGGGGGCGTCGGGAGCGTAACGGCGCATAAGTGCGCCATGAACGACGGTGTTTTCAAGAAGATCCACCTGGCAAGCCGCTCAATAGCAAAACCCAATGCTATTAAGAATTCCATCAAGGTGCGCACGGGCGTGGATATCGACACACATATCGTGGACGCTGACGAGGTAAGCCAGGTGGCTGGTCTCATTGAGAAGGTGGCGCCTGAAGTGGTTATCAACGTAGCACTTCCCTATCAGGACCTTGCGATCATGGAGGCGTGCCTGACGGCAAAGGTGCCCTACATCGATACGGCCAACTACGAGCACAAGGACAAGGCGCATTTCGAGTACAAGCAGCAGTGGGCGTTCCACGATAGATACCGGAAGGCGGGCATTCTGGCCGTGCTGGGCGCCGGTTTCGATCCTGGCGTCACCAACGCCTATTGCGCCTATGCGCTGAAGCACTATTTCGACACGATCCGGTTCGTCGACATTGTGGACGCGAATGCGGGCTCACACGAAAAGGCCTTTGCGACCAACTTCAACCCCGAACTCAACCTTCGCGAAGTGACGCAGGCGGTCCGGCACTTCGATAACGGCAAGTGGGTGGAAACTCCTGCCATTCTCGAAAAGGACAGCATCCATTTTGCCTTCGATTACCCTTTCGCCGGTCCTAGAGAGAGTTATTTGCTCTTCCACGAAGAATTGGAATCGCTCGCCAAGCATCTTCCCGGGCTGGAGCGCATCCGCTTCTGGATGACATTCTCGGAAAACTACCTGACGCACCTGCGCGTGATACGCAATATCGGCATCGACAGCATCGAGCCCATCGATTTTCAGGGCCAGAAAATCGTGCCCATGGAATTCCTCAAAGCGCTGCTGCCCGATCCAGCTTCGCTTGCCGCCAATTACAGCGGCAAGACAGTCATCGGCTGCATCGTCACCGGCCTCAAGGACGGCCAGGAGAGCACGAAATTCATCTACAATATCTGCGACCACGCCGAGACGTTCAAGGAAGTCGGCTCTCAGGCGGTTTCATACACAGCCGGCGTGCCGCCCATGGTCGCGGCCATGATGGTCATGCAGGGCAAATGGGCCGGCGCCGGCGTCTACAACGTCGAACAACTCGATCCGGACCCGTTCCTGCAAAGCTTGTCCGTAAACGGGTTGCCACATGAGGTGATCGATTATCACCCCCTGCCGGCGAAGATATAGAACGGAAAAAATCGAAAATGCAGGCGCCGGCAAGGAGCCCGCAGCGTCGTCCCCGCGAAAGCGGGGACCTATATAAGAGCTTGTTCCCATGTCAGAAATGGAATCCCGCTTTCGCGGGAATGACGTTGCGGTGCAAACTGCGCGGGAATAACAACCGGCGGCTCTGCTTTGAATGAAGGTGCTCTCGAACATGGAAAAGCGGCCCAGGTCTTCAGTCGAACCGGCAAAGGTGGGCGCGGCCTCCTTCGTCATAGAGGAGGATATTCTCCGCCACAATCTGAGTGTCCTGAAGTACGTCAAGGAGCAAACCGGCTGCAAAATGTTCCAGGCGCTGAAGACCTGGTCCACCTGGCCGCTTTTCAAAATCACCAGGGAATATCTGGACGGGACCGAGGTGAGTTCGTTGAATGAAGCCCGCCTCGGCTACGACGAGTTCAATCATGATGTGCACATGTATGCGCCGGCATACAGCGAGGCCGAGTTCCCTGAGATCCTCAACTATTGCAGCACGGTCATCTTCAACAGCTTTGCCCAGTGGGAGAAGTTCAAGCCTCGGGTGGATGCCCGCGTCAGCCGGACGGGCAAGAAGATCGAATGCGGGTTGCGCATCAATCCGGAATATGCCGGAAAAGACGAGCATGGCGGCTTATGGACGCCCTGCGCTCCTGGATCGCGCCTCGGCATTCGCATCGATGAGTTCAAAGCCGCGCTCGCCAAAAATCCCCGCGCGCTCGATGGGATTGGCGGGTTGCACTTCCACATCTTTTTCGACAAGACCTTCGAAGACCTGAGAGATGCGCTAGGCGTCATCGAGGAGCGTTTCGGCGAGTATTTTTCGCGAATGCAATGGATCAATTTCGGTGGCGGCCAGAAAATCACCGATGACGATTACGATGTTGAAGGGCTTATCCAGCTCGTCAACGCGTTCCAGAAAAGGCACGGCGTGACCGTTCACATGGAACCAGGCGCTGCCATCGTAAAAAATGCCGGCGTGCTGGTTGCGAACGTGCTGGATATTGTCGAGCGCGACGACGTGGGCTTCAAAATCGCGATTTTGGATATGTCGTTCAATGCGCATATGCCAGATTTCCTCTTGAGCCCGGAGCTGGACATGCCGGTGGCCGGCGCGGAAATCGTGCGCGATGCGGCGGAGCTGAAAAAGCACGCGCATGTCTACAGGCTGACCGGGGGCACCTGCGTTTCAGGCGATCAGCTTGGGCACTATCACGCTTTTCAGGAGCCACTGAAACCAGGCGATAAGGTGATTATGGAGGATGCCATCCAATACAATTTGGTGCAATGCACGATGTTCAACGGCGTCCAGCATCCGGCCATCCTGCTCTGGAAAAACGGCCAGCTGGAGGGTGTCCGGGAGTATACCTATCAAGACTACCGGGCCCGGATGGGATAACCGGCGCGTTCGAACCTGCGGAAAGTTGTATCCCGCCTTCGCTGGGGCCACGCCGAAGCGAGAGGTGGCTGGCTAGCTGTGCTCCCTGTCTAAGGCTTCGCGCTGGGCGGGATATTCAGCTCCCGGCAGGTGAAATCGATCATCTGGGCGGCGCGCTCGCGGATTTCGGCGTGCGTCCAGGCAGTCTTCTCCGCGACGCTGGCGAGCGTGCGGTATTTTTTCGACTGCTCCTTGATGACCGGAAGCTTCTGCTGAAAGTCGGAGTTCATGAGCCTGACGTTCTCGGCGTAGTCCATGAGCGCGAGGTTGCCGATGGAATGGCAGGCCGAGAAGCGCTCCTCCTCGTCGGGGAAGTCGGCAAGCCATTGCGAGTCCTTGGCCGGGCGCTTGGGCAAAATGTGCTCGACCGTGGCCCGCGGGGTATCCCCGTCCACTTCGGGACCGCCGGACACCGATTCAATCCACCGGACGAGTGCAAGGCGCATCTCGTCGTCGTAAAGCGGCGTCGCCAGGGTTTCGAGGATGCGTTCGATCTGAGAGGCGCGGAAGGTCAAGGCGCCGGGCCGTCCCGTGCTGGTCGAGAAGGGGTTGCGGCTTTGCGATAGCGCCCGGCCGAAGATACGGGCGCGGTCGTTGGCGGAAAACTTGGCCAGCATCATCATCATGCAGATGCGGTGCAGGGCCGCGAAGCGCAGGCGAAACGTCCTCTCCGCCTTGGTTCCGGTGCCGCTCGCCTTCGCACTCCGCTTGGCATTGTACGCGTGATACCAAGTCAGCGCCACCGGCTGCCATTCGGGCCATTTAAAGAAGCGAAGGCGCCAGACATCCAGATCCGCCTCCGAGGCGGGCGCCGCGCTCAGCTTCTCCTGAAGCGAAACCCAGGTGGAGGCATGGCGCAGAATATCGTCCAACACCTCGGGTAGGCGCTTCGCCCCATAATTCCTCTCGATACTGGCCGCGAGCTTGGCAAGGTGGTCGGCGCCCTGAGGCTCGCATCGCTTCACGAAGTCGTAGGCGCGCATGAAGTCTTCGATGCCGTTGCCAGCCAGATGCTGGAGGCCGTGCCAGCGCCGGGCAACCATTTCGGCAGGCTCGCCGTCCCCCGCCAGATCGAGGAGCTGGCCCTTGAAAATGTCGGCCGGACTGAGCTGCACTCCGCGATTGTTGGCCGTGATGAACACTTGGCGCGCGAGCGTGTGGCTCTCCGTCTCGGAAACGACCAGCAGCGTGTGCGAAAGCAGAAAGTCCGCGAACAGCGACAGGCGTTCCTGGTCCCAGGCGGAGAGATAGCCATGGAAGATCGAGCGCGAATGCCTGATGCGCGTGCCCCTGGCGCCGGCTGGGCGCTTGAAAGTCTTGAGCGTCTGGCCTGGACCCTGGATTTCGCTGGAAAGCGTGTAGTCGGCACCGGCGATGTGGAGCCTGTTGGTGCCGCGGTCCTGGATCAGGCCGCCGATCCGGCCTCGTAACTCTCCGGACGCGGTGAGGTCGCGAATGATGCAAAGCAGGATGGTGAGCGTGGTCGCGCGCTGTAGTCCGTCGAAGATTTCGCATGTGCCGGGACCCGCGCGCCGGAGCACCATGGCGCCCAGGTGGTAGCCGGCGGCATCCTCCTGCCCGGCGGGTAGAACCCAGGCTCCATCGGCGGCATCGGCTTCCTCGCCCGTGTCGCCGGCGATCGATATCACCGGCCCGCTGTGCTGCTCGGGCTCTGGCAAATGCGCGGCGCAGGCACGCTCGATATCCGCGAGCAGTTCCTCGCTCTGCTTGGCATCCCAGACATAATCGCGCTGTACGTTTGCCGCGGTGAAGATGCCCAACCGGAAAAACTGTTCGACCGTCAATACGCGCGCAGAGAGCAGCATGGCTGATCCAGAAGTGAGGGACGCAAGGCAACCGCAGTGGACACCGCAAAAAGCGCGAAGGCGCTAACCCTCGCACGATTTGCATTTAATCCGGATAAACAGCTTAAGCGGTTTGCGCAAGAAGCGCCGGGGCCTTTCCCTCGTCCTGGACGACATCGAAAAAAATCCGTGGTCAACGAAACCCGCGCCGGCCGGTCGAGTGGGGTTATACACCATAACCGTTAACCTGCCCAGCGCGAGGGCGGCCTATTTCACCGCCAGGAGTTCGACCTCGAAGAGCAGCGTGGCATTCGGCGGAATGACACCGCCGGCGCCGCGCGCGCCATAGCCGAGGTTCGCCGGAATGATGAGTGTGCGCTTTCCGCCCACCTGCATCGTGGCGACGCCCTCGTCCCAGCCGCGGATCACTTGGCCAGCCGCGATCTTGAACTCGAAGGGCTCGCCACGGTCGAGCGAGCTGTCGAACTTCTTGCCCTTGGCGCCGTTCTCGTAAAGCCAGCCGGTATAGTGCATGACGCAGATTTGGCCTGGCTTGGGCTTGGGGCCAGCGCCGACGGTGGTGTCCTGGATCTGCAAGCCTGAAGGTGTGGTCATGGTTTGTCCCGGGGTTTGTGCCATTGCTTCGGAACCGGCCGCCGGCAGCCCGGCCGGCACGCCGATGAGCGCCAATGCGATTAGAACGCCGGCCCGGTGAGCCGCGAATACACGCAATTCCTTTACTCCTCGTAAACTATCCCGCCTGCTGCCTGTTTAGCGGAAAGTTAACGGGCCTGCATTCTTTTTTGCCGTTTCGGTTAAAGCGGGGCCTTAAAGCGACAACTTTTGAATTTATGCAAGAGCGTCATGAGTTTCGCATAAGCTTTAGCGATTCGGTAATCATAAAGCGCGAAAAGGCAGTTCCAGCGTGCAACCAAACGGGACCTTGAGATGAAACCCGAGGATATAGCGAAGTGCAAATGGCACATCGAATCGGCGCTCCACATAATGGAGCGTGAGGCCGATACCCAGCCGGAAGTCCATGTGCTGATCTGCATTCGCGAACTCATGGAGGACATCGAGTGGCTCGAAGCGTATGAGGCGCAGTCGGCGGGCAATATCGTGCGTTTGTCGGACGTGAGGCATCTTCGCGCATTAAGCGTCGTGCGCGCCGTGGAGTGATGGACCGCATGAGGGGGGGGCGCTTGTGTTCGAAGGTTGAGAACCGCATGCAGCGAGTCTCCCCTCACCCTGCCCCTCTCCCCACGGGAGAGGGGACGGTGTTGAGCGGGCACGGCCTGCATTCGGGCGTTCCTTCTCCCGTTGGGGAGAGGGACAGGGTGAGGGGTTGAACCGCCAGTTCCTTGCTCCGCCTTCGCCGCATCCTCTTCAATAAATCGGCCAGAGGCCGGGGGTGGCGAGTTCGATCAGGTGGCCGTCCGGATCGCGGAAATAGATGCTCTTCCCGCCGCGCGGCCAATCGGTGCGCCCTTCGATTTCCACCCTGTTCGCCTTGAGCCTTTCCTCCCAAGCGGCAAGCTGGTCCGCGCCGGTCGCGAACGCCAAGTGCAACGGCCCCGCGCCATCGTGTGCGGGAATCGTGCCGCCCGGCAGCACGGCCGGCTCAAGGGAGGCGCCCCGCTTGAACACCAAGAGCACGCTGCGCCCGGCCACATCGTAGGCGGTCAGCCGCCGGTCCTGGAACATCGGCTTGAGCCCCATCACCTCTTCGTAGAAGGCTTGCGCGCGCGCCATATCGTCCACATAGACGGCCGTTTCGAGAATTCCGTTGAGAGTGGTCACGATGCTCTCCCTGGTTGCCGCCGCTGCCGCGAATAAGCCTAAAAGTCACGAGACATCGGGAGCCCCGCGAGTGTAACATATTGCGTCGAATTGCCACCAACGCCGGCTGCCTCCCGGCCCGGCCAGAGGAACTGGAAGCATGGATGCGCTGACGCTTGCCCAAGCCAACGAACTCACCCGGCTCGCGATGGAAAAGGCCAAGGCGGAGTATAGCCGCCCGATTTGCGTGGCCGTCTGCGATCCGGCGGGCTTCCTGATCGCCTTCCAGCGCATGGAAGGCGCGCCCCTGCGCAGCATCGCCATCTCGCAGGGCAAGGCCTATAGCTCCGCGCGCATGATGGTGAGCACCGACGCGCTGCTCCAGCGGCTGGAGAAGGAGAACATCCCGGTCGGCTATTTCTGCGACGAGAAGCTCACGGCCCTGCCGGGCGGCAGCGTTTTGAAGAACGCGGACGGCAAGATCGTGGGCGCTGCGGGCATCAGCGGCCTGACCTCGGCGGAAGACCAGGAGGTCGCCGATTTCCTCGCGAACATGGCGGCGCAGTCGGTGGTGTAGCAGGGAATAACCCTCTTCCCATCCGCTTGCGGGTGCGGAAGCGGAAAGAGGCAAGCTCGCCAAGACCAGCTTGCTGGGAGAGGGTGGCCGCGAAGCGGCCGCGTGAGGGATTAGCCGCGCGCCGCATCGGTTCAGCCAGGAATCTGCTGGCGTGGCTGAGAGCTTCGAAACATCCAGGCGACCCAAAACCATGTTCGCTGCGCCGCTCGCCGCTAACTGCCCGTTAACCAGGGCGGAGCGGGTTTTCCATGTTTTGGCGCGTGTGGAGGCCGGTTCATTCATGCCGCTACTATAGGGCGGAAAGTTTTCTAAAGTTTTAAGTGCGCGCTAAGTCATTGTTTTGATGACGTGAATCCATAGTGCCGCACGGCGCTTGCAGGCACAAGATGCGTCAAATCGTGGTTAATATTAAAATCACAGCTATATTTAACGGTGTTTTCGAAACGCGAAAATCGACCTGAAAACGGAAAAATTTCGCGAAAATTCGCTAGAAAAGCAGGTGAAGTTTTGCCGTTTACCACGCCGTCATTAACCATGATGCGCTGCCTGCGGGGATTTACTTTGTTTTAACCCGGCTGCGGAGCTTTTGGCTCCCCCTCACCCCCAGCCCCTCTCCCGCAAGGGGAGAGGGGAGTGAGGCTGTGCCCGTTGAGCGGCCGTTCCCCTCTCCCCTTGCGGGAGAGGGGGCAGGGGTGAGGGGGAGAGCAAAGACCTCAGCCGGTTGTCCGCGCAATCTCTCCGCGTTTCACTCCAGCGGGGCGCCCGGCTCCTGCTTCGCGGTCTTGATCGTGATCGCGGTTTTCACCGAACTGACGTTCGGCGCGGCCGTCAGCTCACGGATGATGAAGTTCTGAAACGTCACGACATCGGGCGCGACGCACTTCAACAGAAAATCGGTATCCCCGGACAGCATGTGCGCCTCGCGCACGATATCCCACTGGCGTGTCCGCGCCTCGAATGCCGACAGGTCGGCCTCGGACTGGCTTTCGAGCTTCACGTAAGCGAAGGCCGTCAGGTGGAAGCCCAGCCGGGGCAGGTTGAACGCCGCGTGATACCCGGAAATAACGCCGGCGCGTTCCAGTTCCCGGACGCGCCTGAGGCATGGCGGAGCAGAAAGACCCACCCGGAAGGCAAGCTCAACATTGGTCATCCGGCCGTTTTTTTGCAGCTCGGTCAATATTCGCCAGTCGGTGGCATCCAATTTCGCAGGTTTGTTCACGTCGTTAAGCGTCCGTGTAGAGGCCATGGGCACCCTCTAGGCTAAACCTATTCTGATAACCGGCAGGAGCAGGATAAAAAATGATTAAGATCAAAAAATGCAAATTCAGAAGCAAAGTTTCGTTAATGTGAGCGGATGCGGGCGCCGCCCGCCGCGCCCGGACGCCGTGCCCCCAGTTAATCTTCTTGCAAAAACCCCTTGCAAGCCCACTTGTGCGATGCAACACAAGGGGACGGGGAGAGAAATGCGCCATGACAGAGCGTAAGGCGAGGCTCGTTATCGTTGGGTCCGGTCCGGCGGGCTATACGGCGGCAATCTATGCCGCCCGCGCCATGCTGCAGCCGGTTCTGATCGAGGGAATGCAGCCGGGCGGCCAGCTTACCATAACCACCGATGTCGAGAACTATCCGGGCTTCGCGGCGGCGATCCAGGGGCCGTGGCTCATGGAGCAGATGCGCGCGCAGGCGCTGCATGTGGGCGCGGAGATCGTCCAGGATCACATCGTCTCGGTGGACTTCGCGCGGCGGCCGTTCACGCTGCAAGGCGATTCCGGCACAAGCTACACCGCGGAGGCGGCGATCGTTTGCACGGGCGCCCAGGCCCGGTGGCTTGGCCTGCCAAGCGAACAGAAATTCCAAGGCTATGGCGTATCGGCCTGCGCGACCTGCGACGGCTTTTTTTATAAGGGCAGAGACGTTGCCGTGATCGGCGGCGGCAATTCCGCTGTCGAGGAGGCGATATTCCTGACCAACTTCGCGCGCTCCGTCACCGTGATCCACCGCCGGGATTCCTTCCGCGCCGAGAAGATCCTGCAGCAGAGGCTGTTCGCGAACCCGAAGGTGAAGGTGGTTTGGAACGCCGCGCTCGATGAGGTTTTGGGAAGCGAGAACCCGAAGGGCGTGTCCGGCATAAGGCTGCGCGACGTGAAGACCGGCGCGGCCAGCGAGCTTGCCGTGGACGGCGTGTTCATCGCCATCGGCCATGCGCCCGCGACCGCGATATTCAAGGGACAGCTGGAGATGAGCCCCTCGGGTTATATCGTGACCGCCCCCAAATCGGCGGCGACCAACGTTCCGGGCGTGTTCGCCGCGGGCGATGTGACCGACGACACTTACCGCCAGGCCGTTACCGCCGCCGGCATGGGCTGCATGGCGGCCCTGGACGCCGAACGCTATCTGGCAAGCCTGGAAACCCCTGCGCAGGCCGCCCGCTAGGCGCCTGGAATCCCGGAGGCAAAAGCTATGCCCTTGGATTGGGACAAGCTGCGTATATTTCATGCCGCCGCCGAGGCGGGAAGCTTCACGCACGCGGGCGAAGCGCTGGCCATCAGCCAGTCCGCCGTCAGCCGTCACATCAGCGCGCTCGAACGGGATCTGAACGTTCCCCTGTTCCACCGTCACGCGCGCGGCCTGGTGCTGACCGAGCAGGGCGAGCTGCTCTACCGGACCGCGCAGGACGTGCTGAACAAGCTTGCGACAACGCAGATCCTGCTCGCGGATTCGCGGGGCAAGCCCAGCGGCGAGCTTAGGGTGACAACGACGCAGGCGTTCGGTACGGGCTGGCTCACGCCGCGCCTGAACGAGTTCATGAAGCTCTATCCGGATATCCAGCTCAACCTCCTGCTTGGCGACGAGACCCTCAATCTCACCATGCGGGAGGCGGACGTGGCGATCTGGTTCGGCGCTCCGACCCAGCAGGATCTCGTGCGGCGGAGGCTGTTCACCGCGCACTATCACACCTACGCCGCGCACGAGTACATAAAGCGGCACGGCAAGCCGCAGTCCGCCGGCGATCTCGATAAGCACCGTATCCTGACCTATGGCGGGCCGGTGCCCAGTCCGTTCAAAGAAATGAATTGGCTTGAGACGGCAAACCGCGATGCCAGGGGGCCGCGCGAACCGGCACTCAGAATCAACAGCCTTGTCGCGCTGCGTGAGGCGGTCGTGCATGGCATCGGCATCGCCGTCCTGCCGGATTATCTCGCGAAAGACGACCCGCGCCTGGTCAATGTCCTGGAAGAGATGGAAATGCCCGTATTCGACGCATTTTTCGTCTATCCGGAGGACTTGAAGGACACGAAACGCGTTAACGCATTCCGCGACTTCCTCGTGGCGAAATCGCGCGAGTGGTCATTCTAATTCGGCGAAGCTCACGGGCGGCCGCGAACGCCGGCCGTTCCCCTGGAGGTGCCGCGTCCGGCTCCGTCACCGCGGCCACGCAAGCTTCGATCCACCGAAGCATGTTTTGCTCCCCCTTGCCGATTGTGGTGCAATTCCGCAACGAGTGTGATGAATTTGAGGCGAACTGGCGCGACAGCCATTCGCACGGGGCCGAAACTGTTTACACTTTATTAGTGCTGAGTGATTCGGCTGCAATTTCAAAAGCCGAGAAGGATGGCGTGGGTGCGTAAAGCGAGTTTCCCAGGGGGCCAGGCTTAAGAGGCGCATGATCGCCTCGCGAGCCAATCAGGCGGAACGAGGCGAGCTATGAAGCTCTTTCAAATTATCGCAAGCGCGCAGGGTAGCCGCGCATTTTCGAACATGGGGCAGGCGTTCGGCTTCACGGATGAGCTGATGGCGCAGGCTGTCCGGTATTTCATCCCGCCGATGGCCAAGGCCATCGAGAAGCGCGCGCAGACGCATGAAGGGCTGCTTGCGGTTCTGGAGTTCCTGGGCTCGCGCCGCTACGACCGCTTCCTCGACGATCCGCGCATCTTCGGGCACGGCCAAGTGCAGAAGGAAGGCGAGCGGGTGCTCGAATATCTGTTTGTGCGCGATTCCCGGGTGAAGAAGATCATCGAGAACCGGACCAAGGTTCTGCCCATCGAGGCCCCGGCGCTGCAGAACATCCTGCCCTATATCGCCGTCATGGTAATCGGCGCCATCGAGGTCAAGACGCGGCGCCCGCTTGGTGTGATCTGGCACCGCATCGCCAAGGGCGCGGCCGACGACCGCGAGCTTGCCAATCCTTATCTCGCGCTTGCACAGCACCTCAAGAAGCAGGAGCGCGACCAGAAGGAACACCGCCGGCGGCGGTTCTTCTCCTTCCTCGGCGTGGGTTCCTCCCAGACGCCGCAGGTGCGCGACGAGCCGGTTCTCGATGCGCCCAACCTCTTCCAGTCCGCTTAGGGGCTGGATGCA
>Ga0182021_10003677_pt1 | contig 18056 bp, 14 predicted proteins | sample 612E3MmetaG_FD_120493 | JGI IMG/M metagenome (GOLD analysis project Ga0182021, IMG submission 120493) | Permafrost microbial communities from Stordalen Mire, Sweden - 612E3M metaG (Illumina Assembly) | ecosystem: Environmental > Terrestrial > Soil > Wetlands > Permafrost | place: Sweden... | reverse complement strand
ACTCATGTTGGCGAGAAAATCGCTCTTGGCGCGGCTGGCGGACTCGGCGGCCTCGCGGGCGGACTCGGCGGCTTCCTTGGCCCGATGCAACTCGACAATCAGGAGACCGCGCCGCCGGTACTGGGAAACAGCCAGAATTCCGAGCGCCAGGATGGCGCCCAAGCCGGTGCCGGCAAGTGCCAGGAAGCCTTCGCCGAGGTACCAGTGGCCGACCGCGCGGAGCCGAAAAACGGCCGGCCGCAGGCTGACGTTGCCGTTGCGGTCCATGGCGCGGACCTCGAAGGTATGGGCGCCGCGAGGCAACTGGCGGAAGACGGCGAGACCGGTCCTCAGGAAGGGCGACCATGCGCCGTCATCCAGCCGGTAGGAGAACAGCAGGCGGTCCGAGGTGGTCCCTTTCCACTTGTCCGTGCCCGAGAACGCGATCCGAATGTCGCCGGAAGACGTCGTCTCATGGGCATTGAGCGCCGGATCGACGACGGCGCGCGGGGAGTCGCCTTCGGCTTCCGGGTGGTAAACCGCCAGGCCGCTGCCGGTTCCGGCCCAGATGCGGCCGGTGCTGTCCTGAAACACCTTATAGGCGGTGGTGGATGGGAGGCCATCCTCGAACTCATTGGTGATCCAGCGGTCCCCGACGAGCCGGTGTACGCCCGCCTCGGAAGCCACCCAAACGGTGCCATCGCGCGCTTCGAGGATGCTGCGAACGCGTCCCAGACCGGACCGGATCAGCGTCCAGGACCTCCCGTGGTGGCGAAACAAGCCGTCTCTTCCGCCCGCCAGGACGTCGCCGCTCGAAAGCTCCTTCATGGCGAATACGCCACTGTCGGTGTAGCCGTCGTGCGGGCCAATCGGGATGGGCGGCGCGCTCCCTTCGTAGATGCACCCGCGGGTCGAGCCCCCCAGCCAGAGTTCTCCGTCCGCGCGCTCGATGATCCCACGCAGATCGCCGGTGTTGCAGGCCGGTGAGACCTGGAGGTAGGGACGGAAAGTGTTCCCGGAGTAGATCTCGAGCCTCTGTGCCGAGGCTTCGCCCGGCTTGATGGTGGCGGCCCAGAATCCGCCTCCCCGTTTGGGCTGCAGGAGCACGATGGCCCGGCCTTCGGGATGGGTGAGCCTGCCGAAGGTCTTGGTCCGCGGATCGAAGCGCAGCATGACGTCGGCCTCATCGAGGCCTCTGGCCTTGAGGAAGACGCTGCCATCGTCGGCCAGCACCGCGGCGTGCTCGTAGAGAGTGAGGGTATGCAGAGCGCCAGGGAGGCGGTAGCGGTGCCAGGCCGCGCCATCGAACTCCAGCAGGTACTCGGTGGCAGCGAACCAGAGGTGTCCGCGGCGGTCTTCAACGGCGGAGTGAACTTGAAGATTCAGATCCGGCGCACCGGGGGGGTCCTGCCAAAGCATCGGAGCGTAATGAGCAATCCCCTGCGAACCGGCCAGCCAGAAGGTCCCGCTTCTCTCCGGGAGGATCTCGCGGATATTCCCAGCCAGGATCCCGGGGCGGAATGGCAGGGGTTTCTGTCCGTCCCGCAACTCGAACAGGTTGGAGCCTTCGAGGATCCAGATCTCCCCGGACGGGCCCCGCCAGCCCCGGGCCGCGCCGCCTTTCGAGGCATAGACCAACTCCAGCGCGGCGGCCGACCAGCGGACCACGGCCGTTCCAGGATGCTGCTCGAATGCGGCCTGCGCAAACAGTTCGCCCGGGCGCCCAGGCAGGGGGAAGTAGAAACCTCGCAGGCCCAGGCGGGCGCCATTCACTTCCTGCCACTGGTATGCCGCGGCGGGAACCGGCGCCGCCGTGCGGGCAGACGCCGCAGCGCGTTTGGCGGGCAGCCGTTCGACCGCCGCCTGGGATGGCGCCCGTTCCGCATCGGTCCCGGCTGGTCCGATGGTGAGACGTCCCAGACCGTTCTCACCGCTGACCCAGAGAACGGAATCCCAGCCGGTCACCATCCTGTTGAACGGACGGATACGGCTGTTGCGGACGGCCTCCACATCCGCCCAGGCTCCGGTAATGGGATCGAATTCGCGGAGAGCGCCGGGGAAGAGCACCAGCACCCGCTTCTCGGTGGGGATTGCCGCCAGCACGGGCTGATCGGCGGTGGCATGGTAGCGCAGAATCCACGCGCCGTTGACGAATTCCGCCAGGCCTCCGTCGGTGGCAGCCCAGGGCGTGCCGCCAGGGGAGAGATGCACGCGGCGGCTCAACTGGTCGTCGCGAGCATAGAGGTGGGCCTCGGGGATGCGGGTCACACCGTAGCCGTCCAGGATGCTCATGACGGGGACGGCGCCATGGCGCGCCCAAACCCGGCCGTCCGCCGTGACGGTCAGGGCGGCGGTAAAGGTCTCTCCCAGACCGTCGGCGGCGGTCCAGTACCGCCACATCCGCTCATCCTCGCCCGCGGCGCTGGCGGTAGACAGCGCAAACCAGAACAGGACGCAGAAGCCAACCAGGGCCTTGGCACCTGACCGCCCGGAGCGGCGCACTACCGGACACTGTCGGCGGATGGCAGGAATCCTCCTGCTATCTCATCGGCCCGTGCGGGATTCTCCGTTAGAAGAAGCCCCCCGGGTGGTGCGGTTTCGGCGTGCGGCCGGGGGCGGTGCGGCCGGGGTGCGCACCGTTGGTCCCCGGCGCCGGTCAGACGGCTGGTTGCGGCGCCTGGGGAGGCCGGCCACGCTTAAGGTAGTCCCTGCGGCCGGGAGAAAACTTACATCAGCCGCAGGAAGGATTCTCCCGCTTGCAGTATACTGATTCGGACCGGAAGCCCTGCGATGGGAGATGCCCGCATGTCGATAATGCCGCCCGCTGGTGACCGCATGGACGCCCTGACGGACGCCATTCTGTCCGTGCATCGGCGTTTGCAACGGATCGAGGCGCGGCTGGCACGCCTCGAAGCCCCCCAGGGAATCGAGGCGGAGGCGCCGCCTCTGGCTGCGCCCGTTGCGCCGGCCGCGCCTCCGCCGCTGCCGGTGGCTACGCCACCACCGCTGCCAATGGCCGCGGTCGAGCCAGCCCCGGTCGAACTCGCGCCTCCGGTCGCAGCCGCGGCCGATCCGGAAAGAACCGACGCGCTCGAAACGCGCGTGGGCCTCACCTGGATCAACCGCATCGGGGTGGTCACGCTGGTGCTTGCCGTCGCGTTCTTCTTCAAATACGCGGTCGACAACCGGTGGATCGGCGAGGCCGGCCGCGTGGTGCTAGGCGTGATGGCGGGATTCGCAGCCCTGGGCCTCGGCGAGAAGATGTGGCGCAGCGGCCACCGCATCTACGCGCAGGGGATCACGGCCACGGGAATCGCGATCCTGTATCTCTCCTTCTACGCGTCCTTCCAGCTCTATCGCCTGGTGCCGCAGAGCTTCGCGTTCGCGCTGATGGCCCTGACCACGGCCATGGCGGGGGCGCTGGCAATTCGGTACGGGACGATGGCGGTCTCGCTGCTGGGCCTGATCGGCGGCTTCCTGACCCCGCTGCTGCTGAGCACCAATGTGGACCGGCCCTGGGCGCTGTTCAGCTATCTCCTGGTGCTCGATGCGGGCGCCCTGGCGGTGGCGCGGGCCCGGCGGTGGCGGCTCCTCGAGAATGTGGCCTTCGCCGGCACGGCGCTGCTCTACGCTAGCTGGTTCTCGGACCGCTTCAACGGCGAGAAGCAGGTGGTGGCGACGGTCTTCGCGCTGGCGTACTACGCGCTGTTCGCCCTGGTGGACTCACCGGTGGTTTTCAACTTGTCTCAGATGCTGGCGGGCGCGGCGGTGCTGGCCATCTGGTCCGACAACACTTCGCTGTGGCTGGCCCTGGCCCTGGCGGCGGCCGGCCTGGCGGTGGCGGAGCGACGCGGGTGGCCCAGTTCGCCGATGGTGGTCTTCGGCGTGTTCTGGCTTTGCTGCGCAGACCGGTGGAGTCCCGGCCATACTGGCGAGGTGGTGGCGGTGTTCACGGCCGGGTTCCTGCTTTTCTTTGGCCGGACCGCCTGGCGGCTGCTGGTGAGGCGCATCGAGACTCGGGCGCCGGACCTGACCGTGCTGGCGCTGGGCGGCGCGGTGTACTTCGGGCTGACCTATCACCTGCTCGATCCGCACTACCACGCGTATATGGGGCTGTTTGCCGCGGCGCTGGCGGGCCTGCACCTGGCGCTGGGGCTGCGGATCTGGAACACGCTCCCGGCGGAGCGGCGCGACGTGCGCCCGGTGTTGCTGCTGACCGGTGTCGCGCTCAGCTTCCTGACGCTGGCTGCGCCGATCCAGTTCTCCAGCTTCCGCATCACGATGGCCTGGGCGGTGGAGGCTGCCGCGCTGACCTGGATCGGAGTCCGCGCCGGGTCCAAACGCCTGGTCTGGGCCGCGTTGGCAGTCTTCGTGCTGACGCTACTCCGGCTGTATTCGATCGACTCGTGGATCTACGACGATCCCCGCGTCTATGGTCTCCTCGAGAACGCCCGCTTCCTGACGTTTCTGGTGGCCGCCGTTTCCCTCTGGCTGAGCGCGCGCTGGCTCAAAACCGGGCCCGCAGCATTGGGGCCTTACGTGGCCGGCCACTTTGTGATGCTGTGGGGGCTGGGGCTCGAGGTGCTCGGCTGGGCGGAGCGGTCGACGCCGGCAGCCAATCTTGCCAACGTCGAGACGGTCTCGATCTCGATCCTGATGGCGGCTTATGGCATCGGCCTGGTGTCGCTGGGCTTTCTGACGCGCGCGGGCATCAACCGGATGCTGGGGCTGGGCCTGCTGGCGGCGGTGGTGGCGAAGCTCTATCTCTACGATGTGTGGCAGCTCCAGAAGATATACCGCATCGTGGCGTTTTCGTCCCTGGGAGTGGCGCTGCTGGCGACGTCCTTCCTGTATTCCCGGTATCGAACGGAGATCGAGGGCTGGTGGCGAGATGAAAAAGACCGTTCTTAGTCTGCTTTGTTTCGGGGCGCTGCTGAGGGCGGACTTCAACCCGGTGCACTGGCAATTCCGCCGGACGGTTGCGGTTGACCGGCCGCAACAGCCATGTGTCGTGCCGCTCGACCGCGGGATCTACGAGCGCGCGCAGCCGGACCTGTCCGATCTCCGGGTCGTTCGGGACGGCCAGGAGACGCCGTACATTGTCGAGACGCTGAGCGGCGCGGTGGAGCAACACGAGCTCCCGGCCCAGATTCTGGATCGCGCGGTCGAGCCGGGCGCGGGGCTCCAGCTTACGCTCGATGTGGGCCGCGCGGCCAGGCACAACCGCCTGCGGATCGCGACCGGCCTGACGAACTTCCGCATTCGGGTGCGCATCGAGACTTCGGCGGACGGGCGGCGGTGGGCCGTGGCGCGCGCCAACGGCTCCGTGTTCGATTTCACGCAGGGCGGCCGCAGCATCTCGGTTCTGACGGTGGAGTATCCGCTGGCGACGCGGAGGTATCTGCGGGCGACGTTCCTTGGCTGGATGCGGGCGGACGCGGTGACGGGAGCGTGGCTCACCTACCGCCAGGAACGTCCCGCGGTGTGGCAGACGGTGGCCGAGGCCCGGCCGGCGCGGAGGGAGGATCGCCAGGCCAGCGTGCTGGTGCTGGACCTGGGCGAGGAGCGGCTGCCCCATTCGCGGCTCCGCCTCGAGACCAACGCGGCGATGTTCGATCGCGCCTGCGAGATCGAGACCAGCGCGGATCGGAAAGAGTGGAGGTACATTGGCTCGGGCGTGGTCTACCGCTTCCCGGACGAAGAATCGACGACCTTGGACTTCTCCGAGCAATGGGACCGCTACATGCGCCTGCGCATCTTCAACGGCGACGACCGGCCGATCCCGGTGGAGCGGGTGATGTTCGAGACCGTGGGGCGGCGGGTGAAGTTTCTGCCGGCGGCTGCGGGCGAGTACGCGCTCTACTACGGCAACCCGAAGGCGAGGACGCCGTTCTACGACCTTGGCGCGGTGCTGGCACGCAACAAGGAGGCGGAGGAGATTGTCCTGGCGCCCGGCCCGGAACAACCGAACGCGTCCTACCGCCCGCCGCCGGCTCCCGTGAAGCCGTGGAGCGACCGGTATCCGGCGGTGCTCTACACCACACTGGCGGCGGCCATCCTGGCCATGGGTTATGTGACTGTGCAGTTCCTGATGAAGGTGAAGCGGGAGGGGTGAGCGGGGCGCGGGCCGCCGCTTGACGACGCGCGCCGTTCGGCGCTCGCCGTGGTGCAGGCGAACGGGTGAGGCCAATCGGCTCCCCAGGGGACCCGCTCACCCCAGCGAAGTGCGCGCTTCGGAGTGGTGCCGGACGTCCACGCCCTGAACCAGGAAGAGCACGTCCTCGGAAATGTTGGTGGCGTGGTCCGCAATGCGCTCGAGGTTGCGCGCGATGAACATCAGGTCCACGGCTCGCGACACGGTGCGCGGATCGCGCTCCATGAAGTCGATCAGTTCGCGGTAGATGGCGTCGCGGAGTTCGTCCACGGCGTCGTCGGAGAGGAGCACGGCGCGGGACAGCTCCGAATCGCGCTTCACGAACGAGTCCAGGCTCCTTCGCACCATGGACTCGACCAGCTTGGCCATCTGCGGAATGTCGATGAGGGGCTTGACGGGAGGCTGATAGATGAGCGAAAGGGCGCGCTCGACGATGCCCACCGCGAGGTCGCCCATGCGTTCCAGGTCGCCGTTAATCTTGATGGCCGCGGTCAGAAAGCGCAGATCGCGGGCCATGGGCTGGTACATCGCCATGAGTCCCACGGCGAAGTCGTCGATCTCGATCTCGAGTTGGTTGATGCGCGCCTCGTTGCGCAGAACCTCCTGGGCCACGCTCTCGTCTTGTTCGGTGAGCGCGAGCACGCTCTTGTGGATGCCCGATTCGACCAGGCCGGCCATCTCGAGCAGCTTCTTCTGCAACTCGTCGAGTTCTTCGATGAAGTGACGCAAATCGGCCCTCGCTGTCCAGTCTAACCGAACCGCCCGGTGATGTAGTCCTCGGTCTCCTTCTTGTCGGGACGCTTGAAGATGACCTCGGTGCGGTTGAACTCGATCAGCTTGCCCAGCAGGAAGAAGCCGGTGAACTCCGCCACGCGCGCGGCCTGCTGCATGTTGTGCGTGACGATCACCAGCGTGCAGTTGTCCTTGAGCGCGAACAGGAGTTCTTCGATCTTGGCGGTGGCGATGGGATCGAGCGCCGAGCAGGGCTCGTCCAGGAGCAGAACTTCGGGATCGACCGCCAGCGCGCGGGCGATGCACAGGCGCTGCTGCTGGCCGCCCGAAAGAGCGTAGGCGGACTGGTGCAGGTGGTCCTTTACTTCCTCCCACAGGGCCGCTCGCCGCAGGCTTCGCTCGACGGCCTCTTCGAGCGCCGCCTTGTGCATCCAGCCGTTCAGTCGCGGGCCGTAAGCGACGTTGTCGAAGATGGATTTCGGGAAGGGGTTCGATTTCTGGAAGACCATGCCCACCCGCCGCCGCAGCCGCACCACGTCCATGGCCAGCAAGTCTTAGCCATCGAGCGTCACTTTGCCGATGGCGCGCGCGTGGCGGACGGTTTCGTACATGCGGTTCAGGGTGCGCAGGAAGGTCGATTTCCCGCAGCCCGAAGGCCCTATCAGCGCGGTCACCTTGTTGGGCGGGATCTCGAGCCCGATCTTGTGAAGCACGTGCGCCGCGCCGTAGTAGAAATCCAGGTCCGCTACCCGCAGCTTCGCCTCCGGCGCCGCGGCCGGATCGGGGCGGGCGGCGGTGTTCTCTTTGGGCTGGTCAGTCATACGAATGGGATTAGCCATGGCAGCCATACTCAAGCGCTTTGAACTCCTTTCGGAGACAGGATCAGCCGCGCGGCAATGTTGGCCACGAGCATGATCGAGAGCAGAACCAGTCCGGCCGCCCACGCCTGGCGGTGCCAGTCGTCGTAGGGAGAAATCGCGTAGGTGAAGACCATGACCGGCAGCGAGGCCGTGGGCTGGAGCCATCCGCTGCTCCAGTAACGGTTGCTGAAGGCGGTGAACAGCAGCGGGGCGGTTTCGCCCGCCACCCGCGCGATACCCAGGATGGTGCCCGTCAGGATGCCACGCATTGCCGCCGGAATGACCACGGTGAGGACCGCCTTCCACTTGCAGGCGCCCAGAGCCAGCGCGCCTTCGCGCAGAGAGTGCGGCACCACGCGCAGGAATTGTTCGGTGCTGCGCAGCGTGATGGGGATCACCATCAGGCTCAGCGCGAACCCGCCGGCAAAGGTCGAGAAGTGCCTCATCTTCACCACCACAAGGGCGTAGGCGAGGATGCCGATGACGATCGAGGGCACGCCGTTCAGCAGGTCCGCCGTGTATCGCACCACCGAAGAGAACGCCGCGCCGCCAAACTCCGCCAGGTACACGCCGCCCAGAAAGCCCACCGGAACGCCGATCAGGACGGTCAGCAGCAGCAGTTTCCCGGTGCCCACGATGGCATTCGCCAGGCCGCCGCCGCTTTCGCCGACCGGCGCCGGCAACTTGGTGAAGAAATCCCAACTGAGAGAGCGCCCGCCGTGATAGACCAGGTAGCCGAGGATGAAGAAGAGCACGGAAACGGTGAGCACGGTGCAGAGGCCGGTGAGTGCGAACATGAAAGTGTTGACGAACTTGCGCCACATCATGACTGCGCCGTCCCTTTCCGGGTGGTGGTGAGGACCAGGAGCCGGCCGAGACCGTTAATGACAACGGTGAGCAGGAACAACACCAGGCCCAGCTCGATGAGCGCGCTCAAGTGCAGGTCCGCGGTCGCCTCGGTGAACTCGTTGGCGATCACGGCGGCAATCGAGTAGCCGGGCGCGAGCAGCGAGGAGCTGATGCGGGGATCGTTCCCGATCACCATGGTCACCGCCATCGTCTCTCCCAGCGCGCGGGCCAGGGCCAGAAAGACCGAACCGATAATCCCCAGGCGGGCGAAAGGCACCACTACCTGCCAGGTGGATTCCCAGCGCGTCGCGCCTACCGCCAGCGCCGCTTCCCGCTGCTCTCGCGGGACGCCCATCAGGGCTTCCCGCGAGATAGAGACCACAAACGGCAGAATCATGATCGCCAGCACGACGCTCGAAGTCAGCATGCCCACTCCGTAGCTGGGCCCGCGGAAAAGCGGCAGGAAGCCGAGGCTCTTGATAAGACCGGGTTCCACGACCTGCCGCATGATGGGGACGAGCACGAAAACGCCCAGCAGGCCGTAGATCACACTGGGGACGGCGGCCAGCAATTCAATGACGAAGGTCAGCGAATCGGAGATCCCCGGGGGCGCCATCTCGGCCAGGAAGATGGCTGCGCCCAGACCGAGAGGAACCGAGAGAAGCAGCGCCAGGAACGACGTCATCGCCGTGCCGTAGATGAACGGCAGCGCGCCGAACTCGCCCGCCACCGGGTCCCAGGCGCTGGCGGTGAAAAAGCCCCAGCCGAACTTGGCGCGGGAAAGCGCGGAGTTGCCCCACAGCTCGATCAGCAGCAGCACCGTGATCAGGAGGATGCTCGCCGCAAAGACGAGAACGATGGCGTGGGCAATCGTGTCCCCGGCCCGCAGGCGGCGCAGGAAGTCCCGCCATCCGGGACTTCCCGCCACTCGATCGGCTGTAACCGCGGGACTGGCCATGTTATTGAACGAGCGCGATGGCCTTCAACTCCTTGGCAACCACCTTCTTCGGCAGCGGCGCGTAGGAAAGAGCTTCGGTCATCGCCTGCCCGGGACCGAGCATCCAGCGCAGGAACTCGACAATGTCCTTCCTCTTCGCGGGGTCCTCGATTCGCGTGGGCACCAGCAGCCAGGTAAAGCTGGAGATCGGGTAGGCCGCTTTGCCCGGCGCGTTGGTGATGGAGACGCGGAAATCGTCCGGGATGTCGGCGGCTGCTCCGGCGGCCGCCGCCGTGACGCTGGCCAGCTCCGCTTTGACGAAGAGGCCGGCGGCGTTGCGCACCCGGGCGTACGGCATCTGGTTCTGGATAGCGTAGATCAGCTCGACATACCCGAACGAATTCGGGGTTTGCTTCACCAGGCCCGACACGCCCTCATTCCCCTTGGCGCCCAATCCGACCGGCCACTTCACTGAAGTGCCCGATCCAACCTGCGCTTTCCAGTCCGCGCTGCCTTTGGAGAGAAAGTCGGTCCAGATGAACGTAGTCCCGCTGCCGTCGGAGCGGTGCACCACCACGATGTCGGCGGCCGGCAACTTCACGCCCGGGTTGGGCTTGGCGATGGCAGGATCGTTCCACTGCTTGATGGTTCCGAGGAACACGCCGGCAATCGCCTCCGGCGTGAGGTTCAGCTCCGCGCTGACGCCCTCGATGTTGTAGGTGGCGACCACCGCGCCGAGCACCGTCGGGAAGTGCAGCACGGGCGTCTTCTGTTTCTTCAACTGCTCGTCGTTCATGGGCTGGTCGGAGGCGCCGAAGTCGACCGTGCCCGCCTCGAGCTGCCGGATGCCGCCGCCCGAGCCGATCGACTGGTAGTTGATCTGGGCGTCGGGGTGCAGCTTGTGGAATTCGTCGAACCACTTCGAATAGATGGGATAGGGGAAGGTGGCTCCAGCGCCGTTGATGAGCGTCTGGCCGAAACCGGACACCGCAAGCGCGAGCAATAGCAGAGCAAATACGGGAAGACTCCTCATGGGGTTGCTTTCTCCATTCTTTCGGTCATTTGTTACAGAACTGTTACGATCCGGTGAAGACTCGGTAACGAGGAAAAACCTCCGGCCCGTCGCCCGCGTGGCGCAGGCGGTTCCGCCTGCGTGTCAGGACGGGCCGGAGGCCCGTCCTACGGAAGCTGGTAGCGCAGATTCGTGAACACCATGCTCGCATGCGCGTCAAACGGTGCGGTGGCCGGCGTGGCCCACGGTGCGCGGTACGCGTACGAGTACTGGTTCATCAACTGGAGAGCCCCGTACTTGGGGTCCTTCCAGAAGGTGTAGGTGAAGCCGCCAGTCCCTTCCAGGATCACGCGGTTATTGGAGACGGCGGAGCCGGGGAAGCCGTAGCCCAGCAGGGCGGTTCCGCTGGCCGGGTAGCCCCAGTTCTTCTGAATGTAGACGCCGCTGAAGTATCCGTACAGGAGGAACTTGGGAGTAGCCTGGATCTCGATGCCCCCGATGCCCGAACCCGAATGCACCGGCGAAAGAGTGCCGTTGGCGCGAACCACCACATCGGGCGCCAGCCCGTAGATGTAGCGTCCGCCGCCGGAGCTGTAAAAGGTGGTGGCGATCAGCCGGAAGTTCTTGACCGGCTCGAGAACTGCGTTGACCGACCCGCCTCCGCCTTCGATCGTCGATTTGGCGAAAGCGGGGGAGGCCCCGGCGATGCGGAAGGTGCGGAACACGCCGGCAGCTTCCAGGTGGAGAACCTGGCGCCCGTGGTACTCGACGTCATCGGCGATCTTGACCTGGACGTCGGGGAACAGGTTCGGGCTGGCGGTGGTCGCGTTGTTGTCCAATTGGGTGCCAACCAACGATGGGGCCGTAGCCGCGGCGCCGATATACTGCTCCGGATTCTCAAGAGCGAAGCCGAGGGCGACGCCCTTGTTGGGGTGGTAGACTACGCGGAACTGAGGAGCCCGCGTCCACACCAGACCCGCCACGTAGTTCGTATCAACGGCCTGGGAGTAGAACAGGTCGGAGGGAAGGGGCGAGATGCCCTTGCGGCCGGGCGTCATCATACTCCAGGACTGACCGCCCAACACTTCCCAGTCGCCATGCACCAGATCCACCCAGTACAGCCTCATGCGAAACGTGTTTCCGTTGCTGCTGACGTAGGGGTTGGCGGGGGCGTTGCCCAGGAAGTCGCTTTCGAGATAGCCCGTGACCGCGGTGTTGAAGACCTTGCTCGTCACCTTCAAGGTCAGGCGCGAGTTCTGCGCACTCATCCGGTCCTCCGTAGTCTGGCCGGCGGCTGCGTTGTTGAAGGGGATTCCGCTGAATGACGTTCCGATGCCGCTTCCGACGTTCGTGGAGCGGAAGACGTTGGTGAAATCCATGAACCCGCCGGGCGTGAAGTCGGCGTCGCCGATCTTGAATGACAAGGGCGCGGACGTCTTGGCGCCCGCCGCAGGCTTGGCCGGAGCCGCCGCGGCTGGAGCCGGGGTCGGTGCCGGGGCTGCGGCAAGCTGCTCCAGCATTTTCTGCTGCGCTACGAGAGTCCGCTGCAATTCTTCAATCTGTTTCTGTTGCGTTGTTACCTGCTGGCGCAGGATATCCACATCGGTCTGGGCCAGACAGGGCAGCGTTAATGTAAGGGGAACGAACACGAACAAGAATCTAAGATGCATGGCTATCAGACTAGCGGTGGCGGGTGAAACGGAAGTTACGCGCGGGTTACAGCAGTGTGAATCCTTGAAGGGGCCCGCTCGCCGCAGGTCCCTTACTCGGCAGGAGGCAGGAGAACGGTGAAGGTGGATCCCTTTCCCAACTGGGATTCCACGGCGACGCTGCCGTTCATGCGTTCGATGACGTGCTTGACGATCGACAAGCCCAAGCCGGTCCCGCCGACTTCGCGCGAGCGCGCCTTGTCAACCCGGTAGAACCGCTCGAAGACCCGGGGCAGGTCCTCGGAAGGGATGCCGATTCCCGTATCGGCGATGGCGATTCTGACCTTGCCGTCGGCGGTGCGGCCGGTCTCGATCCGCACCTCGCCGCCAGGACGGTTGAATTTCACGGCGTTGTCCAGCAGGTTGACGAAAGCCTGTTCCAGGCGGATGCGGTGGCCGACGACGCTCCAGGCGCCCAGATCCCCAACGTGCACAATGACGCCTCGCACCCGCGCTTCCGATTCCACCGTATGGATGGCGGCGTCGAGCGCGGCATGGATCGGCACCGGCTCGGGAGCGGAGGCGGGCTGGCCGGATTCGAGTTCGGAAAGCACCAGCAGGTCCGAGGCGATGTTATTGAGCCGGATGGCATGTGCCCGAATGACTTCCAGAAACTTGCGGTTGTTCTCCTGGTCTTCGAGGGCGCCATCGAGCAGCGTCTCGGCGTAGCCGCGGATGGCCGTGAGCGGCGTCCGGAGCTCATGCGAGACGTTGGCGACGAAATCCTTGCGGATGCGCTCCAGGCGCTCCAGGTCGGTGATGTCGTGCAGGATGGCGATGGCCCCGCGCCGCGACCGCAGGGCCAGAGGCGCGGCCTGCACTTCAAACGCGCGCCCATCGGCCGCCGCCAGTTGCAGCCGCTGCTTGATGGATTCGTGGGTAACGATGACACGGCTGAGCAGGTCGAGAAAGGTCGGGTCGCGCACCAGCGTGAGCACGGGCAGGCGCTCCGGAACGGGGACCTCGGCGCCGACCGCTCGGGCGAAGGATTCGTTGCAGAAGGTGACCCTCAGCTCGTTATCCACGGCCAGCACGCCTTCCACCATGCTGGCGAGAATGGCCTCCCGGCGCGCGGACTCCAGGCTAAGCGTCTCCACCAGATCGCGGAGCTGGGCGGAGGCGGCGCTGAGCGAGGCGGCCAGGGCGCCCAACTCGTCGTCGGAATCGCGCTCCAGGGTATCGGACGCGCGCGCGCCCAGCAGGCTGTGCGCGAACGTCTGCAGCCGGCGGATGCGCCGCGTGAAGGTCCTCGAGAAGAAGTAGGCCATGACCAGCGCGGCCAGGGCCGCCACCAGCGACGCGTCGAAGATTCCCCAGCGCACGCCGGCGATGGCCTGGTCGAGTTCCTTGAGCGGCAGAGCCAGGCGCAGAACCGCGGGCGAGCCGGCGCTCGTGGCTGGAATGGCGACATAGCAGAGATCGCGATCGAGCGTGGCGCTGCGGCGGATGGAATAGCCCGCTCGCCCATGGAGCGCCTCCACCACTTCGGGCCGGGTGGCGTGGTTCTCCATGGTTTCCGGGTCGTGCTCGGAATCGGCCAGCACCCGGCCGCTTGGATCGATCACCGTGGTGCGCGCCTGCGCTCGCGCCGCCGCGGCGAGGGCCCACGCTCCCAGGCGCGCCGGCTCCGCAACCGCCAGTTCGCCCGCGAGAACGCGCGCTTCCGAGGCGAGCTGGCGCTCGACCGACGCCGTTTCGCGCTGCGCCATGTTGCGCGTGAGATAGAAGTCCAGAATCAGGATGGTGATCGCGATCAGCGCGAAGGCGCTCACCAGCAGCTTGCGGAAGATGGGGCTGCGAAACGGCACGCTAGCCTTCCTGCGCTTCGGCCATCAGGCGATAGCCCGCGCCGCGCACAGTCCCAATATAGTCCGGATTCTCCGGTTGCGCCTCGATCTTCTCGCGCAGGCGGCGGATGTGCACGTCCACCGTGCGCAGGGTCACGGAGCAATCCCGGCCCCAGACTTCATCGAGCAGCCGCTCCCGGCTGAAAACCTGGCGGGGATGCGAGGCCAAAAAGTGGAGCAGCTTGAACTCGAGCGTGCTCAGCTCGACCGCCGCTCCGTCCACGCTGACGTCCTGCGTGCGCGCGTCCAGGCGCAGGCCGCGGATCTCGACCACTTCGGCAGCCGCGCCCGCGCCGCGGCCCTGGCGCCGCAGAATGGCCTTCACCCGTGCCACCAGCTCGCGCGGGCTGAAGGGTTTGACCACGTAATCGTCGGCGCCGATTTCGAGCCCGACGATGCGGTCGATCTCCTCGCCTCGCGCGGTCAGGAAGATGACGGGCAGCGCCCGCAGGCGCTCGTCGGCGCGCAGGCGGCGGCAGATTGAGAAGCCATCTTCGTCCGGCAGCATGATGTCGAGCAGGAGCAGGTCGGGCGGCGTCCGGCGCACTGCGTCCAGGCCGTCCTTGCCGCGCGCATAGCTCTCGACGTCGAAGCCTTCCTTCCGAAAGTTGTAGCGGACCATCTCGACAATGTCCGCTTCGTCCTCGATGATGACGATCCGCTGCCGCACAATGGGATTGTACCCCAGCTTGGGGCCAGAGCATCCGGGGCGAATTGTGGCGCAGGCTTCAGCCTGCGGCGGCGCCTGGCCGCGCGGCAACGGCGAGACGACGCTCGCCGCCGCACTCCGGCCTCGCAGCGGGTGGTCCGGTATAATAAGTCCAGCTTTCGAACTTACTCACATCGAGGGAGCGGACATGCGGAAAAAAGTCACCGTTGTCGGAGCGGGCAATGTCGGCGCCAACTGCGCCTTACGGATCGCGGAGAAGGAACTGGCGGACGTGGTCCTGGTGGATATCGTCGAGGGCGTGCCCTATGGCAAGGCGCTCGATCTGCTCCAATCCGGGCCGGTCCAGGGCTACGACGTCCTGATCGCCGGCGCCAACGATTACGACGCCACGTCGGACTCCGATCTGGTCATCCTCACCGCCGGCTTTCCACGCCAGCCGGGGATGAGCCGCGACGACTTGTTGCTGAAGAACCACGCGATCGTGCAAGCCGCCACCGCGCAGGTGGCCAAATATTCGCCCAACGCCGTTCTCATCGTCGTGACGAACCCGCTCGATGCGATGTGCTGGACCGCGCTGAAGACTTCGAAGTTCCCCAGGAACCGGGTGGTCGGGATGGCCGGCGTGCTCGATACGGCGCGCTTCCGCACGTTCATCGCCGGGGAGTTGCAGGTATCGGTCGAGAACGTCACGGCCATGGTGCTGGGCGGGCACGGAGACACGATGGTCCCGCTGGTGCGCTTCACCAACGTCTCCGGGATTCCGATCGCCGAGTTGCTCGACGCGGCCACCATCGAGCGGCTGGTGGAGCGCACGCGCAACGGCGGCGCGGAGATCGTGAAGTATCTGAAGACCGGCAGCGCCTTCTACGCGCCTTCGGCGGCGGCCGTCGAGATGGCCGAGTCCATTCTCCGGGACAAGAAGAAAGTTCTGCCGTGCGCGGCGTACCTCGAAGGCGAGTACGGAATCGACGGCCTGTTCGTGGGCGTCCCGGTCAAGCTGGGCTCGCGCGGCATCGAGAAGATCTACACCATCCGACTCACCCCGGAAGAGGACGCGCAGTTGAAGAAGAGCGCGGCGGCGGTGGCGGAACTGGTCCGCGTGCTCACGGAAAAGGCGTCGGTCTGAGCGCGATGGCCGTCGCAGACATCACCGTCGCGCCGCGCATCGACTCGCGGCACGCTCGTTACGCGATGGAGGTCCGGCCCTCGCTGATCCACCGCTGGGGCGTTTTCGCGCTCGAAGCCATCCCGGCGCGGCGCAAGGTGATCGAATACACCGGCGAACGGATCAACCGCCGCGAGACCAAGCGCCGCAGCGAGCGCGCGCACGTGTACCTGTTCGAGTTGGACTCCTATTGGTGTCTGGACGGCGCGGCCGGCGGCAGCGGCGCCGAGTTGATCAACCACTCCTGCGACCCCAATCTCGTCAGCACGATCATGAAGGGCCACATCCTCTATATGAGCCGCCGCGCCATCGAGCCCGGAGAGGAACTGACCGTGGATTACCGCTTCGCGCGGGACATGGACCGGACCCCCTGCCAGTGCGGAGCGGCGAAGTGCCGCGGCACCATCAACCTGGCGGAATAGCCGCCGGCCGGCACGTGGCCGCCGCAGGCCGGCGCCGTCGAAACCGTCCGCGTGAAACGGGAACTTAGCGCCCACCCGCAGTGTCTAACTAGCCGAGTGATTAGAAAGGAGGCCGAAGATGTTCGAGCAAACCTTTCTGGTGGGCACCGGGAAGACACGCCGGGCCTGGACCGTTCCCGCCGGCTTCGCCGCGGAACTTCTGGCGGTCGGATGCATGGTCTTGACGCCGCTAGTGTTTTTCGACGCATTGCCGCAAGCGCGGCTGGCGCCGCCGCAGGTGACCGCGCCGGGGCTGTATCACCCGCCGCCCCAACGCCCCAATTCCGTTCATGTCGTCGGAACGCGAATTACGCCGGCCAGTCACCAGCTTGTCGCGCCGACGGTCATACCGGAGCGCATCGATCCGCGGCCTGACGAACCCTCCGCGCCGCCGGAAGAGGCTGGTCCCGCTTGCAGCGGCCCGTGCGTACCAGGCGGGTTCGAGCAGGCCATTTCGGCGATCAGGTTCGTGGCGCCTCCGGTTAAGCTGCCGGAGCCGCCGGCTGCAATGGCACGAGTTGAGAAGAGGCAGCCCGAGGTACCGCGCCTTCGGGTCCAGAGCACAGTGCAGGAGGCCATGCTGGTCAATCGGGTTACCCCGGCCTATCCGAGGCTCGCAATTGTGACGCGGGCTTCCGGCGTGGTGCATCTGGCCGCGGTGATCGGCACGGACGGCCGTATCCGCGAACTCCAGGTGCTCTCCGGCAGTCACCCGATGTTCATCGCGGCCACCTTGAGTGCGGTCCGGCAGTGGATCTACCGGCCGACGATGCTGAACGGCAGTCCAGTCGAGGTGATGACCGACATCACGGTGACGTTCACCTTGACCAGGAACTGAAGCCGGCGGCTGGATCGAGCGCGGTTCGGTGCCGCAGTTCGCGCTGCGGCACCGGTCCGCCCCTTACATCTTCGGCGCGTAGTATCCCTTGCGCGCCCGCACCACCAGTTCCTTGCGGTCCTTCACGCGAACCGCGATCGGCTGGTAGCTGCCGTCCGTCTTCATGTGCTCGGGGCGGTAGTAGATATTGTACTGATGCCGCAGCTCGTTGGCGATGTTCTCGAAGGACTGCGAGAGGTCCTCCACCTTGAACGGGAAGAAGGCCTGCCCGCCGGTCTCGGCGGCGTAGTACTTCATCACTTTGTCGCCGTCGGTCTCGACGCGGGTGATGTTGGTCGAAATCGTGTAGATGACGACGTCGGCCTTTTGCGCCATCTCGAGCGCCTGGTCGCGGGTCATCCGGCTCTGGTTGTCGTCGCCGTCGCTCAGCACGATCATGGCGCGGCGGAACTTGTGGCGCGGCTGCTCCAGGGCGAGCTTGTCGCGGCACGCGAAATAGATCGCGTCATACAACGAAGTCCCGCCCCCGGGCCGCAGGTCGCGCACCAGCGCAGCCAGCTTCTCCGGGTCGTCGTTCAATTCGGAAACCAGCTCCGCCGAGGTGTCGAAGCTCACCACCAACGCTTTGTCCTCCTTCGGGCGCATCACGCTGTTGATGAACTCGATGGCGGCTTCCTGGATGAACCGGAAGCGCTCGCGGACGCTGTTGCTGGTATCGATCAGGATCGCCAGGCGTAGCGGCAGGTCGCTTTCCGCGGTAAACTCCATGACGGTCTGCGGCTTCTTGTCCTCGAAGACGAGGAAGTCGTCCTTCTTCAGGTCGGTGATGAACCGGCCTTTCTT
>Ga0182021_10003676_pt1 | contig 18058 bp, 8 predicted proteins | sample 612E3MmetaG_FD_120493 | JGI IMG/M metagenome (GOLD analysis project Ga0182021, IMG submission 120493) | Permafrost microbial communities from Stordalen Mire, Sweden - 612E3M metaG (Illumina Assembly) | ecosystem: Environmental > Terrestrial > Soil > Wetlands > Permafrost | place: Sweden... | reverse complement strand
GAAAGGCAGCTGGCCTTCCTTATTTTTCTGTCGATAGCCGGCAGCATTTCAGGCATTTTTGACATGTCAAGAATATGGACATAAATTATATTTTCCTTATGCGTAAAGCCTCCCCACTCGTCATTTGGAAAAGGTCCACCCCTGGTATTGTAAATTGATTCGCCATATTTTTCCATCCACTGGCCAACTTCTTTCAATCGCTCTGCCTGATCGGGTTCAATTGAACCATCAGCTCTGGGTCCGACATTAAGAAGGTAATTCCCATCGCCTGTCACTACCCTGACCATTGTAGTGATTATATATTCCAGTGATCTGGGCTTCTTGTCGGGCTGCCATCCCCAGCTTCCTGCAAGGACATCACATGTTTCCCAGTCACGTTCAGTATTGTACTTCCCGATTTTTCCCTCCGGAGTAGTAAAATCACCTTCCCATTCAAGGCCAGGGGTATTGGCACGGTCATTAACTATTATATCAGGTTGCAGTTCTCTGACCATAGCGTTAAGCTTATTCCCTTCCCATAGTGGTTTACCGGTAAAATGTTTATCCTGGGGCCATTTGGTGTCGCGTTTCTTTAACTCGGTCCCCTGCGGTTCGTTACCGAAGGACAGCCAGTCATCTCCTCCTCCATCCCACCACAAAACGTCAATCTTACCATAATTGGTAAGCAGCTCCCTGACCTGGTTATAGGTTTGTACTTTCAGTTCCTCTGCATTGCTTCGATAAAGTTTAGGAAAGAAGTATCCCGGGAAACGCCAGTCCAGCGGTGAATAATAAAACCCCACTCCAAGACCAAATTTCCGGCACGCCTTCACGTATTTTTCTACGGCATCAAATTTTGCCGGAGTATTCATAATAGTAAAATTCCGGTAGCTGGATTTACTGTCCCAGAGGCAAAAACCATCGTGATGCCTGGTTGTGAGCACCATATATTTCATTCCTGCAGCCCTGGCCAGCGATGCCCATTGTTCCGGATCATATTTATCGGGTTTAAATTCATCAGCATATTTTGCATATTCCTCCACCGGTATTTGTTGATTCCACTGAACCCATTCTCCTTTACCAGGAATGGCATATACACCCCAGTGAATGAACATTCCGAATTTTGCATCGTGCCACCAGTTCATTCGTTTCTCATGCTGCAGGGGCGTTTCTTTTAATATTTCGGGCAGGTCTGCTATCTGTCCTTGAAGAACCATACTGACATTTACCATCAATATGAATAAAACAGTCAATCTCATGGTTATTGTTTTTAATTGATTGATATAAATTTCAGGAAAGAATAATGTGGATAATTTTGATTTTATTTTTAAATAAAATTATAATTAAATTTTAAACTTCAATATCGCAATGCTGGTTCTTTACGTAATATTGATTGCAGAAAGCTTTCCAAAGGATGGAATTGGATCAGGATCGGAAAAAGAATAAGTTTTAAGTGGGATTTGCTTTTCAGAGATTTGTGCATTTCGAGCAAAAACCAATGTCACTGCGTTTTTACCTCCGATAATAACATCCTGATAACCATTGGAAAAGAAGCGGAATATGGAGACTATTATCCATCATTTATCAAGTTCTAACATGTCAAATCAGAATTTCATCTCCAGCTTATCGCCTTTTTTCAATTCAATGGAGATAAAATCACCTTCCTTTTTAACAATGGCAGCTTTCCCGTTAATGGTGACATTTATTGTCTTATTGTAAGCAGGTATTTTTATTTTATGAATGAAGAAGTTAGATGCTGTAACATTGGCGCTTACAAGTTTATTATCATTCCATTTCATGGAAATAATACTTCCTCCCCTGGCTACCAGCCCTTTTACCTCACCATCTTTCCAGGCTGAAGGTAATGCAGGAAGCATTTCGATATAACCATTATGGCTTTGTAACAACATTTCAGCAATACCGGCAGTTGCTCCAAAATTGCCATCGATCTGAAATGGTGGATGGGCGCAGAAAAGATTCTGGAAAGTTCCACCGGCGTTGCTCATATCCGTGTTAAGTTTTCCGGCTGGCCGGAGAAGATTCTTCAATAAGGTATAGGCCCGGTCACCATCCTTAAGTCTGGCCCAAAAGTTGATTTTCCAGGCTAAAGACCATCCTGTACCTCCATCACCTCGCCTCTCAAGGCTTTTTCTTACGGCAGCAGCCAGTTCAGGAGTCCTTTGAAGATCAACCTGATTACCAGGATGTAACAGGTAAAGATGCGAAACATGCCGATGTGTTGGCTCTATCTCGGGATATTCCTGCGCCCATTCCATGAGACGGCCATCTGATCCAATTTTAGGCATTGCAATATTATTTAAAGCAGTCTTAATTTTTGCAAGTGAGGGATCGGCATCTTTTAACTCGGCAGATGCTTTCAATACATTGGTAAACAGATCATAAATGACCTCCTGGTCGTGAGAAGGACCCATGCTTACCTGCCCCACTGAGCCATCAGGTGCGACAAAGGAATTTTCCGGAGAACTTGCCGGACCAGAGACAAGTTTGCCGGTATTTGGATCTTTTACAAGCCAATCAAGATAAAATTGAGCCGATTTGAGCATGATGGGATATACTCTTTCAAGGTATTTCCTGTCCATGGTAAAGGTGTAATGATCCCAGAGGTGCTGACATAACCAACCTCCTGCACCGAGATGCATTCCCCAGCCCGGGTGTTCACCAGGCGCTGTAAATCCCCAAACATTGGTAATCGGATGAACACACCATCCTTTTGCTTTGTATTGCACTGCCGCCGTTTTCTCTCCGGGTTTCACAAGTGATTCAATAAGATCGATCAAAGGACCATAACATTCCGATAGATTGGTAACATCTGCCAACCAATAGTTCATCTGAACATTGATATCGGTATGGTAGTCGCCGTTCCAGGGGGTTTGTATCTTGTTGGCCCAGACTCCCTGTAAATTGGCAGGCAGCGAGCCTTCCCTTGAGGATGCAATCAGCAGATATCTCCCAAACTGAAAATAGATCTCCTGCAGGTGAAGATCATTGGGATTCATGCTTTGATTCTTTAACCGAACATCCGTTGGTATTGTATCGGGATCACTATGAGTAAGTTCTAAACTCATCTTCCCGAAGATGGATCCATAGTCTCCGATATGCCTCTTCAATAAGACAGAAAACGGCTGAACAGCGGCTTTGTTGAGCCGATCGAGCGATGTCTCCTTCGGATTCGTCGTCCCCAGGTAAGTCGGATATTCCAGTTTATAATTCGTCGATGCTGTCAGTATCAATACCACCTCATCCGCCTTTTTAACATCAAGTGTACTATCTGATAAAGTGACCTGCCCTCCTTTTGCAACAGCCTTCAGCCTCACAGCATATTGCATACCATCGCCACCTTTCCCGTTATCCATTGTACCGGTCATTAACAACTGACCGGATTCAGAATGTGTTTCATAACGTTCAGGGCGGTTCATTGAGGTTTTAAAACTCAGGGCACCTTTTTTATCAGCTGTTAAACCAATCACCAATGCCCGGTCGGGATAACTGGCAAATATTTCCCGCTTAAACCTGATGCCATTCTGCTCATATGTTACAAGTACAACTCCTCTTGTCAGATCAAGTTCCCGATGGTAATTCTTAAACTCCCCTGTTTCTCCAAAATCGAACCACAGATCGCCCAGTGTCTGAAAACAGCCAAATGGGACCTTCGCACCGTTACCGTTACCGGAGCCAGCCCCTTTGCAAATCTGGGTCTTCAACGTCAGACCGGTAGCCTCTTTATATTTACCATCCCACAATAACTGTCGTATCTTACCAAGAGAGGCATAAGCATCGGGATTATCATTATCATCCGGACTACCTGACCATAAGCTTTTTTCGTTAAGCTGAATGCGTTCTCTGTTTACACCGCCAAATACCATAGCTCCCAGAAAACCATTTCCTACAGGTAACGCTTTAAGCCATTCTGCGTCATTTACGCTACCCTCTTTGAGATCCGGGATAGTGGCATTGGCAGGTTGATTGTACCACAACCTGAGATAGTGATTAGTTTGAGACGTCAAATGACTCGTAAATAAAATAAATACTGAGATTAGCAGTAAAACTTTTTTGGTTGTCATTGTTATTATTATTGGTTGTTTCTATCGGAATATCAATATTAAGAAAAAAAGTTCATTACAAAATCATTTTCCTCCGCTAAAAAAAATTAAAACAAAGGTGGTCAGATAAGACTTTTCAAGTCAGGTCAGGACACAAAAAAGTATAATCATCCGGTACAGGAAAATACCGATCAGGTCCTCTTTAGGATTCCAAATAATTGCTGTAGCCATTTCCAATCAGCTGCAGCCAATAAAATCTAACTCCGTTTATATCAATGATCAGATATACTGATATTATTGTTATATGCGAAAAGGTGTGAATGGCCCCTTGAATTTTATTACTACTATGTTATCAATCGGATCTACCGGTTTAGCCGGTAGAGAGATCATCAATCCCTGCGAATGGACATCAACTTTTAAAAATTTTTTTTCTTTATCTGCCAATAAATAAGCGTCTTCAAATTTATTGATAAAATCATTAAGGTAGAGTTTATTATCAACTGGCCAGTTGAACAGGTGAAGGTACAGGGTGTTCGTTTTTGCGGTAATAGCTGTAATGCTGTTATTCCAGCGGACTGAAGGACCGCCACTTGTCGCGCCATATATTGCTTCACCGTTTACTGAGAGCCAATTTCCGACTTCTTTTAAGATCTTCCTGGCTTTTTCGGGCATTACTCCTTCACCTGTTGGTCCAACATTCAGAAGGTAATTACCTCCTTTGGATGCTATATCAACCATATTGGCGATTACAACACTTGCACTTTTAAAAGCGGTGTCTGTTTTACTATAACCCCAGCTTCTGCCAAGGGTCATGCAAACCTCGAATGCAGTGCTTTGTTTTCCACCCGGGATTACCTGCTCCGGAGTACCATAATCTGCTCCTATTCCACCCATTCGGTTGTTTATTAGGCAGTCGGGTTGCCATTTGTGTATTGAATCGACCAATTCCCGGGCCATTTTCCGGTTTTGTATCTCGCTGGGATCAAATGCCGGACCTGACCAATCCCACCAAATAATTCCGATATCTCCATAATTTGTAAGAAGCTCCTTTACCTGGCCCTTGAGGTAAGCGAAATACTTTTGATAATCGGCGTTTGGGTTTGGAAAACCATGAAAACCTTCAGGATTCTCTTTCGTATGGTAAGTATATTTGAGCGGAAATTCGGGATGATGCCAGTCCTTGACCGAATAATAAAAACACAATTTCAGTCCCTGCTTTTTACATTCTTTAGCAAGCTCCTTCATCGGATCCTTTCCATAGGGTGTTGCATCAACAATATCATAATTGGTAAGTTTTGAATCGAACATGCAAAAACCTTCGTGGTGTTTCGTGGTTATGACAATATACTTCATACCTGCCTGCTTTGCCATTGACACCCATTCTTCAGCATTGAACCTGACCGGATTAAATTGTTTTGTTATTTTCTCATATTCCTGACCTGGAATATGGGCACTGTATTGTATCCATTCCCCGTAATTTTTCTTCCCATTCCATTCACCGCCAAGGACGGAATATAGCCCCCAATGGATAAACAATCCGAATTTTGCTTCCTGGAACCATTCCAATCTATTTGACGAATTGATAGTTAAATCATTCTTAGGTGATTCGATCTTTTTTTGAGTACAAGATAATAAACAGATTAAAACCATTAAACTGATTAAAATCATTTTCAAGGGAAAGTGAGTGTTTAAATGTTTCATTTTTGTTTCTTTTTTAAGTATGATGATCAAAGATGTTCCAGGGCGATTTTTGCATCAAGGTAATCAGGGGATAATTCTAATGCCGCATTAAGTTCTTCGACCGCTTTAGCTTTATTACCAAGACCGGTATAACCAAGTCCTGCAATGTAGTGTGCCAAAGCGGCATTTAAAGGTGAAGATTGACTTATGATAAATTGAGAAGAAGCATCGGTCCCGGAATTGTAAGGATGGTTCAGTGAAGTGGCAGCAGAGGTTACTAATTCATTAAATACTACCTCGTTGCCTTCTTTATTTCCTAGTTTTTTCTTTGCAAGCGCTTGATAATAAAGCTGCTCCCCCTGGTATAGAATATTATCGTCACTACTCATTTTTCGTGCACCATCACTGGTACCACCATCGGCGGGGAAAGTCTGTATTTTAATAGCAATTGCATCATTCCATGATTTCCGAGCTTTTACCTTATCTTTAAGTCCGTCATAAGCGCAACCTGTCCAATAGGATATTTTTATATTGGAGGATAAGACAGCACGACTACCCTGCTGAGCACGAAGATTTTCCGGCGGATTGGTAGCTGCTTCAAAATCAACTAGTGCTTCAGAATATTTTCCTGCTTTAAGGAGCTGCAATCCACGGACAAAATGTGCATCGAGCCAGGCTTGCCCGGTATTGAAAGGGGTTGCCCCCTCCCATATGCTGAAGGTACGTCCTTGCAAAAGTTTAATAGCCTCATCAGTCTTTCCGGCAAAGATCTTGAGAGTGATCAAATCTCCAAGAGCTTCATCGTTCCTGATTATAATACTCTGATTCTTCTCAAGCATTGCAAGACGTTTTTCAACCGGAACATTAGTAGCCTTGTAGAGTTGATCAAGCTCAACAAAGTGTGTTGAGTAAGGATTTGCTGAAGCTACAGCTTTCTCGAGGCAGGCGATCGCTTTAGCTTGTGAATTTTTATTTTTCTGATGGGAATATGCTATAGCCAGGTTCCTCCATATTATTGGGAAAGTCGGGTCTAATGTCGAAGATTTCTCCCAGAGATCAGCCGATGCCTCAGGTTGCCAGTGGTAGAGCAGGTTACCCAGGTAATATAAAGCACGCGCATCGCCAGGTTCTGCCGCAATTGCGCTTCGTAATACATTTATAGCTTCATCCTGAAAGGGGAAAACATAATCCGGTGACTGAAGGGCAGCTTGTGTGCGGTATTCAGTAGCTTCAGTTCCATAGCCAAGTTTTTCAGCGAAAAATCCCAGATAGTAATAAACAACAGGTGAGACATTAAGTTTGTCTGGAGCTGCTTTTATAAACTCTTGAAGAACTGCAATACCATCACTCCATTGTCCACAGTTATAATATAATTTACATTCGAGAACTGAACTTCCCGGATATAAAGTATAACCCACGGCCCAGCGCATACGTTGTCTTACTTCGAGCTCGCCAACCCAGATTGTCTTGCTGCCATCAGGGTTTTCCTCACAACTCCATTGTACGGGAATAAATGTGGATGCACGATGGTGATGAGGTATATTCCATTCTATACCACCGGAAATCCATGCGCCAATCAATCCAATAAGAGCGGGTTTGACAACTGAATGCTTATAAATAAAATCATAATTATTGGTTTTATCAAGTGCTGAGAAAAGACGACCTCCAATCTCCGGAAGAATGCTGATCTTCACATATTCGTTCTCAAGATATACGACATGATAAGTTTTGTTGCTTTTTATGTTAGTAAGATCAGGTTTCAGAATACAATTTGATTTGAATAAGCATACCTGGTCAGGTAAATGGCAGATCATAAAATAATCCATCGTGTCGAAGTTAAAGTTCTTTTTCTCTTTTATTTGAAAGTGAATTAATAGTTTTTATTTTTTATTAAAATGTATTATCAGGCTACAATATTCAAAGGATCATTTTATAAATTATCGACAGTCATTATTATTGAAGAATTCCAATCATTTTCCGGATATTTTTAATGTGTAGGCAAATTGACATGGCTGCTCTGCAGGTAATTGAACGGTAATACCCTTTTCATTCTGCACCCATTTCAATTTAGTTTTAGAGCCAAGCATCTGAATTTCTTTTATTTTACCAAACCAAAGGATCTTTCCTTCAGGCAGTGATTTTATGGTTACCTCTTTACCTGGCCAGCCCATTATTATGGCATAAAGACTTTTCCCTTTCGTAGTAAACCGGATGTCTTCACTGGTATAATTCAGCCGCTGGCTTTTATTTTGTTCTCCATTTTTTACATTGGTAGGTCCCTCTCCATATATCTCCCATGGCCGGGTCCCATGAATGGCCTCACCGTTTATATCCATCCATTGCCCCATTTCTTCCAGGAACTTAAGGGCATAATCCATGATAGTGCCGTCGGAACGCTGGGTAATATTCAGCATCAGGTTTCCATTCTTACTCACTATATCAACCAGTTGCAATACAATATCTTTTGTAGATGCGGGTTTTGCTCCTTTGTAAAAAAACCAGCCATCAAGTGAGGTATCGGTCTGCCATGGATACTTTTTCAGGTTGTCGCTTTGTCCGTTTTCAATATCCAATACAACAGCCTTTTGCCGGTCTTCTATCTTTACTCCTTTAATAGTAATTACAGCCTGGTTTTTGCCATTATTCCATTGTTGACTTTGATTATAATAATATGATGCAATATCTAACCCGCCAAAAGGAAGCCCACCATCAAAGTAGATCATGTCGGGCCGGTAATTTTCCACCATGTCATTGATACGGTTATAGAACTTCTGTATGTACGCCTCATCCGGTGGATCACCAGGAGTGTGCGGCCGGCAATAAAGGTCCTGCGGATCATACCCTTCCCACCACTTACCCTTGCCGTCCGCTTTTGTAAGGTTACCATCGTAGGGTACACCCTTGTGTGGGCCATCCAGATCTGCTCCCCGGCTTGGCTCAAACCAGTTCCACGAGGGAGCTCCATGAAAAGATACTCCGAATTTCATATTATTGTGTTTTGCGGCCTGCTCCCATCCTTTTACAATGTCTTTTTTCGGACCCATGTTAACTGAATTCCATGGCTGATATTTGGAATTCCACATATCAAAGTTATCATGATGTTGTCCCATAGACATAAAATACCGGGCACCTGCTTTGTAGTAAAGTTTCATTAAAGCTTCAGGATCCCATTTTTCAGCTTTGAATAAAGGAATTAAATCCTTATAGCCAAATTCAGAAGGATGACCATAATGCTCACAATGGTATAAATAGGCCTTGATTTTCCAGCCCGTTTGCCAGGCGTCGAAAGCACCTCCTGGAAGTGTGCCCGTCTGAGGATTATACATAAACCGTGCATACCAGTCTGTGAGTTCGGGTACACACTGAGGTCCCCAATGAGCCCAGATACCAAACTTGGCATCGCGGAACCAATCGGGACAATTATATTGTTCAAGCGATTCCCATGTTGGGTTATAAGGTCCTTGTATGACCGGAAGTTTCAGCTGCGCGGAGATCGTCACAGACAATACAAAAAAAACGAAACCGCAAAAAATAATTTTTTTTGTGCCTATTTTTTTCATCCTGATAGGTTTTTAGAATATTAAACTAAATATCATTTTGCATTTTGACTTTAAGATTACTTTATTATGATATACTGTTGAAGTTAAGATATTCATGTCAGTCCAACCACAACATTTATTATCTCTAATAAAGATAAATGTCATGAATACTGAAAGTTAATGATCAGCACACACTCTTTATAAATTTAATCTTTTTTCTTACCTGCCTAATCCATTCCCGTGTAATAAGCTCATGACCAGCAACTGTAGGGTGAACTCCGTCCCAAATCCAATATCCGGCAGGTGCTTTTTTAGCAGCCTCATCAAATACATCCTGGAGTTTTAAATAGATAGCTTTATAATCCGATGAAATTTTCTCAACAACCTTTTGACGTTGTATCATATCATTGTACCTCAATTCCCAATTGTTTAAAGTCGATGCATACTTAAAAATAAATGGCTGGCACAAAACAAAGGTAATTTCAGGATTTTGCTTTATAGCCTGATCAAGTATGGATCTGTATACCTCATCAAATTTTTGAAGAGTTACAGGTGTCACGTTTGGCTTATTATCGATAACGGAGTTCGTGTCATTTATGCCTACCAAAATTGTGAGCACATCAGGATTGAGGTCAAGAGCGTCCTCTTTCCATCGATCAGCCAGATCAGTTACTTTGTTTCCGCTTACACCCCGGTTAATAAACTTCAGATTCTTTTCAGGAAAATCACATCCAAGTCTGCTGGCAATTGAAAATGCAAAGCCATGACCCATAATATGATTCAGGTCAGTGTATCGCCGTCCTCGGTTTCCGTCGGTGATAGAATCACCCTGAAACAGGAAGACCATCCCGTTTTTTCCTCCTGCCGTCTGACTATTGATGTCATTTTCGAATGAAGTAAATGAATCAGGAATAATAAGTGTGGTCAGACTACTAGCAGTTAATGTTTTTATAAAATTTCTGCGTGAGGTTTGATTAGCAGTCATCTTTGATTTTTTTGATGGTTAAATTTTACATTGCAAATGGAATGTTCTCTTTATAAAATTAAATAATAATAATGATAATAGAAGGATTAATTGAGTGTTTAAACTGCTGATCCAGCAATATCATCATGAAGTAATAAATGAGTTCTAAAAGTATTCAGTTAATGAGGAAGGTGGAATTAAATCAGTTTCAAAAGAATCATGTGAAACTCTTTGTGAAAAAAATGTCCCCACTATAAGATTATATCTTAATATCACTCTATTACAGATATTTTATCGGCTTTTTTTGTGCTATAATACAAGTTGCTTTTTGAAGTCCTTCTCCATTAGCTTCTATAATAATATTTTCTTCCCTTTTCCCACTTTGAACTATAATCTGACATTCCCCGTTAAATAATGCCCGTTTATAGTTGCCGTCTAAACATTTATCATCTTCATGACTGCCTGGATTACCATTATCAAGGCCAATTATTTTTGCATCTCCTTTCATATTAAAGTGAATCAAGTTCATAGCATCCGGCACATCTCTTCCCTTTTTGTCTTTTACTGTAAAATTCACGACCATAGCATCTTTTCCATCGGCGATAATAGCCGTTCTGTCAGGTGCTGCCACCAATTTATATGCCTCGTCTGAAGTTTCAACAGAGGTTTCAGATTTATGTCCATTTCTATATGCAATAGCTTTTAATTTACCGGGACGATATTTCACGGTCCACTCCAAATGCCCAAAACGGGGCATTTCTTTTTTACCCAGACTTTCCCCATTTAAGAACAATTCAACTTTTTCGGCATTACTGTAACAAAAAACTTTTATATCCTGACCTTCCTTTCCTTTCCAATTCCAGTGAGGGAAAATGTGCAGCACATCTTCATCAGCCCACCAACTCTTATAGTAATAATATGCGTTTTTCGGAAAACCACAGATATCCATTACACCAAAATTAGAAATGACATTGGGCCACTTATTTTCTCCGCGATAGTCAAAACCGGTCCATGAAAACCCGCCAATAAACCAATCATTTTCAGCGCATATTTTAAACCACTCTTCACATTTCTTGTCATAATCTGTTTCATATCTATTTACAACATCCGGGAAATAGATCCCTCTTGTAGATAATGACGATGCCATTTCTGTACCAATAATAGGTTGTCCCGAATTATTTTTTTTATATTGTGAGATAGAATGTATCTGGTAATTAAATCCCCTCACCGGAATCACTGAACTTATTCCCTTTTGATTTTCTTCCGCGCTATTATCTCCAAAAGTTACTGTGCGTGAAGGATCTAATTCACGTTGTTTGGCCATCATAGACAATGCAATTCTTCTGCCTCTTTCTGTTCTTTGCAGAACGTTTTCCTCATTGCCCATACACCACATAAATACAGATGGATGATTTCGATCTCTCACAATTAAATCCTCCCACTCCTTCAGCGAAGCCTCACTTGTTCCAAATTGACGTGTTTCGGCCAGAACCAGAATTCCCAACTCATCGCAGGCATCTAATACTTCCGGCGTAGCCGCATTATGACTAGTCCGATAAGCATTGGCACCCATCTCTTTCAGTAATTTTATCCGATAGTATTGAATCGCATCCGGAATGGCAGTACCAACTCCGGCATGATCCTGGTGATTGCAAAGTCCTTTTATTTTTAAATAATGCCCATTCAGGAATAATCCCTGTTCCGTAGCAACAATTGTTCTGATACCAAAGCGTATAGCAAGAGTGTCAATGGTTTTGCCATCTTTTTTAATAACTGATACCACCCTGTATAGATACGGATCTTCTATTGACCACAAATGAGGATGTGAGATTATCATCTCTTGTTGCAACTTTTTCACCACATTATCTATTAATTCAACATTCTTACTAGCAGTTTGGGCAATCTTCGAACCTTTGCTATCAATTACATAAGCCTCCAATTCACATTTGCTTTTTTGATAGCTGCTATTTTCTATACCTGTTTCGAGGTATATAATTGCCTCGTCATCTTTAACTACAGAATATATATACATACCATTTACAGGAATATGTATCTGGTTCGTTTGAATAAGCCAGACGTGTCTGTAAATACCGGCACCTTCATACCACCATCCTTCGAATTGCGAAGCATCAACTTTTACGACGATAAGATTACTTTTCCCGAAATACAAATAATTAGTAATATCAATTTGAAAAGTGTTATATCCGCTTTCATTTTCCCCTATATAATCTCCATTCACAAACACCTTGCAGTTGCGGTAAACGCCATCAAATTGCAACACGTACTTATTTAAAGAATCGTTTGGCGACAAAGTAAAACTTTTGCGATACCAGCCAATACTATTTTCAGGGAATGCCACTCCAAGAGGCTTATATCCATGGAAAGCGTGATATAGTTCATATTCAGGCGGATTTACGAAAGGCAACTCTACAGCCCAGTCATGAGGCAAGTTTATTGTTCCCCAATCATTGTCATCAAAAGCGGTTGTCAGGATTTTTCCATAAGGTTTCAATATAGCATCATTGCTAAGCTTCAAATCAACAGCACTGTGTCCTCCATAATTAAAGTTCTTTGCCGGATCTTTTGCATGTCCTAAATGAAACTTCCAACCCTCATCCATATTCATCCTTTTCCTCACATTCTGAGCTGGCAGGAAGGGAACAGTTGAAGCAAACAACCAGAGCACCATACCACTTTTAATAATTGACTTCAGCTTCATTTTCATATATTTAAATAAAATTCGTAACTATTCCCACATCAAAACCAAACATTCGTGTGGCGTCAGCTCAATCAACTTATTCACATCCTCGATTGTGATAGACTTATCGGAACAAAACATGATTCTTGCTCTCTTTTTTGATTTATTTACCAACCGGATACTATTGTTTTCATTTTTGCCATTATTGATTATCGTAACTACTTTTTCTTTGTCTGTTATTATTTGCATATCTACATTATGAGTCTTCCCAGCGAACTCAATGGGTCGATTTGCTATGAATGGCTTGACTTCTTCATAAAGAAACGCTGACAATTGATTATTATCATATGACCAGGCTCCGGGGTCAATATTAGATGGAATCCAAACAACCTCACTTTTTCCGGTTTTATGCCGAATGCTGATGGAAAATTACTTTTGAATTTCTTCATTAATCTTATCCAATGCTACTGTTTCCAGGTACTCCTGATCCTTATCAACCGGAAAGTATAAGTGATACCAAAGTAATGACCAATTTAGCTTATTTTCATCCAAAATGTCACAGAAACTTTAAACATTATAACTTTTTCAATCGCAAACATCTGCCCGGTTATTTCATGGCCTTTATTCATATAAATCTAAACGATTAAGGAGCAGCAATTTCTGTTATCCAATCTGATGATTTGTGTTGACCTAATCTAAGCTGTATTGTAACAGGCTTGTCCTGAGGTAAATGCAACACACAGGTCCTGGCGTCGGCTTTAGGTTGTGATTTCAGCACACCTTCAGGTGCTGATATGGATTCTATTCCATACCTTACGATAAGAGTTATTTCCTGCGCTCTAAGTGAGGTTAATGTCAGGCAGGCAGTTTTAGCTTTCATGTCCCAGCTCAAATCATCAATCCTGGCAAAAGAGCGAGATAAGATACCCTTTATATTTCCATGGTCCAATGTTTCAGGAAGAGCTGGCAGCAGTTCTATTACCCCTTCGCGTGAATAAAGTAGCATCTCTATTATCAGTGTAAGCACTGAGCCCTGCTGATCCGGCATAAAACCGGTATATGGATTATGAGAAGATGTCAGAACGGGTCCAAAATAACCTTCTTCGAGAAGCTGTTTCAATTCGAAATTGACCAGATGGTTATCTTTCAGTCTTGCAGCAGCAAGCATCCTGTGTGATATACCATGTCCGGAAGAATTTCCCTGTGCACGCTTGCGATTCGCCAGCCATGCGGCTTTGGCAAGGTCGGGAGTACGATCGGGGTCGATCTCATCTGAGGGCCAAACCCCATACATCTGTGAGATATGGCGGTGGTCCTGACGCTCTTCCAGAGTTGGCCAGGCCCACTCTTTAATAGCTCCGTCCCTGTCAAGAAGGTAATTAGGCATTTTTGTAAGTAGTCCCTTCCATTTTGGAATATTTTCAGTTTCCGTCCCTAAAATCTCAGCACCACGGATCAGGTGTGTCAGAACTTCACGACAAACCATAATATCCATGGTCGCGTTTATTACTGCCGGTGAATTTACCCTTTCGTTGTTCTCTCCAATGAGTGTACTCCCCTGATAGGTATTCGATGGCCAGTTTTCGGGAGAATAGGAAGGTACAAAAACATAATTTCCATTTTTATCAGTTATGGTCAGGTAATCCTCATAAAAAAGTGCTAACTCTTTTAGTCCAGGCATTATCCGAGTCCTGAGAAATTCTTTGTCACCTGTTACAAGGTAGTGATCCCAGAAAGGGCTGTATGCCCAACCGCCTGCAGAAATCCAATAGTGATGAGGCCATCCAAAATCCCAATGGTACAATACTCCTTGTTGTTGATCGGGATGAACTGAATACAACGCTCCCCTCGCTCCGAAAATATTCCTGGCATTATTCCTTGAGTCAGGTAAAATGCCTTCTATCCAATTGTAAAAGGCATTCATTGCCTCAGGCAAATTTGCCATTTCCTCACCTGAAACCTGGAGGTTTACATTGATATTTAAATGTCCGTATATAGGTGGGAAATCACCACTTTCGAGCATTATCCAATAGCGGCTCATGTCGAAAAGTTTGGACAATAAAGTCAGATTATATCCAATACGGGTCTTTTGATCAGCAATAAGCTCTTCGCCTGACATGGCATTTTCTTTTTGACTGGTCCCAAAATTTAATGAAACACGGTCAAAAATCTCAGACTGAGCCTCCCTGTTACGTTCAAGGAGTTTTTGATAATCAGGTGTAATTTTCTCCAGATTACTAATTAATTCTTCTACTTTGCTTTGCTGGAAATCTTTATACCATTCAATGCGGGTCAACAGCATTAATGATTTTGCTCCTTCAACAACCAGGGTATCGTTTTCAATTCTGGCAATCCCTCCATTTAATATAATGCGGACGACTCCGGCATAACCTATATTTCCCGTTTTAGGATCAAAATGGCCCTTAACGATTAACCTTTTAACATTAAAATCGCGTTCGTAAGTAATTGTCGAAGGATCGTTGTCAGGGTTAGTTAAAGCCGATCGTTGAAAAGGGATTGAGGTGTTGAGCACTATTTTTGTATTTAACGTCTGCCCTGCAGGAACAGTAAATAACTGCACAACAATGTTGTCGGGTCGTGAAACAAAAGTCTGCCGTTTCCACTGCCCCTTCTGATCCTCCCAAATCACCTTTATTTCGCCACTTTCAAAGTCCAATGTCCGGAGATAATTTTTTATTGTCCCGGCTCCTGGCTGATCGATTTTCATTGTAAATGCCGGAATTAAACCATGGTTCTGGGTTCCGGGAGGCATACCTGCTTTAGTAGCTGCTTCAAAAGAGAGATTAAGAGCTCTGTCGTATTTACCTTCCATCATAAGTTTTCTGACTTCCGGAAGTATGTAAGCAATGTTTGGCGCTTCAAAGGGCATTTTCCATGGTATGAGCAAACGCTCATGACGAAAAACTAACTGCTCTGATAAAGGATTGCCATTTACTCTTATGTTCATTTTTCCATTGCCTGACATAAGTAAGTCATTCCTTCCTACACCCGGGATAATACTGCACAATCCTCTTTCCGGTACAATTGCACGCTTAATTCTTTCATCCAAGGGCATTGGATTGATTTGTTGTCCTTCAGGTACAAACGAGTAGATTGAAACCGGATTTTTGGGCAAAAGATCTTTATCCTGGCCAAATCCGGGTAAACAGCAGATACACAGAATAATGACAATGCTAATAGGGCTTGTGAATTTTGAAAAATCATTCGTTTTCATTAGTCGATAATTTAGTCCTCCCTGATTCCTAAGAAGATTCAGAAAAAGCCGGAGATGTTTATGAAATAGAGTACACATCTGTAATATAAATCAGTAGTTGATTTCAGCTTTACTTTTTTTTTATATAGTATTATTTACTTCTTTCACAATAGCTTCCTGTCCGTTAATGCTCCAATGCTGCAATCTTACTTGCACTAGTATATTATCCTAAGTTATTTTAAATGTAAAATTAGTCTCTATCACAACAGGCTTGGCTTTGGGCAGCATCAGTTTGCAGCCTTGTTTGTTTTTTCCCAGATGGATAATACCCTGGGCATTTCCATTGACCGAAAGATTGTTTACTATTATGTCCGATGGGAGAACCAGGTCTATCTCCTGCTGCACATCTGACATAATTTTAGCATTCAGTACTCCTGTCTTAATATCCCATTGGATAAGGTCCAAGCTGATTTGGCCCCGTGCGAGTGTGCCACTGAGTGAACCATGGGGCAGAGCTGTGGGAAGTGCCGGGAGCAGGGTTATGCGGCCTGGTCTTGACTGCACTATCATGCGGTTGATTATCTGTGGAATAGCGCCATTGCCGTCGTCACATAATATCCGTGGTCCGGGTTCATGGCTGGTGACCATACTTGGATACATTGAGCGGCCGATAGCCATGATCCGGAGGCGACTATAGGCTTCATTGCCCATACCCAGACCTGTAGCAGCCAATCCGCTGTGCATGTAACCGTGTGTGGAAGTCTCACGTGCGAACTTAATACGATTCAATAGAGCAACCTGTGCAGCCTGGAACAGCTCAGGATCCGCTTCAACGCTGAATTCGTCACTCTCAAAAGCGCCGTACAGGTGCATGAGATGCCGATGATTGTTATTTTCTTCCTTGTTTGGCGTGGACCATTCCTTAAGCTGGCCTTCGCTGTTAATCAGATACGGAGGAAGTTTGGCCAGCATCTCTTTCCAACGTTCTGTGTTCTCTTGCTCGATGCCGAGTATCTCGCATGCAGTAACTAGGTTGTTAAGCAACTCGCGGCAGATGGAAATATCTTGTGTTGAGTTGTCAGCCCAACCATTCTCAGCAGAGAATGATGGACGAAATGTATAATGTCCGCTTGTATCTTCAGTACCCTTAAGGAAATCTTCGTAGAACAGTGCGCATTCCTTCATCCATGGCACGGCGTGATCGACCAGGAATTTTTTGTTTCCAGTATATTGGTAATAGTCATAGAACCAGTGGGCCAGCCATGGTGCGCCAGGCGTCCAGACTTCTCCGGGCCAGCTGCTGTTCCAGTGTAAATGGATTCCGGTGTTCGAGGCCCGTGATCCCGTAAGAATTCCTCGGCAACCATATAACTTCCGGGCGTTCGTATGAAAATCAGGAACAAAACTTTCCATCAACCGGAAATAACCTGCCAGGCATTCTGCCATGTTGCCGCTTAAGGCAGATTCGATATCCAGCTCGATATTTGTATCCAGAGTATAGTCGCCTGACCATGCCGGCTGCCACGTACCCGTCCAGATGCCAAAAAGATTCGGCGGTGTATCAGGACCTGCTGAACACAGGAAAACATACCGGCCGGCGTCGTACATACGTTCAAGTAATGCTGCCGGAAGAATTTTTTCTTTTTGAGCAAGATCCAGAAGGGCCTCCGATGAAAGACCCCGTTCAGCCGGGCTGGCACCCAGGTCGAGGCTGACGCGGTTAAAAATGCCGGAGTGCACTTTGGCATGAAGCTTCAGAAGCTTCCCGTAACTGGATGACAATGATGTCAACTCACTCTTTAACTGCTCCATCCATTGTGGCTGATAACTTTTAGCAGCTTTTTGAGATAAAGTCGGGGTTCCCTTTAAAAACTCAGGATTTTCTGTAGAATACGGCCAGGCTTCGCTGCCTGGCAAAGGGAT
>Ga0182021_10003675_pt1 | contig 18064 bp, 19 predicted proteins | sample 612E3MmetaG_FD_120493 | JGI IMG/M metagenome (GOLD analysis project Ga0182021, IMG submission 120493) | Permafrost microbial communities from Stordalen Mire, Sweden - 612E3M metaG (Illumina Assembly) | ecosystem: Environmental > Terrestrial > Soil > Wetlands > Permafrost | place: Sweden... | reverse complement strand
CGGCGTGCAAGGCCGCCCCGGCATCGAATCGTGACGGGGGCTCAAGATCCGCCAACCTTGTTCTCGAACTCCCAGAACTCGGCCGGCGTGAGAATCGTGACGCCTTCATAGTGTTGAAGAACCGTCAGGTCTTTATCGCCGGTAACAAGGGCGGCACAGGCGGCAGTTCGGGCGGTTGCCAGGATGGCGTCGTCATCCGGATCGCGGCAAACCGGAGCCGACAAGGGAGTAGGAGCGATGAGAGTCGCTCTCGTCCGCAAGAGGCGGATTGCAGAGCGAGCCTCATCCTGAGTGAAGCCGAACTTTCGGGTCAGGACCTCCAGCAGTTCGTCCAGGATGGGTTTGGAGACAATGACCTCGTGATGAACCATGCAATGTTCCAGGAGTTCATTGCAGTTGCCGTGAGCAACGAAGGCGGCCACAAGGACATTCGTGTCCAGCACAATTCTCATGAGACGCGGTCGAAAACGTCCTGATCCGTGTGGACTCCACGGCGCGCCGCCTTCGGTATCATGGCCTTGCGCAGCGATCGGAACTGCCGCAGGAAGAGATAATCGCGGACCGACTCGCGAACAATGTCGCTGCGGGATATCCCTTCCGCGTCCGAAACCCGGTCCAGTTCTTTCCGCACGTCCTGCGGAATGCTCACTGTGATAGTGCTTCTCATGCTCTCTTGCCTCTTCTGTAATGAATGATCTTACAGCCGGACGGCACTGTCAACGATCATTACTTCTCCCGGCACTGCGGGCTCCGATGGGCGCTACAGCCGGCTCAACGCCTGCACAATGTCAGCCATGCCGAGCGTGTCCTGCCCGCAATAGGCTTCGAGGTCCTCGAACGTCTGCCTCTTCTGCTCTTCCGGCACCTCCGCATACATCGCGGTCAGGTACGCCTGGCTGGCCATCCCGCCGTCCGAGATCGCCAGATTCGAGTAGTCCTTTCCCACAAGCGCCGGCAGAACCGCCTTGATGGACGCGCTGCCGTGCTGGTCGGGGTGGTAGACTTGGAACGACCGGAACGGACCAAGCAGGTCCACCATCCGCTCGATGACCGACGCCACCCAGGCGCGATGCGTGGGGCACGCCTTGGCCGCGTCAGTCAGACGGCCGGTCTCGAAACTCATGTTGTAGGCGACAACCGTGCCGCCGTCAGGCAGGCAGCGCCTGAGTTCGTCGAGCATGGCGGCAAACGGGTTCCCCTGGCCGTCCCAGATCCAGCCGGTATGCCGGGGCTTGGCGCTCGCCGCAGCGACCGTGTGCAGACTGAACTGAAAGGGGACCTGCTGGTACGGCCTCGTGCCCTGCACCAACGGAATCGCGGTCGAGAACGTCTCGAAATCCAGATACTGGACGGGATATCGCAACCGGGCAAGGAATGCTCGGACAGCGGCCTTGTCGACGTGCAACTTGCGCGTACGCTCCGCCGCGATTTGGATCTGCTGGGCGGCTGACAGCGCGATGGCATCGCCAATCCTGGCGTTTTCCACGATGCCCTGCTCGTAAAGCGCCCACTTCTTCTCTCCCCTCAGGTTGTAGAGTGAAAACACGTTGCAGGGCCGGGCATTCACCTTGACCCAGCACAGTCCGGCCAGTGGACAGGGGTACGGGTCCGAGCAATGAGGGCCGATAGCGATCTTCGGACAAACCTTCTGCCCGATGACCTTCTGCATGTCCCCGACATGCCCCGCTACTTCCGGCAGCATATCCGCCACCTTGTCGGTCACGTCTTCGCACGCGAAGAGCCGCTTCGGATCAACCCGGCCCTTGAGCACGTACTTGGTGTCAATGTGCATCAAATGGCAACGGCGGATGGGCACTCCGGCGGCCTCGTAGCAGTAGCGTTGCACGGCAAGATCGGGAATGTGGACGTCCTTGACCTCGCCCGTGCTCTTGACCTCGATCAGGTCCCACTTGCCGCGGCCGACAGGTTCCAGAATATCCGCGCGGGCATACACGCCGTCGCCCATGAAACTCGCCTCGAACAGGGGCTTCCCTTCCTTGATCAGCGATTTGGACCGCCGCACGGTTTCCGCAATGTCGTCAGCCCATGCAACCTCAAGCCCACCGGGGAAACGTTGCTTGGCCAAGTCCCCGACCTTGTGGCCCTGATCGAAGACAGCCTGGGTGGCGGCACTGGGCGGCGGGATCAGGTCCTTGGCATTGTAGTGCGTCCACAGCAGTTTCGGACACTGCAACCCCGCCATGTACTTGCTCTTCGAGATGGATAGCACGTTCATAGACTACCCTATACCGGACACGGTGTCATGTACCACAGATCATCGGCGGATACACCCACTTTGCCGATGTCCACGTCGTCCAGACTGTTCTGCAATGACTTGGTCTGCGGGTTGTCAGGCCCAAGTTTCTCACGGGCGATAACGATCGCTCTCTCGAAGGCGAGTTTGGCATCCCTCCCTTTTTTCGCCATCACACAGACCTTTCCAAGATTGGCGAGATAGATCGTCAGGGTTTCGCTCCAGGCGCCAGCGCTGTTTTCGACGATTTGAACCGCCCGTTCCAAATACTCGATGGCGCGCGAATACTCCGCGCAACCGGCGCAAGCGACCGCCGCGTGGCTGAGAACCGGCACAATGTTCGCATGGGCAACACCCCAGAACTCCTCGACGAGAGGAAGCGCCTTGCGCAAAAGCCTGCGAGCCTGCCGGTACTTCCCGGTGCAAAAGTAGACCACGGCCAAATCGTTCAAACTTTTGGCAGCCGCCGAATCGTCGCCAGCCACCGCTCTCCAGATTTTCACCGCCTGTTTATGGCATTTGGCGGCCTCGTCGTACTCCTCCATTCTCGCGAACAGATTGCCCATGATGCTGAGGATTTCGGCCACGAGACTTGCATTGGGTCCAAACCAGTTGCGCGCCAACTTGAGTGCATTGCGGTAAATCCGGAGGGCCGTGCGGCGACTGGCCGGGTGCCCGTCGTTCGCATACGCCTCGTAGGTGTTGCCAAAGTGAACCCGGTACGTGACGGCGTCTTCGAAATCGTTCTCGTCGTCCGGGCTGTAGGCGGCGGCCCGTTTGTGCCAGAAGAAAGCGCCGCGATAGTCCCCGGACTTGAGATGGGCCGCGCCCAGGCCATCGGCCAACTTGGCGACTGCATAGGAGATGTCGTTCTCATCATCCTGCTCCACTATGGCCAATTGCTTCTTCAGAACGCCAATAAGTTTGGGCCAGTCTTGCCCCCGTTCGTACAGGCGGGCAAGACTTTCGAGGTATTCGCCGTTCTGCCGCGAAGTGAAATTGTCCACATGCTCGTTGACGGCTTTCTCCCGCTCAAGGATCGCCACGGCGTCCTCGATTCGGTCACGCGCCTCATAGAGTTCGGCGAGCTTGGCTAAAGGTTCCAGCAACCGCTGATTATGGGGGCCAAAAAGGTTTGCATACTGCACAACAAGCCATTCGGCCAGCCAGATCTTGACGTTGCCTGTCGCGTCGGCGGACAACACGCCGTCAGCCGCGCTCCGCGCAGCCTTCTGGAGGTTCTCTCTGTAGACGTCGATCATCCCTTCTATGGCCAGACAAGCCAGGTAGCCTGAGCCGTACATGTGCTGTGCCGTCATGATGGCCCGGGTCGCCGCAGGCCGCTCGTTGCCCTCATCCAGTTCGTCGGCGTATTGGACGGAAGCAAGGGCCAGGATTTCGGCAATCGCCGGGTCACCCGGCGCGACGAGGTCCTTGCGGATGTTGCAGGCCTGCGTCAGCGAGGCCCACGCGCCTTCCACAGGAGGCTGGACAGCCTGTTTCGCCCTGAATAGATCGAGCAGACAGCCCGAGCGCGCGACATCTCCCGGCCCGCCGGCCTTTTCATAGCCGGCCATGGCCTGCTGCAAGTGGCTCATCGCCTCCTTGGGCTCGTTCAGGCCGAGCAGAATACGCCCGAACAAATGCTGCAACTCTGCTGTCTGAGGGTGGAGTTTTCCGTGAACCCGGAGACTGCGCTTGAGCAACCGTCCGCAGGGCCGCTTTACCTCCATAAAGGCTCCGGTCTCAATCCTGAATGCCACTTCTTCCTTCGTCATTGTATTCCGCGTTTTCATATCATTCCTCCTTAGAACGCCGATGATTGCCGCAAGCGTACGAATTTGCTTCTACCGACGACCTTTCCTTGGAGTGCGGCAGTTGTCTGCCGCCTTTCTTCCGGCGCAGTCTAACTGCGCCGGGCAAGGCGGGACACAAGTCCCGCACTCCAAGGTTGCGTACAACAGATTCAACTGGCACCCCTCTACGAAGTTCATATGCGCCTTGCCTCCTTCGAGTCTTTTCGATTGTTTATTAACGCCCTCACTGTAGCATCAGGGTTAGGACAAACACTGTCCAAGGCTGGAGATATTTATGGCAGGACCGAAATTCAAACCCCAGTTTCGCAGGCTCTTGTTCATTGATCGGACCATCCGCGAAGGTCGCTATCCGAGCGCCGCCATAATGGCCGCCGAATGGGAGGTGTCGGCCAAGACGATCCAGCGGGACATCGAATACCTGCGTGACGAACTGGAGGCGCCCATCGCCTATGACGAGGTCAAGCACGGGTTGCACTACACCGACCCCGCCTGGTTCCTTCCCTCCGTCATGCTCAGCGAGGGCGATATCCTGGCCCTGTTGGTCGGCACCCAGGCGCTCAACATGTACAAGGGCACGCCGGTGGCCAGGGAACTCAAGGCGATTTACGCCAAACTGGCGAAACTGCTGCCGGGGAAGATTTCCATAGCGCCGGAACTGATCTTCAGCCGGTTCAGTTTCAGCAACCCGCCGGCCCGCCCGATTGACGAGAACGTCTGGAAACTGCTGATCCGGGGCTTGCTGAATCGAAAAGTCACGCTGATCGAATATGCGTCGCCGCGCTCGGATGAGCCGAAGAAACACACGATCCACCCATTGCATCTGGCCAACATCGAAGGCGACTGGTATTTGCTGGCCCACGAGACACGCTGGGGTGACCTGACCCAGTTTGCTGTCTCACGGATCCGCCAGGTTGAGTTACAGGAGGCGGCATTCGTGCCCCCGAAGGGTTTCGACGCCGACAAACTGCTCGCGGAGCGGTTCGGGAAGTTCGTCCACATGGACGGCGGCCGGCCGCTCAAGGTCCGGATGGTCTTCCGGGCGCGAATCGCGACGGCCGTGTCCGAGCGCGTCTGGCACCCCCGCCAGAAAACGCGCGTCCTGAAAAACGGGCGCTTGATGCTGGAGTTTCCGGTCGCCGAGGTGCGCGACGTGGTTCCATGGGTGCTCAGTTGGGGCAACTACGTGGTGCGCGTCGAGCCAAAGGCCCTCCGCGACGCCGTCGTGGCAGAGGCCCAATGCCTGGCGCGGTTACGGTAGCCACAGCGTCGCAAGTACCTCCGCATGTCGCACAACGTGTAACAGGCTTCCAGCCTGTTTCACAGGCAAGATGCCTGTGTCACTCTGACGCCGCCTCAGAACTACCAGTACCGGGGGAGGTTCGACAGATACGTGCAAAGATGACCTCGGGCTTCCGCCAGGGTAACCGGAGGCGCATCGCCTTCGTGAACGAGTTTGTTACGGTATTCGCGCACGGACTGTGTTCGCTCCAAGACCGTGGATGTCATGGAGCAATTCGAGGCGATAGAGTTCAGGAGATCCTTCGCCGACGGACGAGAGTTCCTGCCGAGACCTTGCCTCCAGTACCTGCGGAGTGCTGTCTCGAAAAGCGCAAACACACGGACCAAGTACGTATCCTCAAGATCGTCGTGACAATCCCTGATGTCACGCGCCCGAAAGGGCACATTGCGGGGCATGACAGCGGGGTCCTTAGCCCCGCAGTGTGGCGAAACCCCGTCCCCTCACTCCTCAGGAATCTCGAACGGCACGCTCGGCAAGTTGTACACTTCGTCGATACCGGTTGACCGCAACCACTCCCAAACCGGATCGTCCACATTGGGATTGATCTTGAGGCTATAGACATTCTGCCCTTGGATGAGGAACGTGAAATAGAGAAAATCAAGGGCACTTCGCGGCCGGTGGTCCAGGTCTATCGTTTTAAACAGCTTGAGTCCCGTCTCCTCCGCGGTCTCCGCCAGGCAACGCATGAAAGCCGTCACCATGTTCCCGAATCCAGCACCGTGCAAGTCTTCGGGATCGAGGCACGCGAGCGGGTCGGTTCCCTGTTGCGCCTTGGCATCACCCGGATCAGCCCCGCCGAAATAGGCAATGCCGACCTCTGTCATCCCTTTCGGCTTGTCGTTAAGGTAGACGCAAGGCATCAGGACGCCGTTGAACCCCAACTTCAAGTAGCGGTGAAGCGACAATACAATCAGCGCCACATTCTCCAGTGAGGTCTCACGGGCACGCGCCGTCTTCACGTCAACCGGTTGCTGTTTGTACGCCCATTTCTCACCCTTGCCGCGCTTCATGATAATTCCATAATCCGCCCCACCCGGCTTTTCGGGAATCGGCCCCGCCACCCCAACAAAGGCGCCCACCTTTTCCAGTAGTTTCCGATTCGGTTCCAGGAACGTCACGTCTCCCGCCGCGGTCGTCAGTTTCATTGGTCAACCTCCCATCCTTTCCATTGTTGATTTCTTCCGTGATAGTAACAGGGGGCATGGGACAAACATGGTCCGAGGGCATCGAAAATGAACCTGCGGTAGAAAAGGTTTAGGCGAAAACAATGGTTGCCGAGGTATCCCTCAGAGGAATAAAGTGGTTGCTAAAATACCCCAAGCAGGAAGGAATAGTGCATGAAGACTGCATTCATAAGTGGATCGGTTTGGTCACGCCTAACGCAGGAAGCTAGGCGGCACTCGAACGACTGCGAAGTTGCTGTTGCATATCTCGGTCAAAGCGGCAGCAGACTGCTTCCTTTGAGCAATGGCAGTCGTTTGGTTGTTGACGCAAGCGAGCACACGGTGGAAGCCGGACTGACCTGTCCCAAAGAGTTGCTCAAACTCCAAAAGCGCGGCGTCAACATTTATAGCGTACCCAACCTCCATGCCAAGGTGTTTGTGCTCGGATCCGCAGCGTTTATTGGCTCGACCAATGTGTCGGACAGTTCCGCGTGCAGACTACTGGAAGCTCTCTTGATGACAACAGAGAAGAGTGCCGTCGATGGCGCTCGACAATTTGTGCGCGACCTTTGTTTGTACGAGTTGACACCGAGAGTACTGCAACGACTTGCTAAGAAATGGAGACCACCAAAAACAGGAAAACCTTCGACTGGCCCCGAAGACGATGATGGGACGGGCCCGATTCACCCGGTGCTGCCCCGTGTGGTGATTGCACAACTCAGCCGTGACCAGTTTACCGAATCGGAGGAGGAGGAGCACAGCGCTGGCATGAAGATTGCCGGACGACTAAAAAAGCCTTCGAAAGAATATATCGTCGACAGTTTCCAGAGTGTGGTTGGACCTTCGTACCGCCCATGTGACATTGTCGTCGTGGTGTGGAGCGTTGACAAAAAGCCAGTGGTTGTTCGCCCGCCGGCCAATGTCTTGCACGTTAAGCACGTTCGCTGTGATGGGAAACGCTCGACATTCGTTTATATGGAGAGGGACAGTCGTCGCACGGACATACCCCGGCGCGTGTTGGATTCGCAGTTAGGGCGGAACAATATGGAAATTCTACGGGGACAGAGCGTAGTTCGTAACCAATTGGTTGTGCGCCGGTTGCTGGCCGCGTGGAAGTGACGTGCTGTAATGTGGTTACCAGCGAGGCGAGGAACGCTTCCTGACTGTTGCGAGGTGGGGGATTTCTTCCTCGCAAATGACAGGACGGGCGACTAAACCTCCCGTTAGAGTCGGCCCAATGCCTTCACGATGTTCCACATGCCGAGCGTGTCCTGCCTGCGATAGGTTTCGAGATCCTTGAACGCCTGCCGTTTCTGCTCTTCAGGCACTCCCGCATACATCGCGGTCAAGTACGCCTGGCTCGCCATGCCGCCGTCCGAAATCGCCAGATTCGAGTAGTCTTTTCCCACGAGCGCCGGCAGGACCGCCCTTATGCACCGTGGAGAATGCAGACGTGAGTGAGCCTCAACGCCGCCAGCACGATACCGTGCGACCAAACAAGATCGCAACTGGGCGGGAAACGAAAACTGGAACCCCAGTTTGGGCCTCCATCCGCACCTTGTATTCAGCCGACAACCGGGTAGTATACCTATGTGATCTATTTGGACCATAATGCTACAACTTCCATCGCGCCGGAAGTCCTTGAGGCGATGATGCCGCACCTGACCACCGAATGGGGAAACCCATCTTCCTCGTACAAGTTTGGGTCAAAACTCAAAGGGATTTTGGAATCAGCGCGCGAACAGGTTGCGGAGTTGATCGGTGCTCACATGGGTGAGGTGCTTTTCACGGCCTGCGCGACGGAGAGCAATAATACAGCGATTCATGCGGCATTGATGACGACTGGAAAGCGACATGTGGTCACGTCAGCCGTCGAACATTCGTCGGTGCTGAATTATTGCAGAGTCATGGAACGCGATGGTTGCCGGGTGACATACTTGCCGGTGGACCGGGACGGATTGTTGACTTTGGCGGATTTGGAGAATGCAATCACGAATGAGACGGCAGTCGTCTCGCTGATGTGGGCGAACAACGAGACGGGGGTGTTATTTCCCGTGGCGGAGATTGCGGCGATTTGCCGGGCGCGCGGGGTCCTGTTCCATTGCGATGCGGTGCAGGCGGCGGGTAAGATCGATATCGACGTGCGACGGGGGCAAGTCGATTACCTTTCACTGACCGGACACAAATTTCACGCCCCAAAGGGTATCGGGGCGCTGTATGTGCGACGGAAGGCGCCGTTGATTCCTTTGATCTACGGTGGTCACCAGGAACGCGGGCTACGCGGCGGGACCGAGTGCGTGCCGCTGATTGTCGGGATGGGCAAGGCGGCGGAGTTGGCGCGGAAGCATCTGCCGAGTTATCGACAAGAAGGTCCGCCCGTTGCGAGATGCGTTGGAGGACGGCATTCTGAGTTCGATCCCCGACACGGAGTTGAATGGTCACAAGACCCAGCGGTTAGCCAACACGACCAACATCACCTTCCGCGGGATCGAATCCGAGGCGTTGTTGATCCTGCTTGATCAAGAAGGCATCTGTGCCTCCCCTGGTTCGGCATGTCTCGCCGATTCTGACCAGCCTTCTCATGTGATAGGCGCGATGAAGCCCGATAAGGCAGCCTCACGGCAAGCGATTCGCTTTTCGGTCGATCTGGGTAATGGCCAACAGGAGATCGAGAGGACCATACGGGACGTTCAATCGTGCGTCGGACGCCTCGCGGGGTAGTCTCGCACGCGACGGCATTACCGCACCAACCCGCCACTGACTACGAGTCGCTCTTTCAAGCGCTCGCCTATCTTGTCAAGTTTGCTCAGTTCTGACGCCGTGAACATCGCCGCCTTGCATCGCTCGTAGACTTGGTTCTGGACTCCACCCCCACCCGTCTTGGGTGGTTCCCTAAGATCATTCTCCGGAGCTTTCTTCCATCTCGCTATGATGTCCTTGTACCCGTTCATCAGCTCGTCGGCAGTTCCGGCCAGCATGAGGTCATCGTGAAGGATGCGAAGAATGACTGCAACGCCATTGTTCTTCCAGAGCAAGGACTTGGGATTCTTCCAGTGCTCAGGAAGCGCAGTCTGGATTGCTCGAACGTAGAGGATCAAAAGAGACGCACATCCGGCAGGATCGGCATCTTTGAAGAACGAATAGAGCAAGGGCAGAATCTTCAAGCGCTTCGAAAGAGTCTTCGGTTCGACCAGCGCCGATAGGTATTCAACAACAGCAGCCTGCGATATGACACCCTCGTCGCCCGGCCCGCGCATGTTAATTTTGGATTGCCACGGAGATTCAGCGACCCGATTGAGGATGCGGGTAACGTGACTGCAGAAACGCGAAATTGCCATCAACCCTTCGTAGAGTCGATCCTCATTATCCCCCCCAATAGGCGCGTAACCAAACAAATCATAGATGATTGATCGATTCACGCGCTTCTGTGTACCGTTAATAATCGCGAAGAGTTCGGCCTGCTGATAGAAGGGTATGCCAACCAAAAACGCCACGAGAACTTCATATGCGTCTCGGGCCTCTTTGTCCAGATAGCGAAATGCTGCAACTCGATGCTGCCCATCAAGGATTACCGCGGAATTCTCACTCCTTGGCAACGCGATTGTCGCCATTCCGTTCTTACCAGTGTGTACGACGTCACTCTCATCCAAATCGACATTCACAGCGAGAATAATTGAATTAGGCAGCAAACTGGTTGGCTGCTGAAGATATCGAGAAATTGCAACGGCACGCTTTTCGTCGAGGAAGCGCTGATACGGTTGTTCTCGTTCTTCGGATAGCAGTTCAACGCTGCGCTCCCGGAATTTCCGCGATGCCAGAGAATGGACAAGGGCGCTCAACTGATGCTCCGACAGAAGTACAGGCTCAGAAGTCTCCCTTCCGAATAGACCGACTTCCGAGGGACGAGCAAGCGGACGGCAGATCGTCTCAAGTTCGGTCACCTTGACTGCCGCGACATAGAATGTCGCGCTAGGTTGCCGGACAGGCAATGCAGAGCATCCGAAATCAGCCATGGTTTGGTCCCTTCCTCATCCTGAAGCAACGATTTTGCCCTTGAGTCGAGCAGCAACTTCGGCGTCTTCATTTGCAGCAGACGGTTCAGGAACAACCTCTGCCCCTGCCGCCTCCGGTGCTTCCGGTGCCGCTGCCTGCGCGACATTCGCTGGAGCGGCCGGTGTTTGCTGAACTTGCGCGGATAGTGATGCGACTCCGGTTCTCAAACGGTCGACTTCTCTTAACGTTTCGGCCAGGACCTTTTTGCTATCCCCCAGGGAATGCTCATGCCCCGCTGCCTTTGTTGCGCTAGCCTCAGCTTCCTCCACAGCATCGTGAATTCTGTCCCGAGAATCCTTCAAATCCTTCTCAATGTACTCCAACTTCCTAGTCCATTCTTGGATGAACTCATGGACGCTTCGCCTTGCGAGAAAGCTCATGAGAGTCGCGATGCCCCCCACCAAGGTCACAATGATGGTGATGAACAATCCAAGATGCTGATACATGGACGCAACTTGGCCAACGACTTGGTTGTTGGCGGCCAAGATGTCTCTCGCAGTTAGCGAGGCGATGTCGGCCGAGGCCGCGATAGTTGGTACAGAGGGTAGAACGGGTGGCGGGGGCACGTTCGACGGAGGATTCGATGGAGGGGTTAGGGGTGGGTTCGCGCCGCTATCGCCGGGGTCAGACTGTAACTTACAACTTTGCCGCACCCGGAAGCCCGGCTGATGTGAAGACGAAACTGAGCGCTTCCTCATTCAGGAACGTGTGCGGGCCCGACTGGCATCTACTGTCGCAATCGTGGCCCGGGCCTCTGGTCCGGAACAAGCCACGGGCCAGAGGCCCGTGTTACGTGGGAGTCGCAACAGCTTGTTCTCTCTCCAACCTTGCCCCCCGGCCACCACCCGGTGCTTCGCTCCTCCTTCGGAGTGCGGCAGTCTCTCTGCCGCCTTTCCCCCGGCGCAGCGTGGACGTGAGTCCCACGTTGTGGGACAACGTCCCACTCACGGGGCCACGGCGTAGCGTACGCGCGAAGACGGGGCCACGGCGCCGGACAAGGCGGGACAGGAAGTCCCGCACTCCAAAGGTGAGGCAGTCACCATCCGTCTCGGCTAACCTTCATGGCTGATTCCCGTGGATATGGAACCTGTTGCGGCGCAAGGGGAACCCACCCCCGACCCCTCCAAGGAGGGGAGAAGATTGAGGCACTGCGTGTTCCCATAGGCAGGCACCGAAGAAGTCCAAGGGAATTCCCCTCCTTGGAGGGGTTAGGGGTGGGTTCGCGCCGCTATCGCCGGGGTCAGACTGTAACTTACAACTTTGCCGCACCTGGAAGCCCGGCTGATGTGAAGACGAAACTGAGCGCTTCCTCATTCAGGAACGTATGCGGACTCGACTGGCATCTACTGTCGCAATCGTGGCCCGGGCCTCTGGTCCGGAACAAGCCACGGGCCAGAGGCCCGGGCTACGTGGGAGTCGCAACAGCTTGTTCTCTCTCTACCCCTTTGCTCCCCCTGCCACCACCCAGCGCTTCGCTCCTCCTTCGGAGTGCGGCAGTCTCTCTGCCGCCTTTCCCCGGCGCAGTCCACTGCGCCGGACAAGGCGGGACAGGAAGTCCCGCACTCCAAAGGTGCGGCAACCACCATCCGTCTCGGCTAACCTTGCCCCCCTGCCACCAGCCACTTGACTGTTGTGGTCACCTATGTGACTATTAGTTCAGGAGATCGCGATCATGAAAGACATTGGCATTCGTGAATTGAAGGCGCGCGCCTCCGAACTGGTTCGCCATGTCGCCGAGGAACAGGCCACGTACACGATTACGCGGCGCGGCCGGCCGGTCGGAGTTCTGGCGCCGGCCGATTTCGTTCAACCCAAACGGCCGGACTCAGGCACCGCGGCGGGGGACCGACTGGAGGAACTTTGGGACCGGGTTGACAAAACCTGCCGGCCCCGCAAGTCGGCACTCGACGAGCTCGCGAAGATGAGGCGCTGACATGGCTGCGCTGTTCACCATCGACGCGAGTGTCTTTGTGGCGTCCTATCGGTCGCAGGAAACCTGCTGCGCCATCAGTCGCGACCTGCTCCGGCTTGTTCGACAAGCAGACGTACCCTTGATGGAACCCTCTATTCTTCCGGTCGAGATTGCCGCCGCACTGGCGCACGCCGGCGAGAAGGCCGAATGGGCAACCGAGTACGCCGAAAGCGTAATGGCTTTCCCGTGTTTGAGCCTCCAGTCCCTGGACGAACGCATGGCGCGGCGCGCGCTGACCATCGCCACACAATACCGATTGCGGGGCGCCGACGCGTTGTATGTCGCGGTTGCGGTGAAGTATGGAGCCCGCCTGGTCACATTGGACGCCGAACAACTGGAGCGCGCCCCTGCTCTCGTCGAGGCATGCAAACCCGATGTCGCAACAAGGCTGCTCAAGGCGACGTTGCGGTAGCGTTACTGATACCTTACTGAGCATCTCACCCAGGCGTTGCAACCCCCTTTCTAATTGTGCTATCTAAGTCCGCATCAGCCATGACTACGAACATCAACCTGACCTTCGACGACGGGCGGACGGTTGCGTGCCCGCCGCGAACGCCTGTGAAGAGTATCCTCGCCACGGCGCTCGCGCCGTCCGGCCTTCCCTACATCGCCGCGCTGATCAACAACGACATCACGTCCCTCAGCTATCCCGTGGAGATGGACTCGACGGTGACACTGCTCACCATGGCCGAGCCCGAAGGGTGGCACGTGTTCCAGCGGTCCATGGCGTTCCTGCTGGCCAAGACGGTCAAGGAACTATATCCCGAATCGGCTTTGTCCGTGGACTACGCGATGGGCGATGGCCTCTATTGCAGTTTCGACGAGCGCGCGGCGAACGGCAGGAACGGCGGCATCCGGGCCGACCAGGTCGCGGCCATACGCGACCGGATGCGCGCGTTCGTGGCGCAGGATATCCCCATCGAACGCCAGAAGATCTCCTTCGCCGACGCCATCCGGCGCTTCACCGAGGCCGGCCAAACCGACAAACTGAATCTGCTCCGGTTCCGCAATCCGCCCCGGATCGTGATGCACGTGTGCGACGGCTTCTACGACCTGGCCCAGGGCCCGCTCGCCCCGTCCACCGGCTCGCTCGGACTGTTCGACCTGGTCCACTACCCGCCCGGCTTTGTCCTCCAGTTGCCGTCCCGCGGCAACGCCGCGCAAGTCGCGCCGTTCAAACCGATGCCCCAGCTCTTTCAGATCTTCCAAGAACACAAAGAATGGGGCCGCATCCTCGGCGTGAACAACGTGGGCCGCCTGAACGAGATCATCGTGAACGGCGATATCAGCGACTTCATCAAGATCGCCGAGGCGCTCCACGAAAAGAAAATCGCCCGCATCGCCGACAACCTCTGCAGCCGCCGGGACCGGCTGCGGTTCGTTCTGGTCGCCGGCCCGTCGTCCGCCGGAAAGACCACGTTCGCCAAACGGCTCGCCATCCAACTGCGCGTGACCGGCCTGCGCGTCTTCGTGATCTCGCTCGACAACTACTTCAAGCCTCTCGCCCAAACCCCGGTGGATGAACGAGGCAAACCCGACTTCGAGCATATCGAGGCCATCGATCTCGACCTGCTGAACCGCCACATGAACCAACTCGTGCGCGGCGAGGAAATCCGCCTCCCGGAGTTCGACTTCGAAGCCAAGGTCCAACGAATCACAAACAACCGGGTGAAGATGGGACCGGACACGCTCCTGATCATGGAAGGGCTCCATGCGCTCAACCCGCGCATTACCCAGGCCCTGCCGGCCGGGACGACGTTCCGCATCTTTGTCAGCGCCCTGACCCAACTGTCCATAGACTCGAACAATCGAATCTCGACAACCGATAACCGCCTCATCCGCCGGCTGGTGCGCGACCACAAGTACCGGGGCCATTCGGCCCTGAAGACCTTGCGCATGTGGGCCTCCGTGCGCCGCGGCGAGGAGCGGTGGATCTACCCCTTCCAGGATCAGGCCGACGCCGCGTTTAACTCGGCGCTGGACTACGAACTCGCCGTGCTCAAGCCCCTGGCCGAACCGCTCCTCATGGAGGTCAAGCCCTACGACCGCGAATACGCCGAGGCGCGCCGGCTGACCATGTTCCTGTCCAACTTCACCGGCATCTCCGACCGCGAGGTTCCAAGCACGTCCATGCTGCGCGAATACATCGGCCGCAGCAGTTTCAAGTACTGATTCGCCCCGCCATGTACTCGAATCGTCCCTTCTTGGATGTGTTCGCGCGTTCGGGCCTCTACCGCCTCGCTCCCGCGGCCGCGCCGGCCGTCCTGCGGGAGGACTCCTCGTCCGGCGCCGCATTCCCTTACTCGGAGCGTCATCTCCGTTGCGTGTGGACCGACCCCGCCTACCGCCCCGCCGTCCTCCCGGCCGCGGGCGGCCAGACCGTGAGCATCGAGAATCCCGGCCGCTGGAATCTCGAAGCCGGGCCCGATTTCCTCGACGCCGTCCTGCGCGTCGAGCCCGGCGCCCGCCGCCTTTGCGGCGACGTCGAGATTCACATCCGGCCGTGCGACTGGACCGCCCATGCCCACGCGAACGATCCCCGCTACGCGCGGCTGGTCGCCCACGTCACCTACTTTCCCGGCGCCCCTGTCGCCGATCTCCCGGCCGGCACGATCGAAATCCCGTTGCGCGATTCGCTCAAGACCTGCCGCGCCTTCTCCTTCGAAACCATTGACCTCACCGCCTACCCCTACGGACAGCAAAGTGACCGTCCACCCTGCGGTCTCGCCCTGCGGCAGACGCCGGTTGACGCGTGGGAGACGATTCTCGAAGCGGCGGGCGAGGAGCGGCTGCGCCGCAAGGCCGAACGACTGGCGGCCGTGATGCGCGAAAAGAACCCGGCGCAGACGTTCTACGAGGAAACGCTCTGCGGCCTCGGCTACAAGCATAACCGCGGCCCGTTCCGAGCCTTGGCCGAACGCCTGCCCGTGGACACCCTTGCCCGGCTTGCCGGCCCGCGGGTCGGCGATGCCTACGCCCTGCTCAGCGGGGTGGCGGGACTGATCCCGGCCAAGGCCGCGCCGGCCTGGGACGACGAAACCCGCCAGTTCATCCGGGGCCTGTGGGACTTCTGGTGGAAACACCGGGAGGGCCTGGAGCCCGTCACGATGTCGCGCAGAGACTGGACCCTGGCCAACCTCCGGCCGCCCAACCATCCCCTGCGGCGGCTGATGGCGGCGGCGGTGTTATTCCGCGGCCCGGCGAACCTGCCCGGCCTGCTGGAATCGCTCGACCCGCAAGCGGACACCCGCTGGATGGATCGTGTGATGCGCGGACTGCAAGACGCGGGGCTGGAGTCGTTCTGGGCGCATCGTCAGGGGTTGTCCGGCGCGCGGCTCGGCGAACCCATGGCCTTGATCGGCGCCGGCCGGGCCGCGGCCCTGCTGACCAACGTCGTGCTCCCGTGGCTCGTGGCTTGCGGCAAGATCCGGCGCCTCGACGCGGCCGCGATTCGCGACCTTCCGGCCGAGGACGACAACCGCCTGGTCCGCCACACCGCGCACGCGCTATTCGGCCACGACCACAATCCCGCGCTCTACCGCTCAGGACTGCGCCAGCAGGGCCTGCTGCAAATCTTCCACGACTTTTGTCTCAACGCCCGCTCCGGCTGCCAATCCTGCGCCTTCTCCCAACTGCTCGACGGGGGAACACGGGGCTGAGCGACCGCCATGCGCTTGCGTCATGGCGAACGGGTCAGTCGAACCCGCCGATGATCTTCTTGATCTTCGATAGGTCGCTCATGCTGACAGCGAACATGAATTTTTGTTCGTCTGGTTCGTAAAGCGCCCATAGGCCGGCGGCATAGACCTGCACGCCCGCGCCCAGCACCAACCGGGTCTTGTCATCGAACTGACCGACTCCCACGCCAACCCGGCCGCCGGACTTCTGGAGATATCTCGACCAGACCGATTCGGAGAACGTAACCGGGGTGGTCGCGCGGTTGACGGTAGGGAAGAAGGCGTAACTCAATCCCGCCGTGCCGAGAATCGCCGGTTGCGTGCCATTCTCGAACGCCATGGCCGGTTCGAAGCGGAAAATCGCTTCCCAGGGCGAAACGCCCAGATGCTCATCCCTGAACGCCTTCACAACGTCGCCGTGCTGTGCCCGCGTCAGGGGGAGGCGCCCGTTCACGTAACCTTCCAGGAAGTTGGCGTTCTTTGCCGTCTCGGTCTTGAAGTACTTCCGATCGAGCAATTCGTCCTGAAGTTTGATCAACCCAATGTATTCGGCCTTGCGGTAAGCGTACAGATGCGCGTTGTACGCCGCGTTTTCAGCCCTGACCTCCGCGGTCTTGCTCGTGTCCGCCGTCAAAGCTTCGTCCGCTTCCCCGCGCTTCTTCACGAGTGCGTCAAAAGCGGTCGGCACGCGCGGGTCAATCGCTTCCAGGCCGTTCAATTGATCTGCCCCCTCGATGCATGTCTTCAGGTACCCGGTTACAGGCCCGGCCGGCGCCGCTACGAGGATAGCCTGGACTTCCGCCTTGTACTGTTCCAGCGACGCCGACAACTGCCCTGCCGCAGCAAACTGAACTTGCGCGAAGAATGCGATGCAAAAGAAGAGCGGGATGCAACTATTCGCGTTTTGTCTGCTAGCGGCGGGAAGGTTTCGAGTACCCAACCATTCTCGCCCTACAGTTTGCTCGATTTTGCGCGTTCTGTAGGGCGGGAATGGTCGCAGACCTTCCCGCCGGTGGCCAAGATGAGAATAGTTGACCGGGACGAGTGACTTTCTCATGCGGTGACTCCTTACAGCATCCCGTCCAACGCCTCGACGAACTCGGGTTGTTTCAGGTAAGTCAGCACATCGTGGTTGTCCGCGATCTTCGCGGGATCGCGCTTGCCGAACGTGATGAACTGCACGCACCCCGTGTGTTCGCGGTTCAGGATGTTGATCTCCGCGGGGTTGAACCCCTGTTGCAGCGGGATCAAGTCCACCAGTTGACCGGTTCCCGGAATCGTGTACTTCACATCTGAGCACACGATATCGTACTCGTTGCAGATGAACCGAAGTCGGTTGTCGCCCACCTTGTTCCAGGCCCGCGCGAAACGGGCCAGGGTGTTTTCGCGTGTTCCGCCCGCCAGACCGCCCATGCGTTGCAAGAAATCCTGGCAAACCCCCGGATAGGGCGATTTGAATCCGAGAGGAGACGCCAGAAGGATCATGCCGCGATACGAGATGCTGCCGTCATAGGCGCACTCGCGCCAGACAAGATGTGGCAACATGGCCGCGCCCAGGGAGTGACCGATAAGAATAGTGTCCGCGGGATCGTAAATTTCGTTGCCGTTGTCGTCTTTTCGGAGCGTGTCGAGCTTGAGAGCGCACTGGTCCTGAATCTTGAGCCACATATCGTCCAGGCCGGCGTAGACGAACACGTCCATCATGTAACCTAGAAACGTAAGTTGATCTCTTTTTTGTCTCGTCCGACACGCCTCATCAGGGGGTTCCGACGGTGGGCAAGGAAACCATTTGGTGAGGTCCGCGATCATGTAGCACACTGCCTCGTTT
>Ga0182021_10003674_pt1 | contig 18065 bp, 13 predicted proteins | sample 612E3MmetaG_FD_120493 | JGI IMG/M metagenome (GOLD analysis project Ga0182021, IMG submission 120493) | Permafrost microbial communities from Stordalen Mire, Sweden - 612E3M metaG (Illumina Assembly) | ecosystem: Environmental > Terrestrial > Soil > Wetlands > Permafrost | place: Sweden... | reverse complement strand
ATCCCTTTAAATACATATTTAGGATTGTTGGCTTTGCTAAAATCATCTACCAGCTTCCGATAAATAGTATTGCCTGGGGCGACTAGCATAAAATGCTGTATTTCATAGACAAGATATAGATACGCCACAAAAGCACCCATGAGGCGTGTCTTTCCAACACCGGTAGCAAGTGCAAAAGTATAAGCGGGAAAAGTTCGTTCGAACGCTTGAAACTGACATAGCTCAGGGATCGACTGAGCATATTCTTTTGTCGTTGCCTCAATTTCGCTTACATTTCCACGATTCTCTAATTTCATACGAGCCAATACTTTTTTGCCCGCATTTGATTCCAAATAATCAGCAAAAAGCACCAAGCTTTTCTCTTGAGGATTTCTAAGGCTCATGGCGTTGATTATGTACTGTAGCGCTTGAGTTTTATTCATATCATTCCTTGTCATCCGTTACTTCTTCTTCATCTATTTCTTCAATAGCTCGCTCTTTAATGGGCAAGAGATATTCTTTTTTACCAAATTGACAGGCTTTTAAGATTGACTGAGGTATTTTTTTGATGGTGATGCGCGCATCCACTTTTTCACAACCGGGTTCATATTTCTTCGGGCAAATCAGTAACGTTTCTCTTACGTTCAAATGACTGGCAATCTGCTGTACCATAGCTACTGAGAGCATCTGTGTGGTCACATAAATATTATTATTGCCTTGTCCCTTACCATGCTTCCAGTAGTCACTCGGACTAGGAGAAAAGGTATAATTCATGAGCTTGCACATTGCGCGAATAAGTTTGGTGTCGTTATAATAGCTATCAATCACAGGATTACCAAATTCATCAATCGCTACAAAGCTTGGTGCTAACTCATAGAACTTAAACCCGCCGCCACCTTGCCAATCAACAGTTTTACTAATACCTCCTTTATCCTCGCCGTCCACGACTGCCTTCATGCGCTTCTGAACATGCGTATAAATGTGTTCTCCCATCTCAATGCCAATATACTTGCGATTCATTTTATGCGCCACTGCGGTAGTAGAACCGGAACCAAGAAAACTATCTAATATAATATCTTGTTCTTGGGTAGATAGCGCAAGTATTCTCGCAATAAGAAATTCTGGTTTTTTTCCGTTTCGGAAATCAACTCCACCTTCATTAAATAACTTACCTGTATTTATGTCGACCCAAAAATCACCTAGTAAATAGCTTGGAAGTTCCTTGTATCCCTCTTCTGTAAAACATTTATGAAATCTATCCTTTAAAAAATACATTTGCCTGCCTCTATAATAATAATTATCTCCTTTTTCATCATAAATTATTTCGTCTGGTTTCTTCTGTGACAATTCTTTGTATTCGCTTCTTATAAATGCTCGACGCCATATTTTACCAGCGTTCTTTAACACAAAATTTTTAAAATCATCATTTGTCTCATTAAAAGGAATATTTAATTTTTTAAGCTCATCTTTTAACCTTGATATTTCCCATTCATTAGGATTTAAAGAATTGTTTTTCTCTAATATATATTGAAATTCATTGTCCCATTCTAACTTTGGAACATATTGTGGATTTAATTTTATTGAGCTTCGATTTGTGCCATAGCAAAGAACAAATTCCTTTTCTTTAATAATAGTTTTCTCCCTATGGGATGTTTTTACCCCACTTGCTGTAGACATTTTAACTGCAACAGTAGAAATGTAGTTGTCTCTACCAAAAACCTCATCACATATTAATTTTAAATAATGAATTTCTTCGTCATCGATTGAAATCCAAATATTCCCTTGATCAGGATGCAAAAGCATTTTTAAAAGCTCCAACCTTGGTTTCATTAAACTTAACCAGGTGGAGTGTTCAACGCTGTCATCATAATGTTCAAATGCACTTCCTGTGTTATATGGCGGATCAATATAAATGCATTTCACTTTTCCTTCGTATTCTGGCAGGAGCGCTTTGAGTGCAAGCAAGTTATCGCCATGGATAATCATATTCTCAGTATTCGGATCTCCATATGACAAGTCTGGTTTTTCTTCCAAAATCCTTGGTTCAATATTGGCAATATCGTACTCGGGATTATTCTTCCCAATCCAGGTTAATTCAAGTTTTTGTTTGCTCATAATATTTTCCTATGTTTAATAATGCTGGAATATAATTCTAGATCTTTTAATTTCTCAACAAGAAAGATGACCCACTCAGGACGATAGCAGTAATCTTTATGAAGGGCGTCATATTGACAATAACGCGTATCGCACGCCGATGGATCATCTGCCCCCTTGTGAGGCCGTATATTAAAATGGTAATAGCATTTTGCATGATCTGTTGTTGTAAATCTCTTGCCTAACCTTTTTGCGACTTCAGCGGAGACTTTTCCTGGTTTTAAAAAGCCAAGATTCGTAACGGATATTTCTTTTGGCTTAATCATAGCGACAACCCGCTCATATTGTTTCATTTCATCCGGTTTTGACGGATCATACTTTACCCATTCAATGGCCACAGCATCATTGCCATAATTATTGGATATCTTTGGAACAAGATAAACTTTGAAACTATATTCTAACGAATTGTTCGTTTCCACACTCAAACTTGATCGAAAACTATCAATATAATTTTTGACTGTTTTAAATGTTTTTTCCTGACTTTTTATATCACGTGATAAATTATTTTTCAGAGGAATTTTCGAAAATTGAAGCGCAAAAGTCAATCCTCCACGAATAACGTATTTCTCACTGAACTCATAAGCAATCATTGATTCGAAATTTAACAACATCGCTTGGCACTCACCAAATATAGCAGGATCAATTTTGGCTAAGGAACAATGTTCTATTTTATTTCGCAAACCAATAAAAAACTCCAAATTACGTCGTATTGGAGGATTGTCACTTTTATAATAAACATTTAGGCATTCTTGAAGCTCCCAGCGCTTCGGCTCCTTGTCAATTTTGATATACCTATTCGAATCTTTTTCACGATAAAATGGTTTTGTTTTACGTTTTAAAAATATAGCATGAAAAAGTGCAGTCCATGCTATATTCATCAAAACAACATACGCACCCGACCGAAAACTCGCCGTAGGTCGATTGTAAGTTTCAACAGCAAGTATCGCTGATTCGCGTGCTTTCTGAATGAGTGTTTTTACTTCGTAAGGCAATCCTTTCATATTAAATCACCTTAAAACGTACAGTAAATAAGGGTGAGAGGGAGGCTTTTTGTTTTAACTGTGCTTCTACTCGAGCAATTAAACTTTCCTTGCGCACATCAACCTCATCCTGCGCCTCATAAAGTTTTCTACGCATTTCATTGCGTTTTTTTTCCATTTCTTTTATCTGGCGTTGCTCCTTTACCTTTTCTCCAAGTTCGACTATTTTCTTTGCGTTTGTTTTAGCTGTTTTGATGTCAATATCTAACTTCTTCAAATCCAGTTCCAGTGCTGTTTTCATATCATCAGCCCACTTATCTAATTTATCAACCTCATCGTCAAAGAACTCATTATTCCGCTCAGCACTATAAGAAGATATTTGATTTATTATTTCCTGTTCTATATTATCAAGTCTCTTTTTTTCATCATTAACAATTATTATTTTGTTACTTTCTATCTGTCCTGAGAGAGAAAACAATTTCCTAGCTATATCCTGCTCAATAGCATCCCCTTTTTCATCGAAAGCGGAAATTAACACATGATCCTCCGCCTCAAGAGCCTCAATAGTGTAATTGCTCACTTTCATGACACCATTTTTTCCTATAAGCGGCTTCAGTACCGATATAATGCTCGGGTTATTAGAATAATCAAAAATCACCTCCGCACCATCTACATGTTTTTTCTTAACCTCATTAAGAATGCTTTGCGCCAAAGGATGTCCGGGGCGATAAATATGAGCGTCTTCAATATTCTTGCCTATACGGTATGGACCGCGATGGATATCCTCATTAGAAAAAGGATTGCTTTTAAGCATAAAAGAATACTCGTGTTCAGCAAAATCAGCATTGTCGCCAAGATAGAAACGAGTTATATCCCATAACCAACGCTCATAACAATCCAAGTATGATTGACTCTCCTTGATATTAACTTTTAATTTCTCATGCACTTCAGAATCAAAATTCTCTAAAAGTTTTTGACGGGTATCTCTTAAGCTACTTGTGATGCTTTCATCCATTTCATTTTGAAGGGAATCAAACGCAGTATTAATTTCATCTTCTGTACGGCATGACTGATAAATTGCTGCAATACGCTTTTCGAAGTCAACGCCTGATTCGATGCTTCCCAACACTTCATCGCTTGCCCCAAATACACCCTTAAAGAGCTTAAACTTTTCATCTAAAAGTTCATAGACCCTCTGATCAGCGGCATTCTTACGATTCACAAAATTAACCACAACCACATCATATTTCTGGCCATAACGATGACATCGCCCGATACGTTGTTCGACTCGTTGGGGATTCCATGGCAAGTCATAATTTATCAAAAGCGAGCAAAATTGAAGATTGACACCCTCAGCGCCTGCTTCAGTGGAAATCATAATTTCTGCTTCATCTTTAAAATAATCTATAATAGCGGCGCGTTTATCGGCAGTCTTTGAACCAGTAATCTTATCTGTATTCCGATGCCTTTTGAACCAAGCTTCATATATAGCCTTAGATTTATCATCATTATTTGAACCATTAAAAAGGACAATCTTATTCTCATAGCCATTCTCCGAAAGTAACCTAACAAGAAAATCCTGAGTAATTCTTGATTCAGTAAAAATAATTGCCTTTTTCTTAGCGCCCAGCTCTGCCGCCATCTCAAAACCTTTTTCCAAAGCAATTAGTAAGGCGTCCCCTTTTGAATTTTTCCAAATCTTTTTTGCCAAGTCGCGATAATTCTCAAGCTCAACCTTTTCTTGCTTCATCAAGGCGACATCTTCTTTTGTATAAACTATTTTCTTGGGAATCGGCTCTTCATCATCCGCTTCTTCATCACTCCAGTCATCAGAAAGATCGTCATAATTTTCAAAATCTTCACTGAGCCCTTCAATTATTAACTCCTTTTCAGTTATTTGTTTTGTAGCTTTTTCGATAAGCTTCATTAACCTGTATATAATGCTGTTTAGTGTGCTTGCGATAGCAAACGAAGAAGATGCTAATAATTTTCTTAAAATAAGAGTTATTAATTGTCGTTGACTTGAGGGAAGAGCAAAAAGTTTTGGTCTTTGAAGATACTCGGACATTCCATTATAAAGTTCGATTTCTTGTTCTGTTGGTATATAGTCCTGCGTTAAAGGAATACGTTTTGTGTATTTAATATACTCGAGGACTTGGCGGCGAAGCGTACGAATGCATATCGGCTTTAAACGATTGCGCAAGTCCATAAACATTTCCTGCCTGGGCTCAACCAAACCAAGCTCACTCTCAAAAACATCCTGCTCTTTCGAGACTCTGGAATAATTCACCTTAAAGCTTGTTAGATCACCAAACACATGATCATCAATTACGCTGACAAGTCCATATAACTCTAGTAAAGAATTTTGTAGTGGCGTTGCTGTAAGTAATATTTTTGGTATTTCACTTAAAGCATTCTTAATTTCCCGAGCTATTTTATTACCGGTTTTATAGACATTCCGGAGATGATGTGCTTCATCAATTACTGCTAAATCCCATTTTGTTTGTTTTATGTAGGGAGATTTAGATCGTGCAAAATGATATGAACATATAACAATAACGCTTTCTTGATTGAAGGGATTAAGATTACCGTTTTTTATATTTTGGTTAAACGATTTTGCTTCGAGAATAATTGAGGGTAAGAAAAATTTTTCCTGCAATTCCGCGTTCCATTGTTTACGCAAACTAGATGGGACAATCAAAAGAATCTTTCTTTTTCGCTCCGCCCATTTTTGAGAAAGAATAATACCTGCTTCAATTGTTTTACCAAGACCCACTTCATCAGCAAGAATTGCACCCTTAGAAAGTGGAGACCTAAACGCAAATAAAGCAGCTTCGATTTGATGAGGATTAAGGTCAACTTGAGCATTAGATAGTGTTGAAGTTAGTTTTTCAAGGCTGTCAGAGGCACAGCGCTTGGTTAGTTCATAAGCATAATATTTTGCATGATAAGGCGTTAAATTCATGGGAGTATGATTTTTCGTTTTGCCTTTCACGTTACTTGATATTGAAATACGTAAGCTAAAATAACATATTGAAAATACACCTTAATTGAGAATTTAGTCAATATAAACTATCGAACCAAAAGCTTCTCCGCCCCATGCTTCCTTTAACACCTAGCATCTGCCGCTTCTTACCTCTCGGCAGCTTTCTAATTCTCTGCTCTCCCCAATAATACTACTGACCAATTGATACTGTAATTTATTATTGTCAGTTTCCATAATATCTATCTGCAGAGCCTTCAAATTGATATTCCCTGTTTCAGTAGGTATTTTATAGCTTGCGAGCACAACATCATGAACTGGCTGACCCTTGAAACGCGGATATAAAAGGAATACATTTTCACATTGATAACAAACGGAATAGGTAACAATTTGATAGATATCTGTTGATGTCAGTTCAGTACCATCAAAGGGATTCTTAAATTTCGCATCAATAACATAGTCCGGCAATTCCTTTTCTTTTCGAAATATAGTTATATCGGGATACAAACGAAACTGGCTCTTAACCCCCTGTTTTGCCAAATACCTCTTCGGCCCTTGATAGCAGACGTGGAAGTCTGTTCCGCGCGCATAATTATCGATTAGCTTATATGCATAGTATTCAAATAGTTCGTTCAATCGCACTAAAAACGTGAAGGTATAATCATTCCCTTCTGAAAATCCAGGCTGGCGATTATAGTAAAGTAGTTTTGCCATAGTAAATACTGGACGATATATTTCTATCACTCGATTAAAAATTACCCTATCGAAGATACCATTGTACATTCGAATAGGCTCAACCTCTTCAAGATGATTGAGCGCCAATTTCAACTTTTTTTTATTCTCGCTCAGGACTGTTTGGGATATTAGGTGCAGGACTACCGTCTTAAAAATTCGGTTCAATAGAGTATTATCGGTAAATTCATCGTATCGGACGTAGTGTCTATCTTTCCGAAAAGAATTCTTTAGAATTGTTTCATGGAATAGGATCTTACCTTTGATGAATTGCTTATTCTCTTCGTATGGCTCATACGCACGATGAATATTTCTTCTGAAGACATCTAGGATTCGAGATGCAAAAATAGCGGTAAATATTTCAAACAGATCGTTATCGCACGATTCAATAGATTGAGGGTCAGGAATTTCCTTGTAGTCCAAATAGCCAGAATAGGAAAGCAACCGAAGTAGCAGCGATATCGAGGCCTTTTTTTCTTCTTCAGCATCTATAGGGCTGTAATCTGCATATATTTTTGGCAAAATCTGAAGCCTAGTTTTTCCGCGAACAATGAATCCGACATAATGACTTATAGACAATACATCATTTGTCTGCAAGGTGACATTCTGCCCACCAAGCAGGTACTTTAATGCCAATATATCACCCTGTTCTTCCGTAGTAAGCTTAGGATGAACTTCAGTTTGTCTATCGGAATATATCGTGATCAATCTGTGATTCATATATGATCAGAGGCCATTACATGCTCGCATAAATCTTTATTAATTCACTTTCAAACCGGGACATATTGCCAACCATGTCTTTGTCACTTATGAAATTTATGCTGCCATCCTCATTAATGAATGCATTTCCAATGATAACCTTAACGGATTCGACATCATTGTAACAATATTCCATCAATAATGGTAATATGTTGTAGTACCACACATTATACAAATCGTGGATACCTGCGATATTAAGGAAGTATGCATGCCCTATTCTGTGATCGCGATCGATTTTAGTTGCAATCTTAATATTTAGTCGCTCCAATAGCTTCTGAAGATCAACGTTATTATTCACCTTAGGTGCTGAGACAATATTCGCATCATCAAATACTGTCAAGTCAGGTTCGAGTTCCACGAATGTGAACCTGCGACGCAATGCTGTATCAAGTATGGCAATTGACCGATCCGCAGTATTCATTGTTCCGATGATGTATATATTCGGCGGTAAAGTAAACTGCTTTCGCGAATACGGTAATTCACAACTAATCTTTTCCCTCTTGTCTTTCTCAATCAATGTGATTAGTTCGCCAAATATTTTAGAGATATTCCCTCTGTTGATTTCGTCAATGATAAGATAATAGGGAGCAACAGTTGTTTTGACAGTTACTGTTTTTGCGGCTGGGGTCTCTTCTTGCGCCAATCTTTTAATGTCTGAAAAATTGATACGATCGAGTTCGTATATAGTCTTCATTGTAAGCCGTATTTTTCCGTTGAGCTCATAAATGTCACTGGGTTTATCGAATTCTTTAATCCAAACTACTTTTCTCCGGTGAGGATAGTGATTCTTCTGGTCTTTGGGCTTATAATAGTATTTATCATCATCGATGATTGCAATATCTCGGATGGTACGCGGACTATCATAAATAAGGGCTATATCTCCCTTCTTCATTTCATTCACTAATGCGTTGACAGAGTTTGCGTCATTTGTCGGCTTTGGCCCGCCTTCTTCTCGCTCCTCTTCGAGCATTGAATATATTTCCTCATAGGTTTTGCCCTCTAAAGATTTATCCTCCAACCAACCGATTGCAATCTCCTTGGCCTTTTTGCAGTACTCGTAAATGTTATCAGTACCCCAGCGGTCTCCAAGAGATACCTTCCATATTCGGCTAGAATCTGAGATATTATTCATTACAATGTTCTTAATATCAGACTTAAGAACTTGAACGGATGCCGCATTAACCAGTTGCAGTAAAATACCCGGCTCAATCTTGTATGTTACATTGCCTGGTGAGACCTCGCCAGCTGCGGAAGATTCTACTACGGGCCTGATACCTTCTATGAATTCTTCATAAGAATAGGACTGATGAAAAGTAATAAACTTAATTCTTCCAGCATTTTTTATGGCATCAAATGTTTGAAAAACATCACCACTTCTCATTTTTTCGTAATTTTCTACTATCCTCATTGCAGCATAGGTTTTTCCTGTTCCAGGAGGACCGTAAAGAATAAGATTTGGATTAAATTTGAGAAGATTGGCATATTTATCATATTTTGCCAGCTCTTCATCGTCATCCAGCCCATCGTTATCGCCTCCTGTAGGAATTTCATCTGTTTCTCCTGTTTCTGTTCGCGTACCAGATGCATAGTATTTTTTACGACCAACCAGAATATTATCATAAAGGGCAATAGGGTTCGTCACTGTATAGAAACCAGATTCACTGAGCGCCTGTAAAACTGATGTTAAATATGATTCTTTTTTTCTAGCTTTATCTTCTTTCGCATATTCAAGAAGCTTTTTTAGCGTATACCGTTCACCCACAACATTTTTTTCTGAGTACAAAGTTTGCAATGTTTCGTATGATTTAAAGCTTCCTTTGTCCATGATCTCAATTGAAGTTATTTCCGTTTTGTCAGAATCATTGATCACAACTCTGATATCACCATCGTTATACTGTCTGTCAAAGGATTGGAGTATAACATACAAGTTGCGGATATTTTTTTTGAAATCTATTTCTTCAGGTGCAGGACAGCGAACGCTTGTTGTGATTTTGTGAAATCCGCATTTTTTGACACTTTTAGAACTTTTATTCAATAAGTTTAAGTCGAGTTCAAAATACTTATATCGCAAAAATTCGTCACTTAGTCTAACAGGAGGATCAAAAGACTTGATCTCGTCAAAAAATACAACCCCGGAATCTTCTTTATGAATGAGATTAGGTTTCTTGCCATATTCTCTTACTTTCCAAAGTCCGCTAATTTTCCCTTCATAAATTGGAAAAACATAGTCTCCCTGTTTTATTCCACCATACCATTCAGAGCCCTCTGGTCCAGCAGCATAAAATTTCTCTTTGACCTGCTCTGGATGATTACTACTAAATTTGCCTAGATATAAAGCCATAAATAGCCTCCACTATTAGGGGTATTCTAACATTCATGCCACTAAGTACTATTTGTTTGTACTCCCATCATTTTGGAAATTCAACTTGTTTTCGGCTCAATCAATACTTGGAGCTTTTCCAGAATCTTCACCATGGCCAGAGTATCGAGCTTGCAGTATTCTAACAATGATTGGCGAATCTTTGCTACCTCATCAGGATTATCAGTCTGGCTCATTGCTGCATAGGCATCCATGGCCATGCCGCCATTTTGAACATCCAAATGGTCGTAGTTAAGATCGAGAAGCATGGCTGGAAGAACATTCTTCAATGAGCAGGAACCGCCTTGCTGCCAATTATATATGTCATAATGGCGGAATGGTACGATGAGATCCCTGATGTTTTGGATAACCCTTTCAATCTTGTCTGCATGTTCTGAAAAACTAAAGGCAAGCTCCTTCAACCGTCCAATCTCGAAACTTTTATTGTAAGCCAGAACACAGGCATTATCCGGTATTTCCTGCACTAACTTTTCAATCAGCTCTTTTCTCGGATCTGTATGGGGCATGGCTAAAAATTCATAATGCTTCAAGTCGTCACTTTTATTTTCAAGGTAATGCAATGAATATTGGAAAGGAATCTGCTGATAAGGTCTTATACCGTCATATGGAGGGATTGCCTGCATAAAGGTTTCAAGATCGAGAAAATATAGAGGATACCATAGAGAATCAACAAATTCCTTTATTGCATTGTGGTCACAGCGGATATCATGAGTCTTGGCGGCATCAACCTGAATTATCTGTTTCTCGGAAAGGTTGTCTTTGGGAACATCATACATAGATATGATGCCATTATTATATAGACGAAACCTCGCATCGAAGCGTCCTTTTATATCAAATAACGAATTCTCCGGGATATCAGACCAGCAATGTCCCTTGAAGTCACACGGATAAAACTGATCACATTGAGGACCGATATTGATTACTGGTTCACCCCCTTTCAGCATTGCCCTTTGCCTTTCGATTTCTTCTACAATGAAGGACTGTTTCTCTTTGGCGATCGTTGTGATGTCTTCTTTATGAAAGAGCTTATCCACTTCGATTTCACCCTGCCGGACATACTGATTATTAATATGGACTATGAATACCTTCGATACCGGCAAGCCAGTTCCAGATATGACATAATATTGAACTGACGCATCATAGAGATGGTAATCCTTCATATCAGATGCAGCTTTGACCTCATAGATATCCCATCCATTATCTCCCCGGTGCAGAATATCGGCCTTGATAAAAATACCGTTGTAAAAGAAAGTGGCTTCATAGATCGTCCGGCAGCCTTGAGCAATCAGATCGGCGGTCATTTTAATCTGCGCCTCGTGGGAAAGCCCTTCATATGGAACGATCACTCCACCGGGAAAGAGGGTTTGCGCCAGATCGCCAATTTCATAACCTACCTCAAAGCTTTTTTCTGTATCCGCTGAGACCTCATCTTTCAGCTCCGGTTTGTATTTGCTAAGATACAGAGATTTATAGCAACGTACACCACGGACAAAAAGTGATTTGCTGAGATAGGCAGCATTTCCTTTGACTTGATCATTCGAGTTGTTTAAGGATTGCATCTTGAAGTTCCTTCTCTTTGTTGACATTCGTTTTGATCCATTCCTTCCTATTGAAAATTTCGCACTTGCCTCGCATTTTCTCTTGATTCCTGTATGTTCGCAAAAGGATTGCCAGAATTTTCACGTTCGTCATTTGTTCGGTCTTTGTAAAGCTAAAAACTTGCTTGAACTTCTTGAGAATCTTCTCTTCGGTTTTAATTCGGGATATAGTCCCCGTTCTCGCTTGCGTAACATCCTTGAAAAAATGTATGAGATATCTAGTTCCTTTGCTTTTTTCCAGTTTTTGCAGATCGTTCTCAAAATGTTTAAGTGTATCGGATGTTTTTTCCGTACCCAATTCAAAGGCATAAGCGGGGGAAAGATATTTCTTTCCGATAGTCAGATTCACATTGTTAATTTTCTTGACATCATCAGGATCAAAGATCACTACGTCAATTCGTGTGCCACTGCCACCACCGTATTCACGATGCAATAGAGACGTGCTGTAAGTGCCCTTGGATCCTTTTCCTTTATGAACCGATGTTGGATAGGACTTGCTGATAGGTTCTATTTTTCGCAGTTCTTCAACAAGCAATTGCTGAATATCTGCTTCGGAAAAATAACTAAGTGGCTCCTTTATAATCTGGATACACACCTTTGCAATAGCTAGATCAATTTTATTTTTCCATTCCATACAATCTATGTCCCACCTTCTGATTCTTTCGACAGCTTCTATTTATGATCAAGTTCAGTAATTTATCGCTATAGAAGACTCGGTAGATCATTTCGATTATCGAATTATTTGTTTATCTCTCCCCTCTTCATAAATATGTGCTGTCCAGTAATCTGCCCAATGAAGGAGAAGGGTTAACGGTTCTTCTTTGTGGGCCACGATCTTGTTGTCTTCGATATACTGGCCGTCATGATAGGTTATGGCCTGGGCTTCGGCCTCAGTAAGCTGAATGTATTGTGATACGAGAAAGATGCTTCTTACAGCTAGCCCCATCGATACCACATCAGGATTAATTTTATAGCGTATTCCCCTGTTTTTTACCATCCATTCATTATCATTTGGTAGATACAGCTGCTTGCCCGGCATTCCCAGTTTGCCCACATCATGTAACAATCCGACAATGACACAGCTTTCTTCAGATATAGCCGGAGCAAGAAATTCCCGGAATCGCAAAAGCGTTTCCGCCACGCCGACACTGTGCTTCAGTAGTCCATGTTCCTCTGCCAGGTGAAACCTCGTACTCGCAGGAGAGGTAAGCCACGTTGTCCCACTCTCCAAGAGTGCCAAGAAACGATTAAAAGAGTCCTTTCTTACCGTAACTTTTTGTTTCAATTTTTCATAACGATCTAATAATTCCATTACCTTCCTCTAATTTAAAATTCTAGTTTAATATCTTAGTTGTGACCATTTATTTCAAGATATAATCGTATTTGTTCTGTTTTTGTCTATCCTGTTAACCTTAAACATATAATTTGGGACATTCTATTTTGTCCCACTAAATACAATATAGGATCCATTCCAATACCCGAATTCATTAAGATCCTCCCATTGACCTATAAGTCCTTCTCCTTCAGCAAAAGAGTCTATCGCATCTTCCTCTGAATAAAACATATCTTCATCGCGCTCATGTTTCTCTTTTAATTGTCGAACGTCGATCCATTACCCTACGACGGGCCAGCTATAGAGTTTGGCATCCTCAAGTACGCCTGATAATTTGTCGATGATTTCAACATATAGCTTCGCCCTTCAATCACAAAGCCGTCCAAATTGTGCTCTATCGTATAGGCCGAGAGATCGGCTATGTTGTTTATGAATCCCCTTCCTTTGAAATTCAGGGAGGTATTACACAAGACACCGTAACCGGTATGTGCCTTGAATGCCATAAGCAGCTCATGCAAATGGCTGTTAGTCACAGGGGACACCGTTTGAATGCGCGCCGTCCCATTGACATGTGTCCCCGCAGCTAGCGCATCCGTAGAAACGGGCTGCGTGTAAAGCATAAATGGGCTCGGGTGATCGCAGCCAAACCATCTTACAGCATCTTCTTCGAGGCAGACGGGCGCAATAGGACGAAACTGTTCGCGCTGCTTAATCTCATTCAGCCGCACCCTAGTGCTATCCTGGAATGGCGAAGCAAGAATCGAACGATTTCCCAACGCGCGTGGTCCGATTTCGTATTTTCCATTTACCCATCCGATGATCAGGTTGCTAGCCAGCATGTCGGCAATCATTGCGTAGTTCGTTTCGTACTCATCAAATAAAGATGCGTCGAATGCGTCATTGGCTATAAACTCAAGACCAGAGTAGATATTCCAATCTATCTTAGGGTTCCCTGTAAAATGGAACTGCGCGTCAATCGCCGTGCCGATCGCCGAGCCTGAATCGTTGGCAACAGGTGGCACGAATACCTCGGAAAAGAGATTGGTCTCCTTCCACTTCGTGTTCCAGTCACAATTTAGGCCGCAGCCCCCAGTGATCAGCAACGGCACGCCTCTCTTCATGTTCGACTCGGCAAATTGATAAAAACGATCGAATATTCTGTTGCTGACAATACCTGCGAAATTACGAAACTCTGGATCATCCAGCCCTACGTTGTAGTGTCGGCAATGCCTTAACACCTCACACTCCTTCGGCTTTAGGTGCAGGCAATCCTGCATGAGAAACGCGATTATTTTCTCCTCTTCATCCGAAGGCTTGCTTCTCTTCGAAAATGAAGCCAAAGCCATGAGTTTTCCCGCGTCAGAAAATCGGGAGAATTCTGCAACACTTTTATCAAAGGTTGGGTCAGCCAAGCCGTAGAGCAGGGCATAACGATGTCCAGGTTCAGGCATGACATCGGCGAGCTTTGTCAAGTTCAACTCGGAATCGATTTTGTAGAATGAGCCGATCACTCCTTCCCAAAGTAATGCATAGCACGGGGTGCCCTTGGGCAGATTCGACATGCCAAAGGCACAGAGAAGATGGGAACGTTCGTGGGAAGATGAGAAGTATTCAACCGTCTTCCCCAATAGGCGTTTTTGACCAACTATAATGTCGCTGTTACTGACGCCATGGTATCCAGCAAGAAAGTGCTGCTCAGACAGATGCGTGTCGCTAGGCCACCAGCCACCTCTACAAAGCACGTCGGGAACTTCTTTGAGTTCACCGAGAACGCTGAACACATCCGGAACGGACAGTGGTGTGTGTCGATAACGGGAGTGTTTCTCAGCCTCAATTGAGGCTACTAAATGTCCGTCCTCAAGATAAGCGAATGCGCCATCGTGGCCCGGATTGAATGATAGAATTTTCATTGTGCTAGCTGACTCGAGTTAAAACTACCCAGCCTAACTTGATCGCGTAGATCATCAGACCCGAGCGAGGAAATAACGGAATTCGCCTCCAGAGCGATCGATTCTACTATTGTGGTTGCTGGGAGCCGTCGGTTGTTGATTCGCCCGGCAAGTTTGGTAGAACGAGATAGCCAACTGTTGACATGAAGCGACATTGGAAGGTGAGGGATTGGTGTCGGATCCCAGATCGCGCGCCTATGGACCAGATTATCGTCAACTAACCAGCGGATTTCGCACGGGCTCCATTCAATTGCGAAGCGGTGGCTTGCTTTGGATGTGTCAAACCCGAGTTCAATATAGCTTGGAGCACCTCTATAGCCATAGTCAAAGTTTGCTCCTTCGCCACCTGGGTTGTAGAAGACATTGACCAAAAGGCGGTCTGGTCGATTCCCCGCGATCTCGATATCTATTTCCTGTCGTGGTGAGTTACGGTGGAGAAAGAATCCGGTGACCACCCCGGGCACATTTGATGCTTGAATGGTCGCTTCGAATTTTCCGAACAAGTATTGATCCCGACTGCATAACGAAGCGGCGGTATAGTCTCGAACGCCTAGGGGCTCCCTTTTAACGGAAAGCGCAGCCCCGATTTCAGAACTGAACTCGACGTTCGAAGGGCGAAACAACGCCAAATTGTCCGTGAAAGTGTCGCTTCTTAGAAGCCAGCGTCTCGTGTCGAGACATTCCAAACAGTCGGTGATTCTAACGAACGTTCCAGTGTCCGTCTGCCAATCCTCTGTCGGGACAGAGCTAATTCCTTGCCACCACTTACGGGGCTCAACGACCCATGGCGACTTATCACGCCTAGGGCTTTTGCATTTTAGGACTTGGTCCGCTTCAATTGTTCCGTCGAGAATTGGTCTTTGACCAAGGTCCTTCAGCCCAGGGTAGGAGCAGGTGGGCGGCGCACACCTGAGGTGTTCGCAAACGACTTGCCATCTATTCGGTTCCTCTGAATGAAGCACAGCGATGTCGGCACCATTGAGGTCGTCCTCAACACTGAGGAAAGTGCCATCTGCAGTGATGCCCTTGGCTGCCGTAAGAATAAACTTTGCCTTCGGGTAGCGACTCCGGAGTTCCCTGACGCTTGCGTCCAAAGATCCTATGTTTACATATGCGTCAAAAACCCGATCGCCTCTTCCCTCAAGAAGCCGTTCTAGTTCAGGAGCTGGTAATGCCTGGAGATCACTGCAGCATCTGTATCCTAGCATGGACAAAGCCATTGCAAGCGATGAATGGCCGGAGCCTTCAGGCCCAAAAGCAAACACTGGTTGCTCAGTTGGGCGGATGTTAAATAGGGATGCTCCTTCACTAGTGATCGCGCCAATTGTAGTGAGAGTGGGAAGTATTGAATATGAGTTGGTAGATCTAGTGTCGCGTCGTTGGCTAATAAGAGGCCGTTTAGTCGCGCTTACATCCAGCACTTCAAACTGGTGATTTATCCAGAGGTCAATGGGGCCACGACAAGGAAGTAGGCGAAGGAGTTTCTCAGCACCCTCGCGGGAAAGAACATATCCGGACAGATGCCAGAGCCCGCGCACTGGGCGGAATACGTTACTTGAAAGAAAGGTTTTTGGGGCACCGTGCTTCACTTCGAGATACGACACATAGAGAATGTCGAATCTGCCATTCTTATCATATTCGGCCACAACTTCGGCCCACGCTTGGTTCAGATATCTTGAAAATCCGAAATGAAACCATACGTCGTCTTCAAGGATAAGTGCGTACTCATGATTACTCGACGCAACCTGCCTCCAAACATTGATGTGTGATCGAGCGACTGCAATCTCAGCTCGACTCATTCGAATCGGAGTATTTAGTTCGAGACGCGTGGGAAGAACTAACGGTTGGGGTTCTACAAAAAGCTGATCTCCAAGCGTATAAAATGGATCAATGTCGGCATCCTTGGGTGGCGCCTGCGAGAATTCATTAGCATCGACGGCGACATGCCGCTCAGTCAGACTCAAGAGTTCAGCTCCCGACGAGTCCAATATGTGCCTGAGCTCTTGCTCCATCTTGGACCAGCGGCCCGGTTCACGATCGAGGTTGATGACATAGACCTTCTCAATCCCAGGGCCTTTCTCCGCACCTTGGACACCGAATGTTTGACACTTCCGCCTCGGCAGGAGCCTCCGAAGAGTCAGCCAGAATCTGAAAACGTGACTGACAGCTGCTAGTGGAGGGCGCGCCAAGTTCATCGCTCCTCCGCGCGCCGTGAGGCCCGATACGCTTGCTGATTCGAAAGCCTCCAGTTTCTCTTATCACTCCGGTAACTGAGTGGCCACTTGCTGGTGGAAGTCTTCTCCCAATCGTGCACAACGAGCAGCGCTTCCTCCGGGCAGCTTTCATCAGCGACCACTTCGAATATGGATCTGGTGAGGTTGCCGGGGCCAGTGGTTGCCTGGACTTCGGGCAACTCGCCTTTTGATTCTTGCTCAAGGGCTGTCGTAGCGTTCAGCAGTGCACGCTCTATAATAGGATGATTGCGAACCGCGATCAAAGGGGTGGTGTTGAAGTAGAAAATCCAGCTCAATTCGTTTGCCCCAGGATTGACAAAAACTGAGGGCGGAACCATCTGAGCTGTCGCAATGTCGTAGCAGAACGGTTGAAGCTTCAACCGCCCATCTGTGAAGAGGTGATCGATTGTCGTTCCATGATAGACGTCGTCAGCGTCAATATAGAAGCCCCCCTCTACGAAGATGTAGGAGTAACGGAAGTAGTCTGACTTCATTGAAGGGTGATAGCACTTGTCAAATGCGCTCTCATATCGCGAGCCCAAGTGGATCCGGATAAATTCCCTCGCAGAGCTCTCGTCGAAAACCTGAAACTCGAATCCGAATTGCTCGAGTTTCTTCCAGGACTCCATGCACTCCCTAACGTCCCGGGGCAATCGGCCAAGATCATCCCAGAACTGCACTATGCGTCTTGGAGGTGTGGCTAGGTGCGCTGCGGGCGCCCGGACTGGTTCATTGGAGCGTTGTACCAACTCCCGGACGAAATTGGAGCGAGCACGGTCGTCCTTTCCTAGGGGATCTGTTTCACTGGATTCGTGCACATTCATGTGGTCGTTCATTGTATGGGTGGCCTCCACAGGCGAACATTGTTTATATAGATCTATGTTAATATAGCAAAGGCCGACAACTCTTTCGGCATAAACCCCCGCGTTGAAATTTACTATTTTGAGTCTAATATACCAATATTAAACAACAATCAATTATTTT
>Ga0182021_10003673_pt1 | contig 18068 bp, 17 predicted proteins | sample 612E3MmetaG_FD_120493 | JGI IMG/M metagenome (GOLD analysis project Ga0182021, IMG submission 120493) | Permafrost microbial communities from Stordalen Mire, Sweden - 612E3M metaG (Illumina Assembly) | ecosystem: Environmental > Terrestrial > Soil > Wetlands > Permafrost | place: Sweden... | reverse complement strand
GCTACCAGCGCGCCCACCAGCAGGTTGACGCCGACCAGGAAGGCCACGGCGACACCGGGCAGGATGGCGTGCGCCAGCGCGTCGCCAAGAAAGGCCATGGACCGCAGCACGATGTAGCAGCCGATGACCGCGCACACCACGCCGACGATGACCGAAGCGACGAGCGCCCGCTGCATGAAGCCGAATGCGAAGGGGTCGGTGAGCCAGCCCATCAGCGCCGCACCCCCTTGCCCGCGTCGAGCGCGGCGCCGTGGCCAGGCCCATCACCGCCGCCGCAGCATTGGTCCACGACGATCATCCGCCCGTCGACCACCACCATCTGTCCGCCGAAGGCCTCGTGCAGGTGCTCCTCCGTGAACACCTCGCGCGGCGGACCAGCGTGGATGAGCCGGCGGTTGAGCAGCACCACTTGGTCGAAGCGGCCGGCGGCCAGATCGAGGTCGTGCGTGGAGACCAGCACCGTGACCTCCCGGGCGCGGAGACCCGCCAGCAGTTCGAGGGTGGCTTCGCGGGTGGAGACGTCGACCCCGGTGAAAGGCTCGTCCAGCAGAAGGACGTGCGGCTCCTGGGCGAGCGCCCTGGCGAGGAACACCCGCTGCTGCTGCCCGCCCGACAGTTCCCCGATGGGGCGATGGGCCAGGTCGGCGATGTCGAGGCGCTCGAGGCTTTCCTGGACGGACCGGCGATCGGCGGCGGTGAGGCGCTTGAGCCATTTCCCCCGGCCGTACCGGCCCATGGCGACCACGTCGAAGACGGTCACCGGGAAACGCCAGTCCACCTCCTCCCGCTGGGGCACGTAGGCGATGGGCTCTTTGTATTCCGACCGCGGCTGCCCATGCAACAAGACCTCTCCGGACGCGATCGGCAGAAGGCCCATCATTGCTTTGAACAGGGTGGACTTGCCCGCTCCGTTCGGCCCGACGACGGCGGCCTGCGCCCCCTGCAGCACGCAGAGCGATACGGCGTCCAACGCCAGGCGCGTCCCGTACCGGACGGTGACCTCTTGCAGTTCCAGGCAATCGCTCATGGGCGGCTCTCCCCCTCGCGCGGAGCCTCGGTCGTTTCGGGCTCCCCGGTCATTTCAGGGCCTCCACGATATGGTCCACGTTCCAATGCATCATATCGATGTACGTAGGCGCATCGGGCCCCACCGAGTGAGTGTAGAGGTCGGTGATCACCTTGATCCCGGTCTCGCGCGCCAACTGGTCGGCCAGGTCGGGGAGGTTGCCGGTCTCCAGGAAGATGGCCGGTGCACCGGTCTGCTTGATGGCCTTCACCAGGTCCGCCAGCTTGTGACCCGACGGCGCCGCCTCGGAGTCCGCGCTGGGAAGGATGCTACCCACCACCGTGAAACCGTACCGCGCGGCGAAGTGGCCGAAGCTCTCGTGGTTGGTCACCAGCAGGCGCCGCGCAGGCGGGATGGCGGCCACCCGCTGGGCGATCCAGACATCAAGTTCCCGAAGTCTCTGCTGGTATGCGCTGGCGTTCGCGGCGAAGACGGCGGCGCCGGCGGGGTCGATCGTGGTCAAGCCCGCCCTGATGTTATCCACGTAGATGATGACCTTGGTGGGGTCCAGCCAATAATGTGGATCGGCCTGAACGTCAGGCAGACCCGCGGACACGTCGATCGTCAGCCGGTCCTTGCTGCCCGCGCCGGCGATGAGATCGTCGATGGGCGGCTCGAAGCCCGGACTGATGATGGCGACCGCTCGCGCCTTGGCGACGCGGACCGCGTCTCGGGGAGAGGGATCGAAGCTGTGCGGATCGGCGCCCACCGGCACGATGGAGGCCACCTGCAGCCGGTTCCCGGCGATATTCTGGATGATATCGGCCAGGAAGCTGGTCTCGGCGACGACCTGGGGCGAGCCGGCGGAGCCGCTCGCGGCGCCGCACCCCACCAGAGAGGCCGCAAGGCCGGTCACGACGACCGCGAAGGCGACAGCTGCAACCATCGTGCGCATGCGCTGCAGTCCTGTCACGGGTTCCCCATCACTTGCCCTGGGCCAGACGCTGGAGCAGCATCCGGTCCTTGATGACCACGCGCCGCCCCTTGGTCTCCAGGGCCCCGGCGCGAGTGAGTTGCTGGAAAGCCCGGGAGAGCGTCTCCGGCACCGTTCCGACGGCGGCGGCCAACTCGCCTTTGGAGATGTCCAGTTCCACCGTCTGTTCGCCGGGGCACCCCGGTGCCAGAGCTAGCAACTGCACCGCCAGCCGCTCGCTTACCCCTTTGAGCGACAGGTCCTCGATGAGCGAGGCGAACGCCCGCAACCGGGCGGACAACGCGGAGAGCAGGCGCAAGGCCACCTCCGGCTCGCTGCGGATGAGGTCCACGAAGGCGTCGCGCGGGATGTAGAAGGTCTCCGTCTGCTCGAGCGTCTCGGCGCTGGCCGGGTAGGCGTCGCCCGCCAGAGCGGCCACCTCGCCCACGGGCTCGCCGGCGCCCATGATCATGAGGGTCTGCGCGCGCCCCTGAGGCGAGCTCTTGAACACCTTCACCCGCCCGTGCACCACCACGTGGAGCCCGCGGGCCGGGTCGCCCTGCATGAACACCGTCTGCTCCGGGGCGAATAGGCGCAGGCGTCCCCGGCGAACGATCTCCAAGATGGTCGAATCGTCGAGACCCGAGAACAAGCTCGCCTGCTGCAGCAAGTCTATGAGTTCCTGCTGCAGGGGATTCCCCGGGCGTGTGCGCTCGTGCTCCGTCGTGTCTCCTCTCGGTCCGTCCCCCCAAAGCGATACCTGTCGAAAACGAACAGTACCCCACTTGACTTAAGTCAAGGGAAGCGCCGGAGGCCTATGTTAGCTTGCGGCTGGGGAAAAGAGCACGTGGCCGACAGCGGGTGGCGCGCCGGTGCTGAAGAGACGTTAACAGCGGGAGGACGGAGATGTTCTGTTACCAATGTGAACAGACGGCCAAGTCGGAGGCGTGCACCGTGCGTGGGGTGTGCGGCAAGGATGATCAGGTAGCCGCCATCCAGGACGCGCTGGTGTACGCGCTCAAGGGCCTGGCAGTCGTGGCGGAGAAAGCCGCCCCGGCCGGCGTGGTGCCGGACGACACCTACTCCTTCATCGAAGAGGGCCTCTTCACCACCCTCACCAACGTCAACTTCGACCCGGCAGCTCTCACCGACTGGGTCCGCGAAGCGGCCGCCCGGCGCGAGCAGATCAAAGCGGCGCTCCTTGCCCACCGGCCCGGCGTGACCTTCCCGGAAGGCCCGGCCACGTTCGAGGCGGCCTACACCTCAGCAGCGGTCGCCGATCAGGGCCGCGAGCATGGCATCAACAAGGAAGCTTCAGCAGACGAGAACGTGCGCTCCTTGCAGCACACCGTCCTCTATGGCCTCAAGGGTGTCGCGGCCTACGCGCATCACGCCCACGAACTCGGCTACACCAGCGAGGAAGTCGACAAATACCACGTGGAGGCGCTGGCCGACCTCGCCCGTTACGACGAGGGCGATCTGAACGGCTGGCTCGCCAAGGCCCTCCACTGCGGCGAGATGAATTACAAGACCATGGAACTGCTCGACCGGGCCAACACCGAGATCTACGGCACCCCGGTCCCCACCGAGGTACCGACGGGCGTGAAGAAGGGCAAGGCCATCCTGGTCTCCGGCCACGACCTCCGCGACCTTTACGAACTGCTCCAGCAGACCGAGGGCAAGGGCGTCACCATCTACACCCACGGCGAGATGTTGCCCACCCACGCGTATCCCGAACTCAAGAAGTTCCCGCACCTGTATGGCAACTGGGGCGGTGCCTGGCACGCGCAGCGCGAAGAGTTCCCGAACTTCCCGGGACCGATCCTCATGACCACTAACTGCATCCGCGAGCCCAAAGAGTCGTACCAAGCCAGCATCTTCACGCGATCGGCGGTCGGATGGCCGAGTGTGACCCACCTTGAGAGCCGCGACTTCACGCCGGTCATCGAGAAGGCCTTGGAGATGCCGGGCTTCCCCGAAGACGTCCCCGGCAAGACCGTGCACGTGGGCTTCATGAGGAACGCGGTGCTGAACCACGCGGAGAAGATCATCGAACTGGTGAAAGCCGGCAAGATCAAGCACTTCTTCCTGGTGGGCGGCTGCGACGGCGCCAAGCCGGGCCGCAACTACTACACCAAGTTCGTGGAGCAGTCGCCCAAGGACACCATCATCCTCACGCTGGCCTGCGGCCGGTACCGCTTCTATGACATGGACCTGGGCACCATCGACGGCATCCCGCGCCTGCTCGATATGGGCCAGTGCAACGACGCCTACTCGGCCATCCAGGTGGCGCTCGCCCTGGCGGACGCCTTCAAAGTGGGTGTGAACGACCTGCCGCTCACGCTGGTGCTCAGCTGGTACGAGCAGAAGGCCGCTGCCATCCTGCTGACCCTGCTCTACCTGGGACTCAAAGACATCCGGCTTGGCCCGACACTGCCGGCCTTCCTCACCCCGGACGTGGCCAAGTTCATCGTGGACACGTACAACCTGCAGCCCATCACCACGCCGGAAGCCGACCTGGCGGCGATGCTCGCCTAGCAGAGTCGAGCGTCACCCGGCGGACCTCGGTCTCGGGGCGCGGAGCTCATGACCTAAAGGTCACCGGTTGAAGCCGGGTCCCAGCTACCTCACGAAAGGCCCGGCAATCCGGGCCTTTTTCTTTCGGACCCCGAATTGAACCTGTGACATCTCGCAATCGGGGGGCCCACGCCGTGGGTCACGCTCATCGACTCTCCACGTACGCAAAACCGCCACCTTCGCGGAGGCGGACTTTGCACTTCTGCGTGATCACAGAGCTTCAGCGCAGGATCGTCGACCGGCTCGTCAGGACAGCCTGTGACCGCTCCGCTTGGCATGAACCGACTCATACCTGGTTATCCGACCAGCTTCAAGACCAATCAGTTGACTGTAGGATCTCGGTAAGAACCAAAGTAGGCTAGACATGGAGTCGCAGGGTCGGCTGAGATCACCCAGCCAGAATAGGAAGACGACCATGACGGATAGCCACAGGTCCATCGCGAGGATCACAGGAGCACTGTTCATAATAGCGACGGTCACAGTCTTGGTGAGCACCGCCTTCTTGGGATCGGCCAGCAGTCAGGACTATCTAACGAAGATGGCTGCTAACCAAGGCCAGGTGGCGGCAGGCGTGCTTCTCCGCTTCATTGGTGCGTTTGCGTCTGCCGCGATAGCAATCTCGCTCTATCCCATTCTAAGAAGATACCGTCAGGGTCTGGCTCTTGGCGCCGTCGGTTTCAGGATCATCGAAGCGACCTTCTACACGCTTGGCGCGGTCAGTGTTCTGCTGCTGCTGACCCTCAGCCAGGAATTCGTTAAGACTGGCGCTAGCAATCCGGCGTACTTCAGTCAGTCGGGAACGCTTCTCAAGGCGCTCGACGATTGGGCAGGGCTCGCGGCAGTGTTCGCCTTCTACGTGGGTGGCCTGCTGTACTACCGCGTCTTCTATCAAACACGGCTAATTCCTCGATGGTTGTCGGCCTGGGGGATTGGCGCAGTGATCCTGGGCGCAGTTGCGGCCCTGTTGATTCTCTTCGGCGCCACCGAAACGATGTCGACGACTCAGATCGTTCTGAACATCCCGATAGGCCTGCAGGAAATGGTCTTGGCGGTTTGGCTCATAGCCAAGGGGTTCAACCCCTCGGTGCTGGCTTCCGATACGAGCGTCCATGGCGAAGGCATCTCGGAGACTGCGGCTGGTTGATCGCAAACGGCCGCCTCGTCGCTTGAGGAGCCTGCTGGTTCGAACTGAAGAACCGCCGGATTCCTCAGCTTCGCGCCCACTGCCACCAAGTACGACGAAGCGGTGCGAAAAGTTATGGGGTCAGCTACCACTTGCCACTCAGTACCCCAGGAACGCCTCGGTCTTGATGAGCGCATCGTCGATGCCCCACTTCAGCAGCATGTCGCGCATCGCCCCGTCGAACGCCGGTGGGCCACTGACGAAGAACTGCCACCCGGCGGGGTCGGGCAATTCGGCGGCCATGACCTTTTCGTCCAGATGGCCCCGGTACCCCTGCCAGCCCTCCCCCGGCTGACTGATGACGTGCACCAGCCGCAACTCGGGCAGGTCGCGGGCGATCTCGTCCAGCTCCTCCTTGAACGGGATCAGATACTCCGAGTGGTTGGCGAAGAACAGCACGATCTCCTGAGGCGGGGTCCGCGGCGGGTCCGCGGGGACGGCGTTCGTGCCGCACGTGTCGCAGAGCCAGCGCAGGATGCTGCGCACGCAGGTGATGCCGATGCCCCCCGCCAGGAACGCCACCCGTTCGGCGTCCGGAGGCAGCACGAACGTCCCGAACGGGCCCTCGAGCTGCACCGGCGAGCCGACGGGCAGCGCATCCAGCGCGTTCTTGAAGTCCGAGCCGCGCATGCGGGTGGTGAACTCCAACCAGGGCTCGCTCGGCGCGTCGGAGTGGGAGAAGTGGTGCTCCCAGGGCTCCTGCGGGTCGGAACTGGGGAACGTGACGACGAACCATTGGCCGGGCTGGAACGTGTAGGCTTCCGGCCGCTTGAAGCGGAACGACACGATGTCTGCCACCCGGGGCAGCTTCTCGAGCAATTTGGTACCAAATGCGCCCATACTCGATGGCCTCCTCGATGTGTCGGCCGCCTTCGGGGGCCTACATCACGATCTTGTTGAGCGGGTACTCCACGATACCCTGCGCTCCGGCCCCTTTAAGCCTCGGGATGATCACCCGCACCGTGGATTCGTCCAGGATGGTGTTCACCGCCAGCCAGTCCTCGTCGCTGAGGGTGGACACGGTGGGCTTCTGCAGAGCCGGCAGCGCGTCGAGCACCGCGGGCAGATCGCGCTTGCGGACGTTCAGCATGAGACCCACCTTGCCGAGCGCCGCGATGGCACCCTCGAGCAGCATGGCGATGTCTTCGAGCTTCTTGCGCTTCTCCGGGTCCTTCCAGGACTCGACGTTGGCGATGAGTTGCGTGTTGGACTCGAGGACCGTCTCGATGATGCGCAGCTTATTGGCGCGCAAAGAGCTGCCGGTCTCGGTGACTTCGACGATGGCATCGGCCAACTCCGGCGGCTTCACTTCCGTCGCGCCCCAGCTGAACTCCACCTTGGCCGTCACGCCGTTCTCGGCCAGGTAGCGCTTGGTGGTGGCCACCAGTTCGGTGGCGATGATCTTGCCTTCGAGGTCTTTGACGGAGTGGAACGGCGACGCTTCCGGCGCGGCCAGCACCCAGCGCACCTTGCCGAAGCTCTGTTTGGCGTAGACCAGGTCGCACACGGTCTGGACCACGGCGTCGTTCTCTTGGACCCAGTCGAAGCCGGTGATACCGGCGTCCAGCACGCCGTCCTCCACATAGCGGGCCATCTCCTGGGCGCGGACCAGCATGCACTGGATCTCGGGGTCGTCCACCCCCGGGAAGTACGAGCGGCTGGAGGTGGTGACGTTGAAGCCGGCGCGCCGGAACAGGTCGATAGTGGCGTTCTCGAGGCTGCCCTTGGGGATGCCGAGTTTCAGGATCATGGGTCGCTCCAGCGGTCGTTCGTCGTGACGCGAACGGATTATATCTCCCGGGGCCGCGGCCCCGGTCATGTACGCTGCCGAGCGAAGCCGCGGCCAGCGGCTGGTCCCGCTACGTGAGCCCCGCTTCCGCGTGCCTGGTCGCGATGGCGCCGGCAAGCGCGTCGATCTTCTGCAGATCATCGTCCGTCGGCAGGCCCTTCACGACAACCGGCTCGATGACTTCCGCCTTGAGGCCCGCCGTCGACTCGGTCATGTGCTCGACGGCCTTCGTGGCCCAGCCGTAGCTGACCATGGCCGAGAGGAACCGGACCTTCGGCTTGAGTTCGGCGGCCAGATAGAGAGCCGACACCATCAACGGGTGCGGATGGGTGATCACCGTGGGTGTGGCCGCCACGATGGTGGCTGCGTCCACCAGGGCGGTCGCCAGCCGGCCGAGGTCTAGGCCCTGCAGGTCCAGCTTCTCCACCTTGACGCCCCGGTCGATGAGGCCGCCGGCCAGCCGGTCCACCATCATCTTTGTGCTGCCGTGCATGGTCACGTACGGGATGACCGCCAGGTTGTGCGGCGGCCCGTCGATCCACTCGCGATAGGCGTCGAGGATGAGCCCGGGTCTGCCGTACACCGGTCCATGGCTGGGCGCGATAAGCTCCGCGCCCAGCGGCTCCACCTTCTCCAGGTCCTTCTTGAGGATCGGGCGGAATGGCATCATGATCTCGGCGTAGTAGCGCTTGGCCGCCAGATAGAGTTCCCGCTCGTCGCCGATGAGATCGCTGGTGGCGAGGTGCGAGCCGAAGAGGTCGCAGCTGAAGAGGATCTTGTCCTCGGGAAGGAACGTCGACATCGTCTCCGGCCAGTGGGCCCACGGTATATATACGAAGCGTAAAGTCTTGCTGCCCAGTTGCAGTTCCTCGCCATCCTCCACGGCGCGGACACGGTTCCCTGAGATGCCAAGATGGGTGGCCAGGAGATCGACCGCCCGAGCGCTGCAGAGCACCTGTGCGTCCGGGTACCGGGCGAGCACGGGCGGCAACGACCCGGAATGATCCTGCTCCGCATGCTGGACCACGACGTAGTCGATACGCTCGACTCCGCTGAGGCTGTCCAGCAGGACGTGGGTCATCGTGGGATCCACGGTATCGAGAAGGACGGTCTGGTCTGTCCCCCGGACCAGGTACGAGTTATAGCTGGTGCCTTCCGGTAGCGGGATGAGCATGTCGAATACGCGCCGGTCCCAGTCGACGGCGCCCACCGAATACACTCCCGGCCGCAATTCCCGCGGTCTCATCTCTCGTGTCCTCCTCGCCGGCCCGGCCGGCCGCGCGGCTACCTGCGCGGCCACCTGGTTGATAGCCGGTTAATAGTAAGCCAATATGGCCTCTCGTGATGTCTTACCCCGCCCTACCCATGCGCCACATCCTGCGGACCTGGTGGCCACTCGCCGCCAGTTGGCTGCTGATGGGGTTCGAAGGGCCGGCGGTGGCCTCGGTGGTGGCCCGCATGGCCGACCCCGAGATCAACCTGGCTGCCTGGGGCGGCGTGGTCTTCCCGTTGTCGCTCATGGCCGAGGCGCCGGTGATCATGCTGCTCGCAGCCTCCACGGCCCTCAGCCGAGACTGGGTCTCGTTCGTCAAGCTACGCCGCTTCATGATGCGGCTGGGCTTCGCCATGACGCTCATCCACGTGCTGATCGTGGCCACGCCGCTCTACCACCTGATCGTGCGGGGACTCATCCACGCTCCCGAGGAGATCATCGCTCCCGCTCGGCTGGGCCTCTTCATCATGATCCCCTGGACGTGGTCCATCGCGTACCGGCGCTTCCACCAGGGGGTGCTCATCCGCTTCGGGCACTCGCTCAAGGTCGGACTGGGCACGCTCGTCCGCTTCTCCGCCGACGCCACGGTGCTCGCTCTGGGCTACTTCCTGGGCGGTCTATCGGGCATCGCCCTCGCCGGCTGCGGCATGATCGCGGGAGTGACGAGCGAGGCTCTCTACGTTCACTTGACCGTCAGACCCACCCTCAAGAACGAGTTGAAGCCGGCGCCGCCGGCCGCCGTGCCGCTCACCACGAAGGCGATGCTTGACTTCTACATCCCGCTTTCGCTCACGCAGGTGCTGATGCTCGTGGCCAACCCCATCGGGTCCGCCGCCATGAGCCGCATGCCGCTGGCCCTCGAGTCGCTGGCGGCCTGGCCCACAGTGGGAGCCGTCCGCTACATCACCGGCGGTTTCGGCGGGGCCTACAACGAAGTGGTGGTGGCGCTGGTCGAGAGGGACCGAAGTTACCGGCCGCTGCGCCTCTTCGCCGTGGGCCTCGGCATCTTTTCCACGGCCATCCTGGCGGTGCTCACCATCCCTCCGGTGTCGCACGCGATCTTCGCCCGGCTCATGGACCTCGCCGACCCCCTCCCCACGCTGATCCATCGCTGCTCCTTCATCCTGCTGCCGGCGCCGGCCATCGCCGTCTTCCAGAGCTACTTCCAGGGGATGATCCTGCACAGCCGCAAGACGCGGAGCATCACCGAGTCGGTGGCGATCTTCCTGGGGGTGGCGACGGTAGCGCTGGTGGCGGGCGTGGTGTGGGGCGGCGCCACCGGGCTCTACATCACCATGGGTGCGTTCATTCTGGGCGAACTGGTGCGGACCGTGTGGCTGTGGCTGCGCAGCCGGCACGCAAGGCAGGAGCTACGTGCGCGCGACGCGGCCGCCTGGGCGGCGCTCGCTGAGGTGCCGGAGATGGCAGGGTAGGGGCTTGAGGCGCAAGACTGACGATATGGCAGACATGATGGTTCGGCCCCTTGCGCAGTACCTCCCCGCGTGCGAGGGCCGCCGGTGTCCGCTTCCCGGAGGATGCCGGGGGGCCTCGGGTGTCCGTGTGGCTCTGCGCCTGTGCCACGCTTACAACTCTAGCCCTGACCGTGTCGGCCTGCAGTTCGGGCAGCACCGCCAGGACGGGCCCAGCATCCACCTCCTCCCTCTCTACGGTGACCGCCCCGTCCTCATCCTCTTCCGCGTTTTCTACCACCGTCGTAGCGGTGTCGAGTTCGTCAACCAGCAATCTAGGCAAGGCTACATCGACCACAACGCCTACTCGTTCGAGTCATGGCTCAAGATCGTGGAGGAGCGTTTCGGGGTCAGATCGATGACGGCGCGCGACACCGACGCGGCCGATATGCTCGCCGCCTTTGACTTCACCCAGAAGCCCCGCGCGCCTGTGATCCTCAGCGCGTCCCCCACCGGGTCGCCGTACCCCCCCAGCCACTGCAGACGATAGGACACTGAGGCACGACGGCAAGGGACTCCCACCCGCACTCACGCGCTCCGCCCTTCGGTCTTTCGGCCGGCGATAGTGCGACGGCTTAGCCCTGCCGTCTGTCTACGCTCCGGTGATCGCCTCTTCTCCGGGCTCAGCTGAGGTCTGCACAAGCACCGGCTGCTTCATGTCCGCCGTAGTCGTCGCTTCCGCCTGCTCACCCGCGGCCAGGGAAACGGAGCTCGACACCTCATCCTCGACGTCTTTCAAACCTTTGCGAAAACCGTTGATGCCTTTGCCGAGAGAGCTCCCGAGTTCGGGCAGTTTTTTGGGTCCAAAGACCAGCAGAATCACCCCGATGATTATGGCCCAATGCCACGGAGCTAGAATCCCTTCCATGCAATGACTCCTTGCTCGATCGTGCTCCGTGAGCCTGTTTCTACTCTCGGAGACAGCTTGCTACTCGCGACTCAGGTCCCAGGGAGCGATGTTCCGGCAATCAGGTCTTCCGCCTTGCCCTACTCGAGGCGACGCGGGCGCGGCAACGCGTTCCTACCCTTGTTCGCTCTTCGGGGGATCGATGCTTTGCGCTTTGTTTACGACGGGTTTAGGGGACTCGGGTTCTTCCGCAATGGCGGACTTGAACTCATCCGTCCCCTCTTGCAGGCCCTTCTTGAGGCCGGTGAGGCTTTGGCCAAGAGAACGCCCCAGACGGGGAATGAGCCGGCCTCCGAAGATGAGGAAGATAACCACGATTATCACTGCCCAGTGCCACGGTGCGAGAGCGCCCATCTGTGTTACCTCCTTAGTGACGCGTGAGGGAAGGATACACCCGCCGAAGTCGCCACGATCGGACTCCCGGAACTCAACTGATCTGGACGGCGTAGATCTTCTGCCCGCGGGTCCCCACCACGATGGTGTTACCGAACACCGAGGGCGAGGCTTCGATGTTCGCGCCCAAACTGATGGTATCGAGGATCTTGCCGGTGGTGCCTTCTATGAGGAACATGTTGCCGGCGGAATCACACGCCACGATGTACGACTTGCCCTGGGGGGTGTAGACCGCGACCGGCGAGCTCCACATGTAGTTCTTGAAACTGGTTCTCCAGACTTCCTTGCCCGTGCTCTTGTCGAGGGCGACCATGATGCCCGAACTGGGGGTCGGAGTGCGGGCAATGGCGTAGATGACGAGGTTGGAGATGTCGTTCTTGCCGAGTACCGGCGAGTCCTGGACACCCCCGTCGACCCCGCTGATGCTGTAACACGGATATGGCTGCGTCTCCCAGACGATCTGGCCGGTGGCGGCATTGATCTTCCAGACGGGCACAGCGCCCTTGCGCGCATACCCGGTCCCGGTCTCCGTCTCGTGCAGCGACGTGGAGAGGTAGATGTAGCAGGTACCGGCCTGCGGGTCCTCCTCGAACACCGGGCTGGTATTGGTATCGTCCTGGCAGTTCTGGACCCACACGAGCTTCATGGTGTCGAGGTCCCAGCACATGAGGCTGCCGCCGTTGTCGGCGACATAGCAGTAGTTGTGCCAGATGACCGCCGAGTCTTCCATGCCGTACCAGCGGTCAGTGGGATCCGCTTTGCCGCTGATGGACTCATCTTTGTAGTTCGGATCCGTGTAGTTCGCCTTGATGGGCGGGTCGGGACTCACGGTGAGCGTCCCTGCCGCTTTGTCGAACGTGGTGTTCAGCTTGACGGTGTAGAGGATGCCGTTCTCCCCCGGCTCGATGAGAGTGTCGTCGGCCGCGTCGTAGAGGGCGCTCGAATCGAAGGCGTTCCATCTGCGATAGGAGTTCGGGTCCGGTTGGGTGCCGAAGGTGTAGAGCAGGTGCTGGTCGATGAGGCTGTAAAGGCGGCACCGCATCACTTGCTTGCCCGGCGAGTTGTCGCCCTGGCCGTCGAACAGGATGGGGATGCCGTTGGGGTCGATGCTGCCGGTGCCTTTCAGCGCTCCTCCACCGGTGACGATGGTCGGCCTGGTCTTGCTGCCGTCCTTGAGGTTGAGGAAGTAGATATTGCCGTCCTCGCAGGGGTAGATGATCTCTTTGAGATCCGGCTGAGCCTTGGCGCTCGGGGAGAGGTTCATGATCTGCTTCAGATCGTCGGGCCACTGGACTATGAGGGGCTGGCCGGTCCACCCGCTGCCCGTCCAGTAGCCGCCGGCGCTCTTCTTGATAGACCCGGTAGGCACGCTCCACAGGATCTGTAGCGTGGCCTGCGTCACGTTCGCAGTCCCGTAGGTGGGGTCGTCCCGGTAGTTGTTGCCCCGGAACGTGAGGATGCCCGGGAGGCTCGTGTAGTCCTGTCCGGGACCGAGATCGATGGGGCTGGTGCGGGTGTAAGCGAGTATCTGGGTACTCCCTCGGAAGATCTTGGTGACCATCTGAAAGTCGCTCGGCCTGGTTCCGTTGACGGGCGCCACGGTCATGTTCACGCGTGAGGTCAGCGTTGTGGTGCTCGATCCTGCGCTACCGGAATCGGCCACGGTGGTACGGCGGCCGCCAGTCGTCCCGGGCTGTGAGGATCGGGTCGAGATCGACGTTCCCTGCCCGGTTGTTGTTGGCGAGCCGGAGGACTTGCCTCCGTACAGGAACACCGCGACCGCGACGACGGCGCCCACGACGGCAACGGCGGACACGGCGAACGCCAGCCGGCGGCGGGTGACGCGCCGGCGGCGGCGACGAGACGACGGGTAGGTCGAGTAGGTGGAGCGCCGGTTTGGATCCATGACCTTACCCCCGTCTTCCATGAGACTCGGCGACGCACGAGTATCCGGCCCACGCCTCCCTTGTCGAGGCGCACCGCTCATCGGAGCGGCTCATGCAGCCGCGCTTCCATAGAAGGTCGTCGCCGGCGGCCCGTAGCCCCCTGTCAGAAGCTGGTCCACGGTGACGAAACTGTAGCCCTGTGAGCGGAGCCAGGCCACCACTTGGGGGATAGCGGCGACTGTTGCCGATCGCGTGTCTCCACCGCCGGGCATGATGCCGTCGTGCATGAGGATGATCGAACCAGGGTGCACCTCCGACTCTACCCGGCTGAGGATCCAGGGGACATCCTGGCGCTCCCAGTCTCGGGTATCGACGTCCCAGCGGATGATCATCATCCCGAGGGAGGCCGCGGCATCGCGGACCGGGGGCTCGTAGTAGCCACCGGGGGGACGAAGGAACCTGGTCGGACCGATGACGGCTTCGGTGGCGGTGATCTCCCGCAGGATGGTCTCGTAGGGCATCTCGGTGAGCAGCCGGTGATCCCAGGTGTGGTTCTCCACCTCGAAGCCCGCGGCTTTCTCTGCTGCAACCTCGTCGGGATACTCCTGCCCGTGCTGCCCGATCAAGAAGAAGGTCGCGGGTACATGGGCGCTTTCTAGAGCGTCCATGACGAGCGGCGTGTAGGGGCCGGGGCCGTCGTCGAAGGTGAGAGCCACCACCTTGCGGGCCGTGTCCACCCGCCAGACCGCCACCCGCTGGGGGTCGAGCGCGGCAAGATGGGGAATGCTCCCCGGGATCGGGCGTGGAGCTGTCTCCATGCTGTCGATGCCGGGCGGGCGATGGCCGGGCGTTCCGGAGGAAGGCTCCGCGAATCCGGAGTCGTCCGCCGTGGATGCCGCCTTCGAAACGGGGACGGCAGACGACGTCCTTTCCTTGCTCAGTCCGTCCCTTGCGCTCGCTCCGCTGCTGGACGCGAGGCTGATGGAAGCGGGACTGGTCTGTCTCGTCCAGAATGGGACGCGAACTACCGCAAGGTACACTGGGAAGGCGACCGCCGCCACAAGAACGAACGCCACCGCGCCGGCGATGGTCATCCTCCGCTTCGTCAGCCTCGGCCCCACCGTCATGGACCCCCCTGCCTCCCTCGCGTCGCTTCGGTCAATGGCAGACGCATCGCCCGTGCGAGAGCGAAGCTGCGACTACCAGCGTGACAGATTACCGGCTTTACCTGAGTGCGAGCTGAGAGACGAGGCGCGTGCCAAGTGGAAGGCGGCATGTGGCCGTATTCCACGACCGGCACGGCGGCACATACAAAGCCCCACTTTTCAGCCGGAACTCGGCCACCCCTCGAGGGCGAGATGCTACCTGCTGCGTTCCTCCACCACCCGCTTCCGGATGTAGGGAATAAGCCCCCCCGCGTCCACGATGGCCTGTCGCGCCGGCGGCAGCGGCTCCACCGCATAGCTCTTGCCGGTGGTGGCATTCAGCACTGCTCCGTCCTCGAACTCCAGTTCGTCACCTTCGGACGCCTCGATATCCGGCACGATCACCAGCCGGAGCCCGAGGTTCACCGCGTTCTGCAGGAAGATGCGCGAGTAGTTGTTGGCCACCACGATGAGGTCCCAGCCCTTAAGACAGGACGCCGCCTGCTCGCGCGACGAGCCGGTGCCGAAGTTGCGGTCGGCCACGACGACGCTGCCCGACGCGACGGCGCCGTCCTTGAGCTTCTTGTTGAAGTCGGTGAGGTCGGCGAAGCAGTACTGCGGTGTCTCGGTGGGGAGCACCGTGGCCATGAAGCGGCCCGGGTAGATGGCGTCGGTGGAGATGTCATCGCCGAGGCGGAGGGCCACCGTATGAGTCTGCGTGGCCATCTCAGGCTCCTTTCCGGGGGTCGGTGATCTCGCCGCGCAGAGCGCTGACCGCGGCGGTGAGCGGCGATGCCAGGTAGACCGAGGCGGTGGGGTTGCCCATACGGCCCTTGAAGTTGCGGTTGGTGGTGGCCAGCGCCACCTCGCCGTCGCCCAGAGCGCCCTGGTGCACGCCCAGGCAGCAGCCGCAGCCCGGGTTCATGATCACGGCGCCGGCCGCCGCCAGGTCGCCCAGGTAGCCACGGCGCTGCGCCTCCGCCCAGATGCGCCACGACGCCGGGAACACCAGCATGCGGGTATGGGCGGGCAGCTTGTGGCCGCGCAGGACCGCCGCGGCCACCTCCAGGTCGTCCAGTCGCCCGTTGGTGCAGGAGCCGATCACCACCTGGTCGATCCGCGTCCCTTCCACCTCGCCCACCGGCACCACGTTGTCCACGGTGTGCGGCCGGGCCACCTGCGGCTCCAGCCGGCCGACATCGATCTCGATGGTCTTCTCGTACACGGCGTCCGCGTCGGGGGCGACCGCAACGAACGGGCCCGCCGCGCAGGCTTCTTCGCGCAGGTACTTGAAGGTCTCATCATCCGCCGGCACGATGCCGCAGGTGGCGCCGGCCTCCACCGACATGTTGCAGAGCACGAAGCGCCCCGAGATGGGCATGTTCCTGATGGCCCGCCCGTGGAACTCGATCACTCGGAAGTTGGCGCCCTCCGCCGAGATCATCCCGATGACGTACAGAATGAGGTCCTTTGCGCCCACACCCGGTTTGAACTCGCCGTCGGCCACTACTTTGATGGTGGGCGGCACTTCCACATTCACCATCCGCCCGAGCGCCCAGACACCGGACATATCGGTCGCGCCGACGCCTATGGCCATCGCGCCCATGCAGCCGTGGCTGCTGGTGTGGCTGTCGGCGCCGATCACCACCATGCCGGGCAGCACGTAGCCGGTCTCGGCCATGATCTGGTGGCAGATGCCTCCCTCATCGCCGCGCACGTCGTGGAACTTGGTGATGCCTTGCTGAGCCACGAACTCGCGGATCTTCTTCTGGTTGGTGGCCGTCTTGGCCGTTTCCGCCGGCACCCGGTGGTCGAAGATGATGGCGACCTTGCCCGGGTCCCAGACGGTCGGCTCCAGGCCGGTCCCCTCGAAGATCTCGAAGAACTGGTTCATCACCAGGGCCGAGTTCTCATGCGACATGGCGATGTCCACCGCCGGCTCCACCACCATTCCCGGCGTGACCTCGGACAGCCCGGCCGCGCGGGCCAGGATCTTCTCGGCAACCGTCATTCCCACGGGTAGTATCTCCTTTCGGACGCGGGCCGGCCGCCCTCGGGGCGCCGGCGGCCGCCGCTCAGCCGACGATCTTCCTGGTCTCCCCGTACTTGGCGTCCATCCGCTGGGGCGGCAGGTACTCGTCCTCCATGCACTTGTAGTCCTTGAGGCCGACGAAGTCGGTGTACTCCTCCAAGGAGGTGACCCACTGGGTCTGGCCGGGGAGCGTGCCGGTGGGCGAGGCCTTGAGGGCGGTGAAGAAGTCCATCAGTGCCCGGTGCGCCACCATGATGGAGGCCACCGGGATAGACACCCTGCCGACGCCCATGGCCGCCAGCTCCGGGATGGGGATGAGCTCGGTCTTCATGCCGCTGATGGCATCCATGAGGTTGACCGACAGCGGGCCCTTGATCTCTTTGACCGCGCGCTCCACGTCGGCGCGGGTGCGGATGCCGTCGATGAAGCCCAGGTCGGCCCCGGCGTCGAGGTAGAGGTTGCAGCGCCGGATGGCCTCGTCCAGGCCCAGCGGCCCGGCCGCGTCGGTACGGGCGTTGATGATGAAGTCGCTGTCGTCCCGGTCGCGCACGTCGGCGCAGGCCCGGACCTTGCCGGCCATCTCGTCGGCGTCGATGACCTCTTTGCCGGCCATGTGGCCGCAGCGCTTCGGGAACACCTGGTCTTCGATGTTCATGCCGGCGACGCCCATCGCGATGAGGCGCTCGGCGATCCAGGCCGCGTTGACCGCGTTGCCGCCGCCGGTGTCCACGTCGGCCATCACAGGGATCCCGACCGCCTGGGCGATGTTCCAGGTCATATCGAGCACGTCCTTCATCTGCACCAGGCCCACGTCGGGCTTGCCGAGCAGCGACCCCGCCACTCCGTAGCCCGACACCTGGATGGCCTCGAAGCCGCACTTTTCGATGACCTTGGCGCTGAAGGCGTCGTGAGCACCGGGCACCACCACCGCCCGCCGCTCCATGATGGCCTTGCGCAACACCGCCGACTTCTTCACGTCCGCCTCCTTGTCGCCCCGGCCGCGAGTGGCGCCGCGCAGCACGCCGGCGCGGCCCCGTCACGCCTCGTCACACGTTCGCGGCCACCGCCTCCGCCATCTCCATGGTGGTCGCGGAGCCGCCCATGTCGTACGTCCGCACAGCGCCCTCAGCGATCACCGCCGCCACCGCGGCTTCAAGCCGGGCCGCCATCTCGGCCTCGCCCAGCCAGTCCAGCATCATCTTGGCGGCGAGGATGGTCGCCAGCGGGTTCACCTTGCTCTGCCCCGCGTACTTCGGCGCCGACCCGTGGGTGGGCTCGAACACCGCCAGTTGCGTCCCGATATTGCCCGAGCATCCGAAGCCCAGTCCGCCCACCATCTGGGCGCAGAGGTCGGAGATGATGTCGCCGTAGAGGTTGGGCGCCACCAGGACGTCGTAGTCGAACGGGTTCTTGAGCAGCCACATGCAGATGGCGT
>Ga0182021_10003672_pt1 | contig 18069 bp, 25 predicted proteins | sample 612E3MmetaG_FD_120493 | JGI IMG/M metagenome (GOLD analysis project Ga0182021, IMG submission 120493) | Permafrost microbial communities from Stordalen Mire, Sweden - 612E3M metaG (Illumina Assembly) | ecosystem: Environmental > Terrestrial > Soil > Wetlands > Permafrost | place: Sweden... | reverse complement strand
TCTCCAAACTTGCATTTCGGAATACTCTACATTGAATTTTTCTTTTATCAATATGCGCACTTCTTTCAATGTCCAAGCATCTTTTTCGCCCAGCAATCGCTTTAATTCTTCCCGCTCTGCATCACCAAGTTTAGGCTTTGGACCGCCCGAAAAGTTTGGCACAAGGCCAACATATCCACCTTTGTTCCACGAATCAAGCCAGACATAACCAGTCGGTTCTGTTATGTCTATTTTGTCGCAGGCTTCTTTAATCTTATCTCCTTTATAAAGAAACCGAGGGAGGATAGGCGGCGCTGATCCTTTCAAGTCCTCTCTCGCGGCTCCAGAGTTCCACGCAGCCCTTGAAGTAAGAATCGAAAACCCACATGTTTGCCTCACCCCCAAAGGCTCTGGACAAAGCCAGATTTCTCCCCGAGTCTACATGATATGGCAGAGAGGATAAAGGCGAGGCGCGGGAGGAGGGCGAAAGTGATAGAACAGCTCCATTAAAAGATCAAGTCTAAATGGGAAATTGCAGGATATTTGAAACGACTTACTATTGAAGCAAGACTGCTTTGTGGCCTCCTTCTTAAGGAAATTGATCCGGCCGAGCAGACCTTCCGGAAGATGATTTCTAAAGGGAACGGTGAGTCTCATATATTTGCTTGGGCCGATCAGTTCTTGTGCTAGGACATAGTACTGATCTAAGTTGTTGAAATGAGGGAAAAAAATACAGGAAATATTTCACGTTTCGGGTTTAGACTCGAAAAAGCGGGAGTGCATACCTCCCGTACCATGATGCTAGAGGATCTACAACTTCTCCTATCTTATATCAGCAATCCGGATTCCACAAAAAATGATTATATCAAGGCTATTATAGAAGACAATTGTCTGGGAAAGCGTTCCGGAAAATCCAGAAAGCTTGCGGCTAGCCATCTAGTGTATCTTTACTCTCTTGATTCGTCGCTTGCTGTTTTTCGTTCACTGCATTATTTTTGGAATAGAGATTTTGAGGCCCAACCAATCCTGGCCTTACTATGCGCATATGGTAGAGATGCGCTACTTCGATTGAGTGCTCCATTTATTCTAAAATTCCAGACAGGTATGATCTTCAGTCGCGAATCTCTCGAAAAATACATAGACAAACATTACCTGGGTCGCTTAAGTGAAGCAACTCTCAAATCAACTGCACAAAACCTAAATGCCACTTGGACTAAATCGGGTCATCTCTCAGGAAAGGTAAAAAAGGTGCGATCAAGAGCTAAGGCAACGCCGGGATCAGTAGCTTATGCGCTCTTTCTCGGTTATCTAATGGGAATCCGTGGGGAATCACTATTTAATAGCGAGTATGCATCTCTCCTGGATTGTTCCCAAGATCAGGCTTTTGAGATGGCAGAAGATGCTTCACGACGTGGCTGGATCATTTTCAAACGAGTAGGAACAATTGTAGAGGTTCAATTTCCTAAAATGCTGACTGCAAAAGAAAGGGCGTGGATCAATGACTAAAATTAAGCAATTGATAAATTCCTACAGCAAATACATCTCCATTCCCTGGCGTAGTGATGCTGCTGCGGCTCAACGTGTTATTTTCTGTATTTACGGAGAAAAAGATGAACTCCGTCTGAGGGCAGAGATCGATGAATTCGAGATTGCGACTCGGCAATCGGGTCATGATTGGGCTGTTTTTGATCTTACGGATACTTTTCCCTCCTGGCTTGCCAGCCAGAAATATGCTAATAGTTACTTCAAAAAACCTGAACAGCTCTATACCCTGCTTCCCAAGTATCTCGCATTCATTGCCAATGAGTTCGATCAATTCATTCGGGCCAATTCAGCCACTGAAAACTCAGTGGTTGCTTTGAAAGGAGTAGGTTCGCTTTTTGGTCTTCTCAAGGTTAAAGAAGTTGTAGACAAATTTGCTCCTCTAGTGAATGGAAGGCTTCTGGTTTTCTTTCCTGGAAGCTATGAAAACAATAATTATCGCTTGCTGGATGGATATGATGGGTGGAACTATCTTGCAGTAGCAATAACAGCTAACGATTTCTGAGGGAGGGGAAGATGATCAATCGAGAAATTTACCGAAAAGATCCTTCAAAACAAAAACTCGTTAATGAGGGTGTGGCGAGCGTAAATGATGACAAAAGCGAACAGGCAATGGCAGTCCTTCGTTATGAGCTAGAAACTTTCGTCTGCAATGGTCAATACAAGAAAGGCATAGAGGATATCCTGGAAACATACTTAAAAAATATCAACCAGGCGCAACAACCGGCTGCCTGGGTCAGCGGCTTTTATGGATCTGGGAAATCTCATTTAGTAAAAATGCTTCGGGCGCTTTGGGTCGATACTACCTTTGATGATAAGGCAACAGCGCGGAGCATCGCCGATCTCCCACAGCCAATTCCAGATCTGCTCAAGGAGCTGAGCATTCAATCGAAACGGTATGGCGGACTTCATGCGGCTTCTGGAACTTTGGGCGCAAGTGCTAGTGGTAGCGTTCGATTGGCTCTTCTTCGCATCATTTTCAAATCTGCAGAGCTCCCCGAGCTTTATCCTGTAGCTCGTTTTGTAATGTGGTTAAAGAGTGAAGGCATTTATGAAGATGCGAGGAAATATTTGGAGCAAAATGGGCATAGTTGGCAGGAAGAATTGGACAATTTCTATGTTGCAGAAGGCCTACAAGAAGCGCTCGTAAAAATCAAGCCGAATTTGTTTTCATCACCTTTAGCATGTGCTGAGATCCTCAGCAATCAATACCCTTTGGTCCAGGACATTTCAAATGACGAAATGATTAAGGCAATTAGGCAGGCCCTATCCAATGATGATAAATTTCCTCTAACGCTCATCGTGCTTGATGAAATCCAACAGTACATCGGCGAAGATAGCCAGAGATCGCAAGATGTGCAAGAGGTTGTCGAAGCCTGCTGCAAGAATATTGGCGGACATCTCTTTTTCATCGGCACTGGGCAAACTGCTATAACAGGTACATCAAATCTCAAGAAGCTTGAAGGCAGATTCAGGATACGTATCGAGCTCTCTGACGCTGATGTTGACGAAGTTATTCGCAAAGTCATACTCGCAAAAAATGCCAATTCTATTTCTTCGATCAAGCAAGTGATGCAAACCAATCTTGGCGAGATCTCCAGGCATCTTTCAAATACTACTATTGGCCACCGACAAGATGATACCGATTTCTTCGTTCAGGATTATCCACTTCTGCCTGTACGACGCCGCTTCTGGGAAAATACTTTACGAGTACTCGATTTGACAGGCACCGATAGCCAGCTACGCAACCAGTTGAGCATGGTTCACAAAGTTATCCAAACAAATTTGGATGAGACTCTCGGCCACGTAGTCCCTGCAGATTATCTCTATTTTGATTCAGCCGAGAAGTTGCTCCAATCACGCATCCTGCCCCGAAAAGTTCACGAGAAGACTATGAGCTGGTGCAAGGGCTCAGCTGATGATCGCTTAGTAGCACGAGCTTGCGGACTTGTGTTTCTCATAAATAAGCTGGCAGGGAGCAATGAAGAGATTGGAATTAGAGCCACTATTGATACTCTTGCTGATCTGATGGTTGAAGATCTCTCTGTAGGCAGCAGCGTGCTTCGCAGCAGACTTCCAGGTCTCCTTGATAATTGCGGTCTCCTCATGAAAGTTGGCGATGAGTATCGCATCCAAAGACGCTTTTCTTTATCGTGTAAATACACCCCCTACCTTATTATCAGTATCCTAAGATCTAAGCGAAAAAGCTTTGGATGCTACGATCCACGGGGGAAAATACCACCCCTAGGCTTTAATCCGCCTTTGCCTGTCGCTTTGGCGATGTAGGAGAGATCTTCCCTACAGTCTACCTCCAGAGGGCCTTTATCCGATCTCATGCCCATAACGGATTGCCATTTTCCTTCAGTACACTAGTGCCAACGAAATAATATTTGGGATTTTCTGCAAGAGAATTAGGAGTTTGTCGTAAAAAAAGCGATCCACTATAAACGGTTTTCCGTTATAGAACTCTGCCTCCATTGGGTCATTCGGTTTCATTTTGTTCATCATGTCTAGTTGATCTAACTTAGAGACAACCAAGCTCCCGTCCCATCTACCCGGGCCAATAGGTTTTTCCCATGATATATTCCAGCCTTTTGTCTTCCAAGTTGATCCATTCCACTTCAGGCAACCACTGCGACCAGCTAATTGATGCATGTAATAGCTTTAAACACCTACACAATCATAAAGATATGTTGAACTCTGGTAGACTTAAATCAAATCCCTAGCTACATGAAAGAGGTTAGGAGAACTTCAGTTTTTATGACGTGGTCTTTGCGTTTTCTGCCAACTCTTCCATCTGCCGTTCAAACACTGGGTCCCATCGCCAATTAGAGAGACAGCCCTCCGCACACCACTTCACGAAATCCGCAAAATCATCAATGAGCGGACCCGAACCTTCCTCAAGGGCCTTCAATCGCTTTTTAAAATTCGACATCGTCTAACCATCTCAACTTGATCATAGAACCACGATGCTCAAGGGGGATCTCATCTTCTGACCAATAGAATTTGATTTCTATGGGTTTGGCTCCCTTTAGCTCCAGATCCTTGAGCCTTCGGTCTAGGCTATCCAGCTTCATCCTATAGCATCACTCTTCCAAAAAATATCCTTCCTTCCGCATCATATCCAGATCGGCTGCAAGCATCCTTTCCTGTTCTGGCGTGAGTTCAAGCTCTCTGCCCTCCTCCTGAGCGGTTAGAACAGCAATCAAGAGATTAAGCTCCTCCTCTGAGCGCTTGGCTAGAAAATCGGCTGTGGGATCTATGGGCTTGATTCGAGCTTCCAGGGATTCCAGCCTCTTCGAGAGAGCGTCAAGCTTCATCCATGTTCTCCTTAATCCAGGTGAACTTAACTTCGCTACGAGGAACGCGATAGGGAGGGAATAGCCATCGAAGAACAAAAGGGTCATCCTCATTGCGCTCCAGATAGGCCAACCTTCGCTCAATTCGATTCACCATTGATCCCACCTTGGAGCAGCCACGCCAGCCTCCAGCTCATCGAAATATCGTTTGTATCTGGCCAGATTGGCTTTCTCTTCATCTGTCTGGGGTTCCTCCCGTTTGCCATCAACAAACCACATTTTGTATCTGGCTAGTCGCTCCCGCCAATCAACAGGAATGTTTGGTCCAGTCTTGGATTCCAGCACCACTAATCTGCGCTCAAGACTCGGCTTCATCACGTGTCCTCTCCAGCTCGGCAAAGTATTGTTCGTATTCTAGGCAGTTCTGAACATCCGGGTCTGTGGTATCCAGAGGTGAACCGACTTCTATCGCTTCAAAGATAGCTTCATATCGCTTCATGTCCGCGAAGAGGTCATGGCAGGGCTCGTGGCACATTGCCTTGGCTTCCAGCCTCCGCAAGCGTTCAGCAATGCCCATATCTGGCCTCCAGATCTTCAAGAAAAGCTTTGTCTTCAGGAGGCAGCTTATCTACGTCATCGTATCCTTTCTCGATAATCTCCCCTAAGCGCCTCAGCTCCTCTTCTGTGCATTTTTCGAGGAACTTTTGCGTATCACTCTTCGCACGTGGCTGTCTGGCCTCCAAGATCCCGACACGTCTCCCTAATTCATCGAGCTTCATGCGGAAAGCCTCCTGGCGAGGTCAGTTATCAATATCGATATTTGCCCCCATTCAGTTCTGTCCGGTGTCCACTTGGCATAGCTCTTCAAAAGCACTTGATCTCCAGGATTGAAATCGGATAATTCGGCCTTCCTTTCCAAATCCCTGCAGAGCCTGATATACGTGAGCATGAGGCCCAGGCCGCTGCCTGGCTTGAATAGCGCTCCATCCGCTAGCTCCACTAGACCTAGACCGCTCTCAAGCTCTTCGATCCTATGCCGCAAGGAGTCAAGCCTGTCCATCTGCCCCCACCTCAGCCCACAACCTCGGAGCTTCCAGTCTGGCCAGGAACATGAATCCAGTTTCATCAGATGGCTTCTCTGGTATTTCGACGCCCTCTGCTTTCATCCCTTCAAGCATAGCCCATAAAAACGAGCCTTTAATGGGTGGCCAAGGCTCGATATCTTCCGGCATAGGCTCCAGCCGACTGAGTCGCTTGATGAGTGGGCTGAAACGGTTCATCGAGAATTCTCTTTAGCTTGCTCTAACTTAGTTAGTCTGGCGTCTATCTCCTCAAGCTTTCTGGTTTCAAATGCCTTCAACCACAACATTCCAAGATTGCAGAGCTTGCCAGCATTCTTGACCTCCTCGCCCGATTTCAAGATCGAGTTGATTACCCTTTGAGATAGGCGTTCTATGTCTTTAGGACGCTTGATTCGAATTGAATTATTTTCCATTTATGAACCTCTAATTATCGAAAGGTGGTCTTACCCCCGCCCCATCAGGTCTTAGCGATTATATGTAGCTCTAAGCATATAAATTCTTATGTAACGAGATCAACCTTTTCGCATAGCACAGTTACATAAGAAAGCAGCTATGCTTGCTGGTTCCAAACAGGTCTAATTACCTTGGCCTCCAGCCTATTAACAGCCATACGTGATCCATTGCGTCTTTGCAGAAGGAGTTCATCGTTTCTGATGCTGATTAGCCTGCCTGTTATCACTTGGCCATATCCCAGGTCAACTAGGATCATTTTATTTATCCAGACCAGAAGATAATCAGAGGTGATCATGCACCCACCTCACTGAAAAGACTTCTCAGCTTATGACGCTCCATTTCTTGTTGTGTTTCAACTTGTTCTAGCGCTGCCAAGTCCATCAGATTCTCAATTTCTTGTATCAATCGGCTCTGAAGAACATCTGCTGGCAGAGCGTCAAGCTCGACCGATATATCACCGTGCTTTTCAACAAACTTTTTGTGCCTTGTATCAGATTTTTTAGCAAAATCAGGAGGCAAATTGTATCTCCGAATGTCCTCAGCTACGAGAGCGCATTTCATAATCTTGGGATAGCAATTAAAGAAGCCTAACCGCTCTCCGAGACTCCTTACCATGTCCTCTCCCGATGGATCGAAGTCGCCAAAGTAAAGGATGGTGGCATTATCACCTTTGCCGTACCTTTTGGCGGCGTTCCTAATGCTGGTCCAGCCATCATAACCACGTCCAACGTTCAGCGTCACACCATAGGGAGCCAAGATGTCCTCAAAGATGCCACTCAAAGCTTGAAGGTCATGCAGGGGCCTCCACAGGCAGATAGACTACAATCCCGGCCGGTGATGAGTCATCCTTCCTGATCCAAGTGGCACCGTCCAGATAGGCCAGGATGATAGCCTCGTCGAGTCCGGTATCCTTGACCAGATAATCCATCCTCGGAGCATCGCCTCTCCTGAGCGATTTACGAAAAGCATTACAGATCTGCTCTGCTTCCGGTGAGGAGGTATCATTGGGGACATCCTCCGCCATCTCGGAATAGAATTTTGTTTTCTTGCTGTACTTTGCTGCCAGCTCCCTATCGTGGACTTCCTTTGTTTTCCTCTCGGCTTCGTTTTTCTGGAGATCTGCTTCTATGTTGTTGCTTGGTGCTACTGCCTCATCTTCTAAGAATAGCGGAGTCGTAGCGATGTCGTCTGGTTGGTGAGGATACCCGGGTGTGCCCTGTGATTTAGTGATGGGGTTCTTTTCCAACCCATAGTCCACACCGTCGATAGTTTCCTTTATTCTACTAATCTTTTGTTCATTTTCATTTTTTATTTCGTTTGAGATTTTCTTAGAATATGCCAAAACTATCGACGGTGTGGACTGAAAGTCTATATCTTTCCCCCAGTATAGACTGTCGTCCCCGGAGTATATCCTAGTCAGGGCGGGCACTTTCTCTTTCTTGAATTTTACCCCCTGCCAACACATAGCTCTGTCCTGTCCGTTATTCCAAGGTTTGATGCTGGATACGGGCATCACGGTTTGATCTTTGATCAATTCACCGAATAGCGTTGTACTCAAAGGTCTCAGATTTTTCGCAGCGATGTACTCATTGAATGCTTTCCACATAACACCTTTTTCTATTACATCAGCAGCGCTCCCGACATCGCACTTATCTAGAAGGAAAGCTAATACCGGGTTGGAGTTGCGTTTGTACATAAGCTCGACGTCTTCCGTGGTCTTATAGTAGCTGAACTTCCAGTTGTTCTTTCTGAGTTTAGCCAGATGCTTAAGTGCCACATTAAGCAAACCGCTCATCTCTTGCGGCATCTGGAGTTTCTTATCTAAATCCGGGTCTGCCTTTCCATTTGCCAGTGTGAACACTTTCAAGTATTCAATGATGATCCATCGGTCGTAGAATGCAAACGTGTCATCTTTGCTTCTAGGCAGGATGTTCGCCGCAAATATCATCTTCGCTTTGTTCTGAAAATTGAACGCCGGTCTGAACTTCTCTTGAGCTCGGAGCGTGTCTCCTCCCGTTGCCATTCTGAAAGCTGATGTATCGCTCAGATCTTTGGCAGGTAGGTCACCTCCGATGTTAGCCATTTTTCCAAAGCAGTCGGATATAGCGAACTGGTCCATTACCATTTGCTGAAGAGTTACATGACTTATGCTATTCTTTCCCAGAAACCTCTCTATAAGCCTGATCAGAGTCCCCTTGCCGTTTCGCCCTGATCCTACCAGCATTATAGCCTTGTGTACATGATACTCCGGCCATAACAACCAGCCTATAATCTCTTTTATCAGGTCTAAGTCGTCTTTCTCATTGGTGGACTTCAGGTATTCCTCAATAGCTGGACAGGCTGCCGTCGGATCATATATAACGTCAAGCTGTGACGTCGTGAAATGGTCCGGGCTATGTTCTCGAACATCTCCCGTGTCGATGTCGATTAGACCGTTTAGGACATTTACCAGACCGGTATTATTAAAATCCTCACGATCTAAATAAGTACGACGTTTGACGTTTCCAACTACATCAGATACAAGCTTGTTATTGAGCAGTCCCGGAAACTCTGTACCGATCAGTCCTTTTAAGACCTTTTCCCCGTTGTCCAGGTATACTCCGTGGTCGTAGTGATATATCTTTTCAGTATCTGAGACTGTCTTGAAATGATGCTGTTCTATCCATACATCGACTCTTGCCAGAAACGCTTTAAGTCCGTCGTCTGGATTGCCTTCGCCTCCATCTATGAGTCCTACTTCTGAAACATCTATTCCTAGCTCTTTCAGTTGTTTGCGGTGTTTCTTGACTATTTTTTCATATGCCGTTTTCTCTTGCTTTCGGTCTAACCATCCTTCGTTTAGGGCTCGGTCGATGATATCCTTGTAAATCTGCCTTTCCATCTTGTCGAATCCGGCACCGTCCTTGGTTTTGGCACCATCACAAACCCCAGCTAAAGCTCTAATGCATGTTACAACCGTGTCTCCGGCCAATTTCCTATGGGCATAATCTCCCGGCCACCTGCATCCTTTACAGGTATCGTCCGGCTTGCATACATCGAGGCCCTTCAATCCAAGATGGGGGAATCCAGCGCCGTCGTTCTGAATGGTTCCACATAGGGGACAACTCATTTTACCCCAATAGCTATTGAAAATATGTTCTGCACCACTCAGACCATTATGATTTGCTGCCGTTTCAACTGCTTGCCACGCTTGCTCCGGGCTCCATCCCATTTCATACAAATATGTTGATATGATCGCAGCAAACCGTGTTTTTCCTTCTCCCTGGTTAGTTGTGGTCATCATGTGCGTCATGCAGGGCGGAAAGTTCTCTATCGCGGTTTCATCTGCTGGTCTGAACACCCCATGAAATTGGTCTTTCTGTCTCTTCTTTGCGACTTCTGTGTCATCCCTGAATTGATCTAATAGCTCAAACAGAGGTTTCTGCTCCATCGGATCATAGCTAGAATACCACCTACGACAATCTTCAAGTACTTCGTCACTTAACCCAAAATCCAATCCGATACTAGCTCGTTTGGTATCAATCTTGATTGCGTCTCTGTTTAGTGGCGTTACTGCATAGGGCTTTTTCTTGTGAATCGATAGAATGCACTTGAATATTCGTTTTGCATTATTTAAAGCATCGAATTTTACTTTATTTGCGTACTCGGGGTGAGCTACCTTGAAATCTGCGGCTACTTTAACTATCAGGGCGTTGAATTCATCAGTCCGGTTTGCGAAAAACTCCGCTCTTGTCTCAGGACTAGAAGTCTCCGATGCCGGTTTACAAATACCATGATGTACCAGGGCATAAATCCCACCACCCGAAAACAATACCCAAACACTCTTATGAATACCGTGATCCTTCAGATAATTAACAATAAACTGTGCTCCGGCGTTCAATGCTTCTTGTACGACGGGATCATCTATGTCATATCCTTTCTGCTTGTCGATATCGACTCCGAGCGTATAAGCAACCGTGTTAGAGGGCGTTCCGAGTGGATTTTCGTTTGTAACTGCGGTCCTATGCCTTATTTCACCCATGACGACCGGTCTGAACACGTTCAGAGTCAAATAGGGCGTTCTGTACTGATTGGCTACCTCTTCATAGTCCTCTTTGACGTTGAGCAGTCGTACCTTTCCGTCATCAAGATATTTGTACCATCTATGAAAGTCTCCGTTATATGCTCGCCAACCATCAGCCGGAAAAGCATAGTTATAAATGATATCCATTACTTCGGGACGGCTGAAATGCGCACGGGTTATGTCGGTTGCCGTCTTCATCAGCGCCGCCTCTTGCAAAGCTCGATGAAATTATCATTTTCGCGCTTTCGCTTTTGTTCGGCGGCGTGCTCGGCATAGCGCTTTCCATACCCGGTATAGCTTGAAGGATGAGCGGTTCGTCCGCAGAAGTAACAGCGAAAATTTCCAGTGGATTGAACCGACACATTACAATACGGACAAATGTAGTCCACTGGTGGAGAGAGATGTTCGCCGTCCCTGATCGGTTTCCAAGGCCTGCCATCGTCCTTGCAAGACGTTTTAGGTCCGAAATTTCCCCTTTTACCGTCTACTATTGAAGTATCAGGATCGATTACTGGCCAGGGAGCATCGATAGTCGATAGCTTTCGCCCGTTGTCTCCCGGAAGGGATTTCTCCCCGCCTTCCCGATGTGGATTTGTGTGATCAGGCATGTGCTCCGTCCGATGTCTTGATTCTGAACCCATTATCAGTCTTCAACAGCCCGATTCTCTTCCCGATGTTAGGTAAGAGCTTGGTCGCGATGTCCTCCGGAACACTCACGCACACGCCGCCAATGGTCACGATTTTGTGACCCTCTACTTCGGACACCTCAGAGAGGTTGCCTATCACGTCCTCGAAAGATTTGAGGAAATAAACGGATCTATTCATCCACAAACCTCCGTCTCCATTGCGCCCATCAGAACCCCGCACCCTGAGGCGAACTGGCAAGTAGTATCCGAACACGTCACCAGATCGGCCTCACTGAACTGCTTGTATAGATCGTGGCAATATCCGGAAAGTTTATATCTAAAAGTGACCCTTTTGTACATGGAATTCTCCGGTTCTGGATTGGTTGCTTGGAGAGTCGCCCGCCCTGAGCCTGTTGCCCGCAGGCTCTTGGCATTCTGTTTTCACGAAACCTCTGAAATTGGCGTGTAAATCAACCTTCCATATTCGTCCATATTGATCGCCATGTACGATGCCTGTAGCTTTTCCGCAAGCGTCTTTGGAACCGCAAGAACTCGCTCGCAGCCCATTCGCCGGACTTTGATCAGTTTCATCTGCATCAATAGATTACAAGGACGTTGATTATATTTATATCTTTATAAAACAGTTGTGTTTCGGTTGTTAAATTTTACTAAAAACTCAACCATTAAGGCACATCGAAAGATATTTCAAGTATGTCCATGCAATAAACTGAAGATGATGTGGGTCAAAATCGTTGAGAAAAGTGAGAGAGACGAGAGGGCATTGACGGAGTTTTTAAAAAATAATCCGGTTGTGATGGGTTCCAAAATGCTATGGGACGGGATAAAGACTCGAAACGAACAAATCATGAAAGGACATAGTAAGCGGTTGCTAGCTTTTCCGACCAAAACACAACTCAGAATCCTTGCCTGTCTTATTGATGATCGTGGTCATCCCCTATGGGAGATCGCGGAAGAACTCGAAGTAGATGAAGGATATGTATCTCGTGCTATCAAGGAACTAATTGATTTAGAGATAGTATACCCGGGAGAGAGAAGACCAAGCACACATAAGGGAACACGAAGCCGAAAAAGGCCAGAAAAAAGACCAGAGTGCCCTCTGTATATAAATAAAAAATTGGAAATTATATACCATTTGCACAAAAACGTGGAGACTAAATTGGCCCACCTGGGAGCAGGGGCTCCAAAAACGCTCAAAATATTATCGAAATGGATGGAAGATACGAAAGATGCTTGTTCAGAAGCGGGAGTGGGTATAAGACTCGATCCTAAACCATTTACAGATAGCGAAATAACGGCATTGATACCCGAATATTAACCGTATCATAGCATGAGCGAATATCTTGCAACAGAAAAAGGACATACTCCTAATGCAGATGGTCCGAAGTAAGAAAGGGATCGGCCAACGCTCCTCTTTTCTCGCTAGCTCCCAAACAGCCTTATGTGTACTGGATTGAGAGAAAAGCATTAGTACACATAAGGTTCGAGCGCAACGCTGTTCAGAGATTTACCATCGGTCTAGTGAGGTATAGGAAGGCTACTTCAGACTACTAGCCACACTCTGAGTAAGAGCGGCTCCTTCCTGTGTTTTAGGGATTACCTTCAGGTTGCTGAGAATATATGCTGCCATGTCTGGTCGTTCTTCCGTCATTAAAAGGACACCCAGCCTTGGAGTAACAGCACCGAGATATCCTGTCAAAATGGTAGTTGTGTCGTTCACCCTACAACTTACAACCCAACCTGGATATGGCTTCGTCACAGATTCGGGAGTCACATTTTTTCCGGTCTTTATTTGCATGAAACTGGCTATTCACTCTGTTGGATAGTGTAATTTATTGTTTTTTGCGATGACAACTCGTATATCTTTATACCACTCGCTGAATTATCACTCACCCAGTATATGCCTTCCGCCAATACTCCATCTGAATCGATGTGTAAAGGATCAATTAATCGATATTTACCAGTCCCCAAATCACCTGGCAAAATGTAAGCCCCTGTATCAATTACACAATTCTGAAGCGTTACCATCTCGGCTGATACAAGATTAGTTAGAATAAGAAGCAGAATAACCAGACCAATTAGATGAGATTTCATGTTTTTACCTCCATATCTTCAGTTTGCCTAGCAGTCTGCCTAATATCCGCGCCCCATTTTTCCGGTCCCTTTTGTTGCCCAATCCTCATTTCCAAAATAAGAAGTGGCGGGAGATGATGATCCCGGCCCATATAGTGCCATATACATACGCCCTTGTGAATTGCCACCAATGAGCGGTGTATAGTACATTACTAGGCCATTAGCATCTGAGGAAGAAATCTCCCAACCTACATTTCCGGTAACCGCACCTCCGGTGAACACTTCCGAGCTTGGCAATGGATCAGGGATAACACCAGCAGAGTTCTGGAAGGTGCTGTAACCGACTGATGAAGGCCCTACAGCCCTTAGATCATAGCTACTAAATGTGGAAGAGCCCTCACCCACATACTTCACCTGCACTGTGGCAAGGAAGAATTGATCTCCATATTTAGGTGCTTTATTGAACTGGTTCTCTTTTAGCACCATGTTTGTGGCGTCAGGATAGACATTTAACACCGTTATCTGCCAACCGTTACCTAGATCCACAGCCGTCCCAACAGGAAAAGGATCATCTCGGGTGCCTGTCGCTGCCTGTTGTACTACAGGTGCGGCAGTATAAGCTGGAGTTGATTGCTGTTGAACGACCGGGAAGACGTGAGCGCCTGCGTGGGTGATACGGAAGCTATTAAGGATACTCAAGGCCGTCATCTTGTCCTCTGTTGATAGGAAAAACAGAAGATATCGAGATGTTTGGTTTGCAGCCAGATCGATAGGAGCAACTGCGCCATAAACCACCCGGCCATCTATCCGAGAGACTCCGACGCCCATTAGACCAGCTTGTCCTCCAATGGTTTGGGTAGATATCCGTGGCGAACTATTAAAACCCGAAAAAAGGTTCGTTATCGCTTGTTGCAGCCTATCGTTCCCAGCGGGTAAGCTGAGACCAAAATCATTCAAAGCCACGTATGTGTTAACTCCAGTTGTGGTTGAGTTCAGCCAAAAGGTATCCATATAATACCCATTTAATCGTAGTTCTGTGGGCAACACGTTAACCGATACGGATTCATTCGAACCGAACGTCACATGCCATATACCAGCATCAACCGAATAATTCTTAGCTGATGCAACGCCGGCACCTGATAGGACTTTCTCACGTCCGAAAGTGATGGCCTTAGCGTCAGGAGAAGCATTGATTACCGACTCGACCCAGCCAGTGCCTAACGTCTCGTCTTGAACGTGTGCCACTGCATCTGAGGCTGTAGTATTCCACTCGTCAACCATCTTTCCTTGGCTGTTGTCGAGAATGATTCTTAGATCTCCGTTGTAAGTGGACTTATCTGCAAACCAGGCATAATTTACAATGATCGATTCCAGTGCTTTGTGGAATGTATCATTATCACCAGTTCGCTGGATAGTGATTTCTATGTTAGCATTGGTCACATTGACCACACAACTCAAAATTCCTGCTTCCTTCATACAAACCGCCAACATAGCTTTTTGAACATCATGATTATCGACGATCTGCCTTTGATTGAAGGTCGTTGGAACCTTAGCCGATGACATGGAATCTTTTCCAAGGCCTGGTGATACACCGACCGATTCCCTGGCAGCAGCCGCCGGCCCAGTCGTCACATTATCAAAGATATGAGGCGATACACCGCTAAGTTGAGTCGGGGTACGATTCATCGTTATTCTATAGGAGTCTACGTCCAAACCAGTACCTCCCGCCAAAACTGCAGGCAACGCTATAAATGCGATGAGAGCCATCGCGGTTACTGTTACCATAGCCTTCATAACGAAACACCCCTCCTTATTTGGGTCAGTATTGCAGATATATCAGCAAAAAAGCTTTTGGGTAATTACAGAAAACTCCAACGACGGGCGCGCCCTGAGGCGGGTGGGACGAAAAAACATATATCCTTAGAAGATAGTTAGAGTGTTAGTTACCCATTGTGATATGTACCTTGAGGTGCATAGATGAACAGTGGGAGTGATACTATATTTTAGAATTGTTTGTTCGAAATAGTTCTCTACGTATTATTATATTATGCTTAATTATATCGAAATACTGGTGGTCCTCGTCTGCGATCATTCTGCGCACACTGCCGCATATGCAATCTGCACATTGCACACCTCTGCTGTTATGCGATTTCTCAAAACGGGCGTACATCCGATGGGGGCTTAGAATTGGATCGATCTGCCTTTTTAGATAAGTTGATATACTCTTTTTTATATCCTTGTTTTTTGATCTTTGGTCGATGTACAATGTAATATGATCTCTTATTTGCTCTTGTTCGATTAAGTTCTCGATTAAATAAAAAATCATTTGATTATAAATATAATTTATTTCGGGATGCCCTCTAAGATAGTCGTATATTTTCGTTTTATTAACATAAATATATCCAAACTGCCCGTTGTTTTCTGCAAGCCTTTGAAGTAATTGAATTCGTACCTCGTGGCTGGATTTGTTGAATTTAATCTCCTTAGGTGCCTTCCCCGTCCTTAATCTAATATCCTCTTTAATATAATCAATTGATTTTTTATAGCTTTCAGTTGGAAAAAGCGCAAATCCCATTAAAAAATATCGTGAAGAACCGGTCTTAAATCCAGGATCGCCAGATTCATCAACAAAAATATGCAGCATGGTCTCTATACTCAGGTCACGCTATCCGCTCAGTTAACTGTTTCGCTATTGCTCAAATGCCCAACTGCGGAATAGCAGCCAGGTAAGCCTCTTTCAGCTCTTTGAGGTCGATGTGATCATAGATATCTATCGCCTCTTTTCTGCTATCCCCTCTGAGTTCCTGGATGAACTCGCGCCTCATTCCCGCCCGTCTGAGATGCGTGGTGAACCAGTGGCGGCAACAGTGTGGGCTGAAACGATCTTCCATCATCTCAGAATTTGGATTATGCAGGCCTACCCTTACGGCGGCCGTTCCCACAATATTATGAACGCCGCGCCTCTTCAGCCGGTCCCCCTCAGAGTTCAGGAAAAGGGCCGGTGAATGCTTCGTATTTTGTCCTTCTCTGATCTTCAACCAGCGCCGGAGGATGAAGGACGCCTCGTCATCAAAGAACACAGTCCGGTTGGTTCGCTTGTGAGTGGGCTTGAGCCGGATCTTCATCTCGACTAGGTCCACATCAGAGAGGTCCAACTCTATCAGCTCGTGCCTTCGTATGCCTGTCTTCGCTAGAAGCGTGATAACAGCCCTGTCTCTGATATCCAGCGTGGAGTTGATCATTTGTGCCATAGCTTCCACGCTGATAAGCTGCCTTCTGTGCCCGTCATCATTATTCTTATATCTCTTCAGATATCGTTTTCGAACCGGAGGAATCGGGTTAGTATTCACCGCATCCTCAAAGACAAGATAGTCATAAAATGAAGACAAGCAGCTAAAATAGTTGTCAAGAGTTCTAGGCTTAGCTTTCTTCTCTTGTCGTAGATGCTCGATGAATCCCTTTAGAACCTTCCGGTCCACACTGGAGACATTCACTTTTTGGTCTTCAAGGTATTGACTGAATTGCTTCAGGGTGTAGCCGTAGCACAAGACCGACAGCTTGGCCATGTCGCGAAGGCCACAATCCACAAGGAAATCTTCCATCAGCCGATCCATCGCCAGCCCTTCGCCTCGGCCTTGATCATGCCATAGCCTTCTAGTTCTTCTAATTGTTTGGAGACGGCCTTGACAAGTTCAGACTCTCTTGGATCTATGCCAAGCGCTTCAAGTAACCTGTAGCTATCCATAAAACTGCGAGCCTTAATGATTTCAACCAGTTCCTTGGAATAGCGTCTAACTCCGTGGTAATCATCTTCGAGAAACGTCTGCGATCGGAAACGCTTTAATTCGCCTTCGTAGCGATCTAGGACGATATCCTTTTGTCGTAGATCATCGCGGAGGTCTTTATTCTCCCTCTTCAGGTCTTCCAGCTCTTTTGTTACCTGGCAGCGGGGTTTGCTATCTTCTTCTGCCAGCTTTTCCTCAATAATCGATACGCAGAACGTCGATAATGGAGTTTTGGCCTTCTCGGCCAGTGATTTCCAGCGATCTTTATCCGCCTTGGACGGAAGATAGAGCCAGATATATCGTGATCTATCGGGTTTGACCAAGCTCTCACCGGTTAAGGAAAGGCTTAGAAGGTATTTATAGTTTTACCTGTAAAAAAGGGCCGAAACATAAACTTCGTCACACCAGCACACTATGTGCCCCAGATCCTGGAGGCCCTGGTTACCGCCAGGGAGATGGGCCTGAGCGTTCCCCTGGTCTACAACAGCGGTGGCTACGACTCCGTCGATACGCTGCGACTTTTGGACGGTATCTTCGACATCTACATGCCTGACATGAAGTACGGCTCCGATGAGATGGCCCTTAAGTATTCAAACGCCCCGGATTACACCAGATATGCCAAAGCTGCAATCCTCGAGATGCACCGGCAGGTGGGTGACCTGGAGATCGATGATGACGGCGTTGCCACCAAGGGGTTGCTGGTTCGCCATCTGGTCCTGCCCGCAGGTGCAGCCGGTACCGCAGAGGTTGTTCGCTTCCTATCCCGAGAGGTTTCAGGGAACACATATCTGAACGTCATGGCCCAGTACAGGCCCGAGTACAAAGCGTGTGGATATTCCGAGCTCGACAGGAGCCTAACGGCCCAGGAGTATAGAGAGGCAGTTCGAATGGTAGCCGATGTCGGTCTGACTCGGGGATTGGATATCTATTAATAGACTCCACAGGAGATATTATAGTGAAGATTTGGTGAAGATGAAGCCTTACGAATATCTCGAACACACCGCCGACGTCAAGTTCAGAGCATACGGAAAAAGCCCGGATGAAATGCTCAGCAACGCCGCCCTGGCCCTCTTCAACTCTATGATAGACACTGCTACCGTCCAGGCCAAGGAGACCTGGAAGGTGGAGCTCTCCGGGCCAGATCTGGAG
>Ga0182021_10003671_pt1 | contig 18072 bp, 17 predicted proteins | sample 612E3MmetaG_FD_120493 | JGI IMG/M metagenome (GOLD analysis project Ga0182021, IMG submission 120493) | Permafrost microbial communities from Stordalen Mire, Sweden - 612E3M metaG (Illumina Assembly) | ecosystem: Environmental > Terrestrial > Soil > Wetlands > Permafrost | place: Sweden... | reverse complement strand
TGAGGATACGGTAACAAGAAAAGTTTACGTTTATGATGAATTTGAAAACCAACATGATCAGCTCTTTTATGATTTTTCTTTGGAAATCGGAGACACATTGCATTCCTTGATTAATGGAAATAATTTATTTGTTGTTTCTTCCATTGAAAATGTGACCTTACAAAATGGAGAGGTTCGAAAGATGTTTGTTTTTAATAATAATGATCATGAATATTACATTGAAAGTCTTGGAGGATCACAGGGTATATTTTATACGATAATGTGGGATTTTACTGTTAATGGTGGATATTTTTGTATTAGTGAAAACGGGACAAATCTTTGGGGTTTTAATTGTGATTATTACTTTGTTGGAAATAACCAAATCAACACAAACGACATTTTATCCATCTCACCCAACCCAGCAACTTCATATCTGGATCTGCGCCTAAACAAGACGATACATAATATTAAATTTGTATTAATGGATCTGTCGGGTCAATTGATCATTTCCAGACAAATTTCTGAACAAGACACCAAAATAATGCTTAACGGGATATCCCCTGGACTTTATTTAGGTCATTTGCTATTTGATGAAGGTGATGTAAAATCCAGAATTATAATCCAATAATTTCATAAATAAATATATGCCTTTGGCATTTACTAATAGCTGCTACTTTAAAACCATGCAGAATTACTAATTCTGCATGGTTCCGGGCGGAATTTCAAATTTACCCGCCAAAGGAGGATTTCGCTCAGCAGGGCTTGGATTAATGAACCGTTCATCCGTCCAAATAGCAATAAAATGGAACAGTTATTATTGTTTGGTGGGGAGGGTTAATCTTGAAAATCGATAAAACGACAACCTATATATCTGGTTATCAAAGATAATTATGAGTAGTAAAATTTATTTTAGACATCAGTGTAATTACATCATAAATAATATATAAATTTATCCAGGAATACGTAGCTCAATAATCTTGTGAACCTGACGAATTAATCTGATCGCCATTTTGTAGATAAGGTTTTCTGGAATTCGTTCAAAACCTGCCAAGGTATAGGTACTATCAATCAATTCTTTAGTAAAACCAGAATAATTTATCCAGACCATGTCTTTCAGGTTTATGTTGAAGAGGGAAAATCATAAAAACAAAATCATTATTCAAAAAAGCAATATGGGAAATCTATCTAAAAAATTGATCAAAGCCACGTTTGTTCCGTTAATCATGCTGGCTTTTGCAGGTGCAGATGCAACTAATATCCCAATTGGGACCTCCTGCCAATCCATCAAAGCTGACCCGGCAGATCTACCTATTGCCTATGATGTAACAGGTGATGGTGGTCACTACTGCCAGGGAGATGTCGGATTACCAGTCGGTGTTGCTAATTCTGAAACCGGCGTCACTTATACACTTTACATGGATGATATAACGACGGGCCAAACCATTCCCGGGAGTGACGGATCTCCCATCACATTTGGTAACCAGGTTGTCCCGGACCAGAATATTGAACATGTTTTTACTGTTAAAGGAACCAATGTGGAGGGCACAACCGATATGAATGGCAGTGTCTCAATTTTGGAAATGAAAAAAATTACTCCCTCCGTTTCCATTTGGTCTGATGCACCTGCTATAATAATTCAGGGAACCACCAACGTTATGTTCTATGCGGTTACTGAATCTGGAGGGGATCCTACATTTCAATGGTATAAGAACGGTTTGCCTGTTGGAAATAGTGATTACTTACATGAAGAATATAACCCGGCCAATAACGATCAGTTTTATGTGGAAGTGACTTATCCCTGGTCTTGTGTGACAACTCCTTATAATACTGTTATTTCCAATACGATCACATTGGTTGTGGTTAATAATATCTGGACAGGAACTGCAGGTAATTTCTGGAATAATGCTGTCAACTGGCAACCAACGACAATTCCTTCATCCGGTGCCGACGTTTACATTCCAATTGTTTCTACCCACAACCTCTACATTCCCGATGCCATTTCATGTCATAATATGATAATAGACGGCGCCAGTAATCTTAGGATTCGCAACACCGGGTCATTAACCATCTCAGGCACACTTACCCTTAACGGATCAGATGGCCTTTATATTGAATCAGATGCAGGAGGTACCGGATCATTGATTGATAATGGGATTGCGGGGACAGGAACAGCAAATGTGCAACGCTATCTTACCACGAATGCCTGGCATTATCTCTCATCTCCGGTAAATAATGCGACTGCCGGTGTTTTCAATAACGATTACCTGAAGACTTCCGATCCTTCGGCAACAACTGGCTGGGGTGATTATATTGTGGATCCTTCAACACCACTTGAAGTCATGCGTGGATACGCCTGTTGGAAGCCGACCGGGAATTTAGCAACCGAAACATTTATCGGGAACCTGAACACAGGAAGCAAAACTTTCACATTTACTGATAATGGTGCAGGAACATACCAGGGGTGGCACCTGGTTGGAAATCCATATCCCAGTGCCGTCAACCTTTCTTCAGCTGGTATTTCCTGGGGAACTTTTGAACCTACAGCATATTTTTGGGACCAATCGGGTACCAACCCGGATCCATATTCAGGCGGCGGCAATTATGATGTTTACCCTCAATCCGGGAACTGGGGCACGCATAATGAGTTTGCCCCGGCGATGCAGGGATTTTTTATCCTTAACGGTACACCGGGAATCACATCTTTGACCCTCCCGAATTCAGCAAGAGTGCACAACGGTCAGGCTTTCCTGAAAACCACACAGACAAACACAAATGGCATGATCATCTGCGCAAGGAGTTATGTAAACAACTTTACAGATAAAATTTCTGTGCATTTCGACCCGGATGCAACTCAAGGATATGATCCCGGATATGATGCTTACAAACTCCTTGGATTGAAAGAAGCGCCACAACTTTATACCCGCATCGGCAACACGAATGTAACCTGTAATGCATTGCCGTTTGAGCAAAAGAACATGGTGGTTCCAATGGGATTCACCTGCGGACTTCCGGGCACGTATGCGTTGATCGCCGACAGTCTCTCGACTTTCGTAAATACCATCTCCATTACACTGGAGGACCTGAAATTAAACACAACACAAGATTTGAGAACCAATGCGGTTTACACTTTTAATTATGATACTATCGATAATCCAAACCGATTTTTACTTCATTTCGATAACCCGGGATTCGGGGTAAACGATCACGGACAGCAAAACGATTTGCAAATCTATTCCTATGAGAACTTTCTTTATGTCCGTAAAACGGGAACAAACCCATTGAGCGGGAAAATGACGTTATACGATCTCCTGGGGAAAGAACTCTATACCTTTAACCTTACTGATAGTCCATTGTCAAAATATAAATTGAACCTTAATGCAGATTATTATGTTGTCAAAATTATTACGCCAGATAGCGTTTATTTGCAAAAAGTACTGATTAGGAGATAAAGTGAGACAAAACATGTGTTTGATTGTTTTAACACTTTTCTCATCGGGCTATTTTTTAAAATCAAGGTAAGTGTTGCTTAACTGAAAATTCTACATTACGGTAAATTCACTTAAGAGGTCGTTCTTGTTCGCATATTAATTCTGGTGCCATTTCTCATTCTCAGCACAGAAGTGTTTGCAGATACTCCCGGTCCTCCGGCGGCCGGTGGTTCACCAGTCTCAGGGGGTGGAACACCTGCCCCTGATCAGGCCGAGTTTTTTGAGTTAAAGATATTCCTGTCAAAGATATCATTAAAGCTGGTTAATAATGTTATCCAATCAACACTCACTTGCCCTGCCATATAACTGCCTGCTCTTTGGCGGCTTCCCTTCTTGCTGAAAATATTCTATTCCAGGTTGTATTCTTTCTGAATGGTTTTCATTAAATAAGAAGTTTGTTTTTTCAGCTCTGTTAATCTGGCAATGTAGGAACTGATCACTCCTTTTAAGATAAAAATATTGAAATAATATGCATGGATCGTCTTTGTATTGCTGGTAACTAAAGCCGGATGTTCCTTTATTTGTAGAATAGATGTTTTCTGAACAAGTTTCTTCAGGGTGAGAAAATCTATTATTTCTGATTGCTGATCTTTGATCTTGTTAAATTGGTTTTCCAATAATTGAGATTGATTGAGCGAAACATTCAGGTCCATTTCATAATTCGCAATACCGTCTGATACAGCCTTAACTTTAATCAACCTGAGATCTCCGGTGTTTTTTAATTGACTCAACGACCTGTTGGAAGAACCAAAAATATTGTAGTTCAGGGTATATCTCATGTCAAGATAATAGAACAGGTTAAGTTTACTGCCAACCAATGGATCTTCCATTACTTTGAGCAAACTGTCAAGACCTTTTACCTGATCTTTATTCAGGACTATTAATTCAGTTAATGAAGCTGAATCATATTTTAAGTCACCTAACATACTCTCCATATATTCTTTCGCCTTGTGCTTATCAACATAATGCTCCCGGATATTTTCAGCAAAGAAACTTCCTATGATGGCCACAAATATTACGAGGAATTCGAATATGTACTCCTTATAATTCCGGGATTTTTCTGAATGTCTTGGATGATGATGAATTTCCATGATAGATACTGGTTTTAATGGTTTGTCAGTTTGAGTTTAGTTTATTGGCTGCTGCGCAGTATGCCTGCGTGCCATGCCTCCGGCAGGTAAAACGGAAGGCAGGGAACTTTTTTTATTTGGCTAATTCCTCGTCAATTTTTTTGATTATTTCCGTAGCATGTCTGATCGAGCTTTCTTCATATAATTTAATACTCATCTCTCCAAGCATAATTAAATAATCTATTTTGGCTTTAAATTGTTGACTTGAGTAGAATTCATCGTCGGTTTTATCTGAATGCTCATTCAGGGCGTCTATTGTTTTAAGTAAATATTGATTGTATAAGTTATTTATTTCCATGGTTACCGGGGCGTCCTGTTGATAATAACCAAGGATAGCCATTCTCAATTCATCATTTTCAATATTGCCGATTTTGCCATTCGACTTAAACCCCTCATAATTCGCATTATTTATTTTGTGCAATAAAACATGTACAGGAAAACTAATATCATACGAGTTCGCCTGGTGCATACGGCCTTTTATTGAAGGAGTGAGTTGTAAAATACTTTTATATCCCTCATTCGCTTCCTTATAAGTTTTCGCATCGCCCTTTAACCATTTAAGGTCTTTAACCAGGTCTTTTCGAATATTTGTAAGAAATGTCCTTACCTCTTTTTGCTCCTTGTTATGCTCGGTTACACCATGCAGCCAGATTGAAAAACTAACTGCAAAAACGATGATAAATATCTCGATGACGATATCTTTCGTTCTCTTAAAAAATGATTGGTTAGCGTTTCTTGAAATACTGAATATTTTCCTCGAGTGTTTTACTAGTTCCTGATCCATGGTTTATTCTTTTGGGTTATATCTTCATGATCCTATTGATATTTTATCCAGACTCAAAATTGCTTAAGAGCTGATTTTACCTGCTGTTTTTATCATTTTATAAAAGCAGAAACATATACAAGACCTCCTATCAATAGTAAAAATATGATGAGGAAAGAAATTAATAAACTAACGGTTGTTTTCAAAATCCTATTCCTTTGATTTTTAAATAACTGAATAAGTGTCCAAACTGCAAGTGCATATCCGATTAAATTTATTATTCTATCGGTCTTTATTAACATGGGCGTTCCACTGGAAATATAATAGATCGGGAAAGTTATGATGTGCAGAATAAGTCTTTGTCCAACTAAAAAAGAATTTATTATCAGGTGTTCAATAAAATTATATCCACCTTTTCTAAAGCATAAATAGGTTCCAATGGCAAAAATTGGTATTTGCAGGATTGCCAGAATTGCGTAATGTTGAGAAATCCATTCACTCGTTTTTGCAATGACCTCATTTATATGATTAACTTTTTCGCCAGAGCCAGAAATTACAACATAATTGGCAAACATATCTATTTTAAAAAAATGAAAAAGCAATCCATAAATACCAGCTAAAACAAGGACCAATGAAATTGGCTTGAAATGCTTTACGCGTTTACCTTCAAGGAACTCTCGTATAGAATGTCCCGGCCTCGTAAACAATTCTCTGGTTGTAAAAAGTATTCCTTTGTCCAAATGCAGCAATCCATGCTGGATGTCGTGCCACAAATAATGAACATTTATTTTGTGGGTTTCCGCACTCTGTCCGCAATTACTGCAATATTTTCCTTGCAATTCAGTATTACAATTTTGGCAAAATGTTGTCATAAATTATGTTGAGTTCAGAGGTTTTGTAAAATAGCAAGTAACGCCCTGCTTGTTCACAGGTCGAAAGAAATTTATAATCAAATGCCGATTCGTAAGAAATGATTCAGTTAGTAAGTATGTGACAGCCAATTTATTTTTTTCATATTTATAAAATTACTCTTTCACAAATTTTTCAACTGCCACTCCGTTTTCTGTATTCACTTCTACAAAATATAACCCAGTTCGTAGATCCGAAACATCAACAGTTGTTTTATTGCCTTTTGCTGGAACAATCATCATTAACTTCCCTTGCAGGTTGGTGATTTTAATGCTTACCTGAACTGTTTGTTGTGGAGTTTCGATTTGCAGGTAATCAAAAACGGGATTAGGGTATAATTTGATTAATGCAAAGTTTATCAATGCAGGAATTCCCTGGGTGCTTGTTCCTTTATATTCATACGCACCGATATCGGGTGTATTATGTCGTTTAAATCCTCTTTCATCATATTGAGGGGCTCCATTTCCACTTGCAGGTATAGCATCTACTGCACAACCCGTCGAATCGGTCAATTCGCATACGGGTATCCAGAATGTTCCGGATGATAAAACAACAGTACCACCATTAAGTACAAAACCCGGATTGCAATTGACCAAATCAGTAGAGACCGAGCCTACGATTGAGGATTGTTCGAAAATATTATAGCCCCCTGAACTGATATAATTCGTGATATCATTTTTTTGATTATGATAAAAGAGACAATTCTTCAGCACGAGGTTTGAACTGCCTGACATGACAACCGTGCTATTATAATTTTCACAAAAAGTACAGTTGGTTATCGTTCCGGTACCGGTTGCAGCACAGATAGCGGATCCCCAACCTGTTGCACCATTTTCATCAACCACCGTGGAGTTTTTATAAAAAGTACAATTAACCAGGTTCAATGTACCCAGATCCTGAAAAATGGCACCTCCGTTACCCCAATAGGCAGATGTACAATCATAGGTCCCAAGGTTTTCAAACGTACTGTTTGAGACGTTCAAAACAGCGCCTAAATTCGCTATACCACCTCCATTCATGCCATTGCCCGTATAGCTGTGGGAGCCCGAACCTCCATAACCCTGGTGCCTGGGGAAGAAATAACAGTAATCAATATTAACAGTTGCATTGACATTGTTTATAAAAAGGATGGCTCCGTCAGTATTGTATGATACCGGATATCCGAGGAAAATGGGTATTCGTGCAATCTTCAGGTTCCGGAGATTTATTGTTATCGCATCCGAACCGTAAATTCTGAAAATCCGGTCAAAACTTGGAGTACCTTTAGAGATATGGATGAGCAAATTGGGATTACCGGTAATAGTAAGTGATTTATTGATTGCAATTTCCGCTCCCAGTTTAATTTCCGTCAAGCTTTGATCAAATGTGATAGAATCGCCGCTTTGTGCCATATTGATTGCATCCCTCAGGGAGCCGGTAATGCTGTCATTACCGGTAGTCACGATGATTGTGTTTGAGAATGCATTGACTGAAACAGTTAGCGAAATGATCATCATCATTACTAAAGTACTTGTTTTCATGAGATTTGAGGTTTTAATTTGTATTTGGTTGAATAATTTATTTTCTTCCAGGTTTGTAGTCTTCTGTCTTTCTTCGGCTTATTGATAATGCCCCGCAGCCGCAGTGCATGTTTAACAGATTTTATATTTGATTCTCGTTTGAATTTTCATTGGACCCGATCAAATTTCTTAACCAACTGCCCCGCATTGCAGTCTGCGGGCTGGTTATAGCAAGAACATTTTACGGAAAAATCTTAAAAATATCTTTCCGATGGGCAATTATAATAAATCGTATTTTGGTTCTATTGAGTAATTCAAAACCAACACGATAATCACCAATTCTTAATCTGAAATAATTTGAGTACCTGGAAAGTTTTTTGATATTGGGTTCCTGAGAGAGGGAAGAGGAGATCTCAAGGTGGGTAATAATTCGCTTTAGCCGTTGAAGTATTCTTGGATCGTGAATCTTTCCAAGGGATTTTTCAAACGACTTGTCGAATTCAACATTCATTTTCTATCCAATTTTTTCATGATGGATTCACGGCTGACAGTTTTTCCGGTTTTAACTTTATCTATAAGGGAACCGAGAGCTAAGTCTTCATATTGCTCTTCGTTAATATTTAAAACGTCAGCACCAAGTTTTTTTGCAAGCTCTCGGAGAATCTTAGTATTCTTATCATCAGCCTTTATTACGATAGCTCTCATATTCATTTTTTACAAAGATACAAAACTTGAAAAATATAATGTGTCAACTAAAATGTTTTGGCCATAACGCCGGCAGCCCAAGTGCCGGCATTAGAAGATTTTATATTAGCTTTTCGTTTTCATTTTAATAGCTTCAACTACTTTCCTTACCTACAAACTTTCATTGAGGCTGCGTGCTTGTTATCGGATGTGCTACCGCCTGTTTTATAATCAACAATTAACTTCTGCTCATATTCTCTTGAACAGAAGCCAGAAGCCCAATACCATTTCGAAGATAACCATCGGTATGTCGAACAAGCCGGCGTTAACCCTCGCATCGAAGTGCGGGAAAACAATGAAAGCGAAAGAACAGAACACGCACCATGCAGAAGAAATTAAACCGAAGACAGCCAGGAATCGGGGTATATATCGCGACTTCAACCACAAGTAGCTGCAAATCACGGAAGCCAATCCCCAAAAGGGCAATCCAACGTAATATGCATCGTAACTTGATGCGAGGTGCAGCCTTGCAAGCGTCTGTAGTTGTTCTACGTTGAAGACCGACAGGTAAGTTGCGTCACCTAAGAGCCTTAAAGCACCAAACGTGTTTAGTGCCGTAATAGACCACATCAATGCAAGTACCAGCCTGCAGAATGTCGCAATCAAAGCAAGGTTCTGATTCACTGGCTTGAGGATTACGTAAAGTGCTGAGAACAGTACAACGATGTTCACAGCGTATATCAGGTTGCAGGCGATATTGAGACGAAATAGTGTTTCGTGCGCAATGATGTTTCGGGCAGTGGCTATGGCATTGCCTGGAATGATCAGGCGGAAGCTGATGCCATAGTTGGCAATTACCACGATCGCTATAGCAGACAGGAAAGCGAATCCCGCGATTCTTGCAGCTTTGCGCTGTGACTGGTCAGTGAAGTTGATTGTCATTTCAATTCCTTTAATTTATATTTTATTGCATATTCTGTCAGGATTTGGATTTCGCTTCAAGCATATCCGATAACGGTCCGCATGCAACCGCAATGCACCTGCCTGCTCGTTATGCAGCGTTATTTTTATCGTTAGCTTGCAAGAATAAAAGGTTTATATACCAGTTTAAGGTGCCTTTTAAATTTTATCTCTGGTATTGAATCAAACCTAACGGACAGGTGCTTTACTTTTGTTGTTAAAACTGAAAACTCAAAGCGGATGATCATAAGGTGTGTCACGACGAGAAGATTATTGGTTAAAGTAGAATCATTTGGATTAGTATCCGTACGGAATACCGAAACTTCAGGTTCACCATAATATTTACTCGATAACAACCTGATCGATGTCGGTTTTGTCAAGGTATCTTTTGATAGTTTGAATTGAAAATTCGATAAGTTCAGGGTAATATTCTTTCCCCGGGTGTCGACTATGATATCAATGAAGAATTTCGGGTTTGGCTTTGGCGGTAGTATAATAATTGGATTTGGTATTACCGGAATGAAAGGCGGACCAAATAAAAAATGAAATCCGGGTTTAGCGCAAGGACATATCGTTAGTAAACAACTATCGGCAATAAACTTATAGGATCTGGTACTTACCTTCGGGTCAGAATACCGATAGCAGATGTCACAATCTTTCCACTCCGGGGACTTACTGGATTCCCAGACATTTGCTTTCCATAAAAATGAACAACCTGAATTGACAAGTATCAAGGTGAAGAATCCTATTACTTTCAATTTATTTTTGACGTGCTCCATTCAATGTTTATAAAAATGCAGCTTAACACTCCGGCTTGCAGCCGCAGTGCGCCTGCCTGCCATGCCTTCGGCAGGTATAGCGGTAGGCAGGGGTTTTAGCAGAGTTTATGTTTGTTTTTGTTTTCATATTTCAAGTTAATTTAGGATTAATTTTATTCCTTTCTACCAGGATTAATGCAAACAAATCAATAGGATTAAGTTTGAGTTTTGCTGAATACTTTTGAAGAAATGTTTTGGCGATCGAGTAGTCTGTGAACTCTTTTAGAATTAGATCACAAGAATTTTCCCCGTGCAAGCAAACTTCGAATATGGTTGTTGTATATGTATTTGAAATACTTTCCATGTTCATGGTTTGAGACTCTGTAAATAGTTTTAACTCTATTGTATCAAACTCACTTAATTTTCGCCAATTTCCAATCTTAAAAATCAGAATATCAAGAAAAGCTTTAATTCTCATTGATTTATAGTCAATCATGACACCTCGTATGGAAAGAAATAATAACAATCCAATAAGGGAAGCAATTATTGAGAGAATAATATAGTTCGCTAAAAACAGTGTTATAATCCCAATTATGGTTAAGATTAATCCACAAGTTGAAATGAATCCTTGAAATGTTATTTTATGTGAAATTTTCTCTTTCATTTAGAAACTGATTATTTATTGCAAAAAAAATGCGGCCTAACGATCGGCAGGTAAACCGGTAAGCAGGGGTTTAATTTGTTGTTACTTTTCCTTTCCTGCATCCTTTGCAAGTTTAGTGAATGCTAGCCTTCGGAAACTCTCCGTATCGCACGGCTGCCGGCTCGTTATGGGCAGGTTTGGTTCATTGTCAATCCTTTAAACTAAATGTTTTCTTCACTTCTTCGTAATTATTAAAATTTACATTTGGGTGCGCTTTTTTACTAGATGATGTAATATAAACTGACCTATATGTATTTGTTGCAGGATATGGGGTTTGACTACCATCTGTATTTCGTTCATACACTGTCCATTTATGCAAACTAAATATAAAATACCTCGACGTAGGAGTATTTGTGACAGGCAGTTGTATCCATTCATCATTAGCGCTAGCTTTGAGATAAATAATAACTACCCCACTATCCACTATTCCTTGTGTAAGGCGCGGAGCAGTTACATCTGCATAATATAATGTACTATACGATGACCAACTACTTATAGTTACCAGCCCATTATTACCTTCCACATTCGCATTAGTACCATTTGTCCCATTAGTACCATTAGTACCAGCTGGTCCTTGTGGACCTGTATCCCCTTTTGTACATGAATTGAGTATTAGCACACAAAGTGCAAACATTCCTAAAATAATATTTTTTTTCATTACTTCATATTTTTAAAAATCCTACTCATCAGGCTTTGCAGCTATGCCCCGTTTTTGTGAGTGGTTTCTGGACTCCACATATTTTTATAAAACTTTGGTATTTTCCACTTTAGGCTGACAGTCTTTATTTTGACTGCATTGTTTATTTAACTTGCCCATAACGTACTGGGGGCAACATGTGGGTTTTAGCAGAGTTTATGTTTGATTTTCGTTTGTATGTTTATTAGATCCACTCAACTTTCTTTATCAACTGCCCCGGCTTGCAGGATGCGGACTTGTTAGCGGGTGTTTTTGTTTTTCTCCGATTGTCCATAGAAGTTTATCAACAAACCTATTCTCACGAATAATTTCAATTTTAAATAATTTACTTTTATAATCATTCTCTAGTTCACCAAAATACGTTTTCAAAAAGGTTAAGGAATTGTCAATAATTGCCTGGTTTTTCTTTTTATATTGTAATGCTAATTCTTGATAATGTGAATAAGAATTATATCTCAGACCAAGTGCCTTTTTTGTTCTCGAATCAAATGGAATAATGACCCAAGGATTATTTAAAAATAAAATTTTCGATGCTAAAGAGATTGGAATTTTGCCATCAGTTATTTTATGATCTCTTAAATGCTTTGCAAAACCATCGACATTATTACAATCCTTTCTATTTATCCATTTTAGAGTAAGCGATAATAGATTTGAAGTTTCATCTTTCCTAAACGTCCTTGTAACCTTAAATTCATCAATGAAACTTTTAAATGTTCCTGGGTCCTTTGTTAAATATTTCTCAAAGTCGTTATTGTCAACCTTAAATCTTTGAAAGTTCAAAATGTAATTTAAATCTGATTGATAAGTTTGCAATAAGTTCCCACCGCTATAATAATGTTTCTGTTCATGCTATTAAAATAAAAATACCCGCTAACGTATAGCCTGTAAACACAGTGTTGGTAAAAGCTTCACAAACCGGGAAAATTTTATAAACATTGGGTTTACAGGCATGTTATTTGCGGCCAGTATTATCTTTGAATTATTAGTTTTTGTTTTACCGACCATTTATCAGAATTGATCTCCAGCAGATAAATTCCGTTATTTAATTCACTTATATTAATTTTCTGCATATTTTGTTTCAACAATTCCGAACGGACCACTTCCCCGAATACATTATAAATAGTTAAGAGCTTGTCATTATTGTTAGCATTATTGATTTTCAGGGTAATAACATCAACAGCGGGGTTGGGATAAACCATTACATTTGATGCAGAAGCGGCAACCTGAATTATGCCTGATATTGTTCCGAATCTTTTCAGCCGGGCCGTATTGGCACCACAGCTATTACTATTTAATTCAGTTTTACCTGTCAATGAATCACCGACATAGGCTCCGATAATTGTAAATGCATCCCAACTGTTGGTCTCGCCGGTTCTAATATGTCCCTCAAAATGTCCTGAGTCTGCATGTACTCTTCCTGTACAGGAGACGTTAATCCGGACGAGGAAACAATTTGTCCCAGGCTGTTCAGTCGAAGCGTAACATTTCTTTGTCCGCAGTTAGCAGTAAACAATGTACCAACCAATGAATCCGTCAGTGCACCACGATTCATGATTCTCGACAATGCCCAGCCTGAACCCATAGGAGCATAATTTTGAGAAATAAGTTGTGCCGAAAATGGGAAAGAGTAACCATCACATATTAAAGACCCGGAGACAGCACCCCCTGAAGTAACGGAATAAGTACCGTTAGTGATGCCACAAAACATTGATGCATCATAAATATTGCCGTTACCGTCAAAGACCCAATAATTCGTATTATCATCATTGTAGATCTGGGCAGGAATAGTATCCATGAACCATGGCCCGTTAAGTGTAGCATTTGAATACTGTGCGAAGATCGCATTATTGAAAAGTACCGAAAAGCATAAGATTGAAACAAAAAATAAAAGTTTTTTCATTTTAATTTTGTCAGTGTTTATTGTGCTGACTCCGCACTTTTTAATAGTTAATTATTTGTGAAAGTAGTTCATTCATATCTATTGGTTGCATATACCTCCTATTATCCCGAAACTTTAATTCGACATATTAATATTTGCACTGCTTATTGGTTTCTTTTCAAATACTGGGTTGCGCTTCATCTATTCTTACAAATATCTATAATAATTTAATCCGAAATACATTCCGGAAGGGATAATTAATGGAGGTCCGAGGTAGGAGGTCGGAGAATGGAGGTCCGAGGTCGGAGATCGGAGATCAGAGATCGGAGGTCGGGGGTCGCGGGTTATTCCCTAATGTGAACTATGTGCCTATTGTGGTAAAAAAAATTGTGAGTAAAACGGTGAATGGAAGTCGGAGGTCAGAGGTCAGAGGTCGGAGATCGCCTACTCACCAGCTCACCAACTCACCAGCTCACCAACTAATCAATGCCACCGGAAGATCTTCAGTCCTGCCACGAAGAAAACAATCCCGGTACCAGCCAGGATGAGGGAGGGAATGGTGATCTCGGCAAATCCTGCACCTTCAATAAATACGCTGCGTATTCCATCGGCCAGCATCGTGAGGGGGAATTTCTGAATGATAGAGGAGCTCCATTCGGGAAAATTATGGTAGCTGAAGAAGATGCCCGAAAGAACCATCATCGGCATGGAGACCAGGTTGATGAGTCCGTTCCCGATCTCGGTTTTTGCCGTATGTGACGACATGAAGATTGCGATCCCGGCGAAGGCAAAGTTCCCGGCCATGAAGATCGTTATCAGTGCAGGGACACTTCCCTGTACCCTGATCCCGAATGCCAGCCACGTAAAGAGAAACAAAAGCCCGGATTCCACGAAATTCATGCCCAGCCTGACAGTGATCAGGGCAATCAGGTAGTGCGATTTTTTCATCGGGGTGGCTACCATCCTCCGGAGCAGCTTCTTCGCCCGGTTATCGATGATCTCATAACTGATGCCCCACATGATCGACATCATCACACCCATGGCGATCAGCCCGGGTACCAGAAAATCAACATACCGTGTTCCGGTGACGGTGAGGGGTTTTATACTTTGGTTGCTGCTTTGCTGCAGTACCGAAGGGTTTTTAAAAAGGTTGGAAAGTTTCAGGTAGATCAGCTGCGCATCAGGATTCAGGGGATCAAAGTGGTATTCTATCTCCCCGGACCTCTCTCCGATGATCATCGTCAGGTTGCCCCGCTTTAACAGTACCATGGCATTTTGCCAGTCCATGATGCGAAAGGTGAAAGTCGTGTTCCCCAGCTTATCGTCCGGGACGGTGATCCGGTAACTCACGCTCCCCTCTTTGTCTTTTTCCTTTTTCGCATGATTCGATTCCAGGAAAATCCTGATGAGTGAAGCAGACTGACTGTCGACGGGGCTTTTTAATGTTGTTACCCATGCAACATCCCTGAAAACATCTGCTTTTTTTGTAAATGCGATACCAAGACCCAGTGACATAAGGATGGGGAAGATGATCCCCCAGAACAACACTCCCGGTTCCCGGATGATCTGCCGGAAATGCGCAAGGATCAGCTGTATCAGCTGTTTATAGCGAACCGGCTTATTCATGAAGGCGCCTCCCCGTCAGGACTGTAAAAAGGTCGTCAAGGTTATTCACTTTCATGTTCTCCCCGTTTTCCGGTTGATCCTGGTTCTCGGCCCCGAGCAATTCCTTCAGCGTTCCTTCTTTCAGGATGAGTCCGTTGTCGATGATCACGATGCGGTCGCAGAGTTTCTCTGCTTCTTCCATGTAATGCGTGGTGAGGATGAGGGAAGTCTGCGAACGATCTTTTAATTCCTGGAGAATTGCCCATATTTCACGGCGTGCATTGGGGTCAAGGCCGGTGGTAGGTTCATCCAGCAGTAATATTTTCGGATCGTTGAGCAACGCGATCCCAAGGGCCAGCCGTTGCCGCTGCCCGCCGGAAAGATTGACGACATAGGACTTCTTCTTTTCTTCGAGTCCGACAACATAAATAATCTCTTCAACCCGTGCATCACCCAGTTCAAAGAAGCTTGCAAACAACCTGACCGTTTCCCGAACGGTAAGCTTGTCGATGAACCTGGTTTCCTGCAGGGACAAACCGATGACCTGCCGCAGTTCATCTTCATTGCCTTTCCATTTTTTTCCAAGGATGAAGATCTCTCCCTGATCCGGTTTCTGGATGCCTTCGATCATTTCCACGAGGGTGGTCTTGCCGGCTCCATTAGGTCCGAGCAAAGCAACAAACTGTCCTTGGAAAATACGGAGATTAATGCCCCTGACCGCCTGGACGGTCTTAAAGGACTTGACAACATTTTTAACTTCTATTACAGGATCTTCCGGGAACATCTCCTTCTGAAATCTTTAATGCGTATATTCGTCGATCACTGTTTCCAGACTTTTCCGGCAGACCTTGCAGAATTTTATGTGCCGGGTATACATAATGCAGTCGAGTTGCGGACGGTAAAGTCCGTTCTGTGTGTAATCGGCACCTTCGAAAGCGCCGGCTTTATCCGCATATTTTTCCGTGGAAAAGAACAGGTTTTCCTGTTTCATCTGTCGGGTGAAAAGATCTTCCATCACATTCTCAGGAACTTTTGCTGCGCGGAGACTGTCGCGTTCTTTCTGGATCTTATATCCGAATTTATCGAAGGCTTCTTTGTTCCAGGGTGTTGGGATGGGTGTTCCTGGTTCCACTGCCGTTTTCCATTTCAGGTTGTCTTTATCCAGCAGTGCGGTAACATTGGGCTCCCAGGGTTCCACTGTGACCTTCTGTGCTTCATAGGAAACCGAAGAAGTATAATATTCATCCGCCAGGGCTCCCATATGGTGCCCGAATTCATGAACCATGATGTAATCGGCAAATTTGTTATCTGCCGAAACCGTGGTAAAAAGGTTGTATATCCCGCCACCGCCATAGGTCTTTTCATTGATCAGGATGATCATGAAGTCATAAGGTACTTCGGATGCGATGTTCCGGACTGTTTTATTGTCGAAAGTCAATGCATACCTTTCGGAGTCAAATATCCCGTATGATACGGAGAGGGGAGTGCGTTTGAAAACACCCGGCTGGGGTTTGTTCACGCCCGACTGAGCTGCAGGTGTTTCAATGGCACGGATGTTCAGGTCGTTTTTTCTCGATTTGAAGGGTTCAACACTCATCAATACCGCCGAAAGACGTTTGGCGTCATTCCTGAACTTTTCCATTTCAGAAGTGGAATAACCGTCTCCGAGGATCACGATATCCATCTTCTGGGATGCCGGTCCGTTTTCGATGATCACATCCGTTTTATGGATTGGGGTAATATCGGCGGGATTGACCTGGCGCGAGGAAGGATCAATGGTCGTATTCCAGATTGTCTGGAATTTGTTCTCCGGGTTCCTTTTTTTCAGGGTCACCAGGACCGGCTTTTTGGGCCAGGGAAACCTTAACGATTCGTGGAAAGTTCCGTTCCCTTTATCTGCTTCGGGTGTCGATTGCCATTCTCCGAAGATACTTGAAAAGCCACGGGAATAGATCAGCGTTTTGGTGTCACTGTCGAGTACCTCGAAGAAATACTGTCCAAGCTCGAGCCGGTCAACCAGCTGGGTCCTGCTGCCGGGCCATATTCCGTCAGAAACAACCTGGTCGGTTGCAAAATGCTCTTCAGTTGCATTACCGCTGTGGTAGTAATCCAGCCGCATGGTCTTATCCAGGAAAAAGTTTTCAAAAGTAACTTTCCCTGAGGGTAAATCCATCGTGGTTTCTTCAACATAAGTTGCTGGTCCGGTCAGGATCTGCAGGTAAGCGGTAACAGGTACGAACAACAATCCTATCAGTAAGGCTTTTAATCTCATTTTTAATCCCGGTTAATGATCAATTTGGAAAGAACAAAACATGATGACAAATCACCATGAACTTCTGTCTGCAAAAGTACGGATTTTCCTGCATACTTTTATAAGGATATCGACTTCACCTTGTTGCAGATATAATGAAACAAATTCCCTGAGCCTGACAAAGCGCATTCGAAGTATCATAAAGGCAGATGACAGATAACAGCTAACAGATAACAGTTAACAGATGACAAATAATGTTATTGAATGTATTTTGACAGGTAAGTGCCGGTCATTGAATCCGTATTTTTCATGATATCCGCTATTCTTCCTTCTGCAACAACAGAACCGCCCTTGTCACCGCCGCCTGGACCCAGGTCGATGATCCAGTCAGCCTGCAGGATGATCTCCGGGTCATGTTCAATCACCATGAGCGTGTGTCCTTTTTCTGCCAGGTTCCGGAAAAGGCTGTTCAGGTGAATGATGTCCAGGAAATGCAGCCCGGTTGAAGGTTCCTCGAAGAGATACAGATTCTTCCCTTTCATGGGTTTCATCAGTTCTGTTGCCAGCGTGAGTCGCTGACTTTCGCCGCCCGACAGGGTATCCAGGGATTGCCCGAGCTGAAGGTAGCCCAACCCGACATTTTCAAGAATTTTCATTTGTCCCGGGATGAGTTTCTGGTCACAAAAGAAAACAGCTGCATCTGAAAAGCTCATCCTGAGTATATCTGCAATATTTGTGTCCCTGTACCGGCACGACAGAACCGTGCT
>Ga0182021_10003670_pt1 | contig 18079 bp, 7 predicted proteins | sample 612E3MmetaG_FD_120493 | JGI IMG/M metagenome (GOLD analysis project Ga0182021, IMG submission 120493) | Permafrost microbial communities from Stordalen Mire, Sweden - 612E3M metaG (Illumina Assembly) | ecosystem: Environmental > Terrestrial > Soil > Wetlands > Permafrost | place: Sweden... | reverse complement strand
TCTCTGTGCGAGGAGGGGGACTTGAACCCCCATGGCTGTTAACCGCTAGCACCTCAAGCTAGTGCGTCTACCAAGTTCCGCCATCCTCGCGGGGAGGTCAGAGTGGCCGCTTATAGTAAGGCCCGAGCCCCCTGTCAATGCAATGCCGGTGACTCCCTACATGGGAACTCTGGGAGGGTTCCCATGCCCTCGCGCGATGGTGCGCCGCCGGCCAGGGCGCGCTCAAAGCGCGCGGGGAGGGCAGGGTGGCGGGCCGTCCCGAAGTCCCCGCAGGGGGCAAAGCCGGCGGGCTCCCCACGCGACTACGCTGCCGGACGTCCCAGGCCGAGGAGATCGCGCGCATCCAGATATGCGTCGCTCACGGCGAAGCGAAGCAGGTCGCGGAGGGGACCGGGCCGTCCGGCGTGTTCGCACAGGGTCTCCGGGTCCGGCTTGACGGTGGCTCCCGGTATGGACTCGTACCCGACAATGCGCACGGCCGCGCTCGCGACGCCGCACATGAGCAACCCGGCGCGGTTACCCGCCTCGCGCACCCCCTCCCGCCAACGCGCCGGATCGAGGGCAATCTCGGCGTGTTCCTGAAACAACTCGCCCACGCGCTTCGCGATCTTGTAGGGCAGGGCCTTCTTCAACTTGGCGGCCTGCTCCGCCTCAGCGTCTTCGCTGCCGGCGCGGAAGCGCGCGTGCTTGGGGTGGAAGGCCTTGAGCACGCCCATGAACAACGTGTCGAAGTCCGGTGCGGGCAGCGTCGCTGCCAGCAAGTACTCGGGCCGGCTGAGCTCGAGGGCACGGCCGATGCGGAAGCGAAGTTCGCCGACGGCGGCTTCGTCAGCCAAACGCGGCCCGACCACGATCGCCGGGGGCGCCACGCCAACCAGGCTGATTCCATCGAAGTCCGCATCCGGTCGCAGGTAGAGACTTGTGCGCCGGTTGCCCAGCGCCTTGCCGGCTTGCCCCCAGATCTGGGCTATGGCCAGGTCCGCCACCGTCGAAACCTTGTCCTTGGCCGTCACGCCGAAGCTGTCAAGGTTGGCCTGTGAGAGTCCGGGCGCCCCTTCCCACACCGCCGCCAGCACCTCGGCCATGAAGTGCAGATCCTGCAACGGATTCAGATACCGGCTGCGACCGCCATCCTCAAGGGTTCCCGCATAGGGATCGTCGGCCGCGCGTTCGGGCGTCGGGTTCTGCGCCAAAAAATCCCTGTCCTCATCGGTCGCGAGGCCGAACACGTCCAGCACGTCCAGCAGGCAACGCGCCCGATCGACGTGCCCGAGACGGATGTGATCGGCGGCCAAAGCATGCAGGGATTCCTGTCGGATCGGATCGAAGACCAGGATGGCCTTGTGGTTCTCGATGGCCATCTCTCGGTGCTCGGGTCGCCCGCCATAGATCTCGGCGAGAGCCAATCGTGCTTCCACCCGATTGGGGTCGGCCGTGATCGCCGCCTGCAAGGCGCCCACCGCGGCCGCCGGATCGGTTTGAACCAACAGGGCGCCCAGCCTCGCCCACAGTTCCGCGCGACGGTGCGCCAGCTCTTCGTCCGCCGCCGGCTCGGCCAGTTGGGGCAGGACTCGTTGCAGGGTTTCGCCCACGTCAGCCCCGCGGCCGGCTCGCTCGCACGCCTCGCACAGGCTCCACAGGGCGGTCTCGTCTGTCGGATCGTCCGCGATCACCTGCTGGAGCAAATCCGCTGCCCTGTCGAAGTTGCCTTGCTCCACTTCGAACCCGGCGATCTCGCGTCGGCGCGCAGCCCGCTCCTTGGGCTCGACCACGATGTCGGCGATCCGGCGCGCGGTTTCAATGGCGGCACGCGGGGCGCCTTCAGCCCGCTGCGCGGCCAGCGACTTCTCGAGCAGGGGCACTTGCTCCGGGCTGTCGGCCTCAATCCGGGCCACGGCTTCTTCGTAGGCTTCGCGGGCTGCTCCCATGTTCCCCAAGGCCAGGTGCAGATCGCCGATCTGCTCGTACAGCCTGCACTGTTCGATCGGGTCGCCACAGGATTCGGCTACCAGACGCAGCGATCGCGCCGCCTCCAGCTTGTCGCCGCGCTCGATCGCCAGGTCGGCCAGCGCGCGCAGGGTCTGCGGATGGCTGGGAGACAGGCGCAGGGCCGCCTCGTGCAGGGTGGCTGCGCGTTCGGGCCGTTTCTGTCGCAGTTCGGCCATCGCGCCGTGGGCCAGCGCCAGCGCCACCTCCTCGGGGTAGTTGGGCGCGGCTGCATGATCCGCGATCCCATCCAGGTGGGCGGCCGCGTCCCGCCAGCGGCGGGCCTGGAAGCGGTTCTCGCCCAGGGCAATGCGCAGCATGAGCTGGCCGGGCAAGGCCTTGTCCGCCTCCACCAGTTGCCGGTAGCCTTCGTCAAGGCGTCCTAGCTTCTCGTACACCTCGCCCAGCCGGTGATACAGCTTGGCGGTCTGCTCGGGCTGGCCGCGCATGCGCCGGAGTGCCTCGTTCAATCTGCGCTCGGCCCGATCCCACTGCTCTTCGCGGTACAGAATATCGGCCATGGTCACCACGGCAGGCAGGTGATTGGGGTCGAGGTCCAGCGCCTCGTCGAGCCGGCGCTCGGCTTCGGTGAGGCCGTCCGGTTTCTCACACAGCGCGCGGGCCAGGTTTGTCAGCACCGCGGCCTTGGCCGAAGGCGAGTCGCACAGGCTGAGCTGCCGCTCGTACAGGGCTGTGGCCTCGTCGATCCGGCCCTCGCCAGCCAACATGGCCGCCAGCGCCGCCAGCACCTCGGGATTCAAAGGATGCAGGTCGACCGCCTTCTCGAAGCAGGCCCGCGCCTCGGCCACCTGGCCGAGCTGATCGCGGAACACAGCGCCCGCCTCCAGCAGCGCCGCGGCCTGTTCGGGCTTGCCCGCCAGAGCATCGGCCCGGCGCAAGAGAACCGCCGCATAGGCCTGGAAGTCGTTGTGTTTGAGGTGGAAGCGCGCCAGCGCGGCGAGCACCGCCGGATCTTCCGGCTGCAGCGCGAAGGCGGCCTCGATGGCCTGCTGGGCTCCCTTGGAGTCCGACAGGTCGTCGGACTTGAGCTGGGCCATCTCGAGATTCAGGGCTGCAATCAGCTTGGCGTCGCCACGCGCTTTGGTGAGGACGCCGATGCGCTGCTCGAGGATGCGCAGGGCCTCGTGGGCCAGGCCCGCGCTGCGCAGGTTGCGCAAGAGCGCGGCCGCAGTCCGCTCGTCGGAGAGTGCGTCGACTCCCAGGCTGCGCAGACAGGCCGCGGCAGCCTCGGGATTGCCCAACTTCTCTTCCAGGATGCGCGCGCGTCGCCACACCAACTCGTTCTTCTCGGTACCCTCGGAAATCTCGGCGCGCCGGCGTAGCACGTCCGCCAGGGCTTCGAAGCGACCCATGGCCTGCTGCAAACGATCCAGCGCTGCCAGGGCCTCGGCATCCCGCGGCGCTCGCTTCAGTATGTCCTCGTACATGTCCACTGCCCGGGCGGGCAGCGACAGCTCGCGTTCGTAGATCTCGGCCAGGCGCCAGCGCGCCTCGCGCGCGTCTTCTCCTTCGCCCGTCAACTCCAACTCACGCTGCAGCGCCGCGGCCGCCTTCTGCGCCATGCCCACCCGACCATACAGGCGCGCCAGTGATGCGTAGCCGACCCGCGCCTCCATCGCCAGCTCGGTCGCGCGCGGGTCGCCTGCCGCCAGTCCGCGCTCTTCCTCCTCGGCGCTGGCCACGTAGCGCTCGAGCGTGTCCACGGCTTCGTACGGTCGTTCCAGCCGCTTCTCGTACAGTTCGGCCAGTTCAAAGGCGCGGCTGCGCGCTTCGCTGCCCTCCAGGCGGCCGCCCGGCACGGTGATCCGACGTTCCAGCACCTGCGCCAGGTCAGCCCAGCGCTCCTGAGTTCGGAACATGTCTTCGAGCCGTCCGACCGCCACCGGGTTGTCGGTTTCCAGCACGACCACCTTGCGGTAGCGCTCCTCGGCCAGAGGAATCTGTCCCAGCTCTTCGCGGATCTGCCCAACCCGCAGTTGCAGGGCCACCGCCTCTTCTCGCCCCTCCCGCTCGGCCGCGCGCAGGTAGATCTCGCATACGTGATCCCAGCGGTCACCCTCGCGCGCCAAGCGCTCCATCTCGGCGCGCACGGACTCGTCTGTCGTTTGCAGGACGAAAGCCCGCTCCAGCGTTTCCAACGCCAGGTCGCTGTTGTGGGCGCCCCGCTCCCAAATGTCGGCTTGCTTCTTCAAGTAGTGATGCCGAGTGATCGGATCGGCGGGCAGCAACTCATAGGCCTGCACCCATTCCTGCCACGGCGTCTCGAAGCCGGCCGCGGCCGGCGCACCGGCTGCCGCGGCCGGCTCAGGCAAGTCGGCCGGGTCAACCATGTCCAACTCGCCAATCTCGATCTCGCCTGTCACCTCGTCGATTTCAAGCTGCGGGGCGGCCGCCTCGCCCACCATGACCGGGGCGGGCGTCGTCAGATCCACCTCGGCGACCTCGCTCTCGGACGTGGCCTCAGGCTGCTCTATGCGCCCGGCGGCAGAAGCCGCTGCCGGCCCCGCGTCCTCATAGCGGCCGATGAGAAAGCCCAGTCGCCACAGGTTGGCCGCAATCTCTCCGTCTTCGGGCGCCAACCGGAAGGCATTCAGGTAGGCGCGGAAGGCACGAACCCGATCTTTGACCTTGTCCTCGACCAAGGCGGCCGCCCGCTGTGCCACGGTCACCTTCTCCGCCGTGGTGGTGGCCCGTGCGAAGGCCTGCCCTTCAACCGCCAGCGCATCCTCCCAGCGCCCGGTGACCTCGGCCAGACGCAGGATTTCCAGCCGGGTGGCCTCGTGGACTGGAAAGAGGGCGAAAGCGCGCAACAGTTCGTCAAACGCACCCGAAGGATCGCCCATCTCGGTCTCGCGCACGCCTGCGCGCAGGCAGAGCAGGGCGAAGCGGTCTTCCGGTGCAGGACGGCCGCGCGCCACCTGTGAGTAGACATCGAGCAGCCCTTGCCAATCCTTCGTCGTGCGAGCCAGCCGTTCCAGTTCTGCCAGCAGGACCTCGCCGGCCGGGTCGTGGGCCAGTGCCTCGCGCAGTACGGTGAAGGCGCGCGCCGGTTGCTGCAGCCGGCTCTCGCACAAGCTGGCCACCTTCATGGCCACCTGCACCTGGGCGAGCGGGTCCGCCGAGCGCGCACCCTCGCCCGCGTACACCTTGATGAGATCCTCCCACAGCCCGTGGGCCTCGGCGGTCACCTCCAAGCGAGCCAACGTCTCCTCGTCGGGCTTCTCGACGTAGGCACGCCGGAAGAGCTCGAAGGCCCGGCGCGGCTCGTTGAGCATGGTCTCGGCCGCCTCGGCCATGTCGAAGAGCAACCGGCGCCGTTGCGCGAGGTCCTCGGTCTGGCGCAGGAGTTTTTCCGCGGTCGCGATGAACGCCTCGCCGTCGTTCGTCTCGGCGTAGAGAGGCGCCAATGCGGCCAGTGCATCGGACTGCTCGGGCTCGATCTCGACCACCCGTTCGAAGGCGTTGATGGCCTTCTTTGCATCCTGCAGGCGGTCGCGGTACAGGCATCCGATTTCCAGCGCCCGCGCGACCCGCTCCCTGGGATCGGTGGCAAAGCTCAGTTGCCGTTCCGCCACAATCGCCACGCGCGGCCAATCGTTGCGGGCCTCAGCCACCCCGCGCAAGGCATGGTGTGCCTCCAGGCTGGCGGGATCGAGATCGCTGATGATGTGTTCCAGCGCGCGGATCGCCTCGGCCGAATCATCCAGCTTCTCGACCAGCAGGCTGGCGCGCTGGAGCGCCAGGGGAACGGCGTCGGCCGGATTGGTCGCGATCCCGACACGGAGTGCAAGCAGGTCCGCCAAGCTTCCCCAATCAGACTGCTCCGACGCGAGAACCGATAGCGCCTCCAGTCCCTCGCGATCGGCGGGCAGGATCTTGAGCAGGTCCTGCCACGCTTTTTGGGCGCGCGGAGTGTCTTTGAGCCCTTCGCCGGCCAGACGAGCCAGCCGGCGCAGAAGTTCTGCCTGTGCCGACGGATCGGCGGCCGCAGCGAGGATCTGCAGGTCCAGCGTGCGCGCCACATCCTCCAGCCGTCCCGCTTTGTCGTAACCCGCGAGCAACGCCTGCAGCGCCTGCTGGTCACCGGGGACGTGCTTGAGCACGTTCTCCCAGTACGGGATGGCTCGATCGAAATCGCCGAGCTGGTTTTGCACGAGGTCGGCGATGCGCCGGACCAGGCCCAGTTTCTCCTCCGCGGACGTGGCGTAGCGGAGGTGGTACTCGAGCATCTTGACCAGCCGAGGCCTGTCATTCGACCGTTCGAAGATGCCCTCCAGGCGCAGCAGGGCGTCCCGGTCGCCCGGCACGAGCTTGAGAATCTGCGCCGCAGCCCACGAGGCGGACGACAGATCGGACAGTCGCTCCTCGTACAGGCCCAACAAGCGACGGAGAAGGTTGACCTTCTCAGCTTCGACGCTGGTCAGCTCGACCTGGGAGCGCAAGAGGGCGGCAAGCTCAGCCCACTGTTCGGCGCGTTCGTACGCCTCCACCACGGCGCGGAGTGCGACCACGTCCTTCGGATCGAGGGCGAGGACGTCACGGTAGACCGTAGCCGCGCGATCCGGCGCGTTGAGCTTGTCGAGGTACAGCCGGGCCAGGCGACGCAGGATCTCGGCCCGGGCTTCGGGCTCGCCAGCTGCCGCGTCCTCGCTGAGAACGGTCGCCATCTCTTCCCAGCGCCCGGCCTTCTGCAGGATGCGCTTGCAAGCCTCGCGTGCCCGCTGGTAACTGGGATCGATCTCGAACATCCGCCGCCACACCGCCAGCGCGCGATCGATGTCGCCCAGCTTGGTCTCGGCGATCACCGCCACCTCTTCCAGGCGAGGCAGCAGCTCGGAAGGCGCGGCGCCGGTGGATCGAGCGTGGTTGAGCGCGAACTCCAGCACGTCGGCCAGCTCACGCCAGGCACCGCGCTGGCGGAAATGTTCGGCATAGGCACGCAGGGCATCCGGGTCGCTGGGCCGGGCTTGCAGGATGGCGTGCAGGTACACCGCGGCCTGTTCGCGATCGCCCAGCCGGTCGCGATAGAGAGACGCCAGTTCACGCTGCAGGTTGAGGCGGAACTCGGGTTCGGTCGCCTTTTCCAGCTGCCGCTCGCGCAACTCGGCCAGCTTGCCGTAGTCCTGACGTTCCAGGTACAGCTTGGCCAGTTCTTGCGAGGCGGTGCCGCCCGGCGGCTCCAGGGCGACGATCTCCTGGTAGATGCGCATCGCCTCGGCCACGTCGTTGAGCGAGGTGCGGGCCAACTGAGCCCGCTTGAACAACACCTCGATCTTCTCCTGATCGGTGTGCGCGGTGGCCACGCGCTCGCGCAGAAAGCGATCCAGGTCAGCCAGACGGCCCGCGCTGGTCAGCACGCGCTCCATGAGCACGGACGCGTCGGGATGGCCAGGCACCGCGCTCAAGGCCTTGCGCAGAGCTGCCACCGCGTTGTCCACGTCACCCGCCTCGTGGCGGCGCCGTGCGATCTGGCTGTACAAACCCACGGCTCGCTCGGGTCCGTCCGCTCCGGTCCACTGCGGGTTGGCGAAGACCGCGGCCAGGGTATCCAAGGCCTTGTCGTCGCGCGGGTAGAGCCGCACCACATCGCTCAATTTCTGGGCCGCTTGCTGCAAATCGCCAACCTTCTCGGCCAGCATGCGTCCCAGGCGGAACGTCAGGTTCGCTCGTCGCTTCGGATCAGTGGTGGCTGCCAGCTCCAGGTCATACAGGCGGCAGGCAGTCTGGTACTCGCCGATGGCCGCGAAGATCTTTCGCGCCTGCTCGACGGTTTTCAGATGTTCGGCCGTGATGCTGCCGCGCAGGGCGGGAGTGGAGACCGCCCGAGCGATGCGTTGAATCTCTGGACCAGCGGCTTGCTCGGCCTCAGTCTTCAGTTCATCAATGCGCGCCGTATCCTTGGCACGCATCACTGCCACCGCCTCCATCTCCAGCATGGTCAGGTACTCGTCGGTGCGGCCTTGCTCGCGGTAGATGTCTTTCAGTCGCTTGGCAGCCTTGCGATGGCTGGCGTCGCGGCTAACCGCGTGCGCTAGGTCCGCCTCAGCTCCCGAAATGTCGCTCAGATGGTCCAAGCGGACTTCAGCCGCGAGGTAGAAGAGTTCAGCGGCCTTGGTTTGGTCTTCGATGGCCTGGGCACGCGTCTCGTACAACGTGACCAGTTTGTCGAACCGACCTGACTCACGATAGGCCTTGCGCAGAGCGACGAACGCGTCGCCGTTGGCGGGCTCGTTCTGCAAGACCTGTTCGTACTCGCGCTCGCTGGGCATTTCTGGCCCTCCGGAGGATCAGGCGATGGCGCCGGTCAAGCTACAACCGGGAAAGGTGACGCTGGAAGGGAAGTGACGCTAGCAGGGAGAGCGACGCTAGCATCACCTGCGCGGGAAACCAAGAGGCGTGCGCAGCTTGCGTAATCCCGTAGTAGCCGCAGGAGGTCGTGGCCGCGACAGAGATGTTCACCGTCGGCCACGCCCACCTCCTTTCGGGGGCACATCTACATGGGAACTCTGGGAGGGTTCGCCCCGCCCTTCGGTTCCCCACCGGCCACCACCCCCGCCCGCTTCGCTCCGCCTCGCCAAACCCTTCGGCCCTCCACCCGCCACCGCCTACCCGCTCGCTTCCCCCTTCGGGGACTTCGGGACCTGCACCTTCCCCACCACACCCGCTCGCTACGCTCGCGCCCTCGCGCTCGGCCTCGCGCGATGGTACGCGGCGAGCAGAACGCGTCGGCTCCCGACGCGGCTGGCGGCTACTGGGGGCTGCCGCGCGACTTCAGCGCAGCCAAACGGCGCTGTACGTCACGGAAGGTGGGGTCTCGCTTGGAGACCCGCTCGAAGTAGTAGAGGGCCTCGGCACGATCGCCCGTGTTGTAGAAGACGTTGCCGAGCAGAAAGTAGAGTTGCGTGGCCTCTTCCTCGCTGGCGCGCGGGCTCTTGAGCGCGTCCTGGAAGCAGCGAGTGGCCTCCGCGTGGTTGCCCATGGCCTCCTGGCTTTCCCCGATCATGGTGAGGGCAAAGACTTCACGCTTCGGGTCGCCCAGCAGCGCCGTGAAGTGCTGGATGGCGACATCGTAGCGCTCCATGGTCTTGTTCATCAGACCCAGGTCGGCCTCGGAATCGAGGTCTCGCGTGCCGAAGGTTCCCTTGGCCACTTGCGGCATAGGGGACGGCTCCACCCGCTGGGTCAGCTCCGGCTCCGGCGCTTCCCTGGGCACCGCGGTCCCCTTGAGGCTCGCCAACCTCTCGCGCCGGTCGGCTACCAGGATGTGCCCAGGATGGCGCCGCTCCAGGTCGTCGAGCAGCGCCTGCGCCTCGTCGCTCAGCTCCTGCTCGATGAAGAAATCTACTTGTTCCAGGTCGCCCAACACCGCATCGTCATCCTCATCTCCGCTACTCGACGGCGGCGCTCGGTTGACAACGGTGCTCTCCTCCCTTGCCGCTGGTCGGGACGCGGGTGTGGCAGGCGTGGCCCTCTCGTCGAAGCCTCCGTCGCCCCCATCGACTTCGGCGCTGCCGAACGCCTCAGCCAGCGCCGCCACGGCGCCGGTCTTGCTTGCCACATCGTCCCCTGCGGCCCCGCTGTTGCCGAGGATTTCGATTTCGCCACTGTCAATCATCTCGAGCTCGGGGGTCGACCCCTTTCGCGAAGGGGCGCTGGCTGCTGCCGGTGCGGCTTGAGTAGCCCCGGGTGTCATGCGACTGGCTGCAGCCAGCAGCTCCTGTGCCCGCCGGGCGCCCGGGTTCAGCTCCAGTGCTCGGCGCGCATAGGTGGCTGCGTCGGTTCGGCTCGACGGGAAGAGCTGATGGGCGAGAACCTCCAGCTCCGCGGCCGCTTCGGACTTGCGGCCGAGTTGGATCAGCACCGCAGCCAGACGCTCGTGCGCCCCGATATGCGTGGGAACCCGCTCGAACACGTGGCGAAGATGTTCGGCGGCACGCTCTACCAGCCCGTACTTCACGAACACATCGGCCTCGGCCAGGATTCTTTTTATCTCGGCGTCGTCTTCCGGCTTCTCCACCAGGCCCGAGGCGATTGCCACTCGATCCGCCACGCTGGGGACCTCCTCAGGAGATGGCGTCTTGTACTTGTACTGCAGCGCTGCCGGAACCTCCAACTCGCTGAAGGTGATGGCCATGGATCGCGCGGGCATCACAAGAGCGGGCATGGAGTCGCTCGACAGGGTGGGCATCCGACGGTGCAGAGGAATGACAGGCGCGGGAGTGTGGACGGCGCCGGGCGAGGTACCCCCCAGCATCGCGCGGATCTCTGGATCATTCGGATCTAGGGCCAGGGCTCGCTGGATGATCTGGTTGCGCTCGGCCATGCGTCCCGCGCCAGCGTAGATGCGGCAGAGTTCCTTGAGCACCGGCAGGCTCTTGTGTGGCTGACCCAGTTGCTCGAAACAGCGGGCCAGAAGGTCGAGAATCACGGGATCGCTCTGGTTGGCGTCGTAGCAGGGCTTGAGCCGGGCGAGAGCCGCCCGGGCGTTGTTGCGATCCAGGTAGCTCGCGGCCAGCTCCTTGCCGAGGGCGTAGTCCTCGGGTTGGTAGTACAGGATTCGCTCTGCCACACGGGTGAACTCATCGGTTCGCCCTTGCGCCTTGAGCAGACTGGCCGCCTCGCGGAACTCGGCCACCGCTTGGTCGGACTGTCCTGCTTGTGCGGCCATCTCGGCATAGCGGATCCGCGTGGCCGGCTGCTCCGGATTGAGATCGAGGATCTGCCTCATCGCGGCCAGCGCTTCGGGGATTCGGCTGGCCTTCTGGTGAAGCAAGACAGCCTGCTCCAGGTGCTGGATGGCGTCCGAGAACAGTCCCAACTGGCGGTAGACATCCGCCAGCTTGGTGCGTGCTTCCACCGACTCAGGAGCAAGCTTGATGATGTTCTTGTAGACGGCTACTGCGCGCTGGAAGAACCCCTGCTCGACGTAGAGATCGACCGTCTTCTGGTAGACCTCGGTGGCCTTGTCGTTCTGTCCCAGGCGAACATGCACCTCCGCCATGCGCAGCCATGTGCGAGTGTCCTTGGTATCTTCCTTGACGGCGTTCTGGAACTCCGTCAGGGCCTTTTCAAGGCTTCCCCGCTCTAGGTACTTCTGCGCTGTTGCGAGGTGCTTGTCTTTCTTGGTTACCACCTGGCTGGGTCCGCCCTTAGAGTGTTACCGCATACGGTAACACTGTAAAGGTGTGGACAGAGATTTGCGGGCGACATGCGTCGTGGCGCACCGCGCGGGCGACGAGCCGCGCGGCGGGCTGGGAACGGCGTCGCGCTATGGGCGGCTCAGAGACGTTCCAGGAAGTGCGTATCGAAGCGCCCGGCGATGAAGTCCGGGTGGTCGATGACGCGCTTGTGGAGCTCGACGTTGGTCTTGATGCCCTCCACCACCACCTCGCCCAAGGCCCGACGCAACCTGGCCAGGGCCACATGGCGGTTCTCCCCATGCACGATCAACTTCGCGAGGAGCGAGTCGTAGTATGGGGGAACGCGATAGTGGGCATAGATATGCGTATCGACGCGCACCCCTGGCCCACCGGGAAGGTTTAGTGCCGTGATGAGTCCGGGCGAGGGAGCAAAAGTGACGGGATCCTCAGCGTTGATGCGAACCTCGATCGCATGACCGCGAGGCCGCATGTCCGGGTGGAGGCGCAGCGGATCCCCTGCCGCCAGCCTCATCTGCTCTCGCACCAGATCCACGCCGAAGACCGCCTCGGTGACGGTGTGCTCGACCTGGATGCGGGTATTCATTTCGATGAAATAGAAGTGCTTTTCCTCGTCGAGAAGGAACTCCAGGGTTCCAACCGTGCGGTATCCGATGGCTGCGGTGGCCTTGCGTGCCGTGCGCAGGAGCTCGACGCGCCGGGCATCGTCGAGTGCCACCGAGGGTGCCTCCTCGATCAGTTTCTGGTGTCGGCGCTGGATGGAGCACTCGCGCTCGCCCATGGCGATGGCCGCAGAGCCATCGCCCAGAACCTGCACCTCGATGTGGCGGGGCGCTCCGATGTAGCGCTCCAGATAGACCGCGGGGTTGTTGAATCCGGCTTGGGCCTCGGCCCGGGCCGAAGCCAGCTGCGCGAGGAGCCGCGTCTTGTTCTCGACGATCTTCATGCCCCGACCACCGCCGCCGCCCGTCGCTTTGATGATGACGGGCAAGCCGATGCGTTCCACCGCCTCTTCCGCCTGATGGTCGGTCTCGATGATGGGTGAACCCGGAACCACCGGAACGCCCGCCGCCTCCATCGCCTTGCGCGCTGACACCTTGTCGCCCATGAGCCGCATCAGCTCGGGTTGAGGGCCAATCCAATGCAAGCCGCACTTCTGCACGACCTCGGCGAACTCGGCATTCTCGGCCAGAAACCCGTAGCCGGGGTGGACGGCGTCAGCGCCGGTCACCTCGGCCGCACTGATGAGGGCAGGGATGTTGTTGTAGCTTTGGCGTGCGGGGGGCGGGCCGATGCACACCTTCTCATCTGCGAAGCGAACGTGCAGCGCGTCCGCGTCGGCGGTGGAATGAACCGCGACTGATCGGACGCCTATGTCACGACACGCGCGAATCACGCGCAGGGCGATTTCGCCACGGTTGGCTATCAGTACTTTCTTGAACACGGTGGGTGTGCTTTCGGATTCACCGCAGAGGGCACGGAAGACGGCAGATCCGAGATCGGTGTCTTCCGCGGTGAGATCGTCCTAGGCCTTCTCGATGCGGAACAAGGACTGCCCGTACTCGACGTGTTCCGCATTCTTGACCAGAATATCGAGGATCTTGCCGTCGAATTCGGATTCGATCTCGTTCATCAGTTTCATGGCTTCGACGATGCACACGACCTGGCCTTTGCGCACGGTTTGGCCGACCTCGACGAAGGGCGGCGCCTCGGGAGCCGGCGCGCGGTAGAAGGTGCCGACGAACGGCGAGGTAATGAGCACTCCGGTCTCGGCGGGCTTGTCTGCCTTCTCGATTGCCGGACCGGGAGCGGGCGGGGGCAGGGGTGGTGTGAAGGGGACTGCGACCGTGCCTGCACCGCCGCCGGCCTGGCGCCGCACGATGCGAATCCCCCCGCAGGGGTCGACACCCAGTTCGGCAAGATCGAACTCGGTGGCGATCTCGGCCAGTTCTCGCACGGTGGCGAGTTCCTCGGGCCCGAGAGCGCAGAGTGGCTCCTCGCAACAGCAAGACGAGGACTTCTTCTCGTCCTTCCGGACTGGGGCCTTGGCTTTGCTCATCGGGTGGAGGCTCCTTTCTTCGGCGAGGCGACCGCAGCGGGCGGTCTTGTGCGAGGCGATTCTACATCATGCGAAGGGGCCGCCCCCCGCATCGGGCTGGGGGCCAGCAGGTGCGCGAGGGCCTCGAGCGCAAGGCGGTAGCCCACGGGCCCCAGCCCCGCTATCTGGCCCAGGCAAACCGGGGCCAGCAGGGAGCGGTGGCGGAACTCCTCGCGCGCGGCAAGGTTGGACAGGTGGACCTCCACAGTCGGCAGGGCGACGGCCGCAATGGCATCCCGCAGAGAGACACTGGTATGGGTCAGCCCGCCGGCATTGATGATTAGACCACGGGCCTGCCCGCGCGCCTGCTGCACCCGATCGATGAGGGCACCTTCCTGGTTCGACTGAAAGGTCTGCACCAGCAGCCCTAGCTCACGACCCCGCGTCTGCAGGCCATCGTCGATCTCCTGCAGCGTGGTGTGGCCGTAGATGTCCGGTTCTCGCGAACCGAGCAGGTTCAGGTTCGGGCCGTGCAGCACCACGACCAGCGGTAGGGATGTCCGCTCGGCTCTCACAGGTCGGCCCGGATCTGGGGAGCCGCCAGACGCATCACGTAGCGCGCCTTGCCGAAGCTCGCGTCGGGGCGCACGGCACAGGCGACGAAATACTCATCGCTCAGCACGTACAAGAGAATGACCACCTTGTCAGTCCGCATGGTGATTTCGGCCGTTTGGCCCCGGTCGAGCCGCTCGACTGCCTTGCACATCTGCGCGGCCGCGTGGGCCAGTTCCATGCCCGCGGTCTGGATGTCGATCCCCTCTTGCCCCTCGCGGCTGTAGTGTTCGACCGCGATACCGTCGAAACCCATCAGGATCGCGGCCACCCCCCCGTCGAGGCGGTCCACCATTTTTTGAAGGGTGTCGCGGAACATGCGTTCGGCTTCTAGCCACCGCGAGCCGGGCGTGTCAATAGCGGCTGGCGGGATGGCTCGGTCACGGCGTCGTGTCAGTCGGCGCCGCGGGCATCGGAACTGCTGGACATAGGACGCCGGTGGCGTGGCCCTGGGCGTCGACGCCCAGGGCACAGCAAAGGATGGTTCCGTCCTGGGCCGGGTTACACGGATTGCCCGTGTATGGGTTGACCGTGAGAGCCGAGCACTGGGGGATTGCGGGGAAACTGAACTGCGCCGCCGCTGGATCGGAATACTCCATCTGCAGGCAGCCGTAGCAGACTTGCACCGGGAATGTGAAGGGTGGGCTCTCGATGTCCGAGCTTCCCAGGTGTCCCTTGGCTCGGATCGTGGCTGTGACCGTGATCGAGGAGCCGGACGGGGCCGCCTGCAGGGAATCGAAGAGTGGGGCTGCGTTGCATGGCCTGATGATCTCCACGATCTCGGAGATGGTGCTCGCGGGCGCAAGGTGCCATGTGTCGACGGGAGAGTCGAACTCGCCCGGGCATCCCGCATCCCACGGGATGCTGGTGCCTGCGCTGGTCGCCACGTCCAGTTTGACGTGGAACGATTTCATGATGATGTTGTTCATTTCTTCAACCAGCGAAGCCGTGCCACTCGTTTGTCCGCTGAGTGGCTCCAGGAGGTTCTCCACCACTGGGTAGAGGTAGTAGCGCGTGCTGTTCTTGCTGAGAACGGCAACGTCCAGGACTCCTTCGACTCTCCGGGTAGCCGTGGGTTCCACGGGAACAGTGCAGTCCGTCGTACCGGTCCCACTCTGTATCCACTGGTCCTGCACGATGAGCAGTCCGGTGGGGCCGTCGTCAATCACGCAGGCCGCGAGGGACAGGAACACGCCAACCAGAATGCCGAAGCCCAGCACGCGACCAATGGTTTTGCCGATACCTGCTGTCATGGCACTCTCCAACTTGTTCTGATGAAATCGTGCTTCCTCATCACTGCTACTGCCCAAGGGCGCGAGCCCGGTTCACGATGCGCGGCGTCAGGAAGACCAGGAACTCGGTGCGGTTGTCGTTCTCCCGGCGGTTGCGAAAGAACCAGCCCAGTATTGGGATGTCCGAGAAGAACGGAACCCTGGCGTGGCTGAGACCTGAGTTGCGCGTGTAGATTCCGCCTATGACTGCCGTGTCGCCGTCACGAACCAGCATGGTCGTGCTGGCTTGCTTCTTTAGAATCGTGGGGTCGCCGCGGGAGCCCGTGTTGGCGAAGTCCGGTTCATTTTTGGTCACGTTGATCACGAGCATGACGGTGCCCTCGTTGGTGACATGCGGCTTGACCCCCAGGTGAAGCTTGGCATCCACGAACTGGGTCTGAGCGCCCATCGCGCTTACCACCGACACTGGAATCGACACGCCCTGCTCGATCGAGGCATCGATGTTGTCCATGGTGGTGATCCGCGGCGAGGACAAGATGCGGATCGTGCCAGTGGACTCCATGGCTGAGAGGCGCAGATTAAGGTTGAAGGCCCCTGCCACCGATCCCAGGGTGAGGCCGATGGCACTACCGTTGTTGAGGCCAGCAGCCACCGGCATGTTGATCACGAAATTCGGATCGACCCCCCCGGGGGTACCAGTCCGGACGGACGGAACTAGACCGGACAGGGGAGACTCGCCGCTGTCTGCGCCGCCACCGATTCCAACGTTGTAGGGGAAAACCAACCCGGTAGGATTCCCGTGCTGCACATCCATGAACGTGTTTCCGCCCCACTGGATGCCGATTTGGCGGGCATAATCCGTATTGGCCTCTACGATGCGGGCCTCGATGGTCACTTGCGAGGTTTGGGTATCCAGGTTGCGTACCAAGTCCTCGATGAGTTGCAGGTTGCGCGCCACATCGGACACGATCAGATTGTTGGTGCGGTCGTCGACCGATATCTTGCCTCGCGGTGACAGCAGGTCTTTGGCCTTGTCCTGCAGGGAGGAGGCGTGTGCGTAGGACACGCCAATGAGTCGGGTTTCTGTGGGCAAGACTTCCGCCATCTGCTTCTGGCGAGCAATCTCTTGCTCCAACTCCTTCTCGAGTGCCGACAGAGGCGCTACGCGAACCAGGTTGCCCTCGCGAACCGATCCCAGACCCTTGGCCCGCAGCACGACGTCCATGGCCTGGTCCCAGGGCACATCGCGCATCTTGATGGTGACCTCGCCTTTCACCTCGTCCGAGGTGACGATGTTCATCTGCCCCACGTCGGCCAGAAGACGCAATATGTTGTGGATGTCAGCCCCTTTGAAATCCAGGTCGATACGGCGACCGACGTAGCGCTTCTTTACCGCCAAGCTGGCGCGTCGGGCTGTCGGTGATTCGTCCTCGCCGGACTTGCGCGCCGGACTGCCGGCCTGGGCCTGCCACAAGGCAGCCGTGAGGGTGACGCTGAAGCCTGCCACGCGGCGAGCGGGCACGAACAAGACTGACGGCGGCAAGGGCCCGCCCAGCGCGGGTAGCTTCTGTCCATTGGACGGCGGCGCCTTCTGGAAATCCCAGTAGATCCGGCTCCCGTCCTGCCGCACGCGATTGGGGACATCCTCGGCCAGATCCACGTCGATCCGAACCGTAGCGCGGGCATGCGGATCCTGGTACGAGCTGATGAGTCGGACTGGGCCTAGATATTCAGTGGCGTCCAGACTGCGCGCCAAATCGTCGGGGAGATCGGCGTGGTCGAGGCGCAGGCTGAGGCGCCGATCGGTCGGGCGTTCGACGGCAAATCCTGACGGCTCCTCCAAATCGATGATGACCGAGGATCGGGTGGGCTCGTCGACAAAATGGATATGGCGGACACGGGTGGGTACACGCAGAGTGACGGAGCGAGGACGGCCGGCCTGCTTGGCCGCATCGGGCGCAGGCCGCAGATTCACGGCGGTCACCTTCTCATCCTCCGGGACTGGCCTGGCCGCGACCGGCGTGGGGGCCGGCCGTGCGACCGCCACTGCGGCCGGCTTGACCGGCGTGGACGCCTGCGCGAGTCGCTTGAGTTCCGCCGCCAGCGCATCACGAGCCGCCTCCAGTTCGGTTCGCTCCTTCTCCAGTTTGGCACGCTCGCTCTCGACCCGAGCCCGGTCGGCACGCGCCTGGGCCAGGCGCCCCTCCTCGGCCGCACGAGCGGACTCGGCGCGCTTCAACTTCTCTTGCTCCTCCCGGCGGCCGCGCATCTCTTCCTGGCGGCGGTCTTCTTCTGCACGGCGGGCGGCCATCGCAAGAGCGAGATCCTTGCGCGAGCGTTCGGCTGCGTCAGCCGCGTCCCTGCGCTCCGTCTCGGCCTTGGCCACCGCCGCCGCGGCACGCGCCCTGTCTGGTGACGAGGCGCCGCTTTGTTCGAGTCGCTCGCGCTTGGCCTGGGCGGCCCGCGCAGCCTGCTCGCGTTCAGCCAGTTCGTTGGCTGCCGCGTGCACCTTCGCTTCACGTTCTGCGACCAGGCGCTCGGCTTCCGCCAGCCGCCGCTGCTGTTCCTCCTGGCGCTTGGCCTTCGCCTCAAGCGCCGCGGTTCTTGCCTCGACCTCGCGAGCGGCCGCCTGCAAGGCTCGGTCGCGGTCGGCTTCCCGCTCTAGGGCCGTCCGCGTCTGCCGCTCGGCCCCCTCGGCGCGCCGACGGGCTTGCCCGGCCTCGAGTTCGGCCTTGCGGGCGTGTTCGTCCGCGCGTGCCACAGCTGCCCGCTGCCGCTCAGTCTCGGCGCTGGCGGTCTTCGCCACCGTCTGTGCCTCCTCGGCGTCGTGCCGGGCTTGCTGCAACTGTTGTTTGAGCTTGGCGTTCTCAGCACTGGCCTGTGAAGCCACCTGGGCCTGTGCCTCAGCTTTGGCTTGCGCCTCGGCTTTCTCGGCCTTGGCTTGCGCCTCGGCTTTCTCGGCCTTGGCTTGCGCCTCGGCTTTCTCGGCCTTGGCTTGCGCCTCGGCTTTCTCGGCCTTGGCTTGCGCCTCG
>Ga0182021_10003669_pt1 | contig 18080 bp, 17 predicted proteins | sample 612E3MmetaG_FD_120493 | JGI IMG/M metagenome (GOLD analysis project Ga0182021, IMG submission 120493) | Permafrost microbial communities from Stordalen Mire, Sweden - 612E3M metaG (Illumina Assembly) | ecosystem: Environmental > Terrestrial > Soil > Wetlands > Permafrost | place: Sweden... | reverse complement strand
TGGCGATCATCTCCAGTTGCCGGCGGTGGCGGTCGTCGAGATTGGCGCGTTGGAGCAGTTCGGAGAAACCGATGACGCTCGTCAGCGGGTTGTTCAGTTCGTGCGCGACGCCGGCCACGAATTCGCCGACGGCGGAAAGTTTTTCGCTTTGGGTGAGTTGGGCGCGGGTGGAGCGCAGGGTCTCGACGGTGCGTTCGAGTTGTTCGCGGGCGGTGGCGAGGTTCTGAATCATGCGGTTGAAGGCTGTGGCGAGTTGGCCGCATTCGTCGGCGGTGCGGACGTCGACGCGTTGGGAGAAATCGCCCTGGCCGATGGCAACGGCGACGTCGCGCAGTTGCCGGAGCGGCTGGGTGACGCGGCGGACCGCGGCCCAGACCACCAACGTGGCCAGCACGACGCTGATGCCGCCGATGAGCAGAAGCATTCGTTGCATGGAGAACAGCGCGGCAAGCGGTTGTTCGTAGGAGGCGAGCAAGACGTAGCCCAACGCGCGCTCCTTGCCCGCGCCCTTGAATCGACCGGCCACGCAAAGCATGTGCTCACCGGCCACCTTGAGTTTCTCGACCTGCTCGGCTGGGTCGAGGTGCGTGTCGCCTGAGTAGGCGGGTTCGGCAATAATGTGGTGCGCGGTGGCCGGGTTGAGTTTGGCGCGCGGGATGGTGGTCGCGGTGATCTGGCCGTTGGCGTAGAACACGACGTGACAGTGGGTGAGCTGGAAGAATTCGCGCGCCACTTCGTCGCCCAACTCCGTGCCGAGGCTGAGCGCGCCGACGGTGTTGACGCCGACGACGACCGGCATCGAGACGACGTCGACGATGCGACCGTTGATGACGGCGACGGTAAACACGGTCTGGCCTTGCAACACGCGGCCGGTATTCTCGATGGCGCAGTTTTGGAACGCCGTGGTACCGGGGTCGTTGGTCTTGTTGGCAGCGGAGATTTGCTGGCCGTTCCACATGGCGTACGTGATGTATTGCGCGCCGACTTCGGCGACAAGCTCGCGCAGCAAGGAGTTCATCGCGTTGGCCTCGCTCGACTGCGCCACGGCTTTGAAGCGCGGTTCGTTCGGGACATTGCCAAAGCGCAGGAAGAGATTCTTGGCGCGGATGCGTTGCAGGTTTTGAAACACGGCGTCGGAGGTCAACAGCGCCTGCGCGGCGTCGGTCTCGAATTGGGCGGAGACATGGTGGTTGACCATCCAAATCGTGATGCTGACGACCGCGATGACGACGGCCACAACCGGCGTCAGCACTTTGGCCTGAAAACTCCAGCGGGATGGAAACCGGGTCGCCTTCATCGGCTCAGGATTCCGGGATTCCTGCCATCGTGAGAAACGTCGGCGCGACAGTCTAACGCTGCCATGACCAGCCAACAGGTCAGGCACGCCAAGTTCAGCCGGAGACTGCAAAACTTCGCCATCACACATCAATCAAAGCACACTATATGCCCGGTCGGATGGACATTTTTGGCCGGCGGGTTGACAGGTCTGGCCGAGGTCAGTAGTATGCCCGCGGTGGCGAGGACGATTAGCTCAGTTGGCTAGAGCGCTTCCTTGACATGGAAGAGGTCACAGGTTCAAGTCCTGTATCGTCCACCATTTCAAAATCAACCATACCGGAGGAAAAGATGGCCCTGAAAGTTGGCGACAAAGCACCCGATTTCGAACTCACCACTAAGGCCGCCGACGGCCCGAAGCTGCTCAAGCTCAGCAGCAATGCCGGCAAGAACACCGTCCTGTTGTTTTTCCCGATGGCTTTTACCGGCGTTTGCACCAAGGAAATGTGCGACATCAGCGCCGGTATCGGTCAGTATGCTTCGCTCAACGCCGAAGTCTGGGGCATCAGTGGCGACAATCCGTTCGCGCAGGCGGCGTGGGCTGAGAAGGAAAAGATCACCGTGCCGTTGCTTTCGGACTATGAACACAAGGTCGCGCGGAACTATGGTTGCGCGTACGACAGTTTCCTGCCGGCCAAGAACCTGCCGATGGGCGGCGTGCCGAAACGCAGCGCGTTCGTCGTGGACAAGGGCGGCGTGATCCGGTACGCCGAGATCAAGGAAAGCCCCGGCGATCTCCCGAACTTCGACGCGATCAAGGCGTGCCTCGCGCAGTTGAAGTAGATTTGACACTCACACTCCCGTGCGTATGGTAGCGATGGCGTGAGTGTGTCACTTCAACCCTAACCGGAGGAATACCCATGAGTAAGCGATTGTTTGCTCTTGTCGCGATTGTCGCAGCAGTGACGATGAGTCAGGCTGCGGAAACCAAGAAGACGCCGTGGAAAATTACCGGCCAGCTCGAAGAAGCCTGCACCTGCAACGCGGCCTGCCCGTGCTGGTTTAACTCGCTGCCGTCGAAAATGAATTGCGGCGGCGGCCAAGTCTTGTTCATCGTGAAAGGCAAATATGGCGACGTCAAGCTCGATGGCCTCGCCGTCGGCAACTTCGGCCAAAGCCCCGACGGCAAGACGATGATGTGTTCGTTCGGCAACTGGAATTTCTCCTACGTCTACATCGACGAGAAAGCCAGCCCCGAGCAACGCGCCGCCCTCCAAGCCATCGGCATGGAAGTTCTGCCAGCCGCTGCCTCGAAGAAGGTCGAAACGCGCTACATCCCCATCACCCGCAAAATCGCCGGTAAGGAACACACGATCACCCTCGGCCAATACGGCAGCTTTGCCGGCCACCTCATCGAAGGCGGACTAGGTGGTGCGGCCAAGATCGTCAACCCGCCCGGCGCCGACCCGATTCACCACGAGTATCAACAGGGCCAAACCTCCGATCTGACTTTCACGGATGCCGGACAAAACTGGAAACAAAAAGACTCCAACTACATGTTCGGCACGTTCACCGTCGACAGCGTCCAGTACGAAAAGTATTCCGCCGGTCTCGCCCAAAAGATGGCCGAAATGCAAAAACAGAAGACCGCCGACAAAAAAGAATAGCCGGCCGCGTTCACTTCGGCGATGATGAGCGTCATGTTTTGCGCCCTCATTGTGCTACTGGCCGCCACGACCTACACGACCGGCCCACTGATCCAAGTCTCGCCGACCAACCTGCTTGCCGGCTGCACCGCTGATGCCGGGCAAACCGGCACCGTCTCCACCAACTCCCAAGTCGAGCCGTGGATTGTCGTCAACCCGGTCAACTCCAGCAACGTCGTCGCCATGTGGCAACAAGACCGCTGGAGCGACGGCGGCGCGCGCGGCAACATCATCGGCGTGAGCACCAACGGCGGCCTCACGTGGCAAGCCGTCACCTTGCCCGGCACCACGCTCTGCACCGGCGGCAACTTCCAACGCGCCACCGACCCGTGGCTCTCGTTCGCCCCCGACGGCACGCTGCACGCGCAACTCCTCGCCTTGGACGAAGACTTGCCCAGCGGCGGCTCCGGCCGCAACGCGCTTCTCGCCAGCCGGTCAATCGACGGCGGCTTCAACTGGAGCGCCCCGGCCACGCTCACCGACACCAACGACCCCAACGTCTTCAACGACAAAGACGCCATCACCGCCGACCCGACCGACGCCAACTTTGTCTACGGCGTCTGGGACCGGCTCGCACCGTTTCGCGGCAACGCCGCGACGTTTACCGGCCCGACGATTTTCGCGCGCAGCACCAACGGCGGCCTCTCGTGGGAACCGGTCCGCGCAATCAACACGCCCGGCAAGTTCAAACAAACCCTCGGCAACCAAATCGTCGTCCTGCCCAACGGCACGCTCGTGGACCTTGCCGTCTTCATTCAGGCATCCAAAAAAGGCGCGGCCCAAAACGCAATCTGCACACAGCGTTCCCTCGATCACGGCACGACGTGGGACCGGCAACCAAAACGCAATCTCAAAACCCAGCCGCACTCCGCGTTCGTCGCCAACCGACTGGACGTCTTCGATCCTGAAACCGGGCAACCACTCCGCACCGAAGAGATTATCCCGGCCACCGCGGTCAATCCGGTCACCGGCGCGCTCTACGTCGTCTGGCAGGATTCGCGTTTCAGCCGCCACGCCATCGACGAAATTGCCTTCGCGCAATCCCTCGATGCCGGCAAGCATTGGTCGAAACCGATCAAGATCAACCTCACCCCAACCAACATCGTCACCATCGCCAACCGGCAAGCCTTCACCCCGTCGATCCGCGTCGCCGCCAACGGCACAATTTGCGTGACCTACTACGACATCCGTTTCAACGATGCCGGCGCCGATTTGAAGACCGATGTCTGGGCGATTTTTTGCAGCACCGACCCCACGCGTCCCGGCAATTGGGGCAACGAACTCCGGCTGACCGACGCTTCGTTCGACTTCCTGCAAGCGCCGAATGACGGCGGTTTCTTCGTCGGCGATTACGAAGGTCTTGCCGCCACCGGCAACGACTTCCTCGCGCTCTGGTGTCAAAGCCAGCCCGGCAATCCCGCCAGCGCCTTTGTCCGCCGTCTCACTCCCGCGCCCTGAGCACGGGCGACAATTCACTCAGCGCCACGCCTTCGCGCCGCAAAATCGTCGCCTCGACTTTCGGCACGTAAACCTGCGTTTCCGGCGGCAAGCGATCAGCAATTTCGTCGAAGCGACTCGCCCGATACTGCTCCAACAGCCGGCGCACGCGTCCCTCGCCGCTGTTGTAGGCCGCCAACGCCAAGGCCCAGTCGCCGAATTTGTCGTGCAGATATTTCAAATACTGCGCCGCCGCGCGACCGCTTTTCACCGGCACAAGCCGGTCGTCCACCGGCCGCAGATTCAACCCCATCAACTCCGCCGTCTCCGGCATGAGTTGAAATAGTCCGGCCGCGCCGGCGCGACTGCGCGCTTGCGGTTGGAAGCCGGACTCGACTTCCGCCAGCCACACCAACTCCGCCGGCACGCCCTCCGCCACGAAAATCGGTTTCAATTGCCGGACGTAGACGCGCGCGTCCGCCGGCCAGTTGGCCTGCCGGGGCCGCGGCGGCCACACGGGCTGTGGGAGGATCAAACGCGGCGGCGGCAGCGCCGGTAATGGCAACTCCAGTTTCGGCGTCTCAATCACCGTGCGCACCCACGCGGCCACATCTTCGTCCATCAACGGCAAGAGTGCCGTGGCCGCTTCGCGGATTGGCGCGAGTTCCACGGCGTGCTCGCCGTGGAATTCTTTCTGCAACTCCCGGCTCAGGTCGCGCAGTTTCGCCTCGTCAATGTTGGACACATCCAGATTCGTCAGGACCGTGTCGTTGATTTCCTGGAACAGTTCGTCGAGGTCGAGCGACTCGGCGCGCGTCACGGTCGCGGCCACCAGCACACTGAGAATCAACTTGAATGTCTTCACGGCATCGTCAGCCAAAAATATGTGGGCGATTCCTCGACCGTGAACGTGGCTTGAGCGGCGACCGGCACTGGTTCGGTGCTCAACGGCATGCGCTCGGCCTTTTCGATTAGCGCCACCGGCGGCAGCGGCAGCGTGGCTTGCCGGCTGCCGACCGGCGACCAGACCGCCCAGATGCGTTTCTGGGGCGTCGCGCTGTATTCGTAAACGTAAAGCTCACCGGTCTTCTGGACGACGCGGCTGAACCGGTAATCCCCCAGCGTCGCGAGCAGATGTGCGACGGCATGAAAGGCCGGCTTCGGTTGATAGTGGCGAGTCAGACCGGACGCGGCATGCAACGTGGGCTGGTCGTCGTCGTTGAACCAATATAAATAGGCGCGGCCAAGATCCATGGCGGAGAACAGGAGGTAAGAGCGGACGATGTATTGCGCTTGTTGCCGGTCGGTGACGCCGGATTTTTCCTGCGGCTTTGTCGGCGCGTCGTAGCCGAACTCCGTCAACCAGACTTCCTTGCCGGGCGCGTGGGCGTTGCGCCAGTCGATCAACTTCTGGATGTCGGTGAGGTAATCAATCTTTGGGTCTTCCGGGAAACTGCGCCGCCACGTCGGCCACAGTTCCGCGAACGGGTACGAATGGATGTTGATGACATCGTAAAGTTTCTCCAAGCCCGGTAACAGCGACACGGACTTGTGATAGTCCCCGCTCGGTTTGGCCTGCATCGCGCAGGTGACAGTCTTCAACTGCGGATCACCGGCGCGAATACCGGCGGCAGCATTCTCCAGTAAGGACCGGTACATCGCGTCAGGGTATTTGCCGGGCTCGTTCCCAATCTCGATGGATTCGACGAGTTGGCGCTTTCCGAAAAACTCGGCGAACGCCCGGCCGTACACGTAGCTGTCGCGAGCAAGATTTTTCCACGCATTCGTTTTGGCCTGCTCGAACATCACACACGCGTCGATCCGGCAGCCGGCGGCTTTCCACGCGTCGTACATCGCACCCCAATCCACCCGGTTGCGCGCGAACGGAAAGGTCGTCGCGTGGCTCGTGTCGTCGCCGACGTCCCAGTCGAAGCCGTGATAGTCGCGCACCAATCGCGTCACCGGCTGGTACAACGCCGGCTTGAACTGCACGGTGTGAACGTTCAAGCCGATGAAGTCGCGCAGGACCGGCTGCGGCGCAGTCACGGCGAGCAACATGGCGACAACAAGAATCATCGGCGCAGGTTCTCACACCGATTCGCCGCTTGCAATGCCGGCGAAGCCTCTGTCACACTTCGGCCCGTGATCTCCAAAGCGATTGTGCTCAGGCAAATTGTCGCGCAGTTGAGCGACCAACTGGCGAACTTGGCCGGTGTCGCGCGCGCCATGCACGCCGACGCTTCCGACGAACAGAACAAGGCCGAAGACCAATACGACACGCGCGGTTTGGAGACCGCGTACCTTGCCAGTTCGCAGGCGCGCTTGGCGACGGCAACGGAAGAAGCGCTGGCGTTGTATCAAGCGTTGAAGCTCCAAAAGTTCCGGCAGGACACGCCCATTGATTTGACCGCCTTGGTGGAACTGGAGACGCGCGGCGAACGCATGCTGTACTTTTTCGGCCCGGTTAGTGGCGGGTTGGAAGTGCGCGTCAAGGAAACAGAAGTGCTTGTGATCACTCCCGAATCTCCGCTGGGTCAAGAACTGGTGGGCAAGAAAGTCGGCGACCGCATCAAGCTTCAGACCAGCGGCCCGGCGCAGGAATTCCGCATCGTGTCCGTTGCCTAGCCTCGCCGAGTAGAGTAGCCTAACGACATGAAACGCGCCCTGCTCATCCTGCTTTTCACCGCACTCAACGCCTTCGGCGGCACGTTCACCAAAGTCGCGACGCTCATTCCGGTCACAAACTCGGTCAATCTCGATGCGAACGTGTACATCCCGGACGGCGCGGTCGCGCCGATGCCGGTTGTGGTGGTCATGCACGGATTCGGCGCATCGAAGAACGAGGATGTGGTTGTCGCGATTGCCGGCGATTTGGCCAGTGCCGGTTACGTCGTGCTCGCGCCCAGCGCGCGGGTTCGGCAATTCCGATGGCCTCGTCACGCTCGCCGGACCAAACGAAATCAACGATCTCCAAACCATGATCCTCGCCATGCAATCCGGTACGATTGGCGATGTTTCCATCCCGGTCACATCGAACAGTCTCTTTGGCGTGACCGGCCCATCGTGCGGCGGTGGACAGACGTTTGAAATCATGCGCACGCAAGTGGCCGGGCTGGCGGCCGTCGCGCCGATCATTGGCTGGACGGATCTTTATCAGGCGCTCTGCCCGAATGATGTGCCGAAGCTCGCGTACTCGGTCGGCTTGTTTGCCGGCGGATTTGATGCGACCAATCCGAATTACGGCAACGTAATGTTCGATTGGATGGGCGACATCATCGGTGGCACGCCGGAACTCACGCGGACCGGCGACGCGGAACACAACATTGATTGGCGCTCGGTCGTCTTCGATCCCGGCGAACTCACCGTGCCGGCCTTTGTGATTCAAGGCTGGCGCGATGCGCTCTTCCCGGTGCAACAGGCCACGAGCCTGCCGTTCGCCAAACTCTATTTCGGCGGCCTCGGACACCCACCGGCCACGAGCACGATCACCGGCCCCGAAGGTCTTTACCTGCGCGCTCAACTCGTCCGCTGGTTCGACTATTGGTTGAAGGGAATTGAAAACGGCATCACCACCGAACCACCGGTCACGGTCGCTCCCGATAATACCGCCAACTGGTCGGCCGGCGCGCTGGTGCAGTCTGACAACTTTCCGCTGGCCGGCACAACTCCGACGACGTACTTTTTCAACAAGAACTCTCTTGCCGCGACCGGTGGTGCCGGATCGCCTCGCCGGTTGTCGCCCACGACCGGGCCCACGATCATCCTAAATCCGCTGCGCAACGCTTTGGGCGGATCAGCCGATCAACTCATGGCGGCGTTTCTGCTCGTGAACAATCTTCTCAACTCCGGCGGTGGCGTTTTGGATTCCAGCATCGTGGCCAAGTCGGACAGCGCAGCCAAAGGCATCAACTTCACCAGCACGCGGCTGGCGAGTGATTTGACTGTCGTCGGCCTGCCGGAGTTTCACTTGTTCGTCTCGGCGTCGGCGTCGAATGCGTACTACTACGTCCAGATTTACGAACGCCTCCCGAAAGGCAGCGCCAAGCTGATCACCCGCGGCGCGTTCAAGGATCATGCCGGTAATTTCGCCACGCCGCACAAGATTGATTTCCCGCCGTTCGCCATCAACCACATCTTCAAAGCCGGTAGCGCCATCCGGGTGCGCATCGCGAGCCGGGATTTCCCGTTCTTCCTGCCGAATCTTAAGCAGCCCAAGGCGAAGATTTACCGGGATGCCGGTCATCCGTCGCAGGTGACGCTGCCGGTCGTGCTGTGAGATGGTTGTTGCATTACCAACAAGACCTGTCAGACTGCGCCGCTCTCGTCACCACGACAGGCGCGCAATCGAAAGGGAAATCGGATGGAACAGTTATTGAATGTGGAAGGGAAAGTCACCAAGGTGTTGCCGGGCACGATGTTTCATGTGGAGTTGCCCAACAAACATCAGGTGCTCGCCCATATCTCCGGCAAGATGCGCAAACGGTTCATCCGCCTGTCGGTCGGCGACCGCGTGAAGATGGAAATGACACCCTACGATCTGGCCAAAGCCCGGATCGTCTACCGGCTCGCGTAGTTAATAACCGAGGGTGAGTTTGTAGCGCAGGACGTTGTGGCATGGGACGCTGTCAATCGTCACTTTGCTGCGCCAGCCTTGGCAGACTTTTTCGCCGCTCACTGTCTTGCGCTTTTCGCGAACCGCCTTGGCGAGTTCGTCGCTCAAGTCGAAATCGCCGCGAACGCATTCGGTGTTGGGACAATCAAAGCGAAACACAGACTTGGCGTTTTGGATGTTGACGGTGTATTTGACTTCGCTGCCTTTGTTGCCGCCTTGGGCGTCGCGGTGCTCGAGTTGCACGGTCAATGACTTGAGTTTCGCGAAGGTGCTGGCCAAAGTGGCGGCGTCTTTGACCCGTTGGCCTTCTTGCAGCCGGTATTCTGAACGCGCGCCGAATCTTTGTTGATGCATAATTCCTTAGTTCTGTCCGTGGTGCCCGCGCAGGGTGCGCAGGTGGCGGTAGCCGACCAGCCGGTGACGTTGTTCGTCCCAGAGCCGGAAGGTGAATGACTTCAGGCTGCCGACCAACGTGACCGGTTTCACCGTCTGAAACAACGGCTCCCCCTTGTGACATTTCTCCAGATGATAATTGGGAATGGCCGGGCTGAGATGATGGATGTGATGAAACCCGATGCTGCCGGAAAACCATTGCAGGATTTTCGGCAATTTGTAGAACGAACTGCCTTGCAGCGCGGCCGTGGCGTAATCCCATTGCTCGCCGCGTTCCCAGTACACGCCTTCGAATTGATGCTGAACGTAAAACAGCCACACTCCGAGCGAACCGGCAATCGCGACCACCGCCAATTGAATCACCAGGTATGCCTTGACGCCGAACACCGCGCTCATCGCGACCGCCATTCCGAGCAGCGCCAGATTCGTCCAATACACCGAATGCCGTTCGCGCGCGCTGGCCTTGCCCGGCGAAAACCGGTGCCGGACGACAAACAGAAAAAAGGGCGCAATCAAAAACAGAATGACCGGGTTGCGTGCCAGCCGGTACGCAAACTTCTTCCAGCGCGACGCCTCCAGATATTCCCGCACCGTCAACGTCCACACATCGCCCGTGCCGCGCCGGTCCAGATCTCCGGAACTCGCGTGATGAATGGCGTGTTCCCAGCGCCAAAGATAATACGGCGTAAACACCAGCACGCCGGTAATGAACCCCCACGTGTCATTGGCCTTCCGGGATTTGAAGTACGACCCATGTCCGCAATCGTGGTGAATGATGAAAATGCGGACCATGAATCCCGCCGTCACGATGATCAGCGGCACCGTAAGCCAGTACGCCACCGACAAACTCCAGTACATCAAAGCCCAGAGCGCCGCATACGGCACCAGCGTATTGAGCAACTGCCAAACGCTGCGTCCGAGAGCCGGGGTCTGGTACTTGGCGACGACCGCCTTCCAATCCGTCGCTGGTGCCGTGAATTCCGTCGTGTCATTCATCATTGTGTGATCTGTTTTCTGCGATCCAAGTCGCGTCCAGTATAGCCGATACCGGCATGCGCGACAACACGCAAAGACAGAAATCGAAGCGAATTCTATCCCCGGTAGTGGGTAAACATGCCGGCCAGAAGGATGAGTTCGGGATGCGCGGCGGACAACTTCGGGAGCACGACGCGAATCCGGGACCGGTACGCCGCGAGTTTTTCGCGCAGCGGCCCCAAGTCCTCGACTTCGTCCCAGTGCAAGTCCTTGAGGTCGAGCACAAGCTTGGTCTTGCTGCGGGCCAGCGAATCGTGGATGCGTTGGCCCAAACCTTCGGCGTTCGCTTTCGAGAGCGCGCCTTCGAGGCGCAGCCAGACTTGCTTGCGCGCGTGTTGGAGTTCGACTTTGACCGAGAAGTCCGGGATGGCAATCTTGCCGGGCAGTTCTTCCCAGAGCTGAAACGCCTTCCAACTCCGGCTCGGCAACCGGTATCCCGTGCGGATGAGCTTCGGATGCTGGAAGAGATCGAACTTCAAAGTAAAAGCCGTCCAGAGCGCGGCGCCGATGCCAAGCACGGACTTGACTTGCTGCGCGAATACCGGCGCGCCGAGTTCGGCGTGAATCTGTTGTTCCAGCGCGGCAATCCACCGGCGGATCATCCGGTTGGGGCCGAACAACCGGCCCGCCAGAAATACCGGGTACGCGCAGCGAAGGTCGGCGGAGAAGATTTGCGCTTTCTTGCGGAGCTGCGGATTCGGCGAGTTCTTCAACGTTTGATAGCCGAGGAACCGGCCTTCGAGCATGCGAAAGATGCTCGGGCCGAGCCGTTGAAAGTCCTCGTCGAAACACCAACGCTGGAGGTCTTCGATCTGCGTCGGCGAGAGCGTCGGGTGTTTCATCATCGTGGTGAACCCGTCGGCGCGCCGGTACATCAGCGCGGGGTCTTGGACGTACTTCTCGTGCATCAAGTTCTCTTTGCGGACGCGCTCGTTGAACGGCGTGCCGGGCACGGGGCCGTAGATCAAGTACTGGCCGAGCGCCGGTTTGAGTTTCATCAACCCATCCAGTTCCTGCGCCACGATCTCCGGCGTCTGATAATCAAAGCCAATGATCATTGAGGTCAGGATGGTGATGCCGTGTTGCCGGAACTCCGTGAGAATCTCGTCGATCGGCCGGCCCTGTTGTTTGGCGTAACCGGACCGTGTGCCCTCGTAGCCAATCCAAAAACCGTCGATGCCCATTTCGAGGATCTCCTCGACGGTGTACTGGCTGATCGCTTTGATGCTGGAGAACGCGAAGATCGAGAGCGCCTTGCCGCCTTGCATGACGGCCTCGCGGAACTGCATCGCGCGTTTCTTGTTCAGCAGGAAATCCTCGTCGATGATAAGAAAAACGAGATTCGGGTCAGTGTCGAGGTAACGCTCGATGACGTTGTAGATGTCGCGACCGTCCGGTAAGAGCTTGATGTGTTTGCGTTTGAAGAAGTGCGACGTGCAACAGAAGTCACAACCATTCGGGCAACCCAGCCCCGCGAAAATCTTGCCCGTGCCCGAGACCTTCCAGCCGAACACCTTCAACCAGCTCACAATTAGCGGGTGCTTGTACGGCATCGGGATTTCCGGTTCCTTGAGCAACCGGCGCATGTACGCCACGCCCTCCTCCCGGCAGATGAAATCAGCGTACGGCTTCAACTCCTCATCGCTCAGGATCGTGCCGTAGCCGCCGAGGACGATCTTCGTGTTCGGCGCATACCGGCGGACGAGCGCCGCCATGTCTTTGACCTTGTGGAAAATCGCCATCAGAAACGAGATGCCGACGTAGTCGTACCCCTTCTTGAGTTCCTTGATGAACTCGCGTTTCGACGGGTACTGCAACACGACCGTCGGCGCGTCGAGATTCTCGGCGATGTATTCGAGCGAGAACTGGACGTTGACCGTGCGCGGGCTGAAGATGCCCTGCGCACGAGTCACTTGCCGGTACAGCAATTCATAGCCGACCGACGTCGCATCGCCGCATTGCGGCCCCATCGGCCGGCAAACGGTCGTTAACAAAATTCTCTTAGCAGACATTCGACACACCTCATCTGTTGGTTGTGGTCAAGGAATCGTTGCTCCGATGCGACCGGGACCGAGGTGAGTCGGAGTGTTGAAACTTGGCTGGCGACCAGTAAACACCAAATCAGCCGCAAAGTCAAAAACCAAATCGCTGGATCGTCAGCAAATCCAGCCACCGCCTAGCACCAAATCATCCCGGTAAAACACCCCGGCTTGGCCGGGGGTGATGGCGCGTTGCGGCTCAAGCAGTCGTACGCTCCGCCTGCCCGCCCTAGCTTCAGCGAAGGCGGGACGTTCCACGACCGCCGCACAGCCGGGATGTTGGTGGCGCGGTTTGACCGTGACCTCCAGCGGCTCGACCGGCTCAGCGATGTGCCAGACGCAGTCGCTGACTTCGAATTCGCCCCGCAACAACTCCTCCGCCGGGCCGACGATGACACGGTTGGCGGCCGAATCGAGTTCGAGGACGTAGAGTGGGCGCGGTTGGCCGCCCAAGTTCAATCCTTCGCGCTGGCCAACCGTGAAATTGTGGATGCCGGCGTGATGGCCAAGCGTTTTACCGGCGCGCGTCACGATCTCGCCTTTCTTGTCTCCCACGCCACTCGCGCGCAGGAATTTCCGGTAATCATTCTCCGGCACGAAACAAACTTCCTGACTCTCTTCCTTGCCATACGTCTTGAGCCCGATCTCCTTTGCGATCGAGCGGACTTCAGTCTTGGTCAATTCGCCCAGCGGAAAAAGCGCGCGGGCGAGTTGGTCTTGGCGGAGCGCGAAAAGAAAATACGTCTGGTCCTTCCGTTCGTCGCGGGCGCGACGGAGTTCGTACCGGCCATTTGCCGCAGACGACAGCGGCGTCTCGCGTGGCTCGGCTTTCGTGATCCGCGCATAATGCCCAGTCGCGATCATCTCCGCGCCCAACCCTTCCGCCTTGCGCAGCAGCGAGCCGAACTTGACGCGCTCGTTGCAAATGACGCACGGGTTCGGCGTCCGGCCACGCTGGTATTCGGCAGCAAAATAATCCATCACCTCCCGCTTGAACGTCTCGATTTCGTCGATGACGTAATACGGGATGTCGAGCGAATGCGCCACCATCCGCGCATCCGCGACCGCCTGCGGTCCGCAGCACTTGTCCTCCTCAATGCTCCGGCAATCCTGCGGCCAAGCGCGAAAAGTGAGACCGATCACGTCGTAACCCTGTTGCTTGAGCAGATACGCCGCGACGCTGGAGTCCACACCGCCGGACATGCCGACACAAATTCGTTTCTTCGGAGTCATTTCGAGGCCGCAAGTATAAAACAAATCAACGTTCAAGCCAGAGAAGATTGCGCCGGAAATCAAACGTGACCCGGTAGCGACGCAGCACGACGTTGCCCAGCAGCAGTTTCCCGCCGCCGAGTTCCGGCCCGATCAAGAGCGTGCGCGCGGGAATCTCTTTCAACGTCGCCCCGCCAAGTTTCGTCTGCCGCACGACAAAGCCGGTATCCAGCGTCGCTCCCCCGACACCGTGCGACGCATCGAGTCTCCCACTTCCCGGCTTCCAGTAACCAAACTCATTCGCTTGCTGCCGCGGCAACAGCAAACCATAATCGCCGCCGGTATCCACGATGCACGGCAAACGCTCGCGATTGTCGACGGCAATGTCCACCACCGGCAAGTCCCCTTCCCACCGCAATGGCACGTTGGTGACAAACTTCGCGCTCTCTGCCGGAAGATACGGTTCATTCGCCGAGATCGAAACCGTGCCACCGAGCGCATCGACCGTCAGATACGACAGTGGCCGGAATGTATTCACGCTGACGATCATGACCGGTGCGCTCCCGAACCAACCGCGCGCCATGCGCAACGATTCCGTTTCGGGTGCGATGAAAGCCGGCAGGTTGCGGAACTCCAGCGCGCCAATCGTCCCCACCGGCACAAGCGCCGGCAAGTTCTCCACCGCCCCGCCAACGCCCATCGCCGTGACCGGCTTGAGATTCTCGACAATCGGCACACCGCCGGCGCGGGCGAGTTTGTAGCCGAGTAAACTCTGGTTGCTGCCGCTGTCGAGCAACATCCGCACGCCGGCCCTGCCGTTGAACGAACCGACCACCACCGGCACCCGATACTGGCCGCCGGCTTCGCGAGGCTTGTCGGTCTCGACGCGCAACAGCGGCACAGTCATCGTCGCCGCCAACCGGAGTTCGCCCGGCTGCAACGGCACTGTGTGCTTCCGAAGTTCCGCCACTTGCGCCGACGTCAGCGCCGGCGAGTTCACCTCCAACCGATCCAACGGATCGGTCGCACACGCCGTCATCAACGCCGCAAACAACAACGCTTGCAACAGCTTCATACGAAACGTAATCTAACCGGCAGACATGTATCTTGTCACCTACATGCGCATCTCGATCACCGACCGCTGCAACGAGCGGTGCGCGTACTGCCTGCCACACGACGCGACAATCGAGTGGCTGCCCAAGGGGCAAATCCTCACCTACGAAGAAATCCTGCGCGTCGCGCACGTCGCCACGACGCTCGGCGTCACGAAATTCCGCATTACCGGCGGCGAACCGCTCGTGCGCAAGAACGTGGCGGACTTCATCGGCGAACTGAACAAGCTGCCCGGCGTCACCGACATCGGCTTGAGCACCAATGCGACGTTGCTCGCTCCCCTTGCCCGGCAACTCCGCGACGCCGGCGTGCGCAAGATCAACATCTCGCTCGACACGCGCGACGCCGCTCTGTACCGGGAACTGACCGGCAACGGAAAGGTTTCCGACTGTCTTGCCGGCATTGATGCCGCGATTGAGTCCGGCGCCCAAGTGAAACTCAATTGCGTCCTGCTGAAAGACAAAAACGATAGCGAACTGCTCGACCTCATCGAGTTCGCCGCCGGCAAGCGCGTCCCGCTGCGCTTCATCGAACTGATGCCGATCAGCACGAGTGAAGTGTTGACCGACGACAACTTTCTCTCGATCGGCCACGCACGCCGCATCATTGAGAAAAAGTACGAACTCGTGCCGGACGACATCAAACTCGGCAACGGCCCGGCCCTGTATTACCGGGCCGACGGCTTGCCGGTTCACCTCGGTTTAATCGGCGCGATGACCAATCTGCATTTCTGCGAGAGTTGCAACAAAATCCGCCTCACCGCTGACGGCAAACTGCGTCCCTGTCTCGGCGCGCATCTCGAATACGATCTGAAGCCGGTCTTGCGCGCGAAGGATTCAACCGACGCCAAGCTCCGGGAAGTCTTCGTCCAAACGATTCGCAACAAGCCCGAGGAACACGAGTTTCGTAACAACTACGTTCCCGGCCGCAAGATGGTGGTCATCGGCGGATGAAACTCACCCACGTCGACGCCCGTGGCAAAGCGAAGATGGTGGACGTGTCCGCCAAACCCATCCAACTGCGCGAAGCCGTCGCCCGCGGCTCGATTCGACTTCAGCCGGCCACGTTGCGTCTTATCCAGTCCAACCGGATTGCCAAAGGCGATGTGCTCAACACCGCGCGACTGGCCGGCATCCAAGCCGCCAAGCGGACCGGCGAACTCATTCCACTTTGTCATCCATTGAATCTGTCGCATGTCGATGTTGATCTGAAATTGAAACATGACCGCATTGAGATTACCGGCACCGCGAAGATTGCCGCGCAGACCGGCGTCGAGATGGAAGCGCTGAGTGCCGTCGCCGTAGCCGCGTTGACGATTTACGACATGTGCAAGGCGGCAGACAAGACAATGGTCATCAGCGAAATTCGGTTGGTCTCGAAAACAAAGCGATGATTACCGTCGGCATCATCACGGCAAGCGACCGCGCGTCACGGGGTCAGTACGAGGACAAGACGGGCCCGGCACTCCAGCAATGGTGCGAGGCGAAAGGCTGGGCGATGAGCGCCCGCGCAATCGTGCCGGATGAAGCCGGCATGATTGGCAATAAGGTCAGGGATTTTGCGAAGACTTGTGCCGTCGTGTTGGTGACCGGCGGAACGGGCATCGCCGAGCGCGATGTGACGCCGGAAGCTGTCCGCGCTGTCGCGACGAAGGAGTTGCCGGGCTTCGGCGAGGTGATGCGCGCGAAAAGTTTTGAGAAGTTCCCCCACGCAATATTGTCGCGCAATCTGGCAGCGATTGTCGGCCAGTCACTCGTCGTCTGTTTGCCTGGCAGTCCGAAGGGCGCGGTGGAGTGTCTCGAATTTGTCGCCGAGGCGATTCCCCACGCCGTCGAACTGCTGCAAGGAAAGACGCCGCACTAACGGCGCGCGAGCGCCATCTCGGCGTCGCGTTTTTCCTCCGCCGGCAATCCGAGCGCGAGCGCCTTTTGCAGCGTCGCGACGGCTTCGTCGTGCCGGCCCGTCGTCTGTTGCGCCTTGCCGAGATGGTAAAGCGTCAAGGCATTGGCTGGAGTGAGTTGCGCGGCTTGCTGCAAGAGGCGGACGGCTTCGGCGGGATGGCCGGCACGCAATTGCGTCCAGCCGGCCGTGTCGAGAATGACGGCGTTGCCCGGGTAACGCTGCTGCAATTGCTGGCTGATGGTCAGCGCACGGTCGAGTTCGACGCCGCGTTGCGCGAGGAAGTAGGCGACGTTGTTGAGCAAGACTGGATGGTCAGGATAAAGCGCGAGCATTTTGTCGGCTTGTGCCAGGGCTTTCTCGTACTCGCGCTGGGCCGCGAGCGCCTGAATGAGTCCCAGCCCGGCCGGCAGCGATTTTGGCGCGAGGGCGAGCGCTTTGCTGAATTGTTCAGCCGCGCTTGCCGGATCGCCGAGCCGGAGGTAGGCGTCACCGGCATTCAGGAACGGCACGAGCCAGTTGGGCCGCAACCGTTGCGCCGAGACAAACTCTGTCGCGGCGTCCTGCCACCGGTTTTGTGCGCCGCGTGCGCGCCCGAACGCTTCGTGCACGAGGGCATTGTTCGGTTGTTGATCGGCGAGCTTTTCGAAGGCGGTGGCAGCCGGCTCGATAAGCCCTTGATCGAGGTAGAGCGAACCGAGCATCAGGCGGGGCGTCAGCGCGTTGGGAGCGGCGGCGGTCGCGCGTTGGGCGTAATCCTCGGCGCGCTTGTAATCGTGGAGCTTGGCCTGGCAGAGCGCGGCGTTGATCAGAATCCAAGGCTCCTGCGGGCGGGTCGTCAACGCTTGATCAAGCAGTCGCGCGGCTTCCTCCAACACGGCGGCCGCGTTCGGTGACTGCGGGTTGATTTGCATGGTTCGTTGCACCAGTGCCAGTACGCCGCTCGTGTCGTTGAGGCGCGCCTGGATTTGCCACAGGCCAAGCACGGCATCCGGATTCTGCGGGTCGGCGGCCAGCGCCCGGCGAAAGGCGTCCGCGGCCTCGCGCAAACGATCGTACTGCAGGTAGCCGTTCGCCAATCGCACGAGCGCGTCCGATGCGTTCTTATCTTTCTCCGCTTCAAGGCGCAATTCTTGGAGGTCGCGAGGAAATTGTTCTTCCGGTCCGACGGGCCGTTTCTTTGCGCCGCCATTCCAGCGCGGATCAGCCCGTCCGCAACCGGCAACACAGCAGGCCACAAACGTGGCGATCCAGATGATGTGCGACCGGTTCAGCGAGCGGGTCATCATTCAGCTCGAATCCTTGGGACGGACACGCAGGAGCGTATTGGGTGGCATCTGCGTGTCCGTCCCAAGGATT
>Ga0182021_10003668_pt1 | contig 18081 bp, 16 predicted proteins | sample 612E3MmetaG_FD_120493 | JGI IMG/M metagenome (GOLD analysis project Ga0182021, IMG submission 120493) | Permafrost microbial communities from Stordalen Mire, Sweden - 612E3M metaG (Illumina Assembly) | ecosystem: Environmental > Terrestrial > Soil > Wetlands > Permafrost | place: Sweden... | reverse complement strand
TGCGCAGGGTACCCTCACGGGTTTACTCGGCATTGGGAAGAGCAATTTTATCGGCTACAACCGTGATTCGCAGTGGACGAAGTATATGGTTATGGATGTTATTTCGGAATGTATCCTGGCGCCGGTTGTTATGAAGGGCGTCATTGAAAGCCTTACGGTGAATAAAGAGGTTATGCTCGCCTGGAGTAAAAAAGGATTTATCGGTGCGACGAGCCTTATGGAGCAAATCACCGGGGTTTTCGGGCTCCCGATGAGAAAGGCAAAAGTTATTATTGAAAAAGGCGTGAAATATTCCAAAGGTCATGAAATTGTGACCTTTGAGGCGCTCCAACAAGCGCTTACGGAAGAAAATATTACGATTGCCATTACTGCCTCAGATGTTGCAGCGTGGCAGGATCCGGAGCGGATTATCGGACTTACCAAAGTTTTCGGAGGTCCAGGTATTCAAGCTGGAGAGAAGGCCGTCCGGATACTTTCGAAAGATTTGAAAGATCTTACTGCGTGGTCAACAAAAATGCAGCACGCATTACATTTGGCGCATGAAGCGACAATTCATGCAATTTCAAAACTGATTTCGGGAGGGAAGTAAGTTTATGAGAGGAAGTGAATGAATATGAAAACGAAAACAAAGTATGTTAAGACATCGTCATATGAAGCCAAAGCCGGAGACGTGAAGAAGGTTTTACTCCTGTACTCCGGCGGGCTTGATACCAGCGTGATGCTCAAATGGATTAAGGATCAGTATAAAGCTCATATTATTGCTCTTACCCTTGATATCGGACAGCAGCAGGATGACCTTGTTGCCATCAAGAAAAAAGCCCTGAAGCTCGGGGCAGTCAAGGCGATAACGCTTGATGTGAAGGATGAATTTGCCGACGAATTTCTCGCAAAAGGTATCAAGGCGAACGCAAGTTATCAGGGTAATTATTATCTCTCGACTCCGATGGGGAGGGCAATCATAGCCAAAAAGGCTGTTGAAATGGCAAAGAAGCACAACATTGATGCCATTGCGCACGGCTGCACAGGGAAGGGGAACGATCAGGTGCGGTTGGAGGGTTATATGCTTGCATTGAATCCCAAAATTAAAATCATCGCACCCGTCCGTGAATGGGATATGGACAGGAATGATGAAATTAAATTTGCCATAAAGCACGGTATACCGGTTCCAGCGACATTAGATTTTCCCTATAGTGTTGACGATAACATGTGGGGCATGACGTGGGAAGGCGGGGAGATAGAGGACCCTGCGGTGATTTCTCCGATTGAGAAATTTTTGACGACCTATTCGCTTGCCACGAATGCACCAGACAAACCGGAATATCTTACCCTGATATTCAAAAATGGTTTACCTGTAGGGTTAAACGGAAAACCAATGAAGCTCAGTGATCTCATTATTAAGCTTAACGTGATCGCGGGTGCTCACGGTGTCGGCGTCGTCCACATGGTAGAGGACCGTCTGGTCGGGCTTAAAAATAGCGGCGTCTACGAGTTGCCGGGAGCCGCCGTCATTATCGAAGCGCATAAGGCGCTGGAGAAATACGTTTCGACGCAGAAGCTCAACGAACTCAAAGCTGAGCTTGACGTCAAATGGGGATACCTCTGCTACAACGCGCTTTGGTATGACCCGGTCATGATGGCGATAAACCAGTTTAATGATCAGGTAAATGCAAACGTGGCGGGTGTCGTGACCATAAAAATTTTTAAAGGAAAAGTTGATGTTGTCGCGATGGAGTCGCCTAATGCTTTGGCCTATACATCATTTACCAAGAGTGAGGGGTATGACTTTAACGTGAATGCATCGGCAGGATTTATAGAAATTTATAGCCTGCAGATGAAATTAGCTCGCCTCGCTGAAGATACGGCGAAGCGGGCGGGTCAGATTGGGGTTTGAGGGTTGCCGATTTGGGGCCTTCTAGAGCCTGCCTGCGCAGGCAGGCCTCCCAACCGGCACAAATGATTATGGAGTTAAAACATTTTTTATCAATTACGGATTTGGATACAGCCGCCATGAAGCGGATTTTTACCATGGCTGCGACGCTCAAACACTCGGAAAGTTACAAGACAGCCCTTGCCGGCAACACCATGGTCATGCTCTTTGAAAAGCCAAGTCTCCGTACCAGGGTTTCGTTTGAAGTGGGGATGACGCAATTAGGCGGACACGCTGTATATTTGGGTCCTGACGATATCGGCCTCGGCACGCGCGAATCCGTCTCCGACGTCGCGAAAGTTGCCTCCTCTATGGGAGACGTTATGATGGCGCGCGTTTTTTCCCATTCCACGATTTATGAATTAGCTAAACACTCGCGTGTTCCGGTTATTAACGGTTTATCCGATTGGGAGCATCCGTGCCAGGCGCTTGCCGATCTATTTACGATCCTTGAAGTGAAAAAGAAGCTTGGTGGACTCAAGATCGCATTCATCGGCGATGGTGAAAATAATATAGCTCATTCATTGGTTCTCGCATCGGCGCAATGGGGGATGAATATCTGTATTGCCAGCCCAAAAGGATATGAAGTGAAATCCGAAATACTTCTTATGGCGCAAAATATCTCTATCCAGTCAGGCGGAAACGTATTTCTTACCGATGATCCGCAGGAAGCGGTGCGTGGGGCGGATGTTGTCTACACCGACACCTGGGTAAGCATGGGGGACGAAGCGGACAAGTCAACGAGACTTTGCAAATTCCTTCCGTATCAGGTAAATAGCTGGTTGATGTCGCTTGCGAAACGTGATGCGGTATTTATGCATGATTTACCGGCGTATCGTGGGCAGGAGGTTACCGCCGATGTTATTGACGGCGCTCAGTCCATCGTTTTTCACCAGGCGGAGAACAGACTGCATGTCCAAAAGGCGCTCATGTTGTGGCTTTTGGGATGCTATCATGGAAAAAGCGTATGAAATTTGTTATTGAGCCCCAAATTTTAAAAACGTTTCCTGGAGTTTCTCTCGGCATCTTGATTATTGATCACATGGATAATAACGGGTCATCGGAGAAAATTCTCAAACTTTTGAGAAACGAAGAAACTCATCAAAAAGAATTGCTTACCAATGTCGAATTAGGAACACTTCCGGAGATCGCTGCATGGCGCCGGATCTATAAAACCTTCGGCAGTGATCCGCATGACTACCGGAGTTCGGTTGAGTCACTATTAAGAAGAGCAAGAGGAGGCGCTAAACCGCTTCCCCAAATAAATAATCTTGTCGATTTATATAATTACATTTCCCTGAAGTATCATGTGCCTGTCGGAGCGGAAAATTTAGATGCGATGAAAGGCGATCTGTGGCTCCGATTTGCTTCTGGCACCGAAGGCGGGCGAGCGCTTGGCAGCGACGTCGACGAAACGTGTTATATCGGTGAAGTTGTCTATGCTGACGAGGCTGGTTTCGTGTGTCGTAGATGGAATTGGCGGGAAGCCGAGCGGACGAAGATCACAGAGTCAACAACCCGCGCAATCATGGTTATGGAAAAGGTTCCTGAGGTAGCTGACCAGGTTTTGAGCCGGGCACTGGAAGAAGCGGGGATGCTCGTTAAGCAATTGTTGCATGGCGACTGTCAGACTGTTGTTATGAACAACAATTTGGTGAGCGTTGACCTTTCGTGATACGCTAGAGTAAATTATGAAAAATGAGATCAAAAATTATCTTGCGGGAATCGTAAAAAACATGGGAATTACCGATGCGGTAATTGCCGTTGATGTTCCTGAGAATTCAAAGTTCGGAGATTACACGACAAACGTTGCAATGTTGCTTTCAAAGCATCTCAAGGCTCCGCCCAGGAAAATTGCAGAAAATATTGTTAACCAAATCAATCAGGATCAAAAGAAATCAGCACTGTCGTGGCTTGATAGGGTCGAGATAGCAGGTCCTGGCTTCATCAACTTCTATATGTCCGAAGCAGTCCTTGGCAGTGAGCTGTCAGCGGTGCTAGAAAAAAAAGAGCACTATGGTTTCAGAGAGAATGCTGAATATGCACAGCCTGTAACAGGAGATGATGAACGAAAAGTGCTAAGTGAGAATATTTCCCATATTGATGGGACAATCGGGTCAAATATTGGTGCAAAAACAGTTATAAAGTCAGGTGAGAATCTCCGCACAAATGCCGATTCTTCGGGAAAAGCGGAGAAAGTAGGAAAATCAGCCTCATTCGGGAAAAATAAAAACACTGACGATGCTGAGGTCGGTGTATCGTCACCACTACTGAGGTCGGCAAACGTTTTGGATGACGCGGGGAGGCGTACTTTTTCGAGTACCGTCGTAGCGCACGATCTCTCTGCGGATCCTGCCGCGGGTTTTCCTCCACCGCCACCCACAAAGGGGACCCCGGCCGGTGGAGGCCCTCCTACCCGCGTCACCCGCAGCAGACTAAGCGTTGACGGATACGCAGCAAAAAGCACGCCGACCTCAGCGTCCCAAGGGCAACAAACCATCATGGTTGAATTTGCCCACCCCAATACGCATAAAGCCTTTCATATCGGCCATTTGCGTAACATTACAACGGGCGAATCGATTGTCCGGTTATTGGAATCACAGGGGAACCGCGTTATCAGAGCGAACTATCAAGGCGATGTCGGCATGCATATCGCAAAGGCACTGTATGCCCTCTTAAACGTTTCACCATTTAAAACAGAGGTAACATCGGTGAGAGGAATAAAAAACCGCGTAGAGTTTTTAGGGAAAGCCTACGCCGCCGGTAGTAAAGCGTTTGAAGATCCGTCAGCTGACGGAGAAAAAGTTAAAAAGCGGATTAAAGATTTTAACTATTTCGTCTATGCATCAGCTGAACGGTTTGCTGTTGAACGAGGACTTAAAAAGCCTTCCACGGATTATCTTTCGTTTGTCCAGGGAGACAAAAGCATTGTTGATACGGTCTATACATTGTGGAAAGAAACGCGCCAGTGGAGCCTGGATTATTTCGATACGATTTACAAACGGGTGTATTCGCATTATGACCGGTTCTATTTTGAAAGCGAATGTCTAACCGGCGTGGATATTGCGAAGGATGCCGTAAAAAAGAAAATACTGGAAGAAAGTGAAGGCGCGATCGTGTTTCGGGGTAAAGAGTACGGAATTGATACGCGGGTCTTTGTAAACAGTCTCGGATTACCGACCTACGAAGCTAAAGAGCTCGCGCTTGCGCCGATGGAAGCGACTGAGTTCGGAGAACTCCAAAGACTCATTCATTGTGTCGGTCCTGAACAGGCAAGCTTTTTCAAAGTGACGTTTAAGGTCGAGGAATTATTGGGTTTTGTAAAACCCGGTGTGCCATATCATCTTGCGTACGGTTGGGTGAAATTGAAACACGGAAAAATGAGCAGCCGGTTGGGTAACGTGGTGTTGGGCGAGTGGCTCATTGATGAAGTGAAGAAAGAAATCAAAGAAGTACTATTACAAAATAATTCAAAAAGTAAAGAAATAGATAAAAATACATCAGATGCGCAAGCCGAAACCATAGCAATTGGGGCAATAAAATATGCGTTTTTGAAGGTCTCGACTCCGTCAGAGATCGCATTTGACTTAAAAGAATCCATCAACATTAACGGCGATTCAGGACCGTATTTGCAATACACGTATGCCCGCTGTCGAAGTGTACTTCGTAAGGCAGCGGAAGCACAAAATCCAAAACTCAAAATTCAAAATAAATCTAAAATTCAAAGCATAAAATCTCAAACGTTTAAAACAATTGAATTTGGAGAATTTGAATTTATTTTGGATTTGGAATTTGGAGCTTTGAATTTTAATGAAGAGGAACGCGCCATTGCCCGGTATATTATGCAATTTCCGGACGTCGTTGCGGATAGCGCCAACCGGTATGCGCCGAACGCACTTTGTACGTATCTTTTTCAACTTGCCCAGGCATTTAATCTGTTTTATGCAAAACACAGTATATTGGGAGACAAGCAACAAGCAACAAGTGACACGCAAGAAAAAAACATGTCGCTTGTCACAGGTCGCATGTTGCATCGTCTCGCCCTCACTACTGCCACCGCCCAAATCCTCAAAAACGGATTGTATTTATTGGGAATTAATACATTAGAACGGATGTAAACATTTTGTTCTTCATTTTCTTGCTTTTTCCTCAATTTACCCTATAATACGGTCTATTCTCACAATTTATGCCACAAATTGAATCAGGCGGCGAGCGGCCAACATTTCAACCGGTAAAAGAATTTAGCCCGTATCTTTCAAACGCGCTTAAGGAATCGGGCGTCCGCTTTGAAGAGCTGTTGTTTGCCCAACATGAATTGATTATTGCAACTTCAGTAGAAACGGCGGAGCTTTTGACGGTTGATAGCGACCTCCATAGAAAAAAAATTAATGAGTTGATAAACCAAGTGGTTGCTGAAAAAGCAACACCATTTGATCCGGATGGCAAGAGCAATGATATTGATATTGAGTTATATAGCGTACTTACGGACTTAGGGAAAAAGGAGCAACTTGAACAGTTTTCAGTCTGGGAATGGTACATCCTTGAACGAACATCTTTTGAGGTTGTAGAGCATTTTAACGAGCCGCTTTCGGCGTCAGCGTATTATGTTAGCGCGCTAGATATCCTTCCTCCGAAAAAGCAGCAGCTGCTTGATGACGCTATTGCCGCGGGTGTAGGCAACCGGCTCCAAGAGAGCGACGTCGGAGGCTACAATATGATTTTCAATTTTGTGATTGATGAAAACCGCGATCAGTATCTCCGTGAATATATCCCCCAATTGATGGCGAATTATTGGGTACAGAATCCGGCACAGAACGAAGTGTGGGTGAAACTTAACCGTCGGGATGTCGATTATTATCAGGCTGCAGTAGAATTTATCACCGAGCAGGCGCACGTTCCCGATAAACCGTATTATGACAATATCGTTCTTTCTGTTGCGCCAGCCGTGAATGCGAAACTGAACGAATACGGGTTTTCACTTGCAAATTATCTGTTTCATGAAGATGAAAACGATAACACCATTGTGTATAAAGGTCTTCCACCGATTCTTTTCACCGTAGACTGGTTTGCCGATTGTATGAACGGGACGCTTGATGAGATGGCTAATACGAGAGAAGCTGCAGGTCAGGATGGGATAGACCATAAAGAGGAGATGAAAAGCTATGGACCATATATTAAAGCGCTTGGCATGGATCCATCTATCCTTACGGTTGATGCCTTAACGATAAAAGATATTTCTGAAGAAATTGTTGATAAGAATGTTTTTGCATGGAAAGACGATGCGCGAAGAAAGTGGGAAGAGCTCGCAAAGTTTGGAGCAATTGAAAAACTATATGGAGCGCGGGGATGGGATATAGCGATACTCTCAATTACGTTTGATATCGCTACGGAATTGGTACGACGAAAACAACCTAAGAAAAACATATGGGGAATCGAAGATCAGCCGGATTTATGGAAAAGTATTGTTACTGCCGCGAGAGAGAAGGCAGTTCAACTGTTAAATACGCCGGATATTGCGGCACTCCGGTCAGGGAGTATGAGTCCGGAAGATTATACCAGGATGTATCTTGAGGAAACGGAGAGACACGAAAAACCCCAACGACCTAGTTTTTCTCGTTTGGTTCGGGATGACCCGTTCATGAAACACGATCCTGATGATAAAAGACCCTGGATGGTAAAGGGTGATGAATGATGGATGATCCGACTTCTTGTTCCACGTTGACTTGGCCCGGTATTATTGCCGAGCATGCGAATAATACCGTCATCGTGATTGCGCGACCCAATGGAAAAATATTTTCGATCGTAACACTCAAGATGTTACTACCTCTTGCATTTACCCCGGCGCATTTAAAAAAGTAACGTTGCAAGCTATTATTTCGTCAGTATTTTGAAGTATTCTTCTTTGGGAAGTTGGGAAATCACCCCGTACAATATTTTCGCACGGTATGTTGGCGAAGATTTACCATTCACCGATTGTACGAATTAATGCCGGTTGGGCTTTCTGAAGCGCGGTGCGCATACCCGGTCCCTGTGTTTCGGCATAAAGAAACCGTGGTTCCAGAATAATAAGCGTGTCATCACTTACTTTCGGCATTTCCTTTATTGCACTGAAATGTGAATGGGTTTGGCGGGACAATTCTGGGTACAAAATTTTTGCGGGTAAGGCGACTGCTTCATTCATCGTATACTTATGAGATTCTTCCCGAAACCATACCCCGTGCGTTTGCGCCCATGTTATGACATTATCAGGAGCAACCATCATCCCGGACAGTATTTCCTGAAGCGCCTGTTCGTACATCACACCGACCGAAGTATGATTGCCTGTGTCGCCCACAAGCGTATCTCGGGCGTAAAACGTTACCCGGTTGCCGGTCCGTTCGGGATCATATTGCATGGCCATATGTTTGAGTGGACTTTCCGGCTGGAACGTAACACCGAACGCAGCATACATTCGACTCCACCCATGGACATCCGTACTGTAATCCGGCGCCAGACACCTTATTGTGTCATTTCCCAAATGAAGCGTTACACCAGGGCCGCTCTGAATTTCGACGGTATCACCAAATCGCAAGCGTAATCCGGATGTTGGCTCCATACCTATTTTTAAGGCATGTTTGAGTGACGCTAATCCGATTTCTACATTATGCGTTTTTACTTCATCCTGAAACAATTCATGAGGAATTGTACGTACAGCTTCGGAGATGTTAATCATATGCTCCGGATTATAGAGGGTAATACGAGTTTGTCAAGTCTGGGTGCTCCGGTTTGAGCCGCTTATTTTTCCAGTATTTTGAAGTATTCTTCTTTGGGGAAATCTTTGATCACGTTGTAGATCATATCAGCATCCGATTTTTGCGACTTATGCGCGTACATTGACTTCACGCGCTTTTCCCAGTAGGGGGTGGTGTCGATAACAAGGTCGGCTTCTGATTTTTTAATCCCTGGCGGCATATAGACAAAGTATTCATCGCGGGTCCGTTTCATCTTTTCCTCAAGTTCTAAGAGGTACATGATTTTGTGGACTCCCGGCATCCGGTAGAACACATAGGATGTGACGAGTGATACAGCGACATGGTCCAGATGCCCTGAAATACCATTTGAGGCGTAGGTTAAGAGCGTGTCGGGCGCAAGTTTTATGAGCGTTTTTTTGAGTGCATCGGCAAGCTTGTGATACGAATTATTATTTAGGCTCCCGTCTTTGAAATTCAAGAATATGACGTCCTTTACGCCCAGAATTTTCGATGACGCGATAAGTTCTTGCGGCCGGATTTGACCAAGAACATCAGTCTTGTGTTTGGTAAACTGCGGATCGGAGTCGCCGTTGGTCGCACAGATAATGTACACGTCCCGCGTTTTGGCGAGGTGGGCGATCGTGCCCGCCGGACCGAAAGCTTCATCATCAGGGTGGGCGAATACGCAAACCGTAGGTGGTTTTTCCATAGATTGTGCACTATATCGTACACTTGGGATTGCAAAGTTGCAAGAGTTAAAGGATCTCCGGGTCCGGAGCATGTGAGTGGGACGTATTTGGGCTATTTCATATCATCCAAGTCGACTATTCTCCGCGCGGCCTCATAGAGAACGACAGATTTGCGTACATCATCGCGTGTCGCAGGCTTATCTAACGGTTCGGGGCTTGGATGAAGTTTTTCATCCATCTCTGTGACTGCGGCACTCACCCGATTTTCAAGAGAAGGTTCCTTCGGACGTGCGCCGAAATACAAATGGACACCCGGGGGAACAGCAAAAATGGGGATATCTCCATTTTTAGTATGGACCGTAGAGACAATATTTTTGCCTTGCTCGAGGGCAAATAGCATATGCATCACCCCCCTTCCTGGCCGGCTAAATAATAGTGCGAAAAAAAAGAAATGTATGTACGGTGGGATACAAAGGAAGTAAACATTGCGTTCTGATGGGATCAGACCTATAATGCGGCTTCATATGATGTCGTCGGAGTTTGTATTGCCAGAACAGCCCAATGAGCCGGAGCTGTATGCGGATTTATTGAAACCGGAAAATGTTCAACGCATAAATGAGAAGCTTGGTAAATCATCCGACGGTGCAAATGGAATGGCGGCACTTAGAGGCTTGCTGTTTTTTGCTTGGAATGCACACCGTGTGGTTCCGAATAATGAGCTTGCTGAGGTTTGGGAGTTTAGTAGATCAGATCATCATAAAACACATGGTAATGAGTTGGTTTGGGCAAACGTTTCGCGGATGCGCAAGTGTGTGCCCGGTGATTGGCGCGTATATGATATTTACGGGGATAAAGCGTATATCATGGAACACCAGTTGGATCTTGATTCTCCGTATATTCCAATAGGATTTCGTAACACACCGAGTTGGGTTTATTATACGGCGAGATCAACATCTCTCATCCCGCTATTTAATCAAGCCCGTCATGTTACCGTAAGCGGATTAAATCCTGACATCACACTTAATCCGGCTCTCGGGAGAGACTCGTATTCATTATTGGAACTACTTGCAAAAAATTGGGAATCGAAAGAAAATGGAATTCCTCTTACGACCCTTGCGGATGAGGCAACGCTCTCAATGCCGTTATTACGACAAAATCTGAATTCATTACGGTCATATTTAACGCGTAATCAGTCCAACTGGGTTTGCGACGTTAGCGAGACCAAGGCCGTGTTTAAACCCGCGTTTCAGAAGTAGAGGTGTGCCCCATGCTATACTATCTATATACTACAAAAACTCAGATTTGAACGATCGTTTTTGAGTATAAACCCATCTAATCAGATTTTTCACTTAAGAAAGTATCAAATCTGAGTAAGATGGGTATAGCCATGCGTAAATGGATTTTTTTTCAGTGGGTAATCGTCGGTTGTCAGCTGTTGGTTGTTGGTTGTTGGTTGTTGGTTGCCTCACCGGTATTTGCCCAAGGTCTTCAATTTAATTTGGCTCGAACGCTTGCGATAAGCGATAAAAATGCAGGGGACGGCGACATTGTTTCGTTATCCAATACCGCGGAGACGCTATCGTTATCAACCAAATCCTATGATGAACGGATGTACGGTGTACTAGTCGCCGATCCCGTGATGGTCTATCGGACGAGTGCAAATATTCCGGTTTCGCGTCAGGGTGATGCTATAGTGAATGTGAGTATGATGGGCGGGGCTATCGGTGTCGGAGATTATATTACGAGTTCGGAGATTCCCGGTAAAGGGCAAAAAGCAGAAGGGATCGCGGGATATATGCTTGGGGTCGCGTTGTCATCATTTGACGGTAAAGGTGCGACACAGAGCGCAACCTATCAGGGAAAAACCTATGCGCTCGGGAGAGTTAGCGCAAGTATCGGCATCGGTCCTGCGTCGCCGGTTATCACTAAAGCCGCCGGAGGCATATTCGGCACCCTCAAACAGATTGCAACGGCGATCATGTTTAATATTTCATCGAGCAAACAAGCAGAACGGATTATCCGGTATATTTTAGCCGTATTAATTGCAGTGATCGTCATCTATGTGAGTTACCGGACGTTCGGCGCCAATGTAACAAAGGGGATGGAAGCGATAGGCCGGAATCCTCTTGCCAAGAGCTCAATTCAGGCCATGATTACCCTCAATGTCGTGCTTCTTGCGATCTCCTGCATCGCGGGAGTGGTCTTAAGCCTCGTGGTGATTAGTTTATAACGGATCTTTATGGGTCTGTGAGGAAAGCCCGGGCTTTATAGTAGCCGTATTTCCCCAGAGTCTGAAATATTTTAAGATCCTCCCGGTTGAGGTTATAAATAGATGCAACCGGCATATTATTTCCCCATTTCCGCGCCCCTAATATAGAAATCATATTTTGTTTATATGTGGAGAATAATTCTCTTTGGTACGCAGAGACTATGGCTTTCGGATATTCGGGAAATAAATCGTCAATTACGGAGCCGTCGGCGTCAAATCTTGGGGTTAATAGTCCGCCGACATGTCTGATGAGTTTATTTGTCAATTTTGAATTCATAAGAGCTTCAGGATTAATACTGATAATATTATCCATTAATACTTCCCATGATCGGTTTGCTGCGTGGGCGTCAGCTAAACTATATGTGACGCCTATATCAAAATATGCAACGAACTTTTGGGCAAGCGCGTCTGATGCCCGGGGAAATGATGATTGCATGAGCTCGAGCGTCTCGGTGGCATTGCGGCGCGTCTCTTCCGACATAAAATTTGTATATTGAATCTGAAGTTGTTCAATGCCGGCAACGGCAAAGGCTCTCGGATTCAATTCATAATAGTTATGAAGAGACGCTTCTTTTTGTTCATTATGGCCCATAAGAATTGTATTATATGTTACATTAAGGGGAAAGTAAATACTATAAGGTATTATTGATATCCTTCATAATAAGAATTATTACGGGTATAAACCCATCTAAGCCGTTTTGACAGCATGATTTTTTAGAAAAGCTGCAAACCGGCGTAAGATGGGTATAGATTCACGTATGGACATCTCCTAGTGAGTTGCCTAATATAGAATTATGGACCCGATAACCGTCATGGTCTATTTTGTTGCTATTCTTTTCGCCCTTCAGTGCGTCACGTTCTTCATGATTCTTCAGATGAGACTGCATCAGCCACGAACTTTCGGCTCGACACTTATGGAAAATAAGGCGAAGACAAACAGCGTTCTTCGAAAAGCGATTGAGCAGGCAAATAAAATTTTGGTAACAGCCGAGCTCAAGGGTATTCAACTCATTTCGAAGCAAAAGTTAAGCGGCGGCGAGCTCACAGACCAGTTTAATGCCCACCTCGCGACCATAGAAAAGGCTCTGCAGGATCAACTTGAAAGGAACGTCGCTCACACGGAAGAAGCCTACAACAGCTTCATTACCCAGTCTGAAGAGATGATCAAGACGCATATTTCCCAGAATCAGAAAGCGCTTGAGGATAAAGCGGAGAAGATGGTTGTTGATACCGAGGGATTACTTCAGAAATTTACCGTCGAAGTGGAGGAAAAAATTAAAGGAGAGGTGGCGGGTGAGCTTGAGAAAGCAAAACATGAGATCGAAGTCTATAAAGGAGAGCGTATGCGCGTCCTTGATGAGCGGATCGTTGACATTCTCGAAGAGGTCGTGCGCGTGACGCTTGATAAAAAACTGACACTCGCTGATCAGAGCGACTTTGTGTATAAAGCTCTGGAACAGGCAAAGAAGGATAACGCCTTCGGCGACAAGACGCCGGGAGCTCAAAAGAAAGCCGTATGACACCCTTTGAAACGATCCTCAAAACAAGCTTTGTGAAAGCAGATGTCCACCGCAGGATCAGGGTCCTCAGACAGTTTTTAGAGCAGAAGTACTACGGTCGCGGTGAAAAGCTGAACTTAAAGGAGTTTTTGGATAAGGAAAAAGTCTCAGACACCGATAAGACGGTTCTTGCCGGTTGGGGACCGGAGATATTGGAAGGGATTACGAAGGAAAATGCGTACGATCTGACCGATGCGATGACGGATGAGATCAAAGAATTGCCGCTTATCACATTATATATACCATTTGAACCGGATGAGGCATCAATACAGCGCATTGGGACATGGTTCAGAGAAAATGTAGACAAAAGAACTCTTGTAGATATAAACGTTGAAGCCTCCGTTTTCGGAGGCTGCGCCTTTGCACAGGACGGCGTATATCACGATTATTCACTTCGGGGATTATTAAGCAGGCATTATCAGGAGATCCGGACGGTGTTTGACCAGTACGCGAAGCAGTTGTAGTGGGTTACAATTGAATCCTTCTTATTCTTCGTTTTGCCATTGGGATATAAATCGGGTTAGCAGCATGAGTCGGAGTCCTCTCACAAACTCGTACGCATACGAAGGTTGATTCCGTAGGTAGTTGGTTGTATCTTCCCAGACGCTTTCGGGGCCTTCAATGAGTTGAACCGTTTTGATAATGCTTTCCCGGTCTCTTGCAAGAATGATGCTTGTACTTCGTTGAAATGGGCTGCCGTTATACTGGGGAAACGTAAAATTATATCCATTTTTATTCATTGAATGGAAATTAAAAATGTTTACTGGGGATACGCCCATATAGGTGTCATGTGACGGATCATGGATGACGGCGACTTCGTGACCGTCGAAATAGTAAAGTTTGGGCTCTTTAGGAAGGTCAAAAGAACGGTAAATACGCGTATCATATTGATTGGGGTAACGTAATTTCAAAAACATACGGATCCCGCGGGAAGCATCGAAGCACATTGTCTTTGTCGCTTTATGGAGCCAATAGGCCGCCTCCAGATCTTCCTCTGCCTCCGTGTAGCTATTTGGGTTGAACTCGACTGCTTTCTCTAGAGAAGCGCGGTCTTTTTTGGAGAGCTCTTTGATGTTAGGTTGGGTACCATTTTCCTCTCTATTCATGAAGAAGTCATACATACAAATAACCGCTTCCCGGACCGGGACGACAAACGGGTAACGCGCGAGATGGTCCGGATTTCTGATATCAATGATGGTGACGAGACCGGCTTTATTTGCCGTTTCCCACTGATTAAACTCTGCGTGGTCCGTTTCGGGCGTTTGGGCTGTCATGACGGGTATTATACCAGAATTTGAAAACCAACTATAGGGTAACGTTAGCTTCAAATACCGCATCACCTGGTGTTGTAAAGTGTGATATTGTGGGTGGTGGAAAACTCATGCCATAATAGAATCAATATATGATAAAGAAACCGCGAGCGAGACTAACCTTGGATCCGCCGGCTTTGCCCGCACCTGAAGGTGCGCCTGCTCCTGCATCAGCGCCTGTGTCTCCGCCTGCCTCTGCATCGGCTCCCGCGCCTGCTCCAACTCCAGCACCCAGTGAAAGCACGCCCGCCGCGAAGGCAGAGCCGAAAAACGGTGAAAAGGAAGTAGGGTACGTCATATCGACCCAGGATTATATTGTCTTTCTTGAGGGCCTGCCGACGGTCAAAATGTACGACATCATCGTTACAAAAACCGGCGCAAGGGCGCTTGTGTCGTCGTTGGAAAAAGACCATGTAGAGGCGTTGATGCTGGACGCAGAGCGGCCAAAACCCGGAGATTACTTCGAACTTTCCAGTGTCGGTTTGCATCTTCCGCTTCACATTAACTTATTCGGACGGGCAATAAATCCGCTTGGAGTGCCTTTGGACGGGAAAGCAGGGCTCCCGCCTGGTGGGGAACCGATTGATCTTGACATTACCGCACCCGGAATTGACGGCCGCGAGATTGTTTCTGACCAGTTCTACACCGGTATTACCGTCGTCGATACACTCATTCCGATCGGTAAAGGGCAGCGCGAACTCATTATGTGCGAGCCCCGGAGCGGCAAAGAGGAGTTTTTCCTCGATATTATCCAAAGCCAGAAAACCCAGAATCGGATTTGCATCTATGCCGCAGTTGGGCGGAGCGAAATTGAGGTGAAGCGGATGACCGAGGAAATCAAGCGTGTTGGTGCAGACGCCTATACGGTTATTATTGCAGCTACATCAAATGAGTCGGCACCTATGATACAGATTGCGCCATCCATTGCTTGTGCGCTTGCGGAGTATCACCGGAACCACGGGAAACACGTCCTTCTCATCATTGATGATTTCGGAGCGCAGGCCAAGTATGCCCGGGAGATTGCCCTTCTTGCAGGTCGTATACCGGGACGCGAAAGCTATCCTGCGGATATTTTTTACCAGCATAGTGGCCAGGTGGAGCGCGCGGGCAACTTCAATGAGCACTATGGAAAAGGGAGTATCACCATGCTTCCGGTTATTGAGACGTACGTCGAAAATTTCACGGCACTCATCCCTACAAATGTCATGAGTATGACCGACGGGCATATTCTTTTCACTGCAAACCTCCGGGCGCAGGGTATTTATCCTGCTATTGAGGTTGACCGTTCCGTCACAAGGGTGGGACGGCAGACGCAGACGTTTATTCATAAGGTGTTATCTGACCGGGTTAGATCGCTTCTTGCTGAATATCATGAGCTTGAACGGTATGGTCGGTTCGGAAGCGAATTATCGCTTGAGACGCAGCTTAAAATTAAACGGGGGAAAATTGTTGAGGAGCTGCTCCGTCAGGAGCCGTTAACGTCACTTCCGCCTGAAACGCAAATTATGTATCTTTCCCTTGTATTTGCCGGATTCTTCGATAAACGCGAGCTTGAGACCATCCGGACGGATAAAATTAAAATTATTGACACGATCAATAAAGGAAAAGAATACGCAGAGATCGCCGAATATATAAAGACGAAGCAGTCCAACATGGATGAGCTCATTGTGAAGCTACAAAAAGTATTAAAACCACTGGAGGACGTATGCCAACCATTGCAGGCCTAACCAACCGTCATTTTGTCATCCCGGATGTGATCCGGGATCACATTTCTTAGATATATGCCAACCATTGCAGATCTCAAGCTCCAGCTAGACGATGCCATTACACTTTCTCTCATATCTTCGGCCTTCACCGAAGCCTCAGCTGCGGGTTTACAGAAGATCAAAAAACAGTTTGAGATCAATCAGCAGTTTTATGATGAAATTAGCCACGTGTATCATTTGGTCCGTGCAAGTGGAGAACGGCTTCAGTTGGATAAAAAAATTACGCCTCTCGAAAAGAAAATCGTTTCCGTGGCGATGACCAGTAATCAACGGTTTTACGGCAATCTGAACGTTAATGTTATGCGTGGATATCTTGAAGAAATTGAAAAACAGAAGACAGACGTTATGGTTATAGGCCTCACAGGAAGCGATTTTATGAAGTCATCCGGCTTCGTGAAACCCTATAGCACGATGATGTTTGAAAAAGACAGTCCGACGACACAGGAGGTCCAGAAATTTTTGGATGCGACAGTCCAGTATGATTCCATTCTCGTCTATTTTCCGAAATTCGTCTCGCTCGTCACCCAAACCGTCGGCGTTATTGACATCACCCAGACGATTAGCCCGACGGATCAGACGCCGGAAGAGGAAATTCACATCCTTTTTGAGCCTGAATATTCAAAAATTCTCGAATTTTTCAAACGGCAGGTCCGTAATCTTCTCCTGATGCGCGTACTTCTTGAAGCCAGCTTATCACGGACGAGCGCGCGGCTTATCACCATGAGTTCGGCAGAGGAGCGTGCTGACGCGCTTATAAAGGAAACAAAAGGCCAACTTAGGAAAATTCAATTATCCATCGCAAACACACGGTTACTTGAAACATTTGCCGGAATCGGTAAATGGAAAAAGAAAAAGAAGAAGAAATACGAAGAAGAACTGTTAACCAATTAACAAAGTAACAATACGGACAATACGACAAGTAACCAATTAACTAATTAACCAAGTAACTAAATTGTATGAATGATTCATTCACAAAGAGCGGATAATACTTCATAATTTAAATGTCTATGGACGAACCAGTAGTTGCACAGGAACAAAAGAAACCGGCACAAGCGCCGGTCGGGGATTTTCACGGCCGTGTACGGGCCGTACGCGGCCAGATCGTCGAGGTTGAGTACGATTCGACGGAGTTTTTGCCGAAATTTTACGATATTCTGACAAGCCCCGAAAAACCAAAGCTTCGCCTGGAAGTTTATGCATACAGCGAAGACAATTCATTGTTCTGCCTGTCACTTACAAAACGGAGCGAACTGTACCGCAATATGCCGATCATCACGACCGGCGCACCGCTTCAGGTTTTGGCCGGTAAAGCGGTCCTTGGGCGCGTGTTTAACCTCTTCGGCGATCCTGTTGATAATAAAGGTCCGATTAAAGATCCTGCAATGAAGTCAATTTATCACGACCGGAATCAGGTTATCGATGTCATTACCTCTCAGGAGATCGTAGAGACGGGGATTAAACAGATCGATTTCTTGACACCCTTCGTGAAAGGTGGTCGTATCGGATTCGTCGGCGGCGCCGGTGTCGGAAAAACCGTTCTTATGACCGAACTTCTGCACAACATCACCTACAAACATGAGGGAGTCTCCATCTTCGCCGGTATCGGAGAGCGTATCCGCGAGGGCCATGAGCTGATGAAGGCGCTGGAAGCGTCCAAAGTTATCGACCGGGTCGCCCTTATCTTCGGTCAGATGAATGAAAATGCCATTATCCGTTTCCGTATTGCGTGGGCGGCTTCGTCGCTTGCGGAGTATTACCGTGATACGGATAAGAAGGACGTGCTCTTCTTCGCCGACAACGTTTACCGGTTTATTCAGGCCGGAGCTGAGG
>Ga0182021_10003667_pt1 | contig 18081 bp, 21 predicted proteins | sample 612E3MmetaG_FD_120493 | JGI IMG/M metagenome (GOLD analysis project Ga0182021, IMG submission 120493) | Permafrost microbial communities from Stordalen Mire, Sweden - 612E3M metaG (Illumina Assembly) | ecosystem: Environmental > Terrestrial > Soil > Wetlands > Permafrost | place: Sweden... | reverse complement strand
TTTCTTATTAATGCTTCCAGCTCCGCATAGCAGTTAACCGAAATTAAGAAACAAAGTGCTGACACGTTTAATATTAGCCGTTTCAAAATTTAAAGCAAAGATAATCTTAAATCATTAAACTGCATTCACAAACACCTTAAGGTGTAAAAAAGTGGCACAACCACCAAGTTACAAAACAGTTTTTGTTTTCTTAGACACAGACAAATATTGCAGCCCATTTGACATGCTAGTAGCAATTGACGCTTTTCCGGACTCAATGATATTCAAATACGAAAACGTAACCGCTGAAGACGCCCCAAAAATAGTTTTTGACTTACTCTTTCCTCGGGGACCAGAAGGAGCAAAACATACAAAAATTTTCATCAACGGAAGCAACTTCGAAATGGTTGAGAAAGTCGTAGAAGCAACTCAGAAAGCAATGAAATCAGCGCCATGGGGAAACAGCATAATCGTTGACCCACGGGGAGGATACTCAACAGCAGCTGCCGCAGTGGCAAAAACCTTCGGAGCAGCCATGGAGAAAGGTTTCGGCACATTAGAAGGCAAAAAAGTCACAGTACTTGCAGGCACAGGACCAGTCGGGCAAACAGCCGCAAGAATCTACGCAGCAGAAAAAGCAAACGTAACCATCACATCCCGCACAATGGCAAAAGGACAAGCAGTCGCTGACAAAATCAACCAAGAAGTCGGCGCACAAAGAGTCAAAGTTGTCGAAGTGGCAAAACCAGAACAAACAGCAGACGCCGTCAAAGACGCGGAAATCGTACTTTCAGCAGGTGCAGGCGGAATACAACTCCTATCAAAATCACAGATTGGTACATCCTGCAAAATCGTCGCCGACATCAACGCTATCAAACCCTTAGGCGTGGAAGGTTTAGGATCAAATGATGATGGTTTAGAAATTAAACCAGGTGTTTTCGGAATAGGCGCATTAGCCATCGGCAAACTCAAAATTAAGACAGAGACAGAAATGATAAAACGCGCAACCAACGAACCACAGGGATTATTTGATTACTCAATCGCCTATACCATTGCTAAAGACGCAATCTTGAAAAAGCTTGCAAAGGCAGCCGCTAAATAAAAAAACTACTTCCTCACTTTTTTGTTCTTCAGTTAAACCATTTTTTTCTTCGTCTTTCAGTCTCAGCCAGATTTCAGTAAAAAGAAATGTTAGAAAGCGCCAGCGATTCTGTTGCAGGCTTCAATTATACGTTCCTTGGGCTGTGTAAATGTCATTCTAGCATAACCTTCCCCAAACTTGCCAAAACCTATACCTGGCGTTACTGCTACACCAACATCAAGCAGTTTGGTAGCAAATTGCATTGAGTCTTCTTTGCAGTTAACCCAAACATAGAATGTTGCTTTAGGCTTGTCGCATTTGTAGCCAATCTTGCAAAGTGTTTCGACTAGCAGGTCGCGGCGTTCCTGGAGGATTTGGTTGTTTTTCTTTAGGAACTCTGGTTTGCAATTGCTTGTGTAGCTTGCTAAGGCTTTGACGGCGACTTTCTGGGTGTAAACTGGAGGCCCAGAATCGATTTGTGACTTGATTTTTGTTAATCCACTTATGAGCTGCTTGTTACCTACAGCGAAGCCTATGCGGTCGCCTGTCATGTTGAAGGTTTTTGAAAGTGAATGGAACTCAACAGCAACATCAGTTGCACCGTCAACTTCTAAAATGCTGGGTGCCTGATAGCCATCGTATGTGATTTCTGAGTAGGCATTATCATAACATAAAATTATGTTGTTGTCCTTGGCGAAGTCAATGGCTTCTTTGAGGAATCGAATATCAATTGTTGCTGCTGTCGGGTTATTTGGATAGTTGAGAAACATCATTTTGACCCCCTTTGGATTTACCGCTTCAAAATCTGGCTTGAAGCCGTTTTTCTCAATCAGGGGCAGAGATACAATTGTGCCATCGCAGAGGATGGTGCTACCGTTAGCGTAAACTGGGTAAGCTGGATTAGGCACCATTACTTTGTCTCTCGGATTTATGAATGCTCGAGCGATATTTGCTATGCCTTCTTTTGAGCCCAAAAGAGCAATTACTTGGTCCTGTTGAAGGTCAACATTGAAGCGATTCTTGTACCATCCCGCAACTGCTTCACGGAAGTCTGGTTCGCCTTGGCTAAATGAATAATTGTGGTTCTTTATGTTAGCTACTTCTTCTTTTAACGCTTCTACGATGAATTGGGGAGGAGGAAGGTCAGGGTCACCGATGCTTAACGAAATCAAGTCTATACCTTGAGCTTTCTTTTCCTTAATGATTTTCTCTATTTCTGCGAATAAGTATGGAGGTAACCGCTTTACCCGATTTGCAGATTCAAAAGTCATTTTATTGTTCTCCAAAAAGAGTTGCTTCAAAAATTTTTTCGGCTGCTCCACTTAAAAACAAGTTTTCAGCAACTTCCACACTCAAATCGCCACCAAGCACATGAACAGTAACTTTGTTTCCAACTTTTCTAAGCTTGTTTGCAGCTGCCACAGCAGCACAAGTTCCGGTACCGCACGATAAAGTTTCTCCGCAGCCACGTTCCCAAACACGGACTTTGAGCTCGTTTTGGTTTACAACTTGTGCGAAGCCAACGTTGGTTCGATTTGGAAAAGCCGTATGATTCTCAATTTTCGAACCGACTTGCTCAACTGGAAAATCGTCTAAATTATCGACGAATATTATGCAATGTGGGTTCCCCAGTGAGAGGCAAGTTACTTTGAATATCTCGCCATTAACATCTAAATTTTCGTTGATGCAAGTGCCCTGCCCAACCATGGGAAGAGACATTCGGCTCCAATTTGGTACACCCATGTTCACCTTAACATTTGTGACTTCTTTACCGTTTAGGGTCAACCAAACATGTTTTAAACCAGACAGGGTCTCAACCATGAACTCCGGTTTAACTGCAATGCCTTTTTCATAACAGTATTTGACAAAACATCTTATTCCGTTGCCACACATTTCTGCTTCGCTACCGTCGGCGTTGAAGATCTTCATCTTGGCATCAGCTACTTTGGATTTAGAAACGAGCAAGAGACCGTCCGCACCAACCGAAAAGTGGCGTTCACAAAGCCGCTTAGCTAGAGCTTCAGCCTGACTACCGCTAATTCCTTCGTCACGGTTGTCGATCACTATGTAATCGTTACCTAAACCATGCATCTTCCAAAAACGCATAAATCACTCTGCCGCCCGTTGATTACTCGTTAAGTTATCAAGCTGTTCCCTTTCCCTAATCACGAAAGACTTGCCTTGCCTAATCAGAACTTCTGCAGCTCTTGGTCTTGCATTGTACTGTGAGCTCATACTGAAACCGTATGCCCCAGCATTCAAGACCGCAAGCACGTCACCTTCCTCAATCACGGGCAGCATCCGGTCTTTGGCTAAGGCATCGCCTGACTCACAAATTGGTCCCACTACATCATAGGTTTCCTTATCTGCTACTCCAAGCTTGTTAGCAATCAATATGGGATGGTAAGAACCGTACATAGTTGGTCTAACTAGTGTGTTGAAGCCTGCATCCACACCTACGAACTTCTTTGAAGGCGTGACTTTTACGGTGTTAACAGTTGTTAGCAAAATGCTTGCGTCACAAACTAAGTACCTGCCTGGTTCAATGCACAGAAACGGCTTCCCAAGCCCATACTCAGCAAGTTTAGTCTTGAATGGCGCAACCACTTTGTTGGCGAACTCTGATAAATCGAAGTCTTGGTCTTCCGGCTTGTAGGGAACACCAAAGCCGCCGCCTATATCGATAAATTCAAAGTCTATTCCTACTTCATCATGAACACGCTTGGCAATACTCAACAGTTTTTCGACAGCTAAAACGTAAGGTTCAACTCCAAGAATACCTGAACCAATGTGCATTTGAATGCCGAAACGTTCAACCCTGGCCCTTTTTGCAATCGCATAAGCTTGAATTGCCTCTTCTTCCCAAAGTCCAAATTTCGAGTCTGGACCAGCAGTAATGCAGTGACTATGATGCCCTGCACCAATTTCGGGATTAACGCGCACCGACACAATTTGTGGGACTGCAACCTTTAGCAATCGATCTAACTCGGATTGTGAATCAATGTTTACAGTAACATTTGCGTCTGCCAGCATTTTTAACTCATCGTTTCGGACGCTGGTTCCAGTGAACATTATACGGTCTTGAGTGTATCCGCTGATTAATCCCATGAACACTTCTCCAGGACTAACCGTATCTAAATATGCACCTTGTGACTGCAAAATCTTTAGCACAGTAAGATTAGAATTGGCTTTTGCAGCATAATAGACCCGTACGTATTTGTAGTTGCGGATTAAAGCGTCATGAATTCGATTGTAATTGTCCCTAATGCGCTTCTCACTTACCACATACAATGGAGTATCATATTTTTGAGCCAAGTCTTTGACTGAACAACCATCAAAGAACAAGCATCCTTTCCGCTCCTCCAACGGTTCACGAAGCTTCTTATTTTTAACCATACTTGTTTGCACCCACGTTATGCTGGACTAAAATAGTTTAAGCTAAACCTTTAGCTACAAAGAGCTCAGCGCTTAAAACACCTGCGCCTGCACCGCCACGAACCGTATTGTGTCCAAGACACATGTACTTGAAAGTCATAATTGGATCTTTGCGTATTCTGCCAACTACAACACTCATTCCGCAGCCGGTATCACGGTCAAAGCGTGGCTGAGGTCTGTTTTTCTCATGCCGAACCACAATTGGGTTAAGTGGGGCAGAAGGCAACTTGAGCTTTTGCGGTTCACCTCTAAAGTTAGCAAAAGCACTTTCTATTTCTTCTATTGACGGATCTTCTGAGAGCTTTACGAAGACTGATTCTAAATGGCCATCTTTTACGTGAACTCTGTTGCAGCTTGCACTAAGCTTGAACTCAGCATTCTGGATCGCCATGCCGTTGAAGTTGCCAAGTATCTTTAGAGCCTCCGCTTCCATCTTCTCTTCTTCACCTGAAATAAAGGGAACCACGTTATCGATTATGTCTAATGATGGTACACCTGGGTATCCTGCTCCGCTTAACGCTTGCATAGTTGAAACAATGATTTCCTTTAAGCCAAACTGCATTAAAGGTTTTAGAGTGACTGCAAGTTGAATTGTACTGCAGTTGGGGTCTGTCGTTATGAAGCCTTTCCAGCTTCTTAGCTTCTGCTGAATCTTTACCAAATCTGCGTGATCTGGGTTAATTTCTGGAATAAGTAATGGAACGTCTTTTTCCATTCGGTGAGCGCTTGCCTTGCTAAACACTGGATAAAGCGCTGCAAACTCCGATTCAACTGGACCCGCTAGGTCTCCTGGCAACGAAGAAAACACTAAATCAACATCCCCCGCCTTCTCTACTGATACGACGTCAGCGTTCGTTACAGGCATTTCAGCAATTTCTTTAGGCAAATTTGTCTCCATAACCCAATTACAAGCATCACCATATTTTTTGCCTGCTGACCGCTCTGAAGCAGCAAGCACTTCAATTTGGAACCATGGGTGCCCCTGCAGGAGTTGAATGTACCGCTGACCAACGGCTCCGGTTGCTCCTAATATTGCAACTTTACGCTTTATTGTCATGGTTTGTTTCTTCCTTAGCCCTTTTGAGTTAGTTATCCTTGATAAAAAAGTTAATGGTTGATTTACAGGCTAAGACAATCCTAAAACATCAGCCATGTTAAACACTTTAGCCTCTTTTTGATTGCTTAACCATTCGGCAGCATAAACAGCTCCTTGAGCAAAGACGTTACGTGAGAACGCTGTGTGTTCTATTCTAAGCATCTCGTAGGGGCCAGCAACGATTATGTCATGAATCCCTGGGACTCCGCCAGCACGAATTGCTATCGATTCGAGTTCCGAGGGTTGCCGCGGGCTAATGCCTTCTCGCCCTGAAACGATTTTTGAGTAACCACGAGTTTTTGATATTATTTGTTCAAGCTTCTTAGCTGTCCCGCTCGGAGCATCTTTCTTCCCTGTATGGTGGATTTCGCTTAAACTGAAATCGTACCCTGCAGGAAATGCATTCAAAGCTTCGGCCAATTTGAAGAGTATGTTGACACCTACAGAATAATTTGGTGAGAATACTGCTGGTACTTTGTCTGTCATAGCGGCTAAGACTTGTCGGTTTTGCTCTGGTGTAAAACCTGTGGTGCCGAGGATTATGCGTTTTCCAAGATTTGCTACTAAAGGGATGTTAATTACTTCGGCGTCAGGCATTGTGAAGCTAACATATGTATCTGCAGTTTGGACAGCTTCGTTTAGTCTGTTGGAACTTAGTATTTGTGTGTCGGAATTGACTATGCCGAGTTCTCTCAGGGTCTTGCCTATGCTAGGACTGTTTGGAGCTTCTATTGCACCAGTGATTTGATGCCCTTTCGCTGTTGCTTCAGTTATGATAGCGTTACCCATTCTACCTGCGGCGCCTGCTACACACAATTTAAGCATAATAGAGCCCTTCCAGGTATTTTGCATTATATAATCGATCCTTTAAGTCAACGTTAAAGTAGTCGGCGACAGGCTGAAGAATTTCTGGATTGCTTTCAAAAACTTTCCTAGCGTTTGTTAGGACTACCTCTAATCCAGAACGTGTCATCTTTCCTAAAGGTTGTCTACATGGACCCGACGGCATGCCAAGTACGTTCATCAATGTCTTGTACGCCAGTGGATTTCTTGCCTTGCAGACAACTGGACCATAAGGTGTCTGTTCATGGGTTTTTACAGTGACTAAACTGAAGAGCGGCTGGAGAGCTTGAGAGATTACGCTGGCTGCTTCCTCGTTTCCCTCCTGCAAATAATGCACCATATCCACGACTGCATTCGGAGCGACATTGGAAATAACCGAGATTACTCCGCTAGCCCCAATGTCAGGCGAAATCATCATGGTGGAGGTCTTGTCATCATCGCCTGATAGAATATCGAAATCTTCTCCGCAGAGCTGCCGAGTTAACTCCATGTTCTTTAGATCACCTGTAGCTTCTTTCACACATCGGACATTTGGGTATTGGTAATGGAGGGCTGCGAGGTCTTGCGGGTAAAGCTGAGTTCCTGTTCTGCCTGGGATAATGTAGGGGATTAGTTGGGTTTCAGGGAATTGTCTTGCGATTGGTTCAATGTATTCTCGGCGTATTTCCAGGGAGCTTGGTCCATTGTAATATGGGTCTACAAGTAAAACGCATTTTATACTTAGGTGTTGGGCGTGTTCTGTTCCTTCAATTGCTTCTTGTGTTGAGTTGCTGCCTGTCCCAGCTATTGTCAAACATCGTGAACCTATGTATTCATGGGTTTTTTCGATAACCATGTTGTGTTCATGCCAGTCTAAGGTAGGGCTTTCGCCTGTTGTACCGACGGCTAATAGGCCTTTTACACCTTCTTTTATTTGAAAATTCACCAGTTGACGTAAACCGTCGTAATCGACTTGACGATTACTGGTCATTGGAGTTATTAGTGCAGTATAACAACCGCTAAATGTCACCATTATTAATTCCTCATTTTATTAGAGCAAAATGCATAGCTTTGTATTTAAGCATTACGTTTTCGATAGTTTTTTTACTAAAAACGGAAAAACAATTGACTAATTTCAGATAAATTCAGGCATAAACCAATGCTTTTCGTAAGAAACCAACCAAGAAAAGTTCACTTAACGTTCCAATGGCGCAACATAATAAGCAGTAAAAACATCATCGTAGCCAATATAAAGCCCTTGCAAATAAGCAATCGCGTCATCAAGAATCAGCGCAGATGGAATAATCAACCTGAAATTATCCAACCGCACAACTTCGGTCAACTTTCCAGTTTGTTTTTTCAGAATTCTCATTCTTAAAACATTGGGTCCTGAAAGATAGACTGCAACCTCACCATAAAGAGGAGCACCTTTTCGAACGTCAATGGGTTTTTTTCCAGATTTTAACCATTCGAAGGGTTCTTTCTTTGTACGGAAAAGTGGCATGTTTGGACCTGGAATTTTAGAGTCAATTGCCTGAAGATAAACTTTAGCAAGAAAAACGAATAACGAAATTTATGGAATAGGAAAAAATGGGTTGAAACTGAGAAAAACTTTGGCTTACCCTTTGCCTTTCTCTTCTTTACCGAAGTACTTCGTCCATTTTAGTTTGCGTGCGTCTCGTTTAAATTGTAGTGAGCTTTTCTTGCATTTGCCGGAATCGAACCATAGAATTGATCCATCGTTTTTGACGAACATCATGCCTGTGCCAGCTGGGAAATCAGCACCACAGAATGAGCATTTACGGTTTTTTGGCATGACAATTTTTCTCCTTCAGGTTATCTTGTGATTTTCTTTGCTTCTCTTTCCGTTTCGCGCAGCATTAGAATATCTTGAACACGAACTGGTCCTTTAACATTGCGTGTTATGATTCTGCCTTTGTCTTTGCCGTCCATTATACGAACTCGAACCTGTGTGATTTCGCCCGTAACGCCTGTTCGTCCTATAACCTGAATAACTTCTGATGGAATAAGTTCTTCTGCTGCTTCTTTACTCATTACTGAGTTCCTCGTTTGACCTGGTCAATTCGCGTGACTATTTCTTTAATTAGTCCTGCGGCTTCTCCTTCTTTGAGAATGCATGCTGCTGCACATGGAACGTCGATACCTATTGATGTGCCTATCTTGTCTTTGTTTGGAACGAATACGTATGGAATTTTTCTTTCTTCGCAGAGAAGCGGTAAATGCGCCACCACTTCCGGTGGATCTACATCTTCAGCTATCACAACTAGTTTCGCTATTGATCGCTCAACAGCTTTTGTAGCTTCGTTTGTTCCTTTCCTAACTACTCCTGATTTAGAAGCAATGGTTAGGGCTTCATAGGCTGCATCTACGATTTCTTTCGGTACTTCATATTTTACATAGAATGGTTTAGACATATTAGCCTCACCCTTTTAAGGCACAGTCTTATCCACACTTCTTATTTAAGAAGCTTTCTGCTCAGAAATGGTAGTCTAAACTTATAGCTTTTAAAGCTCTTAGAAAGCTTTAAATAAGCTACTACGGCATCGTACATGTTTTTCGAGAGGGGAATGGGCGTTTGCAAAAATTGGGTAGGGTGCGGGCGTTAACTCCATCCAAAAACATGATTGTTAAAAGTGAACAAGCGCCTAGAATTGGCTCAGAAGTTATTGATGAAAACTTAAATATTGTCGGTAAAGTTTTTGACATTATAGGTCCAGTGTCAGCTCCTTATGCAGTTATTAAACCAACAATTAGGGAACCTGCTAAACTATTGAATAAACCGGTGTACTTGCTCCTCTCGAAAACGACACGGAGCAAAAAATAAATGAGTAGAGACAGTAAACTTGAAACAGACCAATCTGCAAAAACCGAACCGGCAAAGATACAATCTTGCCCTGAATGCGGCAGCACCCGACTTATGCGCGATTACGAATGCGCCGAAATAGTTTGCATGGACTGCGGGTTCGTTGTCGCAGCCAAAATAGCTGACCGTGGACCTGAATGGAGAGCTTTTGATGATGAACAAAGATCAAAGCGAACCAGAGTTGGAGCACCCTTAACATATACAATCCATGATAAGGGTTTATCAACAACCATAGATTGGCATGACCGCGACATCTATGGTAAAAGCCTCTCTCCAGGACAGAAAGCTCAAGTTTATCGCCTTAGAAAATGGCAAAGACGCATCAGGGTTTCAGATGCAACAGAGCGAAATCTGGCATTTGCTCTCTCTGAAATTACAAAAATTTCGAACAATTTGAATCTTCCAAAAAATATTCTTGAAACAGCCTCAGTAATTTATCGAAAAGCCGTAAAAGAACGCCTAATCAGAGGCAGGTCAATTCAGGGAGTGACTTCAGCGGCAATTTATTTGGCATGCAGGCAATGTGGCTTACCTCGAACCTTAGATGAAATTGCTCAGTCTTCAACAGTAAATAAGAAAGAAGTTGGCAGAAGCTACCGTTTTCTCATTAGAGAATTAAACTACTCTATCCCACCGCTTAGACCAAGTCAATACATAACAAAGTTTTCTAACCAGCTGACGATGCAGGGAAAAGTTGAAGAAATCGCTCATAAAATCTTGGCGGCAGCAAAAGAACTCAAACTTACATCAGGGAGAGGACCAACTGGTATTGCTGCGGCAGCAAGTTACGTCGCATCCGTTTTGACGGGTGAGAGGAAGACCCAAAGAGAAATCGCCGAGATCGCACAGGTTACTGAAGTTACCATTCGGAACAGGTACAAGGAACTAGTTGAACGATTAATGTTCCAAATAAGCATCTAATTTCCGTCTTTTACTCTACTAACCAGGACCGGGACAAATGACTAATTCAGACAGGACAAAAACAGAAGCACCAAAACTAGAAGAGTCAATCGGTAAACTTATGGAAATTCAGCTGGGGCTTCAACGGAATTTATCACTTTTACATCAAACAATAAAAACCCTCGATTCTAGGCCTGAACTATTTAATACGCTTGAACTCTTCGAGAAAGATGCAGAATCCCAAGCCAGCAATTTGGAAGCAGAGGTAAAGCAGCTTCGTGAACAACTTGAAAACATTAGAGATATTTTAGGATTAGATACAAAAAAACCACCTGTAGAAGATTAGAAAGACACAGGTATTTTTTTAAGCACCTTATTAACTATGCTATTCTATGCCCTATAGATTCATTTTTGACCTTTCCAAGGTTCCACGCTTCTTCTTTACAGAAATTGCGACCGTTAGTTACCAGAAGGGCATGCATAAAAGCTTGCTTGATAAGCTTCAAAACCTGATCATTAAATTTAGAATTGAAGAGGCTACTGGACTGAACATTAATGACGCAATAGTTCTACTTCAGGATTTTATTGATGTACAAGCTGTTAATATGATTGAGCGAAATAAATTCTTACAGACCAAGAAAAGAGCCCTTTTCCTTCCGCACTGCTCACGAAAATATTTGGACAACCGATGTAAGGCTTCTTTTAACTCAGATATACCGTCATATACATGTGCACACTGTTCAGAAGACTGCTTAGTGAACCAGTCTAGCCGGATAGCTACAACAAAAGGTTACGACGTTTACATTACACCAGGCGGTTCATGTATTCCTAAAATTTTGAAAAACACCAGATACGAAGGCGTAGTAGGTGTCGCTTGTGGAGAAGAAATCAAGCTGTTCGGGCCGTTTTTGAACAGTATCGGTCTTGCAGGCCAAGCGATACCGTTGATTAAGAATGGCTGTGCAAACACTGTTTTCAACATGGAAACACTCGTAAATGCTCTATAGTCGCCACTGATTAGGTGCTCATCAAAAAAAACGGACATAGTAAAGCGTCTAATTTTAACTCTTGCAAAATAGTAACTCGGAGCAAATTACCGCCAAAAGCAAAACCAAAAAAATATTTTGCAAAAGATTCGCCATTATCAATACATCATAGGTTGTTGCGAGTTATGCAAATAACGCATATGTGATTGGCGAAAATTATAGCGAGGGATAGTAAGTACTATTTTACTAATAACTTATTAGTTAAATTTACTTTACTATTTCACGTTTCTTCCAGCGCAGGTTCTTGCCCTTACACTTTCTGCATTTTAAGGCGGTTTCAGCATTGCGTGCACCGCAGTCTCTGCAGATTTTCATATACAACCTGTGCTTCTGCGCTATGGCTTTTTTAACTGGATCTAATATTGGCATTTTATTATTAACCTTCCATTTTGGCTAACTCTTTGATGGTTAAGTATCAAATATACCTTTTGTCTAAACTTTACGTTTTACAAAAACCAAGTTAAAACGCTTAACAAACAATTTGATGTGGCTAGTGCTTATAGCATCTGGGGTTTTCTTCAAAGGCATATTTCTATAATAAATCCAAATCAACATGTGTTATTTTATTTTATGTTGAAATAAATTAAGAAAATATTTTTAGATTTCCTCAATAGTGACATAAGAACGTGTATCTTCAATCCCATCTATGTTGTAGAGTTTTTTTAGAACTTCATCAAGATTGTCACGTTCAACAATAATTAAAGCATCTACTTCGCCAGCTATACGAAAAGCTCTCGAAACAGCGAGCTCGCGAATCTGATCGTAAACATATATTCTTTTAATAGGCGCAACCTTGAGTAGGATAAATGCAGGGGTAGTTGATACACCAAGAGCGCTCAGACCTTTATCAGTGACATCAATAAAGCCTCTTCCAGTTCGGATGTAACCACGGTTTTTGAGTTTGCGCAAATGAACGTTTAAAGCTTGTCTACTTACGCCTAATTGGCTTGATAACTCATCTTGTTTAACTCTCAGAGTGTAGGTGTTTGTTGATTTTCCCTTCTCATAAAGTGTTTTTAAAAGTTGTATTGAACGTTTAGTTAATGGCTCCAAATTGGTCACTTTTGTTATATTTTGTTAACTTAAACCTTTACAATAGTGAGGTTGCTTAATAATTTGATGCTGAGCAGTTTTAAGAATAATAATCTGAAATAAACGTTAGTATTCTGTAACCAAAAAATATTACAGGGAACTAGTTTTGAGCAAATTGCAAATGTTCAGTCAGAACATTAAGGTTAAACCACAATGTATTTATTTTAAAAAAAATCTTTACTGAAGCCACTTAAAAAGTAAACTAGGAATGAAGCGAAGGCGTGACGGAAGGCAATGCAGTGCTTATCGGCAAAAAACCAATAATGAACTATGTCCTCGCATGCATAACTTTCTTTCATGGCGGAGCAAAAGAAGTAAGCATAAAAGCACGCGGCAGATCAATCAGCCGAGCAATAGACGTAGCTGAAGTTGTCAGACACAGATTCCTTCCTGATGCAAAAATCAAAAGCATCAGCATCGGAACAGACCAGTTTCAGCCTCAAGAGGAAGGAGACGCAACAACTAACGTAAGTACAATTGAAATAACATTGACGAGGCAAACCACGAAGTAGCTGAACTCCAAACTTTGCAGGAAAAACGACCAATAAAATGAAAACAGAACTATGCAGTTTCTGCTTAAAAAGTGGCATTCTATGCCAAAAATGTTCATCTAAAGTTAAGTCTGGCGAAATCAGTGATTTAGACTTAAAAATAGCCCGTTTACTGCTTTCGCTAGAAGAGAAATATCCTTCCCTGCAAAACATCTGCTTTTACAAGGCAGTTGATGTAGAAAAAACTTTAGCCATTATAGTTGGACATGGGGATGTACCGAAACTTTTGGGTTACAGCGGCAAAATAATCAAAACCATAGGTGACGAGACGGGCAAGAACGTGAAGGTTTTGGAGTATGGTGTTGATGACCGCAAATTCCTAGAAGACCTATTCATACCCTTCAGTATACTAACAATCAACACTATTTGGCTTCCAGACGGAACTACTGAAACCCGAGTTATCCTTAAGCGGAAACGCGGCGCGCAATTGCCTTTTGACCTTAAGGCTTTAAAGGAAATAGCCAGTAAAGTACGTAAAATGTCCTTACGCGTCGAAATTGCAGATTAGGGATTAGCGATAAACCATGAACTTGGACTCTCTTGGTGAATGGACTAGAACTCACTATACCAATAGCGTAACACCTGAATCTGATGGTCAAGAAGTTACTCTTTTTGGGTGGGTTCAAGAAATCCGCGATTTAGGCGGAATCCGCTTTATTATTCTGCAGGATCGTGAAGGAACTATTCAAATAACCATTCCTAAAAAAAGAATCGCGCCTGAAGTTTTAGCCAAATCGGATTTGCTTCAGAAAAGATTTAGTCTAGCAGTTAAAGGCAATGTTAAAAAAACTAATATGACGCCAAGAGGCATAGAAGTAATCCCTAGCGCTATCAAAATCTTAAACACAGCCATCGAAGCATTGCCGATAGACATCACAGGTAAAACTCCCGCCAATATTGAGGCTCGTTTAGATGCGAGATCCCTGGATTTGACACAGGGCAAAGTGTTAGCAGCATTCAAAATACAGCATACAGCTCTTAACTCAATCAGAAACTACTTGTTTGAGAAGGGATTTTTAGAAGTTCATACACCACGCATAATTGCCTCGGCTACAGAGGGCGGTGCAGAACTATTCTCAGTTAAATATTTTGACCAAAAAGCGTACCTTGCGCAAAGCCCGCAGCTCTATAAAGAAGAATTAACTTTAAGTTTTGAGAAAGTGTTTGAGGTTGGCCCATTCTTTAGGGCTGAGGAATCTCATACGCGCAGGCACCTTAGCGAGTTTACTTCAATTGATATTGAACAAGCTTTTGCTAACGCTCAAGACGTCATGGCACTTCTCGAGCAAGTAATACACTATGCATGCACAACGGTTCGAGAAAAATGCACAAGTGAACTTTCATTGCTCAAATACAAGTTTGAAGTTCCAGAGGTTCCATTCAAACGTTTAACCTATACTCAAGTTCTCGAAGACCTCAAAGGACAAGGCGTCAACATTCCATGGGGCGAAGACATTCCTACAGAAGCATTCAGAGAACTCGCCAAACTCTACCCATTCTTCTACTTCATAACTGACTGGCCTACCCACGCAAAAGCATTTTACATCAAACCATGCGATGACAAACCAGAAGTCTGCGAAGGCTTCGATTTGATGTGGCGCTACATAGAACTTGTTTCAGGCGGAACAAGAATCAGTCAAAAAGACCAGCTAATGCAGAGAATGGCAGAGAAGGGACTTAACCCTGAATCCTTCAAATATCATCTGCAAGCCTTCGATTATGGCATGCCACCTCATGCTGGCTGGGCTATTGGGCTTGAGCGGTTAACGATGATTCTCTCTGGAAAGAAGAATATAAGGGAAGTTACACTTTTCCCAAGAGATAGAGCTAGATTAACGCCGTAAGTTGTGTCGTTGATTTTTTGAGCCAGGGTGCTTGGGATTTAGCTCTTTGAGCGCTGAAAGAGCTCTGTTATGTATTCGTTGACTGTTTTACCCTGATTTTTCGCTACCCGTTTTATCGCATCATTAATGCCGGTCGAATACTGCACTGCTTTCTTGGGTCTATCCACCATCAAGGCAGGCATGCCAACGTTCAACGCCACCTTCCGCAACACCAACTTTCGAAGGGTCTCTACTTTTTGCTCCATTTTGCATTCTAGGGGCAAGCTTAAAGCAAACTCGACAAGCTCAAATGACGCAAAAGGCAAACGCAACTCCACATCCAGAGAACTGGTAATTTTAAGGTCCCGCTCAAGGTTACTTTCATGAATGTTGACTACGTCGTTAAACATCGTTTTTCTGACTTTTTCGCTGCCATCCTTGCAATACTCTTTTACGTAGCGTTGATAACCCCCGAACAATTCGTCTGCGCCTTGCCCAGCCAACATTACATGGAAGCGTGCTTCAGCCGCCTTTTCCGCTACCCAATAAAACGGCAATCCTACACTGGCTTTAATCGGGTCAGCTTCCTCAATGAGAGCTATAACTTGCGGCAGAGTGTTTTCCACGTCTGAATCCTTGAATAAGTCGACTTGAAGAGGCAAATTAAGCTGCTCAGATGCTTCAATAGCTTCCTCTGTTTCAGGCTGATTTTCCATGCTTACGTGAAGCAATTGGACTTTCAAGCCAAGTTTGCTTGCTATATAGGCGACTAGGCTGCTGTCTAATCCCCCTGAAAATGCCACCGCAATTTCCTTGACTCCGTTCGTGCGCCTTTGGATTGATTTCTCAATGAGTGCTTGAAGCTGTTTTGCCGCCTCATCCAATGTTATTGACGTAGGCTCGTTGTAAGTTAGTGTTTTGATGGGTCTGAATTGGAAGCCCTCGCGATTTACAAAGCCGATATTTCCAGGCGGAAAAGAGATGGGATCTTCTATGCCCAATAACCATAATGCCTTTCGAGTTGTAGCAACAGAGGCGATACTTTTGTTTTCTCCGTAATAGAGAGGCTGAACACCTATAGGGTCTCTTCCCGCTGCAAGCCACCCGTCTTTTACAATTAGAAATGAGTAATCTCCATCTGCATTTTGAATAAGTGTTTGAAGGAGAGCTTCGCAATGGGCGGGTTCTTTGGCAACCTCTTCCATAACAGCGGATTTGGGTATCGGTGAGTATATTTTTCCTCCAAAAACAAGCGCCGCATCATCTAACTGCAAAAACTCATAAGCACTCGACATAGACGGTTTTGTCGACACGTAGCCAGCTGCAACAGAGGACGCTATTCCTTGTCTGCTCAGAATGCCAGGAGGTTTCTCAATAACGGTTTCCTTCGGGGAAACTAACCCAAAATGTGAAGGCAGCCTGCCACTGAGCGTGTTGAGAACATCAAGAACCCGCTCAACCACATTATCGCCTTCCTTATCTAATACTGCAACAGTTGTCTTCATACCATTAACCTTTCAATACCAAATACAAGAACAATAGTATTGGTAAAACATTAATGTTTAATCTGCATATCCTTCAGTCTTGAGGAAATAGCACTTGCCAATCTTACCTATTGATACTGGTCGTTATGGCACGCCAGAAATGTTGAAAATCTTCAAAGAAGAAGCACGCGTCCAGAAACTGCTTGATGTGGAAGCTGCCTTAGCTTTAGCGCATGCTGAAGTAGGCAACATTCCAACAAAAGACGCAAAAAAAATTGCAGCTATGGCATCTACCAAATACGTTAAGCTTGAACGTGTAAAAGCTATTGAAAAAGAGATAAAACATGACATTGCCTCGCTGGTTCGTGCACTTTCAGAGGTAAGCGGGTCAAGCGGCGCCTACGTGCATTTGGGTGCAACAAGCTACGACATCGTAGACACCGCGAATGCTTTACAGCTCAAAGATGCTGAAGCTCTAATTGAGAAAAAACTTTTTGATTTGAAAAGGATTTTGCAGAGGCAGGCGGCTCAGCACAAAGGGACGGTTATGATTGGCAGAACTCACGGGCAACATGCCTTACCGATTACCTTGGGTTTTAAGTTTGCTGTTTGGGGCTATGAGGTTAACAGACACATTGAACGGTTAGAAGAATGCAAGAAACGGGTTTTTGTGGGGAAAGTTAGCGGTGCGGTTGGTACGCAGGCGGGTTTAGGCGAACATGCCGCGATGATTCAGGAACTCGTTATGAAACAGCTTGGCCTTGATTCCGCAGAAATTTCAACGCAGATTGTTCAAAGAGACCGCTATGCCGAACTAATATCAATTTACGCTATGGTTGCTTCTTCGCTTGAAAATTTTGCAACAGAAATAAGGGAGCTGCAGAGACCTGAAATCGCTGAAGTTTTCGAAGCCTTTGAAGCATCCAAACAGGTAGGCAGTTCCACAATGCCACATAAACAGAATCCTGAAACGTGCGAGCGGGTTTGTGGTTTAGCCAGAATCGTGCGAAGCCTCAGCACCCCGACGTTGGAAGACATGATTACGTGGCATGAGAGAGACCTAACTCAGTCTTCGGCTGAGCGATTCATTCTGCCTGAATCAAACATCCTACTCGATTACATGCTAAGCTTGATGTGTAATATTGTGGCCAACCTTCGCGTTGACAAGGATCGAATGTTGCTAAACCTCAGCTTGACTCAGGGACGAGCAATGTCTGAATCAGTGATGATGGCGTTAGCAAAGAAAGGCATCAACAGACAAGAAGCCCACGAACTACTCAGGAAATTAACAATTAAAAGCACGGCTGAAAAGAGAAATTTCAAACAAATCCTCCTTGAGGACAAATTAGTCAGCGACAAATTAAGCGAGAAAGAGATTGACGAAGCATTAAACCCGAAAAATTATTTGGGTACGGCAGTTAAGCAAGCTGAAAAATTTGCTAACAGCTGAAAATAAGACCCATTTAGTTTTTTACATCTTGACTTGGCGCTTAAGTCCTAGCAGTCTTAGGCAGGTTCTAGTGTTAGCTCTACGATGCAGCCAGGTAGATGACTTTTTTCTTCATACCAGTGAGACAATATTTCTTTGGGTATGAACATTTTTCCTGCGTTTTCCATTTTTGCATAAAAAAACTGCCAGCCTCTGAACTGGCTTGGTACGCTAAAGCCTACTTTTAGAATCTGGTTCGGTTCTAACTTGAATTCATATCTGATTATTTTTGGAATTTGCACTCTGTTTCCTTTTTGAAGTATTCATCTAAAGGTGACTTTGCGAGTTAACGGCATCTGAACCACCTCATAAATCATCTTTTCATTGTCTAATATTGTCTAATAATGTCTAATAATGTCTAATAATGTCTAATAATGTCTAATAATGTCTAATAATGTC
>Ga0182021_10003666_pt1 | contig 18082 bp, 17 predicted proteins | sample 612E3MmetaG_FD_120493 | JGI IMG/M metagenome (GOLD analysis project Ga0182021, IMG submission 120493) | Permafrost microbial communities from Stordalen Mire, Sweden - 612E3M metaG (Illumina Assembly) | ecosystem: Environmental > Terrestrial > Soil > Wetlands > Permafrost | place: Sweden... | reverse complement strand
ATCATCAACAATAACATTTTCATGGGAAGGTTTAATATCTGTCATGATTATATCCATGTTAAGATGTTCTTGCAGTGTGAGGGCAACTATGGAGAAACCCCCTACACCAACCTCAACTATGAGTGAGGCATTCTTATAATTAGCTATAATATACTCTGAAAAATCTTTCCACATTTTTACCACTTTTTACTGGAGAAATTAATGATAATAAGAGAATTTAAACGCCCGGACGTTAAAAGAGTCCTTGAAATTGAGATGGCGTCATTCGATGACCCCTACCCAGCTAACATTCTTGTAGATATTTACAATCTGGGTGCAGGATTTCTTGTTGCCCAGGAAAATAATAGGGTATTAGGCTATATTATATTTTGGATCAAGTTTGAAGATGAAGGCCATATAATATCCATTGCAGTTGATAAAAATTATCGAAGGCTTGAAGTCGGGTCTAAATTAGTTGAAACAAGCATCGAAGTCTTTAAGAAGTTCGAAGTAAAAATTATCAAACTCGAAGTTAGGGTCGGAAATAAAGGTGCAAGAAAATTCTACAGTAAACTGGGATTCAAAGAAGAAAAAATCGTTGAAAACTATTATGAAGACCTAGAAGATGCTGTTATTATGTCTAAAGAAATGTAAAAAGTTTTAAACAAATTGTTTGATCTAATAATATTATTGGATATTTGAAAATAATCTAATTAATAAACCAAGTAGAATAAACTAACTGAGATCATTAAAAATAATCTCAGTATAAAAAATCTAATTAAAGATCAATAATAAATTTATGATGATCAAGGGTTTGAAATTAAATGATCACGATCAAATTTTGAATTTACAATTATTTAACCGGTGATTAAATGCTAAAAGAGGCTAAATTAGCTTTAGAAGATGGTACAATACTTAAAGGAGAAGGATTCGGTTTTGAAACCATAAAAACAGGAGAAGTAGTTTTTTCAACAGGAATGACCGGATATGTAGAATCACTTACAGATCCATCTTACAAAGGTCAAATTCTCATGTCAACCTATCCATTACAGGGTAATTATGGAATATCAAGGGATTGGTTCCAATCAGATGGAATTAAAGCAGAAGGATTTATTGTTAGGGAACAAAACAGCAATCCATCCCACAGACTCTCAAAAGAGAATTTAACAGATTTCTTAGAAGATTATAAAAAACCAGGTATTAGTGGAATTGACACACGGTTTTTAACTCTTAAAATCAGACGTCATGGAGCCATGAAAGGAGTGATTTCAACAGAAGAAATTGATGATGAAGAACTCCTAAATCTTGCTGTTGAACAGAAGAACATAGAAGATATGGATTTGGTAAATGAGGTATCAGTAAAAGAACCTCAAATAATCGGTGAAAACTGTAAACACAGAGCTGTTATCATTGACTGTGGTATTAAACAGAATAGTATAAATGCGCTGCTTAAAAGGGAGATAGGGGTTGTAATCTTACCTTACAAAACAAGTTACAAGGAAATATTAAACTACGATCCTGAAGCAATGCTGGTTTCAAGCGGGCCAGGAGACCCTACAAGAGTTAAAGAAGCAGCCAGTGCAGTTAGAGATCTGTCAGGAAAACTACCAATTTTTGGAATATGCCTAGGTCAGCAGATCATATCCCTAGCATTCGGTGCCAAAATATACAAAATGAAATTCGGACACAGGGGGATAAATCAACCTGTAAAAGACCTTAAAACCGATAAAATTACAATAACATCCCAGAACCATGGCTTCACCATAGATTCAGATTCTTGTAAAGATTTACCAATTAATATTACACAGATAAACCTTAACGATGGTACCCCTGAAGGATTAGAACACGAAGAACTTCCAATTTCTAGTGTACAGTACCATCCTGAAGCAGGTCCTGGACCACACGACTCAGACCACTACTTCGACAACTTCCTTAAAACATTGAAGAATTATTGATCAAATACTAAACTTAAATAAGTAAAAAGTACAATTTTAGATGATAAATCAAAATTTCAAGAATAGAATAATTTTTGCTTCAATATTTAGATTATCATAGAATTAATCAAAAATGGATTTGAAAATTTATTGGATTTATTAATAGGTAGAGGATCGTAAATGCCAAGGGACAAATACATTAAAAAAGTTCTTATTATTGGTTCGGGACCCATACAAATTGGTCAGGCCGCTGAATTTGATTATTCGGGTTCTCAAGCATGTAAATCACTCATGGATGAAGGTATTGAAACAGTTCTTGTAAATAGCAACCCTGCAACTATACAAACCGATATAGATATGGCAGATAGAGTGTATGTAGAGCCCCTAACACCAGATATCGTTGCAAAGATCATAGAAAAGGAAAAACCAGATGCAATATTACCCACCATGGGCGGACAAACAGGTTTAAATGTTGCAACCGGCCTTGAAAAGTTAGGTGCCCTAGAAGGGATCAGGGTTATAGGTTCTACAGTTCAAACCATAAGAAATGTAGAAGACAGAGACCTATTTGGACACTTCATGATGGAATTGGAAGAACCAATACCTCACTGCAGGGCAGTTACATCGATTGAACAAGCTATTGATGCGGTTGCTGAGATTGGTTATCCTGTTATTGTTAGGCCTGCATTCACACTTGGCGGTACAGGCGGTGGTGTTGCATACAATCAAGAAGAACTAATTGATGTTGCAACAAGAGGTCTTGATATGAGCTTTATTAACCAGGTTCTCATTGATGAATCTGTTATTGGCTGGAAAGAGTTCGAATACGAGGTAATGAGAGACAAAAATGACACTTGTATAATTGTTTGTAATATGGAGAACATGGATCCCATGGGAATACACACAGGTGAAAGTGTAGTTGTTGCACCTTCCCAGACACTTTCAGATGTCGACAATCAAAGGCTTAGAAACGCTTCAATCAAGATTATTAGAGCTCTTCATATACAGGGCGGTTGTAATATCCAGTTTGCATTTAACTCTGAAACTGGGGAATATAAAGTTATAGAAGTCAATCCTAGGGTTAGTAGAAGTAGTGCACTGGCATCCAAGGCTACTGGATATCCAATAGCCAAAATATCAGCCAAAATAGCAGTTGGAATGACCCTTGATGAAATACAAAACGATATCACAAAGGAAACACCTGCATCATTCGAACCTTCCCTTGACTATGTGGTTGCAAAAATCCCAAGATGGCCATTTGATAAGTTTAAAGGTGTTAAAAGAGAGATAGGAGTCCAGATGCAGTCTACTGGTGAGGTCATGGCTATCGGAAGAACCATAGAAGAATCATTCCACAAGGCAATAAGGTCCCTCGACATTGGAAAGTTTGGATTTGAAGAAATACCCTACACCGATGACCTCTTGAAAAATGCTACAGATGAAAGAATTTTCCATCTGTATACTGCACTCAAATCCGGAAGGAAAATAAACGATATACATAATATAACATATATAGACAGGTTCTTTTTGTATAAAATACAAAATATAGTTGATTTTGAAACATATTTAAGGAGTTTAGAACGTGAAGAAGTTCTTAAACCTGAAATTCTTATAAAGGCTAAGAGAATGGGATTCTCAGATGCTGTACTATCACAAATAACAGGATTTTCTGAGAGGAGAATTAGGAATCATAGGCGAGAAACTGGAATCATTCCAACTTACAAAATGGTTGACACTTGTGCTGCAGAATTTGAAGCTAAAACTCCATATTACTATGGTACCTATGAAGAAAAAGATGAAGTAGCTGTTTCAGACAATAAAAAGGTTGTGATTATCGGTGCAGGCCCAATAAGAATTGGACAGGGGATAGAGTTTGATTACTGTTGTGTTCACGCATCTATGGCCCTGAAAGATGAAGGTATAGAGACCATAATCATTAATAATAACCCAGAAACTGTAAGTACTGATTATGATATATCAAATAAGCTCTACTTCGAACCTTTAACCCTCGAAGATGTGATGAGCATAATGGACAAAGAAAAACCAGATGGAGTTGTTGTCCAATTTGGGGGTCAAACTTCAATAAACCTTGCAGTTCCACTTGCTGAAGAAGGTATTCAAATACTTGGAACTGCACATGAAAGTATAGACCGTGTAGAAGATCGTGAACGTTTTACAGAGGTTTTAAATCTTCTAGACATACCACAAGCAGAGTACGGTATTGCTTATTCCTTTGAAGATGCACGATTGGTTGCAGAGAGAATAGGATTCCCTGTTCTTGTAAGACCTTCCTATGTATTAGGAGGCCGGGCAATGGAAATCGTATACGATGACACCGAACTCAAAATGTACATGAAAGAAGCTGTAAAGATTTCTCCAGAACATCCAATTCTAGTTGACAAGTTTCTTGAAGATGCCATTGAAATAGACGTTGATGCATTATCTGATGGAAAAGATGTCTTCATTGGAGGGATTATGGAACATATAGAAGAAGCTGGAGTTCATTCCGGCGATTCTGCATGTGTAATGCCCCCTCAGAGCATCTCCAAAGATGTTTTGAAAACCATAAAAGAGTACACAACCAAACTAGCACTTGAACTCGACGTTGTAGGACTCATGAACATACAGTACGCAGTAAAAACAGATTCTGAAAGTAAAGTTTACATTATTGAAGCAAACCCACGTGCAAGTAGAACAGTTCCATTTGTAAGCAAAGCCGTAGGAGTACCCCTTGCAAAAATAGCAGCCATGTTAATAGTAGGACACAAACTTAAAGACTTAGGATTATATGATGAAATTAAAATTAAACATGTAGCAGTTAAAGAATCAATCTTCCCATTCATAAAACTACCCGCAGCTGACTCAATACTAGGGCCTGAAATGAAATCAACTGGAGAAAGTATGGGGATAGATGAGAACTTCGGTGTTTCATATTACAAAGCACTGCTTTCAGCAGGAATGGAACTACCCAAAGAAGGAAGACTTTTTATAAGTGTGAGAAATTCTGATAAGAGTAACATTACGGATATTGTTGAAAAGGCAGAAAGTCTTGGATTTGAACTCATAGCGACCACAGGAACTGCAAAAGCTGTAGAAGATTATGTTAACATAAATACCATCCGAAAAGTAAGTCAGGGATCTCCAAATATTCGTGATGCTGTTGTAAATGGGGAAATAGACCTGATAATCAACACACCATCAGGAAAGCAGTCAGCTGACGATGGGTTTTACATCAGGAGAATGGCAGTAGAACTAGGGATACCCTACGTCACGACACTAGCAGGAGCACGTGCAGTATTAAACGCGATTGAACACGTTAAAGAAGGAGATATAGGGGTTAAATCACTTAACGAATATCATAATTTACTTTAATTATTTTCACTTCTCTTAATTTTAGAATATAAACTGATTGGATCCTGATTTTTCAATATAATTTTTTTTTATTTTTATCATTTTCTTATTTAACTCCTAAAAATACTAAAACTAATAAATACTACAATTAAAATACTTTAAATAATGCTCACAATCAAGAATGCCCGAGTTCTATACGGGGAGAATATGGAAGTTCGAAAGACTAACATAGTCATTGAAGACCAGAAAATAATCGAAGTGTCTGATAGGGTCGAAAGAGGCAAATTAATAGAAGGAAATGGCTGTATTGCTGCTCCTTCCCTTATTAATTCCCATGTTCACATAGGCGACTCAGTTGCAAAGGATATGAGTGATGGAGAACCCATTGACAGAATAGTGAAACCTCCAAATGGGATTAAACACCGTATACTATCTGAAACCTCATCATCAGATATGGTTAAAGCTATTAGAAGTTCATTAGGTGACATGTTACTAAGTGGAACTAGTACCTTTGTTGACTTTCGTGAAGGAGGTATCGAAGGTATTGATATTCTAAATAAGGCCTCAAAAAATGTTCCAATCCGAAAGATTGTACTGGGTAGGCATGAATCATTCTTCAACCAAGATAAAACATTATCAGAACAAGAAACTGCAGCAGAAGAGATTTTAAGTTCCTGTGATGGAATAGGTTTAAGTGGATTTGGTGAAATTGAAGATAATTTGGCCACTGTCATAACAGAAACCTGCAGAAAACATGGAAAATTATCTGCTATCCATGTAGCAGAGTATGAGGAACTTCAGAGGACTTCATTAAGATTAAAGGGCGAAACCGAAGTTGAAAGAGCATTGAATGCTGGTTTTGATCTTTTGATACACGTCACCAAACCCTTAAAAGATGATTTAAGACTTATTAAAAAAATAGGAACTCCCATTATTACATGTCCTAGGTCTAATGGTTTATTAGGTGTTGGAATTCCTCCATTGAAAGACATGCTGGACATAGGAATAAATATAATTCTTGGAACCGACAATGTGATGTTCAACTCTCCAAATATGTTCACCGAGATGGAATACGCTCTTAAAGTAACAAGGGGATTCTACAAAACATATATTCCCCCTCTAAAAATATTTAAAATGGCCACAATTAACCCTGCAACGGCTCTGGGACTTAACTTAGGTTCAATAGAAGAGGGGAAGATAGCAGATATTATGTTGGTCAATGGGATGTCTGGAGATCCAATTCTTTCGTTAATAAATAGAACTGAATCGCAAAACATAAAGGCTTTAATCAAAGAGGGTAATATTGTATTTGAACGATAATTTTACCAATATTTTAATTTAATTCACAAATATCGATATGAAAAAATTTTATACAAGTCGAAAAATGGAACATAGTTAATAATTTAAAAAAACTAAACTACACGATGATAACATGTTGGATATTAAACTCTTCAGGGAAAAGTCGGATTTAATCCGGGGATCAGAAAAAAAACGTTTTAGAAGTACAGATAACGTTGAAAAAGTCATTGAATACGATACTAAATGGAGAAATGGGCTTAAAAAATTGAATGAACTACGGGCAGAAAGAAACAAACTATCAAAGTCATTTAACGAAGCACGAAAGCGGGGAAAAGAAGAGTTAAAGATTCTTCAGGTAAAAGCTAAGGATATTTCTGTTGAAATCACGCGGCTCGAACCAAAAATAGATGAATTTATTGAAAAACGTGATGAATACCGTTACAAAGTTGGTAACATTGTTGATGAAGATGTTCCAATATCTGATAGTGAGGAAGATAATCTTTTAATTTCACAAGAGGGTAAAATTCCTTCTTTTAATTTTAAACCATCAAATCATGTTGATCTTATTGAAGGAGTTGACGGGGCAGAGTTTAAACGTGCTGCAGAAATTGCAGGTTCCAGATTTTATTATTTAAAGGCAGATATGGTGTACCTTAATATGGCACTTTTAAAGTTTGCTATTGATGTACTCGCTGAAAAGGGTTTTATCCCATTTCAAACACCATTTTTCATTAAACACGATGTAATCAAAGAAACAGCGGAACTTGCAGATTTCGAGGAAACTTTGTATAAAATTGAGGGTGAAGATCTTTTTATGATTGCCACTTCAGAACAAACGCTGGCTGCACTTCACAGGGGAGAAATAATAGATGAAAAAACATTACCACGAAAATACTGTGGTATTTCATCTTGCTTCCGGAGAGAAGCCGGATCACATGGCAGAGATACTCTTGGAATATTCAGAGTTCATCAATTTGAAAAAATAGAACAATTCGTATTCTGCAGTGAGGAATCAGCACAGATTATCCATCAAGAGCTATTAGAAAATGCTGAAGTTATTTACAAAAAACTTGGACTTCCCTACCGGATTGTTTCAATTGTTTCTTCAGAACTCAACGATAATGCTTCAAAAAAATATGATCTGGAGGGTTGGTTTCCAGGTTCGGGCACCTACAGGGAACTTGTATCATGTACTAACTGCAGGGATTACCAGGCCCGTAAATTGAATGTACGTTATGGAATTCACGGTGATTCTGATTCTTTAAAAATGTGTAATACCTTAAACAGTACAGCTGTTGCTACAGAAAGGACTATATGCTGTATTCTAGAAAATTATCAACAAGAAGACGGTAGCATATGTATCCCAGAAGTATTAATTCCATATATGAATGGAAAGACCGTTATTGGAGATTAATTAATTCTAATCTTCTCAAACTAATTTACTGGGATGTAAATCATTCAATGTTATCTCAGTTATTGGTAAAGAACCATTAAAAAGGCGATAAACCCGGATATGGTTTAATAGGTATAATGCTAAAGTATAAATGGATGGAATAGATGCAGCCCAGGTTATACGCTACAGCGTTGATATTCCATTCATATATTTGATTGCTTATTTGACAACGACTGTAAAACGCTGAGATAATTGGTTACATATTAAACTATTTGAAAAAAATATAAAGTGCAATAAAATGGCTTTATAAGTATAAAATGGACAAAAGTTTAAAATAGTATAAGAATATTGGAATTTTCAGTTAAATGCTGCAAGAAATAAACAAATTTAAAACCATCAATACATTGATTTTATCTAAATAAGTTCAATTTTTTGTAAGTTTTATGTTACATAAATATTATCCCTTGATATGGAATATATTAAAATAATAATATTCGTTTAATAATACGTGATTAACAATAAAAATATTTTAAACAAGATTTCAATATTCAAGAACAATAGTAGAGGATTTTTGCTAAATTTGAGAAGAAATTTTTAATTTGAATATAATAATTGAATATTTATATGATATGAAAACTAAATAACCATAGAATTAATTATGATTTTAATGAACAATCAAAAATTGACCTAATTAAACATTATAAGAGGTGAACCTATTGTACAAAAAAATACTTTTACCCACCTATGGTTCAACATACGCAAATAAAGCAGCAGAACATGCCATTTGGATTGCACATGCGAGTGGTGCAGAGATAATTGCATTGAATGTCATAGAAACTTCTTCATTGGTTGGATTGCCTGCAGAAGATCTTATTGTAAGGATAAAAGAGATGTTAAAAGAAGAAGGACGAATAGCCCTCGAAAATATTTTTGAAATGGCATCTAAAGAAAACATAGAGGACGGAGATTTAAAAGTAACACTAAAAACAGAGGAAGGTTCTCCTGCAGATGCAATTCTAAAAACAATTGAAAAAGAGAATATCGATCTTGTGGTTATGGGAACCTCTGGTAAACACGGCCTTGACAGATTTTTATTAGGAAGTGTGACTGAAAAGGTAGTTAGATCCGCAAAGTGTCCCGTTTTAGCCGTGCACTCGGAATAAATTAGAAATATGACGATTTTTTTGAATGGATTTACCTATTAATTTTATAATATGGCTGGTGTAAGAAATGCTTGTAAAAGAAATAATGGCCAAGGACATATACTTTGTACATATTCCTGGTAATCGTACAAATGCCTTGGAAATAATGAGAGAAAAAAAAGTTTCAGGATTACCCGTTGTAAAGAATGGAACCAACGAATTAGTTGGAGTACTCACAAGAACAGATTTGGTTGAAAACCCTGATGAAGAACAAATAGCAATGATAATGACTAGAAATATCATAACTGCTTCTCCTGATGATGATGTAAAGGATGTAGCAACTAAGATGATAGATAATAACATTCGAAGGGTTCCCATCGTGGATGAAGGAAGTCTAGTAGGCCTTGTTACAGCATCGGATTTGATAAACAAAGCTTTATGGAAGATGGATATTCAGGATCCTGCCGAAAACTACATGATCCAAAACATTCCAACAAGTTGGGAAGGAACACCACTAAATGTTGCTTTCGAAATAATGAGATATTACAAGCTTAAAGTACTTCTTGGACTTAACAATGATGGTAAACTTTCAGGCATACTTACAGAAACAGATTTTATAGAAGAAAGTGAAGTTGTATCCGAGAGAACAGTGCACAACACATCAGTTGGAACAGAAGGGGATAAATGGTCCTGGGACAGTAAAAGTGTACTTTATGTTATAAAAAATCATCTCAAATTCTCTGACAAAAAAATTAAAGACGTGGCGAACACAGGACTAGTCATAGTAACCACTAAAACATCTGTAAAAGAATGCGCAAATAAGATGAGACAGAAAAATATAGAACAAATTCCTGTGATTGATGTTGAAGGAGATCTCGTAGGACTTGTAAGGGCTGTTGACTTAATAAAGGCTATCCGCGATTAAAATGTCAGAAACACCAATAATAAAAATCAAATCAGATCCTGAGACCATTAAGATAGTTGCCAAGAGGAAGGGTGATGTTTCTATACAGACTATAAACCTCAGGTTAATAATGGCAAATCTGTGGTGGGAAGGATCACCGGAATTAGAAACCTTTTTCAACGTGATGGAACTTTCGATCAAAAAAGCTCTTAATGAAGTTTATCCTCACAAAAAAATGACAATAGAATACAATTTTTCTGCTAACGATGCACTTGAAGATGCATCAGAGATAGTAGTTGAGATCACCGATATAAAGGCAGATGGCTTAGATGTGGATATTGGCGGACGTTTCATAACCCTTGGTGGAACAGATTCTAGGGGATTTTTTAAGAAAATGACCAGTTTCAGAAGGAAATTTACAGAAAAAATTCATAAAGAGCTGATCAACTAATTATTTTTTATATAATACGTCTTATACTTGGTAAAACTTCTACGAGTAAATTTTCTGCATCTTCTTTGTCAACAACACGTCTTGCAACAACCTTTCCTGTTTTAAATACTGTAACATTCCTCCCCTGGATTTCTAACATTGCTATCCCCATTTCTACAGAACATTTAACTTCTCCAAGAGTTTTTAGTTGTTTACAAGTTTCTTCAATGTTTATGGTATAAGGAAGTTCTGTTTCAAACATTATCTTATGTTTTTCATCCTTACAAGGCTTGTAAACTACAAGATCCTTCTTTGAATCAGCATAACCACCTATGTCCATTGTGACTCTTTTAAATCCAACTGCCTTTAATTCTGAATCCACATGATTCAAAATTCCCGAATTAAGGATTTTTTCAATATTTTCAAGTTCAATAAGTGCAACACCGTCGTGATCCCTAACTCTAACAACTTCAGACCCTGAAAGGCCCTTTAAAAGAGATTCTGCATATTTGACTCTGTTAATCTTTTTAGGTGTAATTTCACTGTTTTTTGATATCCTAGTAGCCATGCATGTTGTTGAAGTTGAGTAATTTATATTAAGCATTTGCAGAGCGTTTCTAACGTCATCTGATGTAAAACCTGCTTTAACCAGGGGACTCTCTATGTTTTTACCATAATTAACCATTATTCCCGGCCTATCTTCTAAAAGGTCGGTTATGTTGATGCCGTCAACAACTTCAAGATCATTCTCTTTAGCAATCTCAATAATTTTGGAGTACATCTTATTTTTACAGATATAACACCTGTTAGATGGGTTGGATCTGAATGATTCATCGTCTAGAAAATCTTCCTTTATTACAGAAAGTTTAATACCTATTTCATCTGCGATTTTCACTGCATTTCCTATGCAATCTGAGGGCATCACACCGTTGTCTACAATTACTGCCGTTGATTCCTTTGAAACTTTTGACGCTATATATACAACCAGTGAGCTGTCTGCTCCACCTGAGAATGCAATGAGCAATTTTTTGTTATTTAGATAATTCTTAAGTTTTTCAAGTTTAGCTTCTAATTCCATTGATATCTTTCCTAATAACCTTCTTTATATTAATATTTAAACAACTTTAAATCTATAAAATTTTATTAAATTTAATATTATTCATTGTTTTAACATATTCTAGAACTGTAATTGCATCTTCTCTCTTTACATCTATTTTATTTTGTTCTAAAAACCTTTTGAAACGTTTGATAACTTCTATTTCTAGTCCAGAGTCTTTAAAAACCCGTTCATATGTTCTTTTGGGGTAATATATTGACTTTGCAGTATCTACAAGCGTATCATATTCTGTTTGATTGATTATTCCTTTATCTATTGCTTCTTTGAAAGTATAGTTCATGCTTATTAATGCTTCGGAGAGTTGTTCCAGTGTTTCCGGGTTTATTACAACTGCAACATCATCATCTGATTCGATAACTCCATCTCTGTAATCATGGTAAACTTTTCCAATTCCAACCATACCAAAATCATCTAATTCAGATGCCCTTAAAGCACCCATACTGGCACCTCCCACCATTATTACCCCTTTCTTTATTGCTTGCAATATTTCCTTATGTGAGACAGCTGGTTCTTTATGGAAAACACCATCAATAATAACAATTACATCAGGATCATCTTTTAAAGCCTTTATAACATCTCCTCTAGCTACCGGAGGACGATAATCTACTTTAAGTATCTTTTCACATTCTTTTGGTTGTAATGAAGGGCCTGTGAATACTATGATCCTTTTATTTGAGTTCAAATAGTTTAACCTCATTAATCGATTTTTCTAAAGATTTTCTTCAAAAATAATTTGAAATTTTTCTTTTATATTACAACTATGACCTCACCGATTAATATTATTTTGATTAAATTCTATTGAACTTCAATAAGGATTCTGTTTTATTATTAAAGTAGTAAATATTATTTTTGTTTTATAAATAAATTAAAATATATAATTGATAAACAAAAATGTTTATTTAAATCGTTTTTTAATTGTTCAGCAAAAGTATAAATATAATTAAATGATATTTATGAAACAATGTTATGTTACAGTAACTTGAGGTGGTAGAATGGATCAAGATTTAATTTCTAAAAAAGAACTCTTAGAAATTTGTGGAATTTCATATGGACAGCTATATCGCTGGAAACGGAAAGATCTCATACCAGAGGAATGGTTTATTAAAAAATCAACATTCACCGGCCAGGAAACCTTCTTTCCAAAAACCAGAATCATTGAAAGGATCGAAAAAATAAAAAATATGAAGGGGGATTTATCCCTAGATGATCTTGCCAACATGCTCTCTCCAAACTTAACAGAATTAGTACTCGAGAGGAATGATCTGAAAGAGCGTGAAATTGTTTCTGATGTAACCCTTGATTTTTACATAGCGTTACATGGTAATAGTGAAAAATTTATTTTTGAAGAAATTTTATTCCTTTATGTTCTAGATAAAATGTTCAAATCAGGAAAAATAGGTTTTGAAGAAGGAAAAATTGTATTAAAATTGTTAAAAGATCAGTATTCAAAATTTAAAGGAAAAAATTGTGAATTAATATTCTTTCGGAAACTTGGAATCTCAAGCTGTTGTTTAGTAACCCAAATAGGAGACATATATTTTGAAGATCATGTTAAACTCATTGAAACATTGAATATTTCCGAGTCAATAGAAGAATTAAAAATTAAAATGGTATAAGGAGGGTTTAAATGGATAAAAAGGCGGATTTAAAGATTTATGGACAGGGAAGTTCTGCAGGTGGAATTTATAAAGATGTAATTATCAAGGGTACAGGCCAAATCAGTGGAGATTTAGACTGCATTAATTACAAAGTCTATGGAAATTCTGAAATTAACGGAAATTTAAATGCAAATACAGTTAATATTAAAGGCCAAACAGAATTTGGTGGAGATTTAAAAGCTAAAGTCTTGAAAATTCAGGGAGAAGTATCAATAAAGGGTGATATGTTCTTGGATCAGTTAGTTATTATAGGAAATATTAAATGTAAAGGAGATTTTAATGCAGAAAATTTCGTGTTAGAAGGCGGTTTCGGAATTAATGGACTCCTAAATGCAGATGTCATTGATATAAATATGTACTGGCCGTGTAATATACGTGAAATAGGAGGTACAGAAATTAAAGTCAAAAGAGATGAGAAATTTAGCTTTTTAGGTATTAAAAATATCATCAAGCCCCATGCATCCAACAAATTGTTGAAGACAGATATAATTGAGGCAGATGAAATTTATCTAGAAAATACCCACGCAAAAATTGTTAGGGGAAACAACATAAAAATAGGACCTGAATGCAAAATTGAACTTGTAGAGTACAAAAAAACCTTTAAGAAAGATGATAAATCAGAGGTAAACAAATTCAAAAAAATATGATAACAATTAATTGTATAAATTCAGATACAAACTTCATTATGAAGCTTTTTAAGCCGGCTAACAGAAGGATGGTTATTTCCAAACATTTTTTTCCATTTTTTTATCACAAATTCCAGTTCTACTTCTTTGGTTCCATTGATCAGGTTGTCTGCATGGGCAACCATTTTCTCTTCTATGGTAAAGGGCATATAATCTCCAGGAGGTAGTCCAAGTATTTCTACCTCTTCTTCGGGTATTCCTGCACCTGTATGTTTTAGGGTGATGTTAATGATCTCAATGGGATAATTCAAGCTTCTTAAAATTTCAGCGCCTACAAATGCATGTTTTATCGTGTTTGTCCTTGATCTGCCTATGTCATGAAGCAGACCACCTGTTTTGACCAGTTCAAGATCTATGGGAGATCCAATACTTTTATTAAAATTAGATGCCATGTTCAGAGCCTTAATGGATACTGCCTTAGAATGTTCAATTATATGAGGCGGACATCCTGAATCTTTTAGGGTTTTTAAAGGGTTTAAACTCAAAGGTTTGCCTCAATATTGTATATTATTTATTAATCAGAAAAGAGAATAAAGAAAAAAAATAAATGCTTAGAAGTTCACTTAAGTTATCCTTTCCATCATCTGTTTGAGTTCAACTATTATGGTTGAGTTATCCTGATATTCGAGTGAACCTCCACATTTGGGACATTGGAAGTTGTTTTCTGATGCTTCTTCAAATTTGTATCTGTGACCATTATCTCGACATAAAAAGAACATATTCTCTTCTTCATACTCCAAAGATTCTTCAATTTCTCTGGAGAACTTTTCGTATTTCTTACTAATTATATCAGATACTTTTTCCTGCTCGAAATTCCAGCTATAAGTGTACCATTGTGTTTCAGGATCCTTACTCCTCTTGTAAGTTGCAATCCCCGCATCGTATAACTTATATAATACTCTCCTTACAATGTTCAACCTAATTTCAGTTTCTTCTGCAATTTCTTCATCGGTTGTTTTTCCTTTTAACATACATTCAATGATTGAAACACTGCTTTTCTCATCATTGGTAATGTCCATTAGAATTTCCTGAACTGTTGGATCGCTAAGCATTTCTGCCCCTCCTTTGTTGTGTGATATTTCACCCTCGATATTATGGGATATTCATATAAGCAATCAATTTCTTCTGAATCCTATAAAGATTTTTCGAAAATGCTTAGAACTACAGTATTATCTCATGTCGTTAAAACACTAATTGGCATTAAATTAGTATATGTATCTCAAATACTGCCCCATTTTTCCAAAGTTATAATTTTTAACACTTATATTACAAAATACTAAATCAAACGACAGCTTTAAAAAAAATTAGCTATCGTAAACAATTTGGTAATGTAACTTTGTTAATTTATTATATTTATCAAATAGTATTTATAATTTGTTGATTAATTTTATCAATAGAATAAGCACTATAAAGCTCATAATATGGCTCTAACTATAATTGCAGGGGTATGTTCGACTGAATCAAGCATTTCTATTGTTACTCCTGTAATATCCCCTTTAAAAATGTTTTTCATATCATAAACAGTTTCAATATCTTTCTCATTTTTTTTATGATAATCTTCAGCTATTTTAGCTATCTTAAGTGATTTATCAAGGTTTTGTGGTCTTGAGACACCTAATGGTGTAGGCCCTAATATTGTTGCAAATCTTCCAAGTAAATATCCAAAAATTCCGAGATCGGATCTTATACCGTTTAAAGCAATTGGAAGTGATGTAAACCTTTTTCCCATTATTTCATAGCTTGCATCCGTGTCAATTATCATAACAGTCACATCTTTTTTGAGATCTTTCTTTATAATCGCTGAAATATCCCTTGTTACACCCTGAGGATCTTCTGGTAAAAAGGACACCAATGTTCCTGGTACGTTACTTAAATCCACCCCAGCTTCAGATGCTGGTTTCAATGCATGTTTCAATCCATAATACTCAAGTATTACTCTTTTGTGTGATCTGGCTTCAGGTGGTAGCTTTCTCAGGTTTTTAATGGTTCTATTTTTTATTCTGAAAATTGGGCCCAAAATGTATCCCCACAAATACTTGGACCATGCATCAGCCAATAAAAATGATAGGATTGATGGTTGAAATTCAGACTCATCAACTAGCCGACCCTGGGAAACAGATATTGGTGTTTCTGAAATAACCAAAAAATCTCCATCTTGAAGAAATTCCGCTGCATTCCTAATAATTATATCATAGGGTTCGTTTGGTTTGATATAATCAGTTTTCACTGGTATTATGGTGTATTCAATGTCTTTCTCCATTTCTTGTCCTTTTCCTGTTATTATTAAAATAGTAATTGAATTATCTTAAAATTCAGTGCATATTTTTATTTATTTAATTGTAGTTTAATTTCTAATTTTTTTTTATTTTTTATTCAATTTATATTTTTTATCTGAAGTGTAAAAATAAGTATTTAATAAAAATATTTTATTTTATCCTTTTATTGGAGGAGTCCATACTTTAAGGTCTATTCCTTCAATAATGGCTCTTTTACCCACAAGTTGAACAACGACTCCTGAATGTACCTTCTGCATCATACAGTGTCCCGGAAGGAATCTGATAGTTTCGCCCACGTTAGGTAACTTACCATCAACAATGCCCTCAAATCCTCCAACCATGCACACACCTATGTCAATGTAATCAAATTCTACTTCAGAATCGATCCTATGACAAGGACCTATCATATGAACCGTTATTAATCCGTTGTCTTCGTCAAGTATCTTTGCAAAGTGTATAATTGGGCATCCTAATGGTCTATATCTTATAACATCCCCTTTCTTTAGTTCTTTTTTAGTAAATGGGTAAAGAACCTCCCTACATGAATTTTCTCGAGGAAGAGGGTTTAAAATAAAATCTGCTTCGTATCCATCTAAAAGTCCAACAGGTTTCTTTTCTACTGGAATTATATTTTCTTCCCTTAGTATCTCCTCGAGTTCATTTCTGTTTTCATTGAATATTTCCTGGAATAAAAATCTACATTTACCGATGTCCGTTCCTTTTTTAAGGACTGAATGTGCGAATTCATCACAGCGGGCGTATCCACATATTCCGCAGTTAAAACCCGGCAGTAATTTTATTACCCTTGATCTTTGATCTGAATTAATGGAAGTGTTACTCATAAAATCCCCGTTTATTGATTATTCTCCTTCATAGGTCTGAAATCCATCAATTCTTCGCAGTATTCCTCTGTGATGTTTCTTATTAACCTTGGTTTCTCCCACACATAGGGTACAAACAGCAAGGGGAGCTGAATGTCTTAATTTTTCTTCTTCAAGTGATACTTCAGGAGATTTGACGATCTCTTCTGCTAGTTCCATGCAACCCTGACCAGAAAGACCATTGGCTTCTATGACCTTGCATTTGGGGTTAACTTCAAGGATCCTTTCCCGGAATATTTCACGTTCTGCTTGAGATATCATGTCTCCCTTGGTTATCACAGCAATATCTGCAGTACTAAGGAATGGGCCCACTTTAAGTGGTGTATTAGGGCCACTTGTAGCGTCTATAACACAAACTCCCAAACTGTGAACTGTATATGGGGCACATCGATGACATAACCCAGCAGTTTCAATAATAAGATATTCTGAATCGTTTTCATCAGCCCAATCAATCATATCCTCTATATTGTAAATGGCATAGTGATCAGGACACATATCCATTGAAAGTCCCACTTTAGTTGGTATACCTATTTTTTCAAATTTTTTACCATCATCTGTGTAAAGGCAATCTATTTTAACCACAGATGAATTTAAACCCCTTTGTTTAAGACTTCGAAGAGCGTGTATGAGTACTGCTGTTTTACCAGAACCAGGAGTGCCAGCAACAATTACCATCTTCATATTCCCATATCCTCCATTTCTACGTCTTCAATCATTTCACCATGCCTTACCTTGTCCCTCAAACTCAACATAAATTCATCTATCCGGTTTAATTTTTTGGAAAGGGATTTTTCTGCTTCACTAGTGCTTACAACCTTATCCATACCACCAGATTTCATGACTATTCTCCTATCGGTCATTAATGCAAGTACAGGATCATGAGTTACTACCATAACAATCTTTCCATGACCTGAAAGTACCTTAAGGGCATCATGTTTTCTTATACCTGCATTTTCTATCTCATCAATGAGCACAATAGGTGAATTACTGATAATAGCTACATCAGCCACCATCAAGGCCCTAGATTGGCCT
>Ga0182021_10003665_pt1 | contig 18085 bp, 17 predicted proteins | sample 612E3MmetaG_FD_120493 | JGI IMG/M metagenome (GOLD analysis project Ga0182021, IMG submission 120493) | Permafrost microbial communities from Stordalen Mire, Sweden - 612E3M metaG (Illumina Assembly) | ecosystem: Environmental > Terrestrial > Soil > Wetlands > Permafrost | place: Sweden... | reverse complement strand
TCTTTCAACTTGCTCATCTCACAATCTCCTCTTAAACTGATATCCGCCGGCAAATGCCAACAGTAAAAGGAGATTGTAAAAAAAGTACGCTCATTCAGCAAAGGGGTAAATGGCTAGCCAACAGGAGCAATGCAGGAAAGGCGATGCAGCTCAGGAAAAGGTAACTACTCAGGATCCACCGCGCAGCGGTTTAGTCCTTCTGATGTAGTTAAGTCGTTTCTCCCTGTCAAGGAGCTCAAGCTTCACTACTTCGTGGTCAATCATGATGTTTTTATCATTTCTTATCATAAGGAATAGATAGTGACTTGCCCGGGGAAAGTAAACAACTAGAAGGCAACTATGCCAAAGAAAAGAGTACAATTCTTTCTTGCTGCAAAAAAGAAGAGGAGCCGTAATCACGCTGTCGAAACAGTATACGAATAGCAATGGCTATTAGGCAGACCTAAAGTACGGGGAGGGACGAATCATTTTCCCCGGAACACGCAGTGGCTGAATTTCGTGACCAGAAGCAGTTTACAGAGCTGTAAGCAAGGTATATACTGGCGATAACATTTCTGATGTGGTCTAGCCAGAGGCACCGTCCATAACGTAATCAATGAATCAATTGCGTTCGGAATTCATACGTTGTTTGTTAATGGTCTATATTGAAATAACATAGTAAATATAGTATGCTATGTCTATGCGTGTCGTCGAACTCTTAAATAACGCCGGCAGAAAACGATATATGCTGGTCGATGAGAAGGGAGACGTTGTCCAGCCAGTGTTGCGATATCTTAAGTTCATGGACCGCGGTGGCAAGGCGCGCAATACATTAAAGAATGTCTGTTACGACCTGAAGCATTATTTCCAATACCTCGAAACAAAGAAGTTAAACTGGGATGCAGTGGGCATTGATGATGTTGCCGCCTTCATGGAGTGGTTACAGTCTCCCTCATCGCATATAAATGTAGTATCTCTTCAACCGTCACAGCCGAAACGGAACGCCAAGACAATTAATGCGATTGTTAATACAGTTCTCAACTTCTATGGCTATGTGCTCCGAGTAGAAGACTTAAGTCAAAACCTGTCCGATCTTTTTAAAAAGAAAATGGCATTGAGATATTCAGGCATTAAAGGCTTCTTTGAATTCGGTAACCAGGACAAAAAGAACCGCTATAAAAAACTACTGAAGTTGGAAGAGCCCAAGACCAAGGTGAAATCTCTTCTTGGGTATCAGGTTCAGATACTGATGAGCGCTTGTAGCAATGGCCGCGATAGGTTTCTCGTTCATTTACTATGGGAAACGGGCGCCAGAATAGGGGAGGCTTTGTCTCTCTGGCTTGAGGACATTAACATTGATGGACGCCAAATTAGTATTACTGACAGGGGCGAGCTTATTAATGGGGCTGAAATCAAGACCGCACACGCGCTTAGAAAGCTTCATGTCAGTGAAGATCTTATCAACCACTTTACAGATTATATTGTTCAATATCACGGTGATGAGGTAGACACAAATTTTGTTTTCTTTAAACTTTCAGGTGCGGCAAAATGTACCCCTCTCGGTTACGAGGCTGTTTATTCAATGGTCCGGCGGCTGTCAAAAAAGACCGGCATAAAGTTCGCGCCCCACATGCTGCGGCATGGCAATCTGAATGAATTAAGAAGGGCGGGGATGCGCGATGAAGTCCTTCGGAAAAGAGCCGGGCATAAAGATATCCAGACAACAAAGCAGATGTATTGTGAAGTGACCGATGATGAATTGCGCCAAGCAGGGCTCGAGACAGAAGGTAGGATGTCGCTTAATAAGCCGGCGCCAGAGGAAATAACCATAAAAGAGGATTTCTAATGCAGAGGGGAAGAAAATGTCAGGCGATGCACTCATTATACCGGAATCTTCCAGTAATGGAGCATTTCGAATAAGAATCAGAGAAATGGAAGCCAGCTTGATGGGCTACTGGTCAAAGGATACGTGGAATGTACGCGATTCCGAGTGGGATGATATCCCGCAGGTTGAAGGGGCGAGAGAGAGCGGAGTCCGAAAAGACATTATATTCTCTATGTTCAACGGCAACATTAAAACAGAGGTAAAGTTCTTTTGCATCCAAAATATCACTGCCGAGCGAATATTCATTAAAACATTTACACAGCACTATCAGACTGCATTTTCCACGCTTGCCGAATTTATTGGGTTGAAGTATCCGGTAATTGGGAGCATATCATCGCTAGACTCAGATAAGTCGCTATTGGAATGGAAGGAATATTTAGCAGAGAGAATCCCGGCGTTTGCTTCAAAGAGAACAACCCCGCATGTCGCTTTATTTAGAACTCTCATCCGCTTCTATTCAGCTTATTACGATGACCGGGATGAGTTTGTTAAGGACCGATGGGATGTGCGCAATATACCAGGGGCACAACAATGCCCTCTGAGTGCATCAAATTCTTATCTTAATTTTACAAAGGTACCGGCTGACTTCCAGCCAATGATGAAACGCTTATTGAAGCGCAACGTTTTTATAAAAAGCATTGCTCATTGTAACCATCTTATACAGTCTGCCTCGTTATTCCTCCAGTTTGTCCTTGAGATTCATCCGGACTGGAAAGACCTCAGTATGCTTTCAAGGAAGGATATGGAGGAATGCCTCTCAAAGTTCCATAAGCATAAAACTGTCGTCGGGTGGACTAATACCACCCTGAACGCAAGGCTAACATTCGTAAGAATCTTCTTGGAAAAGATCCAACTATTTGGATATCCAGAAGCCCCCGTGAGACCATTCTTTGCATTACTGTTTAAAGAAGATATCCCGCGGGCCGACATGACTCAATCAGATGAGATTAAATATATACCAGAGGAAGTTCTTAAGCAGCTTGAAGACAATATTGAGCATCTTCCTCCTTACGCGATCCCTATAGTAATATTGCTGAGGATGTCTGGCTGGAGGATATCGGATGTCCTTAATCTACGATATGATGCCTGCCTCGATCGGACACCGCGAGGGTGGTATCTCGTGGGCGATATCATAAAAACAAAGATATTGGGACATAGGATTCCCATCTCCGACGAAGATGCAGCTATTATCCTTACATTTATTGAAGCTGCCAAGGCTAAGCGAAACAACCCTCAGAAATTTCTCCATGTACAATCACGCGGAACCCGGAAAGGGTTGCCCCCCACCAGCGGAAACGTTCTAACGGCTATGGATACCCTAGCAACCAAGCAAAACATTACTGATAACTCTGGGAAACTATTCAAGTTCGGCAATCATGCCTTTCGACACACAAAGGGGGTTGAACTCATCAACAACGGCATGAACATTTTGCATGTTCAGAAGTGGCTTGCTCATCTTTCGCCCCGCATGACTCTGACATACGCCAAAATACTCGATACCACTATGCGGAAGTCATGGGAAGAAGCAACTAAAAATGGACTTTTCAAGGTTGACCGTAACGGGACGTTTAGGAAAGTCGATGTCAGCGAGATTGAAAATGAAGACATCATCGAATGGGAGTATATAAGGCACAACCTGGACGCTGTTCGCATGCCCCTGGGCTACTGTATGAAGCCGAAGAAATTGGATTGCAGTACTCAACTCAATCCATGCCTGACGTGTCATAACTTGTGCACTACTCCTGATTTCATCCCTCAATTCGAACTTGAAATTATGGAGACGAAGAAAATAATCGAAAAGGGGACGCAGCAAGGCCGCACTGTCTGGGTTGAAAAGAACCAGTCCTTGTTGAATAGGCTCGTCACAGTGGCAGATGTTTTAAAAACCGGCAAAATTCATCACAAGCTGGGGAAACAGGGGAGGGAGTATTTAGGCGATGAGCGAAACAGTACTGCCAAAGCATAAGAGAAATATAGAGGGTCTTAGAGGTCATGCTATCGTAAAGAGCGAGACATCTGCAAAGAGAGCAGATGATGCTATCAAACGCCTACTAAAACAAGGAGCGAGGGTGAATTTCAACAGCGTCTCGCAAGAGGGCGCCATTTCCAAGGCCTATCTATATAAGAATCCCGAGTTGCGATCTCGAATTGAGGCTATCAGAAAGCAGCAGGAAGGGCTCTCATCTCCTCGCCAAGTAAAAAAAGAGATGACCGATGCGAGCAAAGATGTCATCATTGCGGCTAAGAACAAGAAGATCCGGGAGCAGGAAGCGGAATTAAAACGGTTAAAAGAAGAATTGTTACATCTAAGAGGGAAAATATATGATGCGCAGTAATTTGAAATAGTTAACTACATTCAGTCTTGCCTATCCCTGCCAGTGGGGTATAACCTGTTTGGTTTCACCAAAATACACACATAACGCTCTTCTTCTATAGATTTGCATTAATATCATATGAATGTTATGATAATATCAAATGAAAGGAGAAATCCTATGAAAAAAGAAAAGGTATTGCAGAAATCTGCAAAGACAGTTGGCACAATCAGAGTGGGCAGCTGTTCCAGGATACCCAGTGTACGTGAGAGTGCGAAACCTGGCAAGATTTCTAAGGAGCCTCTAATGTTTTCTGCGTCCAACCATATTTCCAGGGGGATAGTGGCGATTAAGCAGGGGTTACCATTTTCAGAAGCGGAGATTTTTAAGGAAAAGTTAATGATCGGAGATGATAATCTCTCGGTAATACTTGGCTCTAGTACAGTTACGGTGCATAGAAAACGAAAGAAATCCGTGCCCCTTAATGCCTGCGAGAGCGATAGGCTTGATCGCGCAGAACGGCTTTTTACCTATGCCGTCAGCGTTTTCGGATCCGAAGAGAAAGCACGGTCATGGCTAACCCGACCTCAGTACGGATTGGATGGTCATGTGCCGTTAAATTTACTTGATACTGACCTTGGCGTGAGGAAGGTTGAGATTCTGATTGGTCGTATAGACTATGGCGTTCTGCCATGACAAATGTTTTCAGAATTGTTCGTGAAGACCACAAGGATTCTGCATTCTCCGGAATGGGTGCCAAAATGTTCGGTGGCAGATGGAATGTAGCGGGAACGGCGATGGTGTATACTTCCGGGACACTCTCACTTGCGGCGTATGAAATCATGGTTCATGTGGATCGCTCTGAGCTTGCTGATTCATATGTCTCCTTCTGTGTGCAAATTCCAAAAACATTGCCGATAGAAAGTGTGGATGCTCGAGTACTGCAGCCTGGGTGGGATAGCGGGTTCGGAAGTCCCGAATCTCAAAAAATCGGTTCGGACTGGGTGAAAGCTGGTACAAGCGCTATCCTTAGAGTTCCCTCAGCCCTTATTGACGGGGAATATAACTTTCTCTTGAATCCTGCGCACAAACTTTTCGGTCGGATCGCTATAAATGGACCGCACGCATTTAAATTTGATGCCCGTCTAATGCAGCCGTAATCATTTGTAGGAGTAAATATGTAGGCGATATCGAAAAGCGCCCCAAAACTGATATCGACGGTTATCAGATTAAGAGGGTTACACCGACTAACCAACACTGTGGACATTCTGCCACAGTAATAATTACCGTTTCTAACCCTCACACCAAGGCTATTATTGCATCTGTTGTGTACTTCGAAGTCATCGCGGCAATCATATCGATGCTTCTGACTGGTGCTACTGAAAGTCAATACCCTGGCCATCTCACCGAATATGGAGATTCTGGGAAATAACTATTGCAATCAGATTCTCTGGTATTACTTCTAATTGAGATCGCGCCTGCCGGTTAAAACGCTTTTTTTGAACCTGTAATCACCAGGGGTCGTTTCTAGATTCCGTCCCCAGAACCCGAGACCGGGTTGCAGGCAAGGCAAAGTTATCAACTAAGCAAATAGAGGATGGCAGAAAAGCGGTCTAGTGGCAGTTGCCTTGGCAACCACAGATCAAACTCCCTTTTGCCTTTTCGAACACCTCGCGACCTTCTCGAAAAGAAAGGCCTGCAATGCCTAAAGCACCTAAAGAGTCCAGGAGCCCTATGCCTGTCAATTCATACCCAGCGCTCGAAACGAGAAGAATAACAGAAAGCCACACACAAACCTTTGAGCATTGGGCATCTGCCAGCAATGCCTGAGATTTGAACTGTGTTCCGATTTTCACTTTATAATGAATAAGCGCCCACATAGAGAGAATTGAAATAATGGAAACGACAATCCCCCATAAAGTAGTTTCCGGCTTGTATCCTTTGTAAATATTTATAAAGGAAATAATAATCAAGCTGGCAGACAGAAGATAGAAAGATGTGCCGGTTACTCTAAGAGCGGTTCTTTCAAAGTCATCGCAATTTTGAGTGCTGTTCTGTCGCATTCTCCGAACCATATGCCATATTCCGATGCCTGATATCACTTCGACAAAGGAGTCCACTCCGAACCCGAACAGAGCAACGGTGCCGTCTTGAAAGCCAAAAAATACGGAAACAACCCCTTCAAGGAAATTATAGAAGATAGTGACCAAAGCAAGAGCCGACGCCCATTTATAAAAGGTCGTTTTCCCACTGAGTTGATTCTCTAACATCGGTTCCATTTCTTATGATAACATTCCTGCGAATCAAGGCAGTCTGCAACGCGGGTTCGACAGTCCCACTGCGATAATGAAAGGTGCACCCTCCCAACACTGTGAAGATGCTTTGCTTAAGCCGCTAACTTTTAGAACCTTTGTAACCTTCACCCTCTATTAGGCAGATGGCAAGAAGGTTAGAAGAATATGTAACTTCTGAGATTGCCGACAGGACATCTTGTTTCTCGGGTTGACAATTGCATTAATATATTATAATATTTGAATATATAAAAGAGAGGTGGCACATGCGTTCTATTGGCTCCCGTGCGGAACTTCTAAAAGCAATCTCTCATCCTGACAGGTTGAGAATACTGGAAGAACTTACTCAAGGCGTGAAATGCGTTAGCGACATAGAGGAATTTCTTAAGATAAATCAATCCAATGTATCCCAGCATCTTTCGCTTTTGAGGCGGTTAGGGGTGATTGACTACTACATTGACGGACGTCTCAGATGCTATTTTCTTAAAGATCCTATAATCCCCGACATCATCAATGTTTTAAAGAAAGAGTACACTGAAGAACTGCCTGCTCCAGAATGTTGTCCTATCACAAAAAAAGGCAATTATCCCGGCCACAGGATGAGGTAAGAATGAGGACTGTCAAGAACAAGGCGAACGCGTTCCCTTCAGCACCTTTTTGGCATTCCGGCCTTGGAAACACTCTCACCATTTATCAAGCTTGCAGATTATGTGCTTGTTGGCGGTCCAATCTATATAGAGGTAAGTATGTACTGCAATAGACTCAAAAACAATGGTAATCAAGGCATACGAAAGGGCAAGAAGCTAAGCTTGGGGGAGAGCCAAAGCGAGGAGGAGTCGAATGATCAAAAAGGCTAGTATTTTTTTTCTAATTGCCGTCTTTACAGTGTGTGTTGCGTCTGCACAAGATGTTTGCAAAACTCCTGAGCAGCTTATACAAGAGGCAAAGGCTGTAATAAAGGAGGTATCGATACAGGACGTAAAGCAAATGATCGATAGCAAGGAAAAGGTGATAATCCTTGATATCAGGGACAAGGAAGAATATGACCAGGGACATCTACCCGGTGCTATCAATATGTCTCTGGGTAAGCTTCCCTTTCACATTCATGAGTTGATCCCTGATAAAAATGCCAAAGTAGTTGTCTATTGAATTGTTGATAAACGGGGGCCGTTGGCCGCCAAAACAATGCAAGACCTGTGCTATAAGAATGTCGCGAATATGAAAGGTGGATTGAAAGTCTGGAAAGAGGCCGGATATCCTGTAGAAGAATAGAATGTGGCTCTCCCCCAGCCATTTTACTCCGCAAAAAAGGTTGCGACTATAAAACTTATTCCTCTCACCATCGTGGGTTTGCATATTCGTTGAGTGCAATGGGCAGATCCATAAGAAACATGGCAACGTTGGTTACAGGAAGACGACGAAGTTGCAGATGAAGAACCTTGTCGCTGCGGTTAATTACATTGTTGCCACGAAGAGACAAGGAGAACAAAGATGAAATCAAGTAGTGAGCATTGGGATAAAATCTTTTCATGCACAGAAGATTCAAACTTAGGATGGCATGAAAAGGACGCATCCAAGACATTTGAATTTCTGAATAGCATTCCCGGATGGGAAAATTCTACGATATTTCTCCCTGGCGCGGGAACTTCAGTCTTGATCGAGGGACTTCTATCCAAAGGTGCAACATTAGTTCTCAATGATATCAGCATTGAGGCTATAAACAGAGTTAAGGCGAGATTAGGCGACCGGAGCAAAAGTATCTACTGGCTTTGCCAAGACATCGCCGAACCCATCCAAGATGCAATACCGGATATTGATATATGGATTGACAGGGCTGTTTTACATTTTCTGACAGATGAGGATGATATAAGAGGGTACTTCGAGAACGTAAAATCAAGACTGAAAGTAGACAGTTATGGCATGTTTGCCGAATTTTCAAAGACCGGTGCGCCTAAGTGTGCGGGATTGACGCTTCATCGGTATTCCATCGAAGAACTATCTGAAAGACTGGGATCATCATTTACACTAATTTCCCATTTTGATCATACATACATAAATCCATATGGCGACCCAAGACCGTACATTTATGCTTTATTTAAAAGGGAAAAGTAGAAGAACAGTTAACAAAGCGCTGAGGCTGTGGAGTAAAGTCTAATGATGGCCTAATCGCAAAGGCTGGTCTATGAAGAGAAAGGAGTTATTCTTTCTTCGGTACTCCTCAATCAACATGCAATACCACTGAATAGCAGTTGAATAGAGCCCAAACAAGATCACCTTTCCTAAGATCGAGTAGTTGGCTGCTTCCGGTGCTAACGATAGCGCATAGTTCAATTTGATCTGATATACGAACAACATACTCCGTGTTGACCGCTCCGCTACTGATCTGTTCTATGGTACCTTTGAACCTGTTGTCTGCAGAGCTTTCAGGCTCCATGTTCTCTTTTTGCAAAATAACCCAGGGTGCCTTGACCTCGGCTGTAATCAAGTTGCCCGCTTTCAACCCAAGCCGCCCGAGGCTATCATTTGTAATAATCGTGGTAAGTCGATAACCATCGACTGTAGTCAGCTCCACCTGACTCTGTATATCCCCCCGTTTTATGACTTGGATCTTCCCATAAAAGAAGTTTCGGGCGCTGGTCTTTCTGGATGATTCCTTCTCCATGAAATATCTTGTTACTTCTCGAATTTCGTCTTCGGAGAACGTGACATATGAAGATGTAAGATTGGGGGTAGAATGTCCCAATATCTTCTGAACAGCCGATAGGGGAACGTTGCCCTGCATTAGTTCAGTGCCACGGGCCTTACGAATCATCTCCGGACCTCCCATCTGCTTCTGGAGACCGCACGCCTGTGCCCGCTCGTAAAATTTACGTCTCACAAAAGCCGGGTCTATGCTGAAGGTATCGCGTATGGATGCGGCGAAATCTGGATCGGCAAGCATGGAGCTAATCTCTCTTGAAAGGACTTCCGATATCTGTACTTCCCTGGCGATTTGTCCGCCACTATCGGAATGACGAAAGAAGACCGATTGTCTCTTATGGTCGACATCATGAAACGGATCAAGGTCTAATACTTCATTCAGCTTGGCTCCCGTGTAACGGATAAAGAGAAAGATGAGCAAAATCCGACGACGAGCGCGGCGCACGTCCGCACGGAGTGATGCATTCACCCATTCACGAAATGATTGCTCCATCCTATTGAGGCTGGCTGTATCGAGAAATTGGTTCGCGTCAGGAATAGAAATAATGCGTTTGTGGGCCATCCTTTCCGTCGGCGACAACACCTTGTATGATCTTTTTTGGGCCTTCAATTATCCCTCATACGTAAAAGGTTCTATCTCGCTCTATTCATCAAGAAAACTGTCTTGACACCCATGAAGAGTCCTGCTATACTAGCACTAATATTATATCATTCGTGTCAGTGATGTCAAATCTCAACCCACAGGGGAGGTCACGATGCAAACTTTTCATTTGGGAATCGCACTCTTTTCAGCGCCGCATGTTGTTCTGCCAAAAGGAGGTTTCCTATGTTGGAGTTTCTGAACTATACCTTTCCAGTATCTGGTGTGACTACCAATGTTCTTATACCTCCGATTGTGGCTTTGGTTGTATCATTTTTCACCTCTATGGGAGGAGTATCCGGTGCTTTTCTGTTGCTACCCTTTCAGATGAGTTTCCTGCATTTTACAAGTCCTTCTGTAAGCGGTACCAACTTTATTTTCAACATAGTAGCTATCCCCAGCGGCATTTACCGCTTCCTCAAAGAAGGACGCATGGCATGGCCCCTTACGTGGGTAATTATACTCGGTACCCTTCCAGGTGTTTTCCTGGGCTATTACATCAGGGTGCTCTGTCTGCCTGATCCGAGAGCTTTCAAATTATTTGTCGGCTGCATCTTACTTTACATTGGGACAAGACTCTTGTACGAATTCACCGGCAAGGCCAAGGCACAAGGCGCAGCCAATAAGGCCCTTGAGAAAAAATTCAAGGAGCGGGCTGAGGAGATACGGAAACAACAGCACTCAAAGGTAGCGGCCGGACTTCCAGCCGATGCTTTGGTAAAGACGATATCTGTCTCATTCACAAGGATTGAGTATGAGTTCTGGGGCGAACGCTTTTCTTACAGTACGATCGGCATGTTCGTGCTAGCGCTTATTGTAGGCATTATTGGAGGCACTTACGGCATCGGCGGAGGTGCGATCATCGCGCCGTTCTGTGTAGCCGTATTTCACCTTCCGGTATACACAATTGCAGGCGCAGCATTAATGGGAACTTTCATTACATCTTTTGCAGGTGTCGCTTTTTATGCACTCTCGCCTATCTCCTGCGGTGTCTCTACCATGCCAGACTGGCCTCTAGGTTTTCTATTCGGCATTGGCGGTTTTGTCGGTATATATCTTGGCGCCAGGTGCCAGAAGTTCGTTCCCCAAAAGTATATCAAGCTGATCCTTGGCACCATAATAGTATTTTTGGCGATCAGGTATATATCACAGTATTTCATTAGATAGTGAATAGCCCATCTTTTTTAGGGCTTTTTAAAGACTTTCTCAGGTTGGGTATCACAGCCTTTGGCGGTCCCGCAATGATTGCCCATATCAAGGAAATGGCCGTCCTCCGTCGCAAGTGGTTGAATGAATCGGATTTCAAAGATGGCATCATTCTGTGTCAAGCCATACCCGGTGCTACCGCCATGCAGATGGCGGCCTATGTCGGCTTGCGGGTAAAAGGGTTCTCCGGCGCGCTTTTATCATTCGCTGGCTTTGCTTTGCCGGCCTTTGTGCTCATGCTTGGGTTGTCTATACTTTACGAGCATTCGCATGAGTTACCCAGGATCGTCGCGCTATTTGCTGGACTTCAGGTTATTGTCGTAGCGATTATGTCCAATGCTACGTATTATTTCGGCAAGAACATCATAAAGAACCTGAAGAATGTGCTGATAGCCGCGTGTTCTTATGTTTTGCTGTTTTACAATGTAAGCCCGTTTCTCATAATCATTGTAGCAGGGTTGTCAGGTGTCCTGTTGTTCAGAGGCACCGACACTTTTGAACCGGCGCACTTCACAAGAAGAAAAGACCGTAAGTATCTGAAACTAATTGCACTGTCCCTTTCTTTAATCGCGGCCGGAGTTGCAGGCCTCTACTTTGTCGATCCAGAGCTTTGTACTCTCGCGCTGCTCATGTTCAAAATTGACCTTTTCGCGTTCGGAGGCGGATTCTCATCAATACCGTTAATGCTTCATGAGATAGTAGACGTATGGGGCTGGATGGACAGCAAGACATTCATGGACGGGATAGCTTTGGGGCAGGTTACCCCAGGGCCTATTGTCATTACTTCAACGTTTGTGGGTTATTTGCTTTACGGTTTGCCCGGTGCAATCGTTGCCACACTTGCGATATTCACCCCTTCGTTCATGTTGGTCTTAGCCATGACGCCTGTATTCGACAAACTGAAGGCGTCAGCATATTTCGCAGGCGCTACAAAAGGAATACTCGCCTCCTTTGTCGGGCTCTTGTTCTTCGTAAGCGTGAAGTTCGCACTTGATGTGCAGTGGGATGTTCCTAGAATGCTGATTGGCTTGGCTGCGTTTACAGCACTGTTCAGAAAAGTCGATGTTATTTATGTAGTACTGATCGGCTCGATAATTTCTGTTATAATATTTTAAACTGTATGTGTAGTTGCGGGATGCCTTTCAATGACAGTACTTAAGGAGACCGAAGTGTTCACCCTGTCGATTCGCATATTGATAGCTGCACTGATAATTGCAATCGGCATTCAGAATACCTGCCCGCACGGATGGGCGGCTAAAACGGCCTTCCTATCTTCCCATGTTTCCCCTTGTGATGCCGTGAAGGGGCACAACAATTCAGACACAGACAGCCGGGACGATAGCCGCAAAGGGTCGTGTCACGTAAATCAGACCTTTGTATTTCATGTGAGCAAGCCTGAAACTACGACGCAAAATACTGCATCCGTTCATCCCAACATCCCATTTGTTTCCGATCCTATCCTTGAAGTATTCTCAGACCCACTTCTGAAGCCTCCGCCCTGTAATCTTTTTGTTTAGCTGATTTTATGGTGAATACGGCCTAAAGCCGATATTCCCGGCTTTTCTTGCCGGGATGTTTGCTTGTCTGCATAACCAAAAAGATTCATGCGATGTCCACCCACAGGAGAAGAATCGAGTATGAGAAAAGAAAAGCATTCCCCGCAGAGGGATATAGCTATATTGCTGCTTTGCATTGTTTTGTTCACAATACAGGCGCTGTACGGCACAGCGTTTGCCGAAGGGTCTCTTTCACTGAAAGAATGTCTTGCCACTGCCATGTCGGTCAATCCGGCCGTAACGGAGGCACAACTGGGCATCCGGAGTGCCGAAGAGAGCGTGAACTCGGCACAGGGAAAACACTGGCCCCGTCTCACAATAGATGGATCTTACGTGTCACGTGAGGACCCACTTCCATTCATCCCAGCCCAGTCCGCAAAGATCCAACCTCATTTCAGCAACGAGTTTGCCCAACTTGGCATTACTCTTTCACTGCCTATTTATCAGGGCGGTCAGGTGTCCAACGGAGTATCTCTTTCACAAATCAGGATGGAAATACAGGAGCAGACCGCCCGTCAGACCAGATACGAGATCATGGCTAACACTATAAACACATACAACAAAATCCTTCAATTGGAGCGCCTGCGCGAGGCTTCGCTAGCATCCGTCAACGCACTTGATGAGCAGGTGAAAAATACGCGTCTCCTCCTAGATGTCGGCAGGATTGCCCGAGTTGATCTTCTAAAAGTCGAAGTCCAGGTTGCCAATGAGAAGCAACGTCTTATAGCCATCGATGAGGGACTTAGGACTGCATCTGCGACCCTCATCTACCTTATGGGAAAGTCTCCGCAAAATAATGAAGCGGTACCCCAGCTTTGTGACCATCTCGCAGTGCCGACCTTCGATGGAGATATGACCCGCGGAATTTCGATGGCCCATCAACGGCGGCCGGAATACCTGGCGGCACGTAAAGGAGTTCAGGAGGCCGAATTCAGCCGTAAGATCACGGCGGGCAAACTCCTTCCAAGTATTAATGCCTACGCAGGATATATAGACCAGTTCAGCGTCAACCCATGGTACAGGGAGGATAACTGGCAGACAGGGCTTATGCTCAGCATACCGCTCTTTGACCGCTCACTTCGCGCAGATGTTTCACGCGAGCGAATTCAGGTAGAACGGGCAAGGCAACGTCTGGTTGCTTTAGAAAACCAGATCAGCCTTGAGGTCGGCAACTCTGTCTCGGCTATAGAAGAAAGCAGGAACAGGGTGACTGCAGCAGAGAAGGCAGTGGCCCAATCAGACGAATCATTTCGCATAGAACAACAAAAGTATGCGAGCGGGGCAGGGGCGATGGTGGACCTGCTTCTTGCCCAGGCTGCAGCGATAAACTCGGCTGCTAACTATACGCAGGCTCTTTTCGACTATAATGCAGCACTTGTCGCCTATCACAGGGCCACAGGCACGTTGGAGGACTACTTGAAATGAAAAAAAGGACAACCATTATAACCATAGTTATCATACTCATAGTTGTCGGGGTGTTATTGGTTATCAGCAAACAAAGGGAACTGGCCGCACTCCCAAAGGCTGCGCCACAGCCTACAGCCGTTCAAACAGCAACGGTCGAAAATGGTACCCTGGAAGTGACAAATCGTCAAATCGGCGAAATTCAGCCATATGTTCAAGCCGACCTTGCTCCCCGGATTACCGGTCATATTCTTTCAGTCACAAAACATGAAGGTGACTCTGTGACCAAAGGTGAGACCGTCGGTACTATTGACTACCGGGAGTTGGAAAATCGGGCTGAGGCTGTTCACGCAGAGGTTCTTGCGACAAGGCAGCGACTTGCAGGGGCGAAAAGTGTTTACGAAACGCAGAGGTCCGTTACAGAGCGTGACGAGAAACTTTATGCAGCAGGGGCCATATCGAAGGAATCACTCGAACGCTCCCGCTCGACGCTTGATAGTGCCAAATCAGTCGTAGATTCTTACGAAGAGAGCATTAAGGGGATAGAGCGAACCGTCGAAGCATCAAGACTGCAAGTCGCATATTCGAGGATAACTGCACCTTTTTCGGGAGTAGTGACGAAGCGATGGGCTGAGCCTGGCGACCTTGCTGTGCCTGGCAAGGCTGTTCTGACTATCCAGCAGCCGTCGCCAGTCAAGGTTGTCGTGCAAATCCCGCAGGAATTGATGGGAAAGCTTGCCAAAGGAATGAAACTAACACTTACGAACGGAGCTGACAGTGTGCGGGTAGAAGTAACAAGGGTCTATCCTGCCCTCAATAAAAACCTCCTTGGCTCGGTCGAGGCGGTGATGCAGAAAAGCCCATTTAATTTGCCTTGCGGTTCAACGGTGAATGTCGATATCATTGCCTCGACAGTTTCGGGGACTATCGTCCCTGATAACGCCACAGTTCGCACGGAGAAAGGAACCTTTCTTTATCTTGTCGATAAAGGCATCGTTCATGTCCTCCAGGTGAGTTTGCTGGGTGTCGGCAGTGGAAAGGCGGTCGTGAAGGGAGAAATCCCGGCAGGTGCTCAGGTGGCCGTTGCCCAGGAGAACAAACTCTTGACCCTTTCAGAGGGCATGCAGGTGATGGCAGCAGGAGGGAAGAAATGAAATTTGTTCGAAGATATATCGAGAGGCCACACCTCATCCTCTCTTTTATCATTCTTCTTTCCATTGTGGGAATAATCGGCTATCGGAAAATGCCTTTTAATCTCTTCCCAGATACCGATCGTCCTCAGATTAGTGTGGTAACCGTAATGCCAGGAGCGGCAGCCGCAGATGTCGAGACAGACATCACGCGTGTGATCGAAAAAGAAATTACGACAATCGACATGGTTCGTAAAGTCACCTCTACGTCGAAGGATGAGGTTTCAGTGGTGCTAGCGGAATTCGAGTATGAAAAAGGCCTGGATTCAGCAGCTACAGATGTCGCCAATGCCCTGAGCAAAGTATCCGCAAGGCTCCCTCAGGCAATACGTTCGCCGCAGATATTCAAGATAAGCCAGGCCACTCAGCCGACGATGACACTGGCACTGTCTCCAAAGCCAGGCTCTCCAGTGGACCTTCGCAAGATTCGGGAACTAGCCGACAATCAGATACAGGAGGAACTGCTTAGAGTACACAATGTAGGCAACGTAGAGGTCTTTGGTGGTCACCAACCTGAAGTACTCGTCTCGATCGAACCGGAACGTTTGACCCGCTTCGGTATTGGGATAACCGACGTAATGGCTGCTGTAGCAGCCCAGAACCAGAACATACCTCAGGGAATTTTTATCGGGAAGGCAGGACAGTACCTATTCAAGACAGAAGGGGCAGCCTCGCGCATAAGCCAGCTTGCGGACCTTGTGGTGGCACGTCGGGATACGGGTGTTATACACCTCCGTGATGTGGCTAAGATTGGGCCTGCTGAGCAAGAGCCACAGTCTGCTTACCATGGTAACGGCAAAGAGGCGATAGGCATCAATATCCTTCGGACGCAGAACGGCCATACCTTGGAGTCTATCGAGTCTATAGAGGCTTATTTACCTCAACTCAGGGCTAAGTACCCCTTCATCAATTTTGAGATCAGCTATACACAGAAGTTCCTGATTGAACGCAGTGTAGACAATATGCTTGACGCCCTTGGAGAGGCCATTCTGGTCACCGTAATAGTCATCTTTCTTTTCCTGGGCAACCTCCGGGCCATGATGCTTTGCGCCATTTCCATCCCGTTTACTTACTTGATCACCTTTGCAGTTATGTGGCTCTTTGGCTTCGAGTTTCATATGGTTACACTCACCGGCGTAATCCTTGCAGTAGGAATGCTGCTGGACGATGCCATTGTGATCATTGAAAACATAGAACGTCACTATAGGCAGGAAGGCAAAGACCTTAAAGAACTCGGAGCCGGGGCTACCGAAGAGGTAATGCTCGCTATCTTCTCCGGTACTTATGCTACAGTAGTCGTGCTGGTTCCAATCATTTTCATAGGCGGTTATATCCAGACAGTGCTCCGTCCGCTGTCACTTTCACTCACCATCGCTCTCATCGCATCCTACGTTGTATCTGTCACCATCATTCCTATACTTGCTCCTTATATCCTCAAGGCGAACCATCGAAACAACCGCTTCGAGAATTTAATTAGCCGGGGTAGCGACAGGTTTGTGAACTCAATTCGGGATTTTTTTGCCGGGAGCTTGGACACAGCCCTCAGGCATCGTTTTCTCTTTGTTGCCGCTGCACTACTTATATGGGCGGTTACAGTTCAATTTGTCCAGCCACTTGTCGGGCGAAATGTTCAGCCGCCGATGGACACGGGAATAATCAGGATCAATTTAGAGGTGGATGCCAATTCTTCTTTAGCTCAGGCAAATGAGGTATTGTCGCGGATGGAAGATATCATCAAGCGTCAGATCGGAGTGGACTCCATCAGTGCTGCGCTTGGATCGGAACCCTCAGTGGTGTCCTTTGGCAGCGGCAGAAATCCGCAGCAAGGGACAATAACCGTCAACCTCGTAGATCGCTTTCACAGAAAACAGAGCATGTGGGACGTCGAAAACAACATGAGACACGACTTTTTGACCATACCTGCTCTCAAATCAGTAGACGTCTTCGATTACGGTGCAACTGCTATGTCGAGTCTCAAGGCAACTGTGGATGTGATGGTGTCCGGAGCTGATCCAAAAATACTTTACGGCATCGGACAGGATGTACAGAAACGCCTTAGCCAGACAGGCGGGCTGAAATCGGTATCCTCGGCTTGGAACATAGACAAGAAAGAGGTCATATTCACTGCTAATCGCGAGAGGTGTGCTTATTATGGCATCTCACCGAAAGAGATCGCCGCGCAAGTCCAGGCAGCAGTTCAGGGAGGAACTTCCTCGCTTTTCCGTGTGGCAAATGAAGATGGGTTTCCAATCCGAATCCGTCTTGGAGAAAAGTATCGCGGAGATGTCGCCGAGCTTGAGTCATTCCGGGTCCGCACCCCAGCGGGAGATATCCCTCTGTCACTCCTTGGGACTATCACCACTACATACGTCCCATCTATTCTGACTCGTCAGAATATGCAAAACAGCATAGATATATTTGGTTATAGGGATAAGGTTGCTCTCTCTCACATCATGGATAACGTGCAGGCGTCTTTGAAAGGGCTAAAACTTCCGCCGGGATACCGTATTTCACAGGAAGGTGATTCCAAGCTTGGCAAGGAAAATATGGTGGCATTCGATTCTGCGCTGATTATCTCGATGGTGTTGCTGTATTTTTCGCTTGTCCCGGCTTTCCGATCCTTTGTGCATCCACTTACTATTATGAGCGCTATCCCGCTGGCAATGATCGGCGCTATCTGGTCGCTCCTAGCTACAGGGAAGACCTTGTCCACTACCGCGACCATGGGGATGATTCTGTTGTCTGGGATAGTGGTCAAGAATTCAATCCTTCTGATCGACTTTATAGAGATGGCGAGAGGGCGCGGATTGTCGAGAGACGATGCTTTGCGGGAGAGTGTAAGGATACGTACACGACCCATCCTGATGACTGCATTTGGGACAGCAGTGGGGATGTTACCCATTGCGCTGGAGAGGGCCATTG